>Ga0310691_10000089_pt1 | contig 177100 bp, 150 predicted proteins | sample 176DNAGHGlowgp2_FD_203887 | JGI IMG/M metagenome (GOLD analysis project Ga0310691, IMG submission 203887) | Sheep rumen microbial communities from Palmerston North, Manawatu-Wanganui, New Zealand - 1766 DNA GHGlow gp2 (v2) (version 2) | ecosystem: Host-associated > Mammals > Digestive system...
CTATAATCCAAACCCTACAGAAAGAGTCTTTGTTTACCAATGAATGTCCGAGACCTAAAACTTCCTGCCGCATGACTTCTGCTTCATGGGCGTCTTTGTTTACCAATGAATGTCCGAGACCTAAAACTTAAGTGTCATATCAACGCGACACGCGCTGGTCTTTGTTTACCAATGAATGTCCGAGACCTAAAACCCTGTCCAGACTCATAAGCCTTGATCGCTCGTCTTTGTTTACCAATGAATGTCCGAGACCTAAAACACTCTACCGTGTCGGGTGGATCCATGGCCGGTCTTTGTTTACCAATGAATGTCCGAGACCTAAAACTCTGTTCGATATTGGTGAACGAGATCTGAAGTCTTTGTTTACCAATGAATGTCCGAGACCTAAAACTCTGCTGCAATCTCAAACGATACTTTGAGAGTCTTTGTTTACCAATGAATGTCCGAGACCTAAAACGAAACCATTTATGACAGTTAATGTTGATAAGTCTTTGTTTACCAATGAATGTCCGAGACCTAAAACCCCGGCGCCAGTCGTGTATAGGTTCGCCGGTCTTTGTTTACCAATGAATGTCCGAGACCTAAAACTTCTCTTCTGACAGAGAACGTGGCTACCGGTCTTTGTTTACCAATGAATGTCCGAGACCTAAAACTGTTTCAAAAACCATGTCGTCGGATCCTTTGTCTTTGTTTACCAATGAATGTCCGAGACCTAAAACGTGTTGGAGTATGTGTATCAAAGTAATTCTGTCTTTGTTTACCAATGAATGTCCGAGACCTAAAACCTTAACACGAATATTTTATCATAAATGTGACTTATTCAATTAGAATTCAAGAAATTCCTCGTCTGAATAGTCTTCTCGACCTTCATTGGAGCCAAGTATCAGTTTAATACCTTCATACTGTTTTTCGGTCACGATCAAACATCGGATATCACCCTTGGGCGGCTTATTCTTATCAATCATGGTGATATACTTGTCACTGTCATCATGGTTTCGAGTAATTCGTTCGTAAACAGAAAACTGAAGCATTGAAAATCCCTTTCTGATCAAGAACTTCCGAAAAACAGCATAGTGCTTTCGCTCAGCCTTCGTATTGGTCGGAAGATCGAAGAAAACGATAATTCTCATTGCCCGGTTACGCATGTTCGTATATCAGTTCCGGAAGAATCAGTCTGTTCGGATTCTTCGTTTCTACTGCAGTTACAAAAGAACGAACCATAGAATCTATAGCATACCTCACTTTCATTTGCTTTCCATCAAACATGATTTCAGAGTTGTAAAGGTTCACAAGTGATCCTTTAACATGTTTAGATAGACCTTCCTCACGGCAATCCTCGTGACTTGCTACCCAGTTATCCACTATTGCCCGAAACGGTTCCATGAAATCATCTGCAAGATTAAAATCATTTGTTTCAGATATATGGTGGATTCCCAAGACGCAATTAAACCCGTGCGCCACCAGCGACTTAGCAACCCCTGAACGCAGGATAGCATATCCATAATTCAACATCTTATTGATGTTATCGTCAGCAAAACGGACAAACTCGGATCCGAACAGATTGCGAAAATACATCTTCGCGCTTATCCCTTCTCGATTCCCGGCATCGTGCGGTTCCACTTCAGATGCAAGTTCTCGAAGTCTTTCTATCACATCCGTCTCTGCCCACTGATTCTCCAAACACATGGCCTGATTCAGGATCTTCCTTCGAACAATTCTCTCCCATAGCCGCCCTCTAAAGTCGCCTTCCAACGCTAACTGTTTCTTAAGTATTCGATAACAGTGATAGTTCGTATTCATAGGATACAATTGTGCAGAAGGCAGGTGATGCTCATCCGTCACGATCACATGAATGTTATGGGATGCCAATGCCGCAATCGTTGGTACTGTCATCGTCAGATTTCGATTATCTATGACAATGCAGTACAGATCTTCCATTGGAATCTGTTTTGTTTCCCCATCTTCGTATGTAACGACTAACCAATCATCTTTTACGTTAAGTCGTTCTCCGCTATAAACAATGATTGATCTCCACATTTTTGTTCACCCATAATATGTCCAAGAGCAGATATTTCGATTTTCTTGATTTCTCCGTCCAAACGGATTTTTGTATTTCTTCCGGACAGATTAACATTAGAAAACAGTCGGATTTTGCCTGTGGATTCATTTATGTTTTCGACACCCCTATATGCACCAAAACCGTTATTTCTTAATTTCCCGTTCTTGTATGCCTTGATGTATTCATTTTTGAAAAGATATACATGGTGCGTGCATCCTTCCGGAAGTGGTTTCAACAAGACGAGTTTCCCCGATTTGTGGTCATTTCTCACATCTACATACCGGATTCCACGGATCTGATAGCTTCCTTTCTCATCTGTATACACTTCCATACAGTAATAGCTTCTTGCGTCGTAGATAGTGAAGTTTCCTGTTTCGCCGATACCTTTATTAAATCGAACATAGTATGGACACTTGAGATTATTCTTCATATCCTCCTCGAGTTCTTTAAAAGTTTTATATCCTGCTTTACCCAGCGATACCGGATTATCACTAGCCACCATACTTCCTCTGAATTTGCGATCAATCTTGAAAGAAACATAGGGCAGTTCTATTTCATCTGCAAATTGTTTGTCAGAATAGTATTCGTGTACACGCTCTGCATATTCCTCTTCAGAGAGCATACGAATACTCTTGATATAATCCATTATGCTACGCTGTTCCAGTTTCTTCACAAAACTCGTCAGTTCTTTACTAACTTCTTCTGCCGTAGCGTTTTCATCTACCGGCTTGTCTACAAATACCAGCTGTGCATTGGATTTCATGCAAGCTACGTCAGGTCTCACGATGGGAAGTCTTGCATTGATTTCCTCCAGCATATCCGGATCCACTACATCACTTCTGTTCTCGTAGTCCACATCTTTGAAGTTGTACCGTACAGCGTTGAGAAGCTGGCGCAGTTCGTAGAATGCCTTCTCCATGTCAGCGTATTCTTTTGCGTCAAACTCGATCTCAAGAGGAACACGAATCTCCACTTCTTTTCTCAAGTCTTCGCATATACTTGGTACATATCCTGAGGCAAGTAATTCCTTGGTATACTCTCGATTAAAGCCATATACCTTAAACATCTTGTCGACTGTCTTTGCTTGTTCTTGAATCAGTTCTTCCTGTAGTTTCAGTGCTGTACTGCCATTCCCCTTCCGCTGCAGATAATCAATATCCTTCATCATGGCATCAAACTTCACATAGTCTTGAGCAAGTTCGATATACGGATGAGTCAGATTAGCTACAATCGCCGCATCAATGGCATGATGGTAATAATGCAGGTCTCTCGTCTTCTTCTCAAGACCATAGATTGATGAAACATATCCGTATCTCTTCGTCTTGCTTCCCAACCATCTCTTACGGAATTTACTAGTAATTGCTCCTTTAATGACCTGTACCTTTACCTTATCTTGGAATGCAATACGAAGATAATTGGCAATAAATTTACTGATTGTTCTGGTGTCGTTGATGTTTCTATCAACAAAGCCTCGAACGGTCTCATCGTCCAAAAATGGCAATAGCAGATACTCTTTTTTCGTCCTGGAGATATTACCGGTACGGAATAGATTATTCACTCGGTTTTTGAATTCTGTTGCCTGATCTTCAGCCATGTATTCGAGCGGAAGTTTATTCTTTTTTCTCTGGTTTTCTTCGGTGTACACAAGGACCTTATTATTCAGTGTCTCATCAAGAACGATGGACTGTGGAATAATGTGATCTACTTGAACGACGGTAGTACTAACCAGCTCAGCAAAGGAGATATCTTTACCCGAATACATACACTTACCCTTCTGGGCCTGCCATAGAGTAAAACGTTCAATCAGCTTATCTGCAAGCATCACCTGCATATTCTCTGCTGCAAGTTTCTCAATAAGCTGCATACGGAGTTTTTCGTTATTCTCCTCGTTTTCTCTTTGATATTTCAGAGTCTCCTTACGTTGTTCGAAAGATTTACCGACATCCTTAGCAACCTCGATATTGATCGTTTTCACATCTTTGTATTTCGCACGAACCACATTTACGATCTTTCTCGTTTCATTAAGGCTTCTGTATACGACCGGATTTCTTACCATATCCGAATCTGTGATGGGGAGCACTTTTCCTTCCGGGGACAGGAATACCCGCTTCTCTTCTTGAGGATGCTTCTTATTAAACTCGGCTTGGAAATCTCCATACTTCACTCCTTCGAAGTAGGCTTCAACAGCCTCTTTCATGTATTTGAACGAAACACTGGCTCCACCACCTGTCTTCTCTGTCTTTATCTTGTCACCGTCTTTCAGAAGCTCATACTCCTCTTGGGTCAGTACCTTCTGAAGTTCTTCTTTCCGGCGTCTCGGCGTTGCAAACTTCGCAAGTATATAACCTATCTTCGCTGAAAGAGCGTTTTCATCATCAAATGTTTCTTCCTTGAATCGTTGAATAAATTCCACAGGAAAAATATCAGAATTAGACAGGAACTTGATAAACTCCGCCTTTACCAAATTCTTCTTTTTTCCTAGTTCTGTAGGGATCTTTATGGTAACACCGTTGGCTTTACATAGAGTTTCTATATCTTTCTTAGTAAGGACACCTGCTTTCTCAAAGAGCTGTTGACGAATTTCCAGAACCATACTCTCCGGACAGTTTATCTCGTTACCCTTTCCATCAAAGAAGGTGAACTGGGAGAGAGAATTTACGATAACATACATGTCATAAAGCTGTGAGTTTTTATGTCCTCGTTTCTCGTCAGGATAAAACGGGCAATTGCCAACCAATTCATCAAAACCGGAATATGTTTGATTACCTTTCAGCGCAGCCATCATAGCATCGCGACGCATCTTATCTTTATTCTTATCTGGACCCGGACCGTCTTCAAAGTCTCTTTGGGTAAAGATAATCCCAGAAAAAGCATCGATGACATCATCTGTTAACTGTTCATAGCCGAACTCTCTTTGGCATTTCAGCAGCGTCTTCAGTTCTTCTGATAAATACTTACGATCGATTAGATACTTATAGTCCGTAACCTTCTTCCCATTTTCACGTCTGGCCTTGTTACGAATTGTCAGCATGCCATCGGGACCGCTTCGGAAACATTCCTCACGATAAATCATCTCACCAATGGTTTTATAGAGTTTGCCCTTCTCCTTATATATTGTATTTATTTTGTTCTTTGCCTCGGATAACTTACCGGAATCTTCTTCATCTGCATCTTCATAGAAGTCCTGATAACCGCGATAATTCGACAGGTTGATCAAAACAGATGCAAGTTCGATGGGTTCGAGTTTTCTTTCAAGTCCTTCTGCACGTAGTTTCCAAACGTCCGGGTTAAACCCATTCGTCCTATAAGCACTATTGATATCTTCTACGGAAATAAGACCTTGTTCCTCGATAAACTGTTTGAGTCGCAGTTTTCTCTGCTTACGTCTCTTGTTTAGTCTTTTTGTAGATCTGTATCTTCTTCTGACCTGACTAGCCCGATCTGCTGCCTTAGAGGCGCCTTCTTCGCCACTGTCAAAGATTCTTACTCCAAAATCAACTATGCGATGCTGATCTTCATCAATAACAGCCCATCCAAGAGAACCTATGCCTACATCCAATCCCAGAATCTTTCCCATAGTATGTGCCTCCTTTAAGCTAGGTACTTTCAATTATGGCACGCTCCACGTAAAAAGATATTGAATTCCGTCAGAATTAACAGAATATTCAAATACACCCTCTTCACACGGAGGAGAATGGGTTTTATTATATATATAGACTTAGAGTTTTGTTTATCAATGAATGTCCGAGAAAAGAATGATAGGCAACGGATGTGTTTACCAATGAATGTCCGAGGATTCTAAGATAAAGCTTTATGCTGTGGGGTTGCGTATCCCCTTATCGAACGTACTAGACGAGCTCCGGCTCGTCTTTTTATTTCTCTTAATTCGAGACTTTCTCTTTCGCCTGAAGCAGGGCTTCGTAGGCTTTCCAGCTTGGGTGGTCGTGGTCGGTGATGCCCTTCTCGTCGAGTGTGCGCTTGGCGACGGCAGCCATATCGCCGGCCATGCTGGCCCAGATGGCGTCATCGGCTTCGTCTCCGGAAAGACCGATCTCGATGATCTCCGGGACGAATCCGAGCCAGGCCGTCTGATACAAGTTCCCGCTGAACGTATCGGAGTCCAGGACTTTCGTATGCAGCTTATTGGTAAGGATCACGATGACCATGTTGTTCTCCGGATCGATCATGGCGAAGGTGCCGGTGAATCCCTGATGGCCGAAGGCTTTCGAGTCGGTCACCGATCCGAAGTAGTAGTCTCTCGTGTGGTCGCCTTCTCTCCACCAGCCCAGCGCGTATCCGGGATAGTCTTCGTTCTGGATCGACGTGAACAGGTCGAGCACGTCCTGGGAGAAGAACCGGTGATTGCCGTATCCTCCGGTCAGCATGACCGATCCGAGGATCGCGAGGTCCGTGGCATTCGAGAAAAGCCCTGCGTGCCCGGAGATGCCATCCATGCAGTAATAGGCATTCGGGTCGTGGACCTCGCCCTGAAGCGTCCGGATACGGATGCCCCAATACTGCTTCGTTTCGCTCTTCTTCGTGCCTTTCAGTTCCGTAGCGGCACAGTCCCCTTCGGAGAAGCCGTTTTCAAGCGGATTATACGTGATGTGGGAAAGTCCCAGCGGTTCCCAGAACACTTCTTCGAGAAAAGCATCGAGCCTCATGCCTGTGATCTCTTCGACGCAGAAGCAGAGGATCATGAAATCGAGATCGCTATAGAGGACCTTCGTGCCGGGCTGGTACATCACGGGGGTCTTGCAGATCATGTCGAAAGTCGACTTCCGCGCAGCTTCGTCCGCCTTGGTTCCGACATAGAGGATATTGCTGTCATGGGCGCTCCAGTCCCGTTTCCCGTGATCGTAGCGGTCGTTATAGTATTCCGGTCCTGCGGGAAAACCGCCCTGGTGGCGGAGAAGGTCCCGCACGGTCAGGTCGGACTTGTACTGCTTATTCGTCGCGAGCGGGATATGGGTATAGCCTGTGTAGGTGATATCGATGGTATCGTCAGCGAACTTGTCGCCCAGGATGTCGACGATCTTCGCGTCGAGGTCGATCCGGCCGTTCGTCATCAGGTACTGGATCGCGAAGTTCACGCTGAACATCTTCGTGACCGAGGCCAGGTCATAGAGGGTGTTATTCGTAACGGGTGCCGCATCGATGGGATCCCCGACATCGTCGTAGGTCCGGACGTTCCCCCAGGCGTTCTGGTAGACCAGGCGGCCATCCTTGATGATTGCGACCTGCGCACTCGGAAATCCGTACTCGATATCGCTGCTGATAATGGCGTCGATGAGCCCGATGGCGCCTTCGTCGATCCCCACGTCCTGGATCGTGCCGCCGATCACGATGGGGAACGGGATCTTTACCTGCACTTTTCCTTCGGAAAGATCACTGAGCTGAAGTGAATTGCGGCCGTTTCTCGCGATGCCCGAGATGTCCAGCGTGTAGGTGCTGCCGGGCGTCATGGAAGAGGTATCGATGCGTTTGTCGTTGATATACAGGTTGAAACTTCCGGCTTCCTCATCCAGGGTGACGTAGATGGTGCCCTGTCCGCTGTAACCATAGAATCCCAGACGGTTGTTGGCACAGTACGAGGACCGGTCCTGCCACTCCGGGAAGGTAATGTCGTATTGCCATTCGAGTGTGGGGTCGGTCATGACCGGCTCCGTCGGAGCGGTCGGGGTGATGACGACCTCGCCATGATTCGGTACCGGAGCAGAACCTTGCGTCGCAGCCGGATCTGCGGCACTTCCGGCCTCACTTCCGTTCTGCGCAGGGCTTCCCGTCGCGCCCGGATCTTTGGCCGACGTTTCTTTCTTATCCTTACATCCTGCAGAAAGTGCAGATGCCGCTATGACTATGCTAAGTAATAATGCCGCAAATCTTCTCATGTCGTATGTCACACCATTTCCGGTGGTGTACCGGTCCGATCCTGATCAGAGTACTTTCGCCAGGAATGTCTGCAGTCGTTCATTCTGTGGATTGTCGAAGATCTCTGACGGCGTTCCTTCTTCGATGATCTTGCCGCCGTCCATGAAGATGACGCGGGTGCCGACTTCCCGTGCGAAACCCATCTCATGGGTCACGACAGCCATCGTCATGCCAGACCGGGCCAGATCCTTCATAACGTCGAGCACTTCGCCGACCATTTCCGGGTCGAGGGCGGAAGTCGGTTCGTCGAAGAGGAGCACGTCCGGAGACATGCAGAGCGCACGGACAATAGCGATACGCTGTTTCTGGCCGCCGGAGAGCTGGCTCGGATAGGCGTCCGCACGGTCCTCCAGACCCACGCGCGCAAGAAGCTCCAGTGCTTTTGCCTCGGCATCGGCCTTACTCATGCCGAGAAGCTTACGAGGTGCCTTCGTCATATTCTCGAGGATCGTCATATGCGGGAAAAGATTGAAGTGCTGGAACACCATGCCCATCTTCTGACGGAGTTTGTTGATGTCCGTCTGCGGCGAAGTGATGTCCACGCCTTCGAAGGTGATCGTGCCTTCGGAAGGGCGCTCGAGAAGATTGAGCGAACGGAGGAAGGTGGACTTGCCGGAGCCGGATGGCCCGATGATGACGAGTACCTCTCCTCTTCTGATGTCGGTCGTGATCCCGTCCAATGCATGGATCTCCACCTTCTTGCTCTTATAGTGTTTGGCCAGGTCCCGAACCGAGATGATGACCTCATTATTATTGTTATCAGCGCTCACTGTTTCTCAGCCTCCTTTCCAGGATCGATACCATCTTGCTGAAGAAGACGACGATGATCAGGTAGATGCCGGCTACTGCAAGCAGCGGCATAAATGCGACGAATGTGCGGCTTCTTATGACGTCGCCGCCGCGGGTCAGGTCCATGATGCCGACGTAACCGGAAACGGAGGTCTCCTTCACCAGTACGATGAATTCGTTCGCCAGGGCCGGAAGGACATTCTTCAGGGCCTGCGGGATGATGATGTACGTCATGGTCTGGATATAGTTAAAGCCGAGGGAGCGGCCGGCTTCGAACTGGCCGTTGTCGATGCTCATGATGCCGGAGCGGATGATCTCGGCAACGTATGCGCCGGAGTTGATGCCGAAAGCCAGCACGGCCACGAGCACCTGGTTCGTGGAGGATGCGAAGATGATGTAATAGGTGATCATGAGCTGGACGACCACCGGGGTGCCGCGGATGACCGTTAGGTAGAGCTTGACGATCAGGTTCAGGACCTTCAGGATGAACCGGCCGAATCCCGGGCGCATGTCTGCCACGTTCTTGTCGTGGGTACTGCGGATAATGGCCGCGACGACGCCCAGGGCGATACCCAGGATCACCGCGAAGAACGTGATCTTTAAGGTCATCCACAGACCCTTCACCAGGTACATGTACCGGTCTTCTGCTATGAAGTTCACGTAGAACTGGTCTTTAAGGTTAGTAAGCCAGGCCGGAAGCGCCAGGCTCACCCTATATGCCAACATACTGTTTCCCATACTGTTCCCCCTCGCATATCTTCTCGTCATGCAGAGTTTCCGTGATCCTTACCATCACAGACTTCTATTGTAAAAGAAACGAAGACGGAAATAAAGTCAAATCTCCGTCTTCGTGAACTTTTTCCTGCTTTACTTCGGGACCTTCATGCTTCCTCTATGGATGAAGCACCGTCACCCAGAAGTGGTATTCGGGTCTTTCTCTCAGCCCTTGCTCGGGATGTACTTCTCGATGATGGCCGGGATCGTACCGTCTTCAGTCAGTTCCTTCAGCGCCTTATTAATGGCCTCGAGAAGCTCTGTGTTGTTCTTGTTGATGCACATCGCGTACTCTTCTTCCACATAGGCGGTCTCCAGGATCGTGAGGCCTTCGTTCGAAGCAACGAAAGACTTCGCCGGCTCGTTGTCGATGACCACGGCGTCGACCTTACCTGTAGATAGTGCCAGAACGGCGTCGTTACCCTTGGAGAAACGAACGACTCTGTCCTCTCCGATGTCGTCTGACATGTAGATATCACCGGTCGTTCCCTGCTGTACGCCTACCTTGTAATCGCCGCCCAGAAGTGTATCCACGTCTGTGATCTCGGAGCCTTCCGGAACGATAACGGCCTGGATACCGGTAGCATAGGTGGTGGAGAAATTAACGGCCAGCTTACGCTCATCGGTAACGGTCATGCCCGCCATACCGATGTCGTACTTGTTGCTCTGTACGCCTGCGATGATGGAGTCGAACTCCACATCCTGGATCTCCAGCTCGAGGCCGAGCTTCTTCGCGATCGCCTCGGCGATCTCGGCATCAATACCGACGATCTTGCTGTTGTCATAGTACTCATACGGCGGGAAATACGCGTTTGTCGCCATGATGAGCTTGTCCTTCTGTACCGTCATGCTCTTCTTCTTTGCGCAGGATGCCAAAGCACCCGCCATGCACAGAACCAGACCGGCAGATACGATTCTTCTTAAAATGTTCTTCATACTTACCCTCCTCAAACTGCAAGGAAATGCCGCTTCCCCGAAGCGCCACCATCTTGCGGTCCATCATTCTTACCCCTTAAGTATATAGCCTTCCCGCGTGTATGTCATGTCAACAAGAATTCGAAAAATGCCCGTGAAAAATTCGTTATGTTAGGCACTTCAAACAAAAGTAAAAGAAAAAGATCTTTCGACGTTCCTCCGCAGACGCATCGCATCGAGAACAGAACAAGAAATATCTTTTCCATTTTTCAGCAATTACCTGTGTAGACGTAGTTCAGGTTCTCGCGGGCGATGCCGGCCAATTCGTATACGCGGGATACGGGTGTGGCGGCGCGGTCGGTCATGTGAAACCTCGGGAAGAAACGGGAGATGTGAAGCGGAATGTCCGGGCCGATGCGGTTCCCATCGGCGTCGCGAAGTTCCGAGACCCAGGCGCTGAGCGCACGGATCTCTTCCTCGGAGTCATTCTCTCCCGGGACGATCAGGGTGGTCAGCTCGACGTGGCAGTGCTTCACGGCCTCTTCGATAAACTGCTTCGTCATCTCGATATCCCCGCCCAGCACGTCGTTATAGTACCTCTCCGTAAATCCCTTGAGGTCGATGTTCATCGCGTCGATAAAGGGAGCAATCTCCTGAAGGATCGCGATGTCCGCCGAACCATTCGTCACAAGAACATTCTTCAGTGCTTCTACATGAGAGAGACGGGCGGTATCCCGTACGAACTCGTAGCCGACGAGCGGTTCGTTATAGGTATATGCGATGCCGATGTTGCCCTCGGTGCGGTACTTCTTGGCGATGTGTACCAGCTGTTCCGGGGTAAGGGTGTCCGCGCTCTCGGCAAAGAGCTTCGCTTCGTCGCCCCAGGAGATCTCGCTGTTCTGGCAGAACGGGCAGCGGAGGTTACAGCCGTAGCTTCCGACGGAGAGGATCTTCGTACCGGGGAAGAAACGGCGCAGGGGCTTCTTCTCGATGGGGTCGAGGGCGAGAGAAGTGATGCGGCCGTAGTTGGCGGCGGTCACCCGGTCTTCGAGGGCGATGCGGGCACCGCAGAAGCCGATGCTTCCTTCTTTCAGGTCACAATGTCGGAAACACACTTGGCATCGGGGCATTCTTCGTTCTCCTTGTGGTATATGTCTGGGGCGCGGCCGGCTTGTGGCTGTCGTGTGGAGCTGGGCGTCTCCTTCTCGATGGAACGCGCATCATGGCCCGCACGCTTAGGTGTGGCGCACGACTTCGAAACGCTGCAGCTGGTACTTCTCGTGCTTCTGGATGCCGCCTTTTCTCATGGCGATGGCGACCTGCTCTTCTACAGTGTCCACGCCGTCGAGATCCGGCAGCAGGAGTCCTCTTCTTCCGTCATGCGTGGAGACGATGACGCCGTAGCGTTTCACGTCCAGCTGATCCATGGAATCGATATCTTCCGCTTCTCCCAGCACGTCGACATTGATCTCGAGCCAGGGGAGCTCGTCTTCACGGATCGGATCGAAGCGGGGATCGCGGGTGCTGGCGCTGATGGCGTTGGTGGCGATCTCCTGGGCAAGGTTCTTCATGGTGGGGCCGATGGTCCCGATGCAGCCGCGGAGCATGCCCTGCTTATGGATCGAGACAAATGCGCCGGCCCGCGTGTGAAGGAGTGCGTCAGGGATCTCCTCGGTCAGGAGGGAAAGATCCTCGGGTATGCGGATCTTCTTCCCTGTCCGGATATAGGTCTCGAGAGAGAGACGCGCGAGGCGCACGTAGATGTCGGAGGCTTCACGCATCTTGTTAATTTCGTTCTCCTTCTTCTCCAGGTAGATACGGAGGAACTGCCGATCCGCAGAAAACAGTGCTTCTGCTTCGAAATCGGCATCGGAATCGGAAGCGCAGGTAGAATCGGCAACGGAATCGGAGTCAGTCATGCTGTCAGCAGCCGACGTGGAATCGATCGACGGGGCCGGTGTTCCGGGATAGAAGGAACAGATGCCGTAGCCTACGCCGGTGATGTCCTCGTGGCTGTAGGTGGTAGCGCGGACGGGGCGGCCGTCCCAGGCGCCGGCCATGATGACGAAGGAGCGGTGGCCACACTCAGCGGCCTTGTCGCAGAAGGCTTCGTCGAAGTTGAAGAGCTCGCCGAAAGCGGCGCGCCCCATGACGTCCATGATGCGTTCGTCGTATTGGGGACCCTCGGGAGCGAAGCCGTAGGGGCCGTAATCCTGGAGTTTGTGGGACAGATCACCGCTTGAAACGATCACGACCCTGCGGTTCAGTGCATTTGCAGCGCGGGCAAGGATCGTTCCGAGTCTGTAGTGGTCTGTCAGGGGAAGGCCGGAAAGGCCGATGCGGACGATCCTGCCGTCCTTGTATTTCTGGCGGATGAACCAGAGCGGCACCATCGTGCCGTGGTCGAGCTCGGGTTCCTGTTCGCCCATGGTGCCGCAGGGAAAGCCCTCGTGGTAGGCGATGTCGCTGATTCTATCGACCAGGTCTTCGTCGTAGTCTTCGCTGAATTTGACCTGGGGCGCGTGGAAGCCTGCAAAGGAGCCCTTCGCGTGTTTTCCCGGCGAGATGTGGAAGTAGTCGGCATACAGTGTCGCGTGGGGGCTCGTGATAAGGATGGTCTCCGGCTTGAGCGCAGCGATCTCGTCGGCCACTTTCTCGTAGGACCGGATCGTCTTGATCACTTCTTTCTCGCCGCCGCGGCCGACCGCGGGGACGATCAGGGGCGGGTGCGGGACCATAAATGACGCCAGGATCGGCATACCATCAGCCTCCTTCCGTATAGTAAGAACAGCGCTTCTGCCGAAATAACAGGTGCTTGCGCCGCGGTGCCGAAGTTACCTTAGACGGCAGACTTACTCTCCGAGGGGTTCGCCTTTACCGTTGAAGAGCGGGATCGTACCGAGGAACTTGATGTCGTCGCGCTTGGCGGCGTCGCCCTCAGCGAGTACGCAGACCCGGCCGGTCACGGTTCCGCCGCAGAGGTTTATCATTTCTTCCATGGCGCGGAGCGACCCTCCTGTGGAGATCACATCGTCCACGATCAGGATGCGTTTGCCACGGATCATGTCGGCGTCGTCACGTCCGAGATAGAGTCTCTGCTTGCCGCGGGTCGTGATGGACTCGTCTTCTACGCAGATCGGGTCGGGCATGTAGTTCTTCGGTCCTTTTCGAGCGACGAAATACTTCGCGGCGCGGCTCTGGCGCGCCATTTCGTGTGCGAGCGGGATGCCCTTGGCCTCGGCGGTGAAGATGTAATCGTAATCCTCGCGCGGGACAAGTTTCAGAAGTTCTCTGGCGCAGGCCGCGGAGATCTCGGCATCGCCGAAGCAGATAAATGCCGCGATATAAAGGTCGTCCGCGATGGGGCACAGGGGAAGGTCACGTTTCAGTCCTGCAATTTCCATGGTGTATTTCATGCTCGAACTATCTCCTTGCTGAAGTGTAGTATGTGCGGGCCGGTGGCGCGTGGGCGTCCTTTCGCGGGATTTCTTGCGCGCCGGCGTCCCCTCCGGAGGAGGTGCCGGCGTCCCTTCGCGGTGGTCCGCTTCTTCATAGCCCTATTCTACAACAATCCGCCGTCGCCGTCACTAGAAGAATGCGCTGTGTGGGAAAGTGTTTCTTCTTGCGCAGGGCGGCAGAGGCGCACCCTCCTTCCCCGCCTTCGAAAGGCCGCGGAGGAAAGTGCTTCTCGCGTAGAAACAGAGCGGGCAGAGCTATAGGAAGATCTCACTTATCATGTTCCGCATCTCGAGCATATTCAGTGTCGTGCCATCACCTTCGAAGGTTAGGATCAGGTTCTTCCCTGTGTAGATCCCATTGCGGCGGTAGATGTCGATCTTCTCGTGGAAGCGTTTGCGGTACACGGGGTCGTCCATCTTGCCGCAATGCTCGTGGTACATCTCCTGCCGGCGTTTCTTGTCCCAGAGCGTGAAGTCCGGGTCCAGCACCTCCCCGTCGGGGAAGCGGAGTTCCTGTTCGTAACGGTATGGGATCCCCATCTCGAGATACATGTCCGCGAAGAAGACCTCCGACTTGGACCGGACCAGGTCGCCTTTCTTCGTCGGGTAGATCTTCTTCTCCGGGAAACTCGTGCCTCTCGTGTATTCCGCCGCTTCCCAGGTCCGCGCGAGCTCGTCGTCCGTTACGAGGAGCGGCCGCACCAGCGCCTGCCTGGCCGGGCTCATCTCAGAGTACAGGTCTTCGGGCGGCCGGGAACTCACGAAGTCCAGGTAACTATTCAGCAGCTTGAGATCGCGGGTCGCACGTCTGAGAAAATGCTCCAGATACGTCCGCGACGCCAGTGCTTTTGCCAGAGAAATGTCCTTCTTCGGGATGTACTTGCGCCGGCCGGACGTCTCCTTCGAGACAAGGTACAGGCTCGTCCACGACTTGCTGCCTGCAATCTCCAGATGCCCCTCCGGCAAGTTGCGCAAATTTGTCTTCGCCACAGAAATCGCCCATTCGAGCAGCATTTTCCGCTTCTTCAATGATTCAATAAACGTCTGCATATAAGCCTCCCTTTCGGGACGCGCCTCTTCGCTTCATATCAAATCATAAATCATAAAATCGGATGGTCCGCGCCGCTCCTGGTGAGCAGCTCAATAAATCAAATCAATCGCGTGCGGCGGTCTTCCCGCCACGGCACGTCTCATATTTGCATTAATAATATATCCGTGCGATATCGAATACAAGAGCAATCGACAATTTTGCGAGAATCTCTTGACTGGTTTTCATGGCTGATTCAAGAGGTTTCTCCTTTTGGGTGAGAAGCACTTGAATCTTTTCTGTTTGCTGTTCAAGAGGTTCAGCCCTTTTCGCGTAAACCTCTTGATTCCTCTTCGGAAATAGTTCAAGAGGTTCGGTCCTTTTCGCGTAAACCTCTTGATTCCTCCCTGGAAAAAGTTCAAGAGGTTCGGTCCTTTTCGCGTAAACCTCTTGATTCCTCCCTGAAAAAAGTTCAAGAGGTTCAGCCCTTTTCGCGTAAACCTCTTGAACCATTTGTCATTCCGCTATTCTATTCTTCGCCCGAAGCACTGTCCCCGCGCCTTTCTTCGCCCGAAGCACTGCCCCAGCGCCTACTTCTCTCTCCTGAACTGCGAGATAAACTTCCACGCCTCCTCGCAGCTATGCCGCCGGCACTCGTGGACCTGATTCCCGACACTGGCCAGCGCCGTCCGGCAGACCCCGTCCTCGCTCTCGAAATACTCGATCGTCAGGTCATCATCACGCGAATCGTCATGCACGACCTCGACCCGCTCGCCCGACACACCCCAGATCGGATCCGCCCACGAATCCTTCTCCTCGAACTTCAGCGCCGCGAACTCCGCACCCTTCTTCAGCCGGTTGACCTCCGCCAAGTACTTCACCCGCTCCAGCGACGAATCCGCCTGGAACGGCAGCTCCGGCAGATGCGACTTCGCCCCGCCCGAATAGAACACCGGCACCGGCACAGTCTTATTCAGCTTCTCCGTCACCGGTTTCCCGAAGAACGTCGTATACACCGGGAAAAGCGCGCTGCACGGCATCACGCCCGCGAACACTTCCGGATACTCCTGGAACAGATCCCACGTCTTTCCGGACCCCATCGAGAAGCCCGTCGCATAGATCCGCGACTCGTCGATCGCGTACCGCGCCTTCAGCCCCTCGATCACCTCGATGGCCTCCGTCGCCGTCACGAACTGATGATTCTCGATCGACACGAACAGGAAATTATACTCCTTCGCGATCCGCCACCACTCCGCGACGAACGTCAGATACATCGATGAATCCCCGCCGCCATGGCAGCCGAAGACCAGCGGCACCGGCCCGTTATCGAAGAGGCCGTTATTGTAATACGCGAAATACCCGACCTTGTGCTGCGCAGGCTTTCCCGGGACGAACTCATTATCCGGCGAAGTCGTAACCAGCACCGACCCGACATCCTCGGTCATGCCCAGCGCCGGGAAATCCGGCTCGATCTCGATCTTCCCGCACCACATCTTGAACTTCCTGACGAACCCGTCGAAGTCCTTCTGATACTCCGCGACATCCTTCACAAGCAGGTTTTCGCAATTGGCAAAAGCACTGTTCACTTGCTCGTTGTTCGCGACGCTCAATATCGCGATGTCCTTACGCTCCACCACCGGCACCACACTCAGCCTCTCCATCGAGCACATCGCCGGCGTGATCTCGCCCGGCCCCCAGAGATACTGCCCGTTCAACGTTTTCAGCAGGTGCGTCGCCACATAGTCCGCCGACTTCCCGAAGCTGTAGATATCGGCACGGAAGATCGCCCCCCGCGCGAAATACCCCTCGAAGGTCTGCGTGAAGAAGTTGAAATTCTCGACGATGCCGTCCTTATAGACCGGGATCATCTTGACCTCGGAGATCAGCTCCGCATAGAGCCCCTCGTCCGCGCCGGCCCATCCGCCTTCCGCCGTCGGATATATGAAAAGCACACTTCCGTCGACTCTCGCCGCGATATCCGCAAGCCCTGTATGCTTCGCCAGAAGCACGGCTTCGTCGCGCCCCAGCTTCTCTTCTTCGAAAACAAGAAGAAGCGGTGCCCGGAATGTATAGTTGTTCGTCTGTCCGTCCAGATCGTTATCCGGCACGAACACCTTCAGTTCGAAACTCTGATATCTGTTTTCCCAGTATTTGCCGCCGTCCACATCGAGAACCTGCGGCCGCTCCATCATCGGCATATTTCATCCTCCCTGTTCTGCGCCCCGATTCCTCCGGGCACACATGCATTTCCCGCGCCCTTTTCAGAGCGCTCATGTATTCACTATACCATTTCACGCACCGCCCCTTATAGGTCCGAACTCAACCAAAACCCCCGACAACTTACAGCAAAAAAGCGGAAGCCATCCGGCTTCCGCCTCCACAGACCTTCTCCACTCGATCCTTCCGCCCGCCTTCGTCCGGACCGTTTTCCGTCCGGGCTGCTTTCCGTCCGGACCGCTTTTCGTCCGGGCCGCCCTCGTAGCGCCCTCGGCCCCTACTTCAGCACCACCGTCGCGGTGAAGGACCCGTCCTTCAGTTCCAGCTCCAGCCGGTATCCAAGTATCGCGAGGTTACTCTCCACGATCGCAAGCCCCAGTCCGGTGCCATTCTCCCCACGGGCAGAATCCCCCTTCACGAAAGGCTTCCTAAGTTCTTCCACATCCACATCGCGAAGGTCCGTGCGGTTCCGGAAAGAAACCCGATCTTTCGCGATACGGATCTCCACTTCAGAATCCGGCTCGCCGTACTTTCTACAGTTCGAGATCAGATTCTCGACCACCTGCCGCATCCGCTCCTCATCCGTCTCGATCACACAGCCGTCCCCTTCCTCGCACACGATCTTCGGCGTCAGACGGTTCCTCTCAAGAAGCGCCTGCTCCTTCTCTGTCACTTCACGGATCATTTTCTCCAGATCCACCGTCGTCCTCTTCACCGCATCCCGTGCCCCTTCGCTGTTACTAAAGTGCAGAATCCTCTCCAGCATCTGATTCATCTCCGAGACATTTTCCCTGATCCGACCTGCGTACTCGCCACTCTTTTCCGGACTTTCCTCCAGGCACTCCGCATACCCCGAGATCGCCGCCAGCGGCGTCTTCAGGTCATGCGCCATCGCCTCGGTCGTCTTCTTCCTGTAGTCGAAGATCTCCCAGACCGTTTTCTTCTTCTGATAGAAGATCACCGCCACGATGAGCGCCGCCACGACACCCGCAAGCACCGCCGCCACGACCGTGACGCGCGACGTCATCGGCAGAATCGAGAATACCGACAAACTGCCCTTATCCGAGCGGGTCGTACGGAAGCACCAGGGACTGCTCCATTCGTCCCCGCCGATGGCCGCGTGCTTATAGAAATATTGGTCCGCGTTCTGTTCATTTTTCTCCGGAGCCAGATACCCTTGCAGATTCATATGGAATCCCCAAGTGTTATCCTTGTAAGCATACCCCTTCGTATCCGAAGGCGTGCAATCGATCAATTCGCTCCGGCTGTTCGGCTTCGAGTAATACCAGTCATCGGAAACATTCACTACCCCCGGCAGGAAAGTATGCGTCTCTTCGTTGATATACACGCTTTCCCAGGAAAAACCGTAGATACCGGGACCGAACCCGAAATCACCCACCGTATTCACCATATCCGCATCCAGTTCATATTTGCGAGACTTCAGGAAACACTTCACCGGATCGTACTTCCCGCCTTTATACGTTTCAAGCTTCGAAAGATACGATGCATCCTCCAGATAATAGTATTCGTATGATCCGTCCTGTTCCGTCTCCTTTATGAAAAGCGCGAAATATCCTTGGGGCGTTTCCAGAAGTTTCTCCCCGTCCATATACACGGCTCCATATTCACCGGTCCCGATCGCGAAGATATGAAGACCCAGTTTCAAGGATTCATACTCCGCCTTCTTAGATGCCTCATCCGCTTCGTAATACTCCTCGATGCGCTCGAGCATACTCGACTTATACGTTTCAAACATGGTGTCTGCTTCATTTACTGCCGCTTCCCGCCTCTTCTCCAGATAGAAATACGAAATAAGCAGACTTGCAGCCACACATATCGCCAGCCATTTCAGAAACTCCTGCCAGAACTTCGGTTTCCTGATGGTCTTTCTCACCGACATTTTCATCCGGTCCTTGCGCACATTTTTCGTAAACACGAGATCCTCCTTCCGACCTCGGCACAGCGTAGCACTTTTCTTTCGCCGCCTCACGGCACGATCCTTTCACCGCCTCTCGGCACGATTCCGCTCCGCCTCACGGCACGATCTTGTACCCGCCGCCGATCACCGTCTTGATTTGATCCCCGGCTTTCCCCAGACACTTCCGAAGCTTCTTGATGTGGCTGTCCACGACCCGCTCGGATCCGTCAAAATCCAAGCCCCACACCAGATCCAGAAGTCTCTGTCTCCCGAGGACATGTCCCTGGTTCTCCATAAGAACCTTCAGGAGGAAATACTCTTTCGGCGCCAGTTCCACTTCCGCCTTCCCGTCATCCACGCGCACTTCCATCCGCGACGGATCGATACAGATCCGCCCGCAGCGCATGGTCTTCTCCCGTCCTTCTCCATCGCTCCCGGTTCTGGCCAGCAACGCGAGACACTTGGCATACAGGACTTTGATCGAGAAAGGCTTGACCATGTACTCATCGGCCCCGATCTCATATCCACGAAGAATGTTGTCCTCCGTACCCAACGCCGTCAGGAAAACGATCGGACAGTTGCTCTTTCTTCGAAGGATCTTGCAGATGTCGAATCCGGAGAGTCCCGGCAGCATGATATCCAGGATCGCGAGGTCGTAGTCGTTCTGCGAGACCATGCGGAATCCTTCCACTCCGTCTTTTGCCTCGTCCACGTCAAAAGCACTGGTCCTTCGGAAGTATTCAGCGACCAGTTCGCGGATCTGCGTGGAGTCTTCTACGATAAGTATCCTGGACATGTTTCTTTCCTCCATGACCTCATGTTAGCTTACCCGTGTGTCCTTCCTGTGCCCACACCGGACATTTCTCCACCGTCATCTTCCATCTCGCGGCGCCCACTGCCTTCGCGCGGCGTCACCCGAAGATCAGATGCAGCAGCAGGAACACCGCCAACGCCAGCGCGCCCGCACCGATAGCCAAGAGCGCCTTCTGGTACGGCCGCTTCGCCCGCTCCACCACCTTCTCATCCTTGGACAGTGCTTCTCCCTCTGTAAAAGCAACGATCTCCTTATACGTCTGGATATCGTTGTCTTTCTTCATCGCCTCGATCCGCAGCGCCACGACCAGCATCGCCACCCAGTACAGGATGAAGACCGCAAGTCCCCACCACTTGAAGAAACGCACGAGCGGGTACGGGATCAGGATCCCGATCAGAAAACCCACCGCGAAAATGTTCGACCACTTATTGAATTGACGGATCGATTCGTTATTGATTTCCTTTTTCATCTCGACAATATCTCCTTTAACAAGGTCATCGAGGCTCATCTCGAACAGCTCACTCATCAGCAGCAGGCTCTTGATGTCCGGGTAGCTCTTGTCGTTCTCCCAGGAACTGACCGTCTGCCTGGAAACGAAGCATTTCTCGGCGAAAACCTCCTGGTTCCAGCCTTTGCTGCCACGCAATTCTTTGATACGCTTGCCGATCTCCATGATTTACCTCGATGCAGTTGAACTTGTCGGATGACAAGTTCAATTTACCACTAATTCCGCATTCTTGGCAATCCGGGCGCAAGGCTCGTTGCACGCGCTTCCGCTCTCCCATCCGCCGCGCCATTCCCCGCATCCTTTGCGCGAGGAACCGGCCTCACTGCTCCTTCGCCGCTCTCACTCCTGCGAGCCCTGCTCCGCTGCCTTCTTTGCCGCGCGGGCCGCTCTCTTCGCCTCCCGCTTCGCGGCATACTCCTCCTGCGCCGCGCGTCTTCTCTCCGCATCCTCCTTCATCATGTCCTCGACCATCTGCTCTGCTTCGCTCTTCTCGCCGGTAATCTCGCTGTGCGCTTCGACGATTGCCGTCTTCACCGACCACTTGATCACGAAATACCCCATGACCAGACATGCAATCAATGTACCACCATGAATTCCCAGATCCTTTAACATTTTTCAAGTCCTCCTTGTCGTTTCTTCCGCGAAGCTTCTGCTTCTTTCTTCCGTCCCTGCGCTGCTTTTCGCTTCAGTCCTTTTGCAAAAGCACTTGCTCTGGCGGCTGTCGTTTGTTCTCGCTTCGCCTTACGCTTCGGAGTATGCTCCCTCCCCCGCCCGCCGTCTATCAAAGGTGCTTTACAGCGCTTAGAAAAGCGATGTAAAGATGCCTTTACATCGCTGGAACTACTACATTTCCCGGCTTTCATATCCAAGCCCGTCGACCATGTGCAGAGTCAAGAGTTCGGCTGTTTTTTCTCGAAACCTCTTGAGTCTTAAAACGAATAAACACAAGAGGTTTGTCGTTATTCTCTAAAACCTCTTGACTCCCCCGAGGAGAAAAAACACGAGGTTTCCCGAATAATTCCAAAACCTCTTGAACGTGACAACAAAAATATTCAAGAGATTTGCCATATATTTCCCATACCTCTTGAATTCTTCCAACAAAAAAATCAAGAGGTTTATCGCTATTTCCCTAAACCTCTTGAATGTGCCAACAATAATAATCAAGAGGTTTACCACTTTTCTTCGAAACCTCTTGAATATCCTATTTCATTCACCCCACCACACGGATCGGAATCTTCTCCTCCGCCAGAAAAGCTCTGACCTTTTCCTCGTGCTTCCGTTCGACGAATACTGCGACCCCCGTCCGCTCAGCCGGAATAAACACGAGCGAATTCGGGAGGACTCTCATGAACGCAATCGAGGACCAGGCGAGTTTATAACACTTGCCCGCGTCGCTGCTGTGCTCGAGGCCTTCCGAAGTAAACGTCTGCGTCACCTTTTCATTCTTATTGAGAATTGTCTTGTAGATCTTTCTGTAATTGATAAAGGTGAGTACCAGAAGCACTGTCGTGACAAGAAGAGCACCCAGAAGGACATACATGACTGCATTACCGCCCCACAAAAGGATCGTGCACAGCGTTAATACGATCAAAAGCCCCATCGACAGGAATCCGAAACGATAGAAACTCTTATACTCGACGAGTTTTCTATCCGGCTTGCTCATAAGTTTTCCCGCCTGCATGACAACATCTGCGCACTCTCTCGCCTGCGCCTCGCTACGTTGTCCGGTCGTCTCAATAACCATCTTCGATCCTCCTAAGACCTCCGTCTCACAGCTCTTTCTCCATCATGAAATCATCGCAGATGAAGCCCTCGCCGATATCGGTCTTCTTCTCTTCCACGATACGGTAACCCATGCGCAGATACACCCGAAGCGGTACGTAATTCCGCTTATTCACGAACAGCCGCAGCCTCTTCTTTCCCATCTCACGGGACGTTCTCTCCGCCTGTTCAAAAAGCACGACACTCCGGCGCTGCCCGCGGAAAGGCTTCATCAGATAGAGCTTACTCAGGAGCATCACGTCGTCCTCCTGCGGCTGCAGCCCCATATACCCGATCGGCGTATCCCCTAGAACGAGAAGGAAATACTGATATCCCTCCTCCGAGATCGCCTTCGTGATCGCCGGCAGACTCTGGAACTTATTCACCATATAATTGACCTGCTCCTGCGTAATGATCCCCGGGAAATGCTCATTCCAGATGATCTCCGCCAGTGAAGCCACCGCCATCCTACGCGTCGGCGAATTCACCGGCAGAATCTGCACCGTCGACAGCTGCTCGATGATCTTCGGCACCTCCGTCAGAGACTTGATCACCACATCCGCCGCCGAGACGTTCTGCCCGCCGGACGTCGGATTATCGTATCCGACCGTATACATCCCCGCCATACGCCCGGCCTGCACACCGGCCGTACTGTCCTCGATCACGAGACAGCGCTCCGGATCGATATCCAGCCGCGTTGCCGCCAGAAGGAAAATATCCGGCATGGGTTTCCCGTTCTTGACCTCCGCGCCGCTTGCGAACACCTCGACCTCCGGCCAGAGATTCAGCAGATCGAACACCGCCTCCACATAATCCTGCCGCGAAGACGACGCCACCGCCACATGGATCCCCTTGTGCCGACAGAACTCCAGAAGCTCCGTTAGGCCCTCTGATCGCACCAGCCCCGAATCCGGGATTCCGGCCACATTCTTCTTCCACTGAAGTTCGACCAGATCCTCCACCGAAGCCGGAATATCAAACTTCGCCTTCATGGCCGCCCACAGATCCGCAGACGAACGCCCCACATAGGGCCGGATCGCCTCATACGCGCCCTTTGCCCCGTAGCTCTCCAGAATCGAAGTCGTCGTCTCATCATGAAACGGCTCACTGTCCAGAAGGACACCATCCATATCAAAAATCACTGCAGATATCATTTCCGTCTCCTGTCTCTACGCAAGTCATCCTTTCACGACGGAAGAAGCACTGTCCCCCGTGTGGTTGTCCTTCGCGCTGCCTTACTTCTCCATCATATCGATCCCGGTCGACTCATTCGGATACACACCCGTGAAGCACGCATCACAGAAAGAATGATCCGTATCCCCGATCAGGTCACCCAGCGAATCCACCTCAAGATAGCCGAGCGAATCCGCACCCAGGATCCCACAGATCTCCGGGATCGTATGCTGGCACGCAATCAGCATATCACAGCTGGGCACATCCGTCCCATAGAAACACGGCGAGATAAACGGCGGCGAACTGATCCGCACATGCACCTCGGTCGCACCCGCCTCACGCAGCATCCGCACAATATTCGCCATGGTCGTACCACGCACGATCGAATCATCGATCAGCACAACACGTTTCCCCCGGACCGCCGAAGAGACCGGATTCAGTTTGATCCGCACCGCCTCCTGACGCTGGTCCTGCGCCGGCTTAATAAACGTCCTGCCGACATACGTATTCTTCATGAAACCACGTACCACAGGAAGCCCTGCTTCCTCACCATATCCACTCGCCGCATCGAGCCCCGACTCCGGGACTCCGATCACGACATCCGCCTCGGCCGGATGCTGCCTCGCCAGCAGCCGCCCCGCCTGAAGCCGCGCCTCATAGACGCTCTTGCCATCGATATAGCTATCCGGGCGCGCGAAATAAATATACTCGAAGATACACATCTTACAGATCCCTCTGCAGTGCGTCCTTATACTACGGATACCGTTATCATCACAGACGATGATCTCCCCCGGCTCCACATCACGCTCGAACTTCGCACCCACCGCATCGAGCGCACAGGTCTCCGACGCGAACACGATCGAATCCCCGAGACGTCCCATACACAGCGGCTTAAAACCATACGGATCACGCGCCGCGATCAGTTTCTTCGGACTCATCACCAGAAGCGCATACCCGCCCTGGATCTGCTCCATCGTCTTCTCCACCGCCGCCTCGACCGACGGCGTACGGGTACGTTCCCGCGCCACAAGATACGCAATGATCTCCGAGTCCACCGTCGTCTGGAAGAAAGCACCTTCCTCCTCAAGTTTCCTCCGCAGCGTGATCGCATTCGTCAGATTTCCGTTATGGGCAAGAGAGAGCGTACCTTTCACATACTGCGTAACCAGAGGCTGGGTATTATTGAGCACACTGGCCCCGGTCGTACTATAGCGCACATGCCCGATGGCGATCGTCCCCTCCATCGAGTCGATAATATCATGGGAGAAGACCTCACTGACGAGCCCCATATTCTTCTGGCACCGGATCCAGCCATCGTTATTGATGGCGATGCCGCAGCTCTCCTGGCCTCTATGCTGAAGCGCGAAAAGACCGTAATACATAAGCGGCGCGATCCTTCTCCCCTCGCGGTCGAAGATCCCGAAAACACCGCATTCCTCATGACGTGAACCGATCATGCGACACCACCTTCCTTTTCGAGAATATTTTATGGTTAGCGCCTTTTTCCTGTCAATGCGATATACTGATAAGAAATGAATGGAAAGGAACCTTTTTACGTGGATTTCTGCGCCCGAAGCACTGTTCCCGGTTCTGCTTGCCCGGACGGGCACGGCTCTGCCGCCCCCGCCACATCCGGCACGTCCGGTCATACCCCCTTCTCACCGTATGACCACTGCGTCCTGTGCCCACGCGCATGCGGGGCGAACCGCAGCTTGGGCCAACGCGGATATTGCGGCATGACTTCCGAGCTGCGCATCGCCCGCGTCGGCCTCCACATGTGGGAAGAACCCTGCCTGTCCGGATCTACCGGCTCCGGCACCATCTTCTTCACCGGCTGCCCCCTCGGCTGCCTCTTCTGCCAGAACCACGACATCTCCCGCCGCACCGTCGCCGGAAGATCCACCTTGCCCGCAGATCCCACATCCGGCGCCACCGCCTCCTCTTCCATCGAAACCGAATCCCCCTCCTCCGGCGCCGCCTCCCCCTACTCTCTTCCCGGCCGCATCTACTCCGTCGACCAGCTCGCCGACGCGATGCTCGACCTACAGGCCCAGGGCGCCCACAACATCAACTTCGTCACCGGCACCCACTACGTCCCCCACATCATCGAGAGCGTCCGTCTCGCCCGCGCCCGCGGCCTTTCGGTCCCGACGCTCTATAACTGCGGCGGCTACGAATCCGCCGACACGATCCGGATGCTCCAGGGCACCATCGACATTTACCTTCCCGACATGAAGTTCTACTCACCGGACATCAGCAGAAGATACGCCCACGCCGCCGATTACTTCGACCGCGCCAGGGAAGCCCTCGCCGAGATGGTCCGCCAGTGTCCCGAGCAGGAATACGATGAAAACGGCATGATGAAACGAGGCGTCATCGTCCGCCACCTGATGCTGCCGGGCACGCTCTTTGATACGAAACATATTCTGGACTATCTTACAGAAAACTACGGCAACCGCATCACGATCAGCCTCATGAACCAGTACACGCCCATGCCCGGCGCGCCCGAAGAGCTCGCGCGCCCTCTTCCGCAGAAACACTACGACTCCATGGTCAACTACCTTCTTCTACTCGGCCAGACCAATGCATTTACCCAGGAGGGCGGCACCGTCAGCAGCAGTTTCATCCCCGACTTCGAATAGACGCGGATCCCGCTTCCCCTTCCGGCCCGTGCAGCCGGCGGCGGATCACTCTGCCCGACACACTCTCTTCATGCCTTACGTCGGAAGGAAGATCTCCTTCACATCTCCGATTTTATCGAGGTGGATCACATACTCCCGCTCTCCGAGATCATTTTCGCTTTTTTCATAGTACACGCCGATATAGAGCTGCGTCCCACTTACGAAGCATTCGCTTATGGAGAAGACCGATGCTCCATCGATCCCGATACGGATCTCCTCTATTGTCCCGTTCTCAGTAATAAGAGCGATAGTACTCCCCTCTCCATCTTCCTGAACCGGATGCACCAGAATCGGCGCCCCTCCGTCCGAATTGATGACCAGCTCCGTAAATGAGTAATCCTCGATCTTCCCGATCGCACCGCGATCCAGCTTCCCGAAGTAAACACCTGTTTCGTGTTGACTGAACACGAAACCATTCCACACATATAGTTCCGCATACGAGATTCCACCCGTATACGGCTTCGCGAAGAAAACTGTCTCTTCTTCTCCGACCTTGTATCGGCGGAGTTCTGTTCCGTACTCACTCATTTCGATCAGATCCGTTGTCACGCCGGCACCTTCCATACTGTCCTGCAGGGCATAGATCTTCTCGCCATTGGCACATACATTGTAGACCATCTCTCCGGATGTCAGGATAATGCTAGCAGAGGACGTAAGATAGCGTGTGAACTCCTTCGAATCCACGTCATACACCTCGATGAACGTGCTGAGTTCTCCTCCCATGCCATCCTCACCCGGTTCGTGGCTCTCCACCAGCGCAATCGCTTTCCTTCCACATACGAAAGTCGACGCAACCATTTTGCTTTGCAGCTCTGCGTTGGAAGGTTCATCGAAACGGATCAGCTCCAGCTCCTTCTTCTCAGGGTCGATCCGGAGAAGCGCGATCTCATTTAGGAAACCTGTCTCTATCGCCACATTTTCATCTTCCGGGAGATAATTCAGCCGGACATAACGATAGTAGTCGGAATCGATATGTGCCCATCCGGAACCGCTGTCATATCCGGGGATCTCCCCCAGTTCCCGAAGATTTCCCTCCGGATCGGATGCCGAAATAGAATACGTCCTTCCGAAATCCGGTGCCACATCCGGATTACTGTTCGTAGAGAGATAGACGCGCTGTCCGTCTGGAAAATAGCTGTCCAGCATATGTATAACCGTTGAAGCCCCGTTCGTCGGCAGACCCTTCAGATCCGAAAGCTCCTCCACATATTCCGGATATGACTCGCCCGAAGCAGAAGAGCCCGCCGGATCTGCCGCAGCAGAAGATGCCGAATCTCCGTTTTCGGATTCATTCTTCCCCTTACAGGCACTGAACACGAAGCAGGAAACAAGCATCAGCGCCACCACTTTCAGAAAACGTGTATTCATAGGATCTTCCTCCCGCTACTTGTTTACCATCCCCACTTGCTATTATACCACGCCATGTGCCCTTTCCATGCCCCACGGGTTCTCCCCGTATCGCCCCATCCTTTCTGCTTTTGCGCTTTTCCCGCAGCCTTCTCATTTGGCATTTCCCGAACTTCTTGTTATACTTGTTTTGGTTTATTTTCAGTTCAGAAGGAGGAACTTCCCCGCATGGATGAGGATATCAGGATCGAACTTCCCATCACGCCGGACTACGACGATACGACGCCGATCATCTACAATCAGCCCGTACGCCAGTTCAGTAAACGCGTCCTGAACGGGGAGGACGAAGATGTCGATTTCATCCCGGAGACGAGTATCCGGATCTGGTATAACAACCAGTATAAGAGCTACGCCCCGCATAAACACGATGCGCTGGAGATCTGTATCCCCATCGAGAACGAGTATAAGTATCTCATCGGCGGCAAAGCCATCAACCTGAACCCCGGTGATATCCTCTTCATTCCGCCGAATATGGTGCACGAGATCGAGTGCGAGAACGAAGGCTGCCGCTTCATTTACCTGTTTAAGATCGGTTTCCTCGAGGGGCTTTATGACTTCTCCTATCTGACGGAATTCTTCAAGGAGCCCCGTGTCCTGAACGTCTCGACCTTTCCCGGCATATACGGAAAGATCTACGAAACCTTCATGGGCATCAACGACTCGTATTTCCTTTACGAGAACATGGTGCTGGAGCTGCCGATCTATTCCCGGCTCATGAACATCTTCTCCCTTCTCGTCACGACGAATCCGCAGTTCACTCCGATCCATCTCGAGGACACGAAGAGTAAGAGCAAATACGTGAAATTCAAGTCCCTCATCAACCACATCAATGCGCATTTTATGGAGGAGATCACGCTGGAGTGGGCCGCCGACTATGTCGGCTTCTCGAAGTACCACTTCGCCAGGCTTTTCAAAGAGTACACCGATGTGACGTTCTACGATTATCTTCTGCACCGGCGTATGCAGGCGGCAAAAGTACTGCTCACGGACACGAATAAGACCGTTACTGAGATCGCATTTCAGTCCGGGTTCAATAACCTCACAAGCTTCACCCGATGCTTTAAAAATGCGACCGGCATGACGCCCACCAGGTTCCGTCTCACCCACGTCCGTTCATAACCGCGCTCCGCTTTACCGGATCCGGATCCTATTTCACTTCATTGATATACACGGTTACACGATCATTGATCAGCTTGATCGTATCATCCAGAGTACGGTCACCGGCATAGTATGCCTGCAGTTCTTCCGACAGGATATCCTGGATGTCGCGATCCTGTATATAGTATACGGACAGGTTCGACAGCATCTTCAGGAAATTCTCCTTCATTTCGGGACTGATCTTCTTATGCCCCTCCATGAGGATATCGGTCAGATCGACATACACCATTCCCTGCCGGTTCTGTTCATTTATCCTCGTGACCTGTTCATCGTAGATCTCATTATAGAACGCCGTGATCTTATCAAGCTCCATGGACATGACTTCTTTATTCGTACAGATGGAATCGAATACCGGGCTATCCTCGTTGATGAAGCTTCCGGACAGAAGGAAGTTGACGAACTTCTTGCAGCCTTCCACACGATCCGTATTCGCAACGATCGAGATGCTCTCCGCTGACCGGAATCGTGCGCCTCTTCCCTCCACAGATGTCGTGCCGATCACGGAGAAGCTGTCGTTCTCCGTACTACAGTTCAGCACATAATCGGTAAAGGCCGCGATCCGGACATACCTCGCATCCACCATCGGACGCAGTATCTCGTCCTCGTACGGGATCTCATTACTTGCATCTGCGGCATTCTCCATAAAATGGGTCTTCGCATATTCCGCACTTCTTCTGAACTGTTCGGAATCGAAGTTGACCGAGTCTCCTTCGATCGCCGACTTGATATCGATGCATGACAGAAGGAATGTATTTCTGTAGTTATACGTCGAATACGGATAGTCATACGGCTGCACACCGGAGAGCTTGTCCTCGACAAACCGGTCATACTCATCGAAGCTGATTCCGATCTTACCTTCTCCCAGAAGATCTTCTTTCACGACGATCCCTTCCACCTGGATGGTTACCGGGATAAAGTAGAGTTTACCGCCGGTCATGCCGGCCGTAAGAACATTGTCGAAGAGCATCTGCTTCGTCTTCTCCTCCAGCACGGAAGACAGATCCATCAGCATACTGTCTTTCATGGCCTCCTGCCGCTCTATATTCAGGACCAGATCCGGAGCTTGCGATCCCTCCAGTTCGTGTATGATCGTATATACTTTTTCCTCTTCCGGATCGAGTTCACGATGCAGGCTTCCGGTCAGACTTCCTTCGTTATGCTTATTCCAGATACGGATCTGATACTCTTCGTCCCTCTCGTTAAATGCCACGATCGCCCGGGAAAGGTAGTCGGAGAAAGACAGGTCCAGCGGGGCGCTGATCTCGATGATCTTCTTGCCGGCGTGCGGATTCGTCTGCGCCTTATTCAGAATAAGGATCGTGAAGTTCTCTCCGAACGCCTTAGGCGTCGTGATATTATCCATGCTGTAGAAATACATGATCACCTTATCTTCAGTCATGGAAATGACGCGGGCAATATAATTCCGGTCGGGAACAAAATCGTAGAAATTCGGAGAATACCAGTTATTCTCAAATACTTTCGTTTCTTCATTCTTTTCCGAATCCAGCCGATAGATATTCCCGAGACTGTCGAGCCGCAGTGATTCGCCCTGGGCGGAGAACTGGAAATACGTGGGATCGGCCTTATTCGTATCCGATTCTTCCAGGATCTTTTTGTTGATAAGCTGTCCGTTAGAGATGTCGAACTCGCAGACATACTTCTCCCCGGATCCGGTCAGAATATTCATGAATGCATGCCTGCTTCCTGAGGCATACGAACAATCGCGGATCGCGGACACGCCATTGATAGTAGAAAGATCGAGCTCACACAGGAAATCCAGCCCCTGATACACGACAGAAGTGATCTTCCCGGTTTCGAAATCATTCGTATTGATGACCGTGTACGTATCGAAAGTATATATACCCGACGCAAATCCGGTTAAGGCTGCGCCGTCTTTCCCGACGACCGGATCAAGTATCGCCGCATCTCCGGATGTTATATCGATCTTAGCAAAATGTGTTTGTGTTTTCTCAGAAGTGACCTCAACCAGACCAAGAACCGTGTTCTCCTCATCCCCGGGGAGGATCTTCAGAAGAGAATACGCCCCGCCCCCTTCCGGGAAAGAGAGCTCGACAGAGTTTTCTTTCTCACCCTGCTCACTATAGATATCCAGTTTCGAGACATTACTAAATGTCTCCGTGACCATGTAGTTATAGAAGTGACAGATCTTTCCGTTCCATGCCAGGACATCTGTCTGCATGATCATATCGGATGACGGCTTATCCGGAGAAAGTGAAAACCGGAAAGAATCATACCAGGGGTCGTCCTTCCCCACAACCAGATCCTGGACTTTAGGCGATCCTTTCCTGCATGCTGCGAGAGAAAGCCCCATAGACAGACAGAGACACATCGATACGAAACGTGCGAATTGGCGCATATACTACTTCTCCTTATTGAAACGATGGCCGGTGCCATCTTCTAGATACACTATGATTTTAGCGCTGACATTATTGTGATTCGTGACATTCTTGTAATTTTCCGCCAAAAGCACCCTAAAAAAGCTACTGTCCAATTTTCTGTAGTTTTCCGCAAAAAAGTCCCCCAAAGTGGTTGTCCAGCTTTGGGGGTACTTTTGTTTTTTGAAACAATTTTCTGTATGTGTTTCTGTTTCGGTTTTGCAAGGACCGCCGATCGGATGTACCGGATCCGCTTTCCTGTTCTTTCCGGGAATTAACCCTTTACGGAACCGAGTGCAACACCACTGATGATGTACTTCGACAACAGGAGATAGACGATGATGAGCGGAAGAGCTGTCATGGAAAGACCAAGATAGATACAACCGAACTCTGTCTTATAAATATCACCGTTGAGAAGGGCGACCATGATAGGCATCGTGTAGCTCTCCTTCTTATTGAGGAGGATCATAGGCAGGAAGTAGTTGTTCCAGGAACCTACGAAAGCGAAGATAGCCTGTGTAGCCATAGCCGGCTTCATGATCGGAAGTACGATCGTGTTAAATGTTCTGAACTCGCCTGCACCATCGATACGGGCGGATTCTACGATTTCCATGGAAAGTGCACCCTCAAGGTATTGTTTCATGAAGAATACCGTCATAGGAGCAGCAATCGAAGGAAGGATGAGCATGAGACGATTGTTCACGAGGTGGAACTGATAGCATGCTCTGTAGAAACCGATCATGGTAACGGTACCAGGAAGCATCATGATACCCATAACCAAGCTGAAGAATGCCTTCTTAAGCTTCCAGTCATATGCGTAGATCGCATAAGCTGTCAGCGAAGAGAAGTATACGGTCAGAACGGTAACGCTTGCAGAGATGATGAAGGAGTTCTTCATACCGAGAAGAGCATTAAATGTCTTCTTCGTTCTCAGAAGCTTAACGTTGTTCCACAGTTCCTTACCAGGAATGAAGCTTACAGCGTGCGCCATGATCTGGGCTGTGGAACGGGTAGAGTTGATAAGCATGACCAGGAAAGGAGCAATAGCCAGTATCGCCAAGATCGAACATACAATATAGATGACGGTCTTGAAGACGACTGAATCTTTTGTTTTAGACGAGGCCAATGCAGTAGTATTAGTAGCCATTGATTACGCCCCCCTTGCCTGAAGTCTGTTACGTTTCATTTCAGCTTTCTTCAACTTCTCAAGCTTCGCAGCTTCCTTATCTCTCATGAGATAGAACAGGATAGCGGAGCAGGTAACGATGATGATGAACAAGATGATACTTGCAGCAGCTGAACGATTATACTTATACGGTTTTCTGAAGGACTGGTTGTAGATGTAGATTGCAACTGTCTGTGTCGCATTATCCGGACCACCCTGAGCAAGAAGCATCGGGATATCGAACATACTCAGACCACCGATCAGGGAGGTTACGAGTGTGAAGAGCATAACCGGACGGATACACGGAATGGTAATCTTCCAGAACTTCTGAATTCTGTTGGCTCCATCAATTTCAGCAGCTTCGAAGATCTCAGGGTTGATACCGATAACGGCAGCAATCAATGTGATCATCGTGGAGCCATACCACTGCCAGCACTGGATAAACTCAACGATTGCACGTGTCGGAGTCTTCTTATTCAGGAAGAAGAAAGGTTCCTTCACCAGGTGCAGCGTCTTGAGGATATCGTTAATAGGTCCGATCGGGTAACTGAACAGAGCACGGAACAAGATAGCGCAGGTCGCTGCCGTGATCATGTTCGGGAGGTAGAAAACTACCTTGTAGAAACCCTGACCTTTAACCTTAACGCGGTTATCTGTAAACCATGCGGAAAGGAGTAAAGCCAGACCCAACTGCGGAATAAAGTTAATCACCCAAATTCTCGCTGTTGTAATCAAACCAAGGAGGAAGTAACTCATCTGACCGGAAGGTCTCTTCTGGAAGAGATACTTGAAGTTCTCAAGCGGATCCTTCAGGAAAGCAAGCTTCGGCGGGACAGCACCCTCGTGGTTAGTAAAGCCGATTAGCAGTGTGTAGCAGACCGGATACAGTGTAAAGATTGCAAAAGCAAGAATAAACGGGATGGCAAAAATATATCCATACTTGGAATAATTAACGAGCTTCTTTTGCTTCAAAAAAAACACCACCGTTCACTCATAGTAGGTAAGAAAAAGGGGCGGGCGAAATTCCTTTCGTCCGCCCCCAGTTTTTCTAGTTCACTTGGTTAGAAGTTACACTATCGATTACTCAACAGTGATACCAGCGTTAGCTGCAACGTCCTTGAACTCGTTGAGAGCAGCGTCCTTATCCTTCTCACCCATAGCATACTGCTTAACCTGATCCTGCCATGCGCCGTTCAGTGTGGAGTCATATTCGCACTTGCACTTAGCGGAAGCGTAGGATGTAGCGGTAACGAAGATCTCGAACGGGTTCTGTCCACCGAGGATATCCATGGAACCATCAGACATCTTCATAACAACACCGGAAGAAACAGTATCCTTAGCAGCTGAGATTGTACCGTTAGCCCAAGCATAGAGGAGACCATTCTCTGTAGCATCGAGTGTGATCCACTCAACGATCTTACTGATTACTTCCTTCTTGTCAGGATCTTCGATGGCAGCCTTGTTAGCCAGCAGCCAGGAACCGCCCCACCAGAAACCAACGTTCGGTACGCATACTGCATAGTCGCCGAAACCAGTAGCTTCGTCAACAGCCTGCTTAGCGATAACGTAGTTGATGAGCCAAGCCGGACCATACCAACCAAATACCTTACGCTCGCTCTGATCCTTCATGTCAGCATACCAAGCTTCCTGCCAAGCATCTGTCTTGTTGCAGTAGTCACCATCGATCAGCTTCTTAGCGATGTCGAGGTATTCCATTCTCATCGGGTCGATGTTGAGCTTACCGTCTACAACCCACGGAGTAGAAGCAGCCTTCTCACATACGTTCCAAACGTCACCGAGACCGGAAACGATTGCATAACCCTTAGCCTTCAGAGCTTCAGCAGCCTCGAAGAACTTGTCCCAGGACTGTGTGCCGGCGCCGATAGCAGCCTCAACAGTAGCCTGATCGTCAGAACCGAAAACTTCCTTAGCGATGGAACGTCTGTAGATGAACGCACCACCTGTGCACTGATAGCAGAGAGCAACGAGGTCGCCGCTCTTGTTGGTGCCGAGCTCAACTGTGTAACCAGCGATGTCAGCAGCCTTTACCTTACCGTCAACATCATCGATGAAGCTGGAGTAAGGAGCAGCAAAATCAGCGAACTCACCCTGTGTGTAAGGGAGAATGTAGTCAGCCTCAGCAACGTAGAGGTCCGGAGCCAGATCGCCGCCAGCGGTAAGAGCCGCGTTCAGCTTTGTCTCGTAAGCCTGGTTGTCGTTGTTGGAAACTGTAGCGTTAACTGTGTACTTTGCAGCTAAATCCGGATTTCTCTTGAAGAACTCCTCGATCATGCCCGGTACCTCGTCAGACATAGCATAGACGTTGATCTTGATGTCGCCTTCGCCCATGGAAACCTCAGAAGTTGTCGGCTCACTTGTAGCTGCACCCTCTGTTGTTGTTGTTGCATCAGACTGGCTACCTGCAGCTGTCGTTGTCGTGCTATCCGAAGAAGAGCAGCCAGCGAACATTGCAGCGCACATTGTGAAGCAAAGAACACTTGCAATAATTTTTTTCATATCGTCCTCCTGATATTTGTAGATTTTTGACGAACTAGTCGCCGTTTTCTTGTAACTACATGTACATAATACCCATTGCTCTAACATTTTACACTACAATTCTTGCGATAAAACGTTACTTATCTAAACACTCCTTGCTATTTGGCAGGCGAAACGTTACGTGCTGTATTTTTATTCACCGTGTTGGTATAATCTTTTCGTGTCTGATTTTCATCAGCGAAATAGCTTCTTTGAGGTGTATCTCCATGCATGAGACTTTCAATTCCAATAACCCCGCCATGCGCTTCCTGGCGAATATGTTTAACGTATTCTGGGTCAATATCCTCTTTCTCTTTACTTGCATTCCGATCGTGACCATCGGTCCTTCCCTGTGCGCGTTATATAAAGTATGTCTAAAGATTATAAGCGGCGATGACCCGCAGGTGTACCAGACCTACTTCCACGAGTTTAAGGACAGCTTCAAGAAAGGCACGATCCTGTGGCTTCTGATCCTGGCCCTCGGTGCGATGTTCGGAGTCGAGCTCTACTTCATCTACTTCCGCCCGGATGTGTATAATCCCGACTTCGCTTTCCTTCAGTATCCGGTCTGGATCATGATCTTCGTCCTCGTACAGATCTTCCTCTATGGTTTCGCACTTCTTGCTACATTCGAGAATACTCTGAAGAAGACGATCATCAACGCGGTCCTTCTCAGCATCAAGAACTTCGCGATCACGGTATTTCTCATCGCGGTATGGCTCTTCACTCCCCTTCTCATTAACACTTTCCCTGACTGGACGTATGCGATACTGGGGCTGGAGCTCTTCTACAATCTCGCTCTCCGCGTGCTGATCTGCTCCTTCTTCCTGCATAAGGCTTTCGGCCTTAAGAAGATCAAGGTCTTCCGCGACGGCTCCGTCCAGGAACTCTCCTATGACGAGGACGGAAATGAAAAAACCGAGACCATATCGGACTCGGATGACAGAAACGCTGAAGATGACTCGAATGAAGACGAAGATTCGGACGAGGAGGATCCTGAGGATACAGAGGATCACGACGAAGCGGACTAGAAGCGCTTCTTCTGTATGACCGTTGCCGGCGGAATAGACACTACTCGAAGAAGAGATACTCCAGAAGGAGTTTCACTTCTTCTTTTTTCTCCGAAACGGCGGAGATCATGAGATAGTGTTTCTCTTCCGATCCCTCGTATGCCGGCTCGAAATATTCCATGCCCGTGATATTGATCGCTGCGGGGTAACCCGCCACTTCTCCATCCTCGGGCTCGAGAATGAAGAGTATGTCCCGTGCTTCCAGCTCCCGGATCTGTTCTTCGGTCAGGATGTCCCGCAGATCGTGCACGCCGTTCGGCCCCAGCTCCTTGATCTGACGGGAATTCGTAATGACGATATCCACCACGCCGCCGGAGATCAGGGAATTCAGCTTCATGACGCTGGCTGTCATATCCTGCGTCATCGCAATCGAGTCTTCATTTGTCGGTGCGTGAAAAGTACTGTCCACGATGAACTCTTTGCCGATCTTCTGTTCGTACTCGTTAAAGATTGTATCCTCGGCTTCGTAGTGTCCGTTGACAATGGCGATATTGAGGTAGGCTTTCTTCGTGGCGGACAGATAGGAAAGGAGCATCGATGTCAGTACGGCGATGACGATGACCGGAATGATCACCCACCATTTATAGTAAGTCCAGAAGTGTACGATCATTCCCTTGACCCCTACTTCCTTCACACTTACTTTCTTCTTCTCCAGACTCGGATCCGGCATATCGCTCTGCTCCCTCATAATCGAAATCAGAAACGCTTTCGTTTCACAATGGGTATGATAACAGAATCGGTAAAATGTGCAAGATAGAAAAACGGATTCCGTCATTTGTTAAACACATCACTTAACTTTGAAATGAAACACTTTTCGAAACCGATTTCAGAAAACATATATTAATGTAATAATATATAAATATATATACATATTACAGAGCAAAAAACGGACGTATCTTGCCGAAAAATATCAAAAAGTTTTAGGTCGCACTTGAAGTAATCTGTGACTTGTTTAGTGATATGTGAAATAGTCGGAAGGAAAGACCACGCTTTCCCTTCCGACTGTACTGTTCGTTTCTTCGTTTTTTTACCAGATCACGCGGATCTCTTTGACTTCGTCCGCCTTCTTTTCTCCTTCGGAACTATCGTTTCCGGCTGCATCTCTCTTCTTGATGAAGCCCGGCGCAACCTGTGGAAAAAGCGCGCAGGAGAGTACGTCTTCTTCGCTTCTGGCGAAGTCGGAAACGGAAGCACGGAGGGTCTCCATCTCGTTGGCGATCCGGTCCGCCGGTCGGCACTCGATCACTTCTTCGTCACCGATGGCCATCTTTCTGACCTCTTCGTTCACCTTACCCGGAAGCCGTCCGTACTCGCCGCGCAGAAGCATCTTCGACTCCTTCGGGAAGGTCTTATAGCGGCCCATCAGGACATTCATGACCGCCTGGGAACCGACGATCTGGGAGGTCGGCGTGACCAGTGGCGGATAACCGAAATCCTCACGGACACGCGGAACTTCCGCGAGCACTTCTTCGAAGCGGCTCTCGGCGCCGGCCTGCTTCAGCTGATTGAGAAGGTTCGACAGCATGCCGCCCGGAACCTGATAGATCAATGTATTCGGATCAACACGGAGGACCTTCGGATCCAGGATCCCCTGATCCTGTAGTTTCTGTGCCACACCCTTAAAGTGGGACGCGGCCTTCGACAGCGACGGAAGGTCGAGTCCGGTATCTCTCGGTGTACCCTTAAATGCCGCTACCAGGGACTCGGTCGCTGGCTGGGAGGTACCCGTTGCCAGTGGCGAAAGCGCGGTGTCGATGATGTCGATCCCGGCCAGCGCGGCGGCATAGTAGACCATCGCGCCGGTACCTGTCGTATCATGTGTATGCAGGTGCAGCGGTACATCCACAGCTTCCTTCAGTCTGCTTACGAGCGAATAGGCTGTCGATGGAAGGAGCAGGTTCGCCATGTCCTTGATGCAGATCACATCCGCACCCATCTCGACGAGGATCTTCGCCTGCGCGACGAAATAGTCTTCGTTATGAACCGGGCTCGTCGTATAGCTCAGTGCTGCCTCGCATGTACCGCCGTACTTCTTCACGGCGCGCATCGGGCTCTCCATATTTCTTACATCGTTCAGGGCATCGAAGATACGGACAACATTGATGCCGTTCTCGATCATGCGTCCGCAGAAAGACTCCACCACGTCATCCGCATAATGACGGTATCCCAGCAGGTTCTGGGCACGAAGTAGCATCTGCAGCGGTGTCTTCGGCATCGCTTTCTTCAATGTGCGGAGCCTCTCCCACGGGTCCTCTCCAAGGAAGCGCATGCACGCATCGAAGGTGGCGCCGCCCCAGCATTCCAGGGACCAGTATCCCATATTATCCAGGATCTCGCAGGCCGGAAGCATATCCTCGATACGCATTCTCGTCGCGGCCTGCGACTGGTGCGCATCACGAAGGATCGTATCCGTGATATATAGTTTCTTCTCGGGCATCTGGAGCATATTATTCCACCTCGAACAGTACTTGTCCTGCGGCTACGGTGTCGCCCTGCTTCACGAAGAGGGATTTGATCACGCCTGCCTTCGCGCTGTTGATATCATTCTCCATCTTCATGGCCTCCAGTACCACGACGGCTTCGCCGGCGTTTACCTGATCGCCCACATTCTTATTGACACGGAGGATCGTACCCGGCATCGGGGCATTCACTGCACCTGCGCCGCCGGAAACCGGCGCGGAAGGTGCCGCGGCCGCAGGAGCCTTAGCCGCCGAAGCCACAGCCGGAGCTGCCTTGGTGGCAGAAGCTGCCGTATCCGGTGCTTTTGAAGATGCGGACTTCGCTTCGCCTTCTGCTAAAGCCTCGACCTCGATCTCGTAGGATTTTCCGTTTAAAGTGATCTTATATTTGCTCATACCAATTCGTCCTCCAGCGTATATTTCTTATAGTTAATGTTCTTCTCCCGAACGTATTTCATAAGGCTCGATTCGCCGATCTCGCGGAAGCTCACGACGCGGAGATCCCGGGCATCTGTCCCTGTCTCTTCCGCGATCGCGGCCACGGCCATGGCGACGATCTCTTCTTTAGTCAGTTCTTCCATATTCGCCTCCGTTATTTCTTTCCGTCTTCTGATCTAAGATCAGAGCGGGATATTCCCGTGCTTCTTGTACGGGCGGTCCTGGGACTTACTCTCGAGGGCAGAAAGAGCGGAAACGATCTTGCTCTTCGTGTCCTCCGGCAGGATGACCTCGTCCACATAGCCACGGCTGGCGGCCACGTACGGGTTCATGAATTTGTCGTTATACTCAGAGACGAGCTCGGCTCTCTTTCCGTCCTTATCCTCGGCCGCTTCGATGGCCTTCCTGCCGATGATGGCTACGGCTCCGCTTGCGCCCATGACGGCGATCTCGGCGATCGGCCAGGCATAGACCACATCCGCGCCCAAACCCTTGCTGTTCATGGCGATATACGCGCCGCCGTAGGCCTTACGCATGATGATGGTGACCTTCGGCACGGTGGCCTCGGCAAAAGCATAGAGGAGTTTCGCGCCGTGGCGGATGATGCCGTTATGCTCCTGGTTGCTTCCGGGCATGAAGGCCGGTACGTCCACAAGCGTCACAAGCGGAATATTGAAGCAGTCGCAGAAACGGATGAAGCGCGCGCCCTTATCGGAGGCGTTGATCTCCAGCGATCCGGCGATGCAGTTGCTCTGGTTCGCCACGATACCGACGGTCTTGCCTTCGATCCTGGCAAATCCGACGACGATATTCCTGGCAAAGTCTCTGGATACTTCCATGAAGCTGCTTCTGTCGATGAATGTGGCGATGACGTCACGGACATCGTAGGCCGCCTTCGGATTCGACGGTACGATCTCGGGGATCGATGCGCAAGCATCGACGGATACACCTTCTACCTCGGAAGCTTCACTCTCGTTGTTGTCCGGGAGATACCCGATCAGACGGCGGACGCCGTTCAGGCAGGCAAGATCATCCGGATATACGAAGTGGGCCACGCCGCTGACTGACGAGTGCACACCGGCACCGCCGAGATCTCCGGCTGTGATCTCTTCGCCGGTTACGGACTTGACGACCGCAGGACCGGTGATATACATCTGGGAGGTCTCTTCGGTCATGAAGATATAGTCGCAGATGGCCGGGGAATAGCATGCCCCACCGGCGCAGGGACCCATGATGACCGAGATCTGCGGGATCACACCGGACGCCATGGTATTTCTATAAAAGATCTCGGCATAGCCGTTCAGACTGTCGATGCCTTCTTCGATGCGGGCTCCGCCGCTGTCGTTCATGGAGACGAACGGGGCACCTTCTTCCATGGCTTTATCCATCGCCAGGCAGATCTTCTTCGCATGCGCCGCACCGAGAGAACCGCCGCCGACAGTAAAGTCCTGGGACGAGGCGTACACGAGTCTTCCGTGTACATAGCCGTATCCGGTCACGACACCGTCGCCCGGTTTCTTCTTCTTATCCATTCCGAAGTCTGTCGCTCCGGATGTCATGAGGGAATTCAGCTCGACGAAAGTACCGTCATCGAAGAGGGCTTCCATTCTCTCTCTTGCCGTGAGTTTACCGCGGGCGTGCTGTTTCTCGATGCCGGCCTGCCCGCCGGCCAGCTCCGCTTCCTGCTGTCTGGTCTTAAGATCATTGATCGAATCGATCCATTTGCTGTCCATATAAGAACACCTTCATTTCCAATTATTTGTTTCCGTGTGCGCTTCCTACGCACTTCACCGGGGATGCCGTGTGCGCTTCTTACGCACCCCCGCCCGGGACGAAGCGTCTCAGTTCTCACCGTCTTCTGTCCCGGACTTCTCCTTCTCAGGAAGGATCGCGAACTTGATGATGCAGTCGCAGGCGACCTCGTCCCCGACAGAAGCCACGCCATGGCCCATGCCGACCGGACCGCGCAGAGCCGTGATCTCGGTCTTCAGTGTCAGCACATCTCCCGGGACGACCGGACGCTTGAACTTACACTTGTCGATGCCGGCGAATACGGCGATACGGCCTTTAAATTCATCCTTACAGAGGATCGCCACGGCACCGGTCTGGGCCAGGGCCTCGACCTGCAGGACACCCGGCATGATGGGCATCTCCGGGAAATGGCCCTGGAAATAGGGCTCATCGTAGGTGATGCATTTTCTGCCGATGGCATATACGCCCTCTTCGTAATCCTCGATGGCATCTACCAGGAGGAACGGAGAACGGTGCGGAAGAATATCCATGATCTGTTTGGTGGTCAGTGCTTTTGCCATATGATTACCTCATTTCTGTGGCGGGGCCACGGGTTCCGGTTTCCGGTCAGACGGATCTCAGTCCTCGAACTTCTTCATGATGATCGAGGCGTTATGTCCGCCGAATCCGAGAGAGTTGCTCATCGCGTACTTCACGTCCTGCTCGTAGGACTTGCCGAAGCAGTAGTTCAGATCCATTTCCTCTTCTGTCTCGGAGGAACCCATGGTCTGGTGGATGAAGCCTTCTTCGACGGACTTGGCCAGAACGATGGCCTCGATGGCACCGGCTGCTCCGAGGAGATGTCCGGTCATGGACTTCGTGGAGTTGATCTTCACGTTATATGCCGCCTCGCCCAGTGCCGTCTTTATGGCACGTGTCTCGAAGAGATCGTTATGGTGGGTGGATGTACCATGTGCATTGATGTAGTCAAGTTCTGAAGGCTCGATACCTGCGTCGGCAATGGCCGCCATCATGGCGTGGGCTGCACCGATACCGGACTCTTCCGGAGAGGTGATGTGGTATGCGTCGCAGGAAGCGCCGTAACCGGCCATCTCTGCGTAGATCTTCGCGCCACGGGCTTTCGCGTGCTCGTACTCTTCGAGTACCAGGACACCGGCGCCCTCGCCGAGTACGAAGCCGTCACGGTTCTTGTCGAAGGGGATCGAGGCGTGGAGCGGATCATCACTGGTGGACAGGGCCTTCAGTGCACAGAAGCCGGCTACACCCATCGGGCAGATCGCAGCTTCCGTACCGCCAGCCAGGATCACGTCGGCTTCGCCGCACTGGATCGTTCTGTAGGCTTCACCGATGGAGTTGGTACCGGATGCACAAGCCGTAACGACGTCGATGTTCTTGCCCTTGAAGCCGGTAACGATCGCGATGTTTCCGGCTGCCATGTTACCGATCATGAGCGGGATGTAAAGAGGGCCGATCTTGTTCGGGCCGAAGTCCAGAAGTCTCTTATGCTCGCGCTCGGTGGCCTGCATGGATCCGACGCCGGAACCGACGATGACACCGCAGCGGTATGCATCTTCGTTCTCGATATTAATGCCGGAATCCTTCACTGCCATCAGGGCTGCGGCGGCCGCATACTGGGAGAACGGTTCCATTCTCTTCGCGGTCTTAAAGTCCATATACTCGTCCGGCTTGAAGTCCCGGACCTCGCCGGCGACCTTGGCCTTATAGTCGGTCGTGTCGAACTTCGTGATGGGGCCGATGCCGACCTTACCGGCCTTGATGTTCGACCAGAATTCTTCGACTGTGTTTCCGAGCGGGGTGATGGCACCCATTCCTGTAACAACTACTCTTCTCATGTTCGTTTACCTTCCTTTTCATCCGGCCGCATGAGGGGCGGCGGTGGTTTCTTCTATTACATGCACATGCCGCCGTCTACGGTCAGCACCTGTCCTGTGATATAGTCTGCATTCTCCGAAGCGAGGAAAGCGATCGCGTGAGCGATGTCTTCCGGCTTCGCGGTCCTCTTCAGGGGGATCAGGTTCATCAGGGCTTCCTTGACCTTGTCGCTCAGGACATCGGTCATGTCGGTCTCGACGAAGCCCGGCGCCACGGCGTTGACATTAATGCCGCGGGATCCCAGTTCTTTCGCCAGGGACTTGGTAAAGCCGATGATGCCGGCCTTCGATGCGGCGTAGTTCGCCTGTCCGGCGTTGCCCTGGATCCCGACGATAGAAGCGATGTTGATGATCTTTCCGGATCTCTGCTTCATCATGATGCCCGAGCAGGCTTTACTGAAGAGGAAGCAACCCTTGAGGTTCGTGTCGATGACATCGTCGAAGTCCTCTTCGCTCATACGAAGCAGAAGTCCGTCCTTCGTGATCCCGGCATTATTGACCAGGACATCTACGCTTCCGAATGTCTCACGGACATTCTCGACGGATGCTTCCACGTCTTCTTTCTTCTTCACGTCGCAGCGGATCGCGATGGCATCTACGCCGTTCTCCTTACAGGCGGCGACGGTTTCGTCTGCTTTCACCTGATTGCCGTGGTAGATGACGGCCACATTCATGCCCATCTTACTAAGCTCGATCGCGGTCGCCCGTCCGATGCCTCTGGATCCGCCGGTTACGATTGCCGTCTTCGTCATTTCTCTTCCTCCGCCTTTTCCTTGATGCGTGCTACGACTGTCTTGACGTCTTCGAGTGTTTCCACGTTAAGGATTTCGACGTCGGACAGTGTCTTCTTCTCGAATCCGGAGATGGTCTTACCGGGTCCGATCTCGATGAATGTATCGACGCCGGCCTTAGCCAAGGCTTCGATATCCTGCTGCATGCGGACCGATCCGCTTACCTGCTTCTCCAGAAGTTCCGGGATCTCTTTCGCATCGCGGACAATGTCGCCGGTGAGGTTCGCGGCATAAGGGACCTTCAGCTCGGAAAACTCCACTTCGTCAATGACGGAGCGCAGTTCTTTTCCCGCTTCGGCCATGATCGGCGAATGGAAAGGCCCGCTGCACTTTAAGGGGATCACGCGCTTCGCGCCTTTTTCTTTCAGGACTTCGCCGGCCTTCTCGACCGCTTCCTTATAACCGGTGATCACAATCTGTCCCGGGCAGTTGAAGTTCGCAACATATACGCCTTCGATACCGTCGATGGCCGCACGCAGATCCTCTTCGTTCATGCCGATGACTGCGCTCATGCCGCCGATATCCGGAGCCGCGGCTTCCATGATCTTGCCTCTTTCGGTGACGAGCTTGATCGCATCTTCGAAGGTCATCGCACCGGAAGCAACGAGGGCCGTGTATTCGCCCAGGGAGAGTCCGCAGGTCGCATCCGGCTCGACGCCTTCTTCACGAAGGGTCTCTGTCGCCGCTATGCATGCGGTCAGAAGGCAGACCTGTGTGTACTTGGTCTGGTTCAGTTCTTCTTTCTCGTTGAAGCAAAGGTCCGGGATATCGTATCCGCTGATTTTGCTCGCGGTATCGAACAGTTCACGAGCCGAACCGATCTGCTCGTAAAAGTCCTGCATCATTCCATTCTTCTGGGCACCCTGGCCCGGATACATAAAAGCAATCTTCATGATTTCTTACCTCCTAGAAGTGTTTCTGCCTGGTCCATCATGGACACGATCCTTTCCTTTACCGTCATCTGTTCTTTCAGAAGGCCGGAGATCTGTCCTGCCATGAAAGAACCCATATCCTTATCACCGTCGAGTACTGCTTTTCTCAAGGATCCGAGGGAAAGCTGCTCGAGTTCATCGAGGGTGGCCCCCTCGGCTTCCATCTTCAGGTACAGCTTCGTCAGCTGGTTTCTGATCGTTCTGACCGGGTGTCCTGTCGACCTTCCTGTCACTTTCGTGTCGATATCGCTGGCCTTCAGTACGAGATCTTTATAGTTCTGGTGGATGTTGGTCTCGTCGCACGGGATGAAGCATGTGCCGCACTGTACGCCCTCGGCACCCAGCATGAATGCGGCGGCGATTCCTCTGCCGTCAGCAATTCCGCCTGCGGCAATGACCGGGATCGAAAGTGCGTCCACGACCTGCGGAACCAGTGTCATGGTAGTCAGTTCACCGATGTGTCCGCCGGATTCGGTACCCTCTGCCACCACTGCGTCAACACCGAGCTTCTCCATTCTCTTCGCCAGACCGACCGACGCAACGACCGGGATGATCTTAATGCCGGCTTCCTGCCACTTCTTCAGGTAGCGCTCCGGGGATCCGGCACCGGTGGTGATGACGGCCACTTTCTCCTCCGCGAGGACATCGGCGATCTCCGGTGCGTGGGGATTCATCAGCATCACGTTGACGCCGAAAGGCTTATCTGTCAGTTCACGGCAGGACTTCACCTGATTTCTTACCCAGTCTGCATCCGCTCCGCCGGATCCGATGATGCCCAGACCTCCGGCATTACTTACTGCTGCCGCGAGATGGAAATCGGCCACCCAGGCCATACCGCCCTGGATGATTGGATATTCGATATTCAGAAGTTCAGTCAGTCTCGTTTTCATGTTGGCTCCTTTTCTCTTATACTCTTATATATCTATTACTGTTTCTTATTCTTACGATGGCCTGATTCCGATTTCTCAGATCTCGGTCTGGAATGCGCCCCAGAGAAGTCCGGCGCCGAAGCTCGACACCACGATCTTCTTATTGCCCTGCCCGAGAAGACCTTGTTTCTTCATCTCATCAAGCAGGATCGGAATACTTGCCGAGGAGGTGTTTCCGGTCTTCTCGATATTCATCGGGAACTTCTCGATGGGCTGTTTCAGGCGCTTGGCCACGGATTCGATGATGCGGCGGTTCGCCTGGTGCAGGATGAAGTAGTCGATGTCATCGGCATCCGTGCCCGTTCTTCCGAGAAGATCTTCGATGACCTTCGGTACTTCGGTCACGGCAAACTTAAATACGGTCTGCCCGTCCATGTTGATGTATGTCGCTTTTCTGAATTCCTCGGTCATCTCTCTGCCCTTCTGCATGACCGACTCGCAATGCATGCACTCGCCGCGTTTTCCGGCGGCCCGCATGATCGCATCGTACTGCTGATCCTTCTCGGATCTGAGAACGACCGCTCCGGCACCGTCACCGAAGAGGATGCACGTACCGCGGTCTTCGAAGTTCACGTAGTTGGTAAGGTTCTCGGCGCCGACCACCAGTGCGCAGTCGACAGTTCCGGCCTTGATATAGTTCTGTGCGGTAACGAAAGCCGTCAGGAATCCCGGACATGCCGCATTCATGTCGAAGCACATCGCGTTATCCGCATCCACGGCTGCCTGAACAGATGTACTCAATGCCGGGAAGAGTACATTCGGCGTGGTGCAGGCGACGATCACCAGCCCGATCTCCAAAGGATCGATGCCGGCGTCCTTCACCGCTGCTTTTGCCGCGGCAATCGCCATAGATTCTGTCGTGTCCACTTCCGGATCCGAGATGTGACGGGTCTTGATGCCCGTACGCTCGGTGATCCACTGGTCGTTCGTCTCCACGATCTTCGCCAGATCGTCATTCGTGAGTATATTCTTCGGCAAATAGCTGCCGACACCAATCACCCGGCCAAAACCGTTTACTAGTTCAGAGGATGAATTTGAGCTGCTCATAAAAATACTTTGCCTTTCAAACTATTTAATACTCAAAATATATCCCTTATATAGTAATATGTCAATATCGGTTTCTTGATAATTGGGGCTTCGCGGGGTTTCCTCAGGCCTTCTCCCGTCCGGGCCGGACAGATTTCCTCCCGTCTGCGAAAAAAAGTGTTGACAGACGCCCGACCCGCGCATATAATATCACATGTTGACTTTACATGCGGGATTAACTCAGTGGTAGAGTGTCACCTTGCCAAGGTGAAAGTCGCGAGTTCGAATCTCGTATCCCGCTCCACGAAAGAAGCTCCGAATATTCGGAGCTTTTTTGTTGCCCTTCATGCGGAAAGCCCGGGCGTCACTTTCGATCCGGGAATGTTTTCCACTCCTGCCCCCGGCAGAAAAGACTCGTGAACAGTGCTTTTCACAGAGTATGAGGTATATGCGGTCGTTCTTCCGGGAAATGATATAAAACAGCACGGCGATGGATTCTTATATCAATCCAACCATAAAAGCCGATAAAAAGCGGAAGAATACTCGTCGTTATCCCCCGATCAGACCGGGAGAATCAGCCTTTCACGATCTCCAGGATCTTCTCGCAGGACAGTTCCCCGCCGAAGAGGTCCAGCGCCGAGCCGACTGTGATGTTGACGCGCCCGCCGGACACGTCCTTCAACGCGCGGATATCGTCATAGGAGTGGATGCCGCCGGCATAGGTCACCGGCCGTGCCGAAGCTCCGGTCACAGCACTTCCTTCTCCCTCCGAAGATCCGGCACCATCGAAGTACCGGCTGAAAACAGAGAACAGCTGCGCATCCGGCCCTGCGGCCTTTCCTTCCACATCGACAGCATGGATCAGGTACTCGTCGCAGTACTTCTCGAGTTTCAGAAGCAGCGCCGGCGTCAGTTTCGTCCTCGTGAACTTCTGCCACCGGTCGGTCACGATATAGTAGTCGTCACCCTTCCTGCGACAGCTCAGGTCCAGCACCACATGCTCACGGCCCACCGCGCGCACAAGCGCCGAAAGATTCTCGTAGTTGATTTTCCCGTCCGAGAAAACATAGGAGGTCACGATGACATGGCTCGCGCCTGCCTCGACAAAAGCACTGGCGTTTCCAGCCGTGATGCCGCCTCCCACCTGAAGTCCGCCCGGATAGGCAGCAAGCGCCTCCATCGCCGCCTCCCGGCTCGCCTCATACTCCGGTGTCCCCACGCGGTTCAGCATGATCACATGCCCGCCTCGAATTCCTAAATCCCTGTAATACTTGGCATAATAGCCCGAATCGCGCCCGGACACGAAGTTCTCCTTCGCACCCGAATCGCTGAGCGTCCCGCCCACGATCTGCTTCACCTTACCATTGTGAATATCGATGCACGGCCGGAATTCCATTATTTCTTTCCCTCATCCTTCTTCGGTACCCGCTTCGTAAAATCGTGGAACGGGTCCTGGATGTCGTTGATCTCGCCGCCCAGACGACGGATCGCCGAGAGCGCCTCATAGAAAGTCTCACGGTCGATGGTATGCACGGTCCGGTCAAGGTAACCCTTCAGAAGCGCGATACCACGAGGATCGCCATAGTCACCGATACAGATCACGGCGATGACCTTCGCCTTCATGCGGCGGAAGCCCGAACGGAGCGCCTGATAGATCTCATTACTCGGGTGCTTGATGCCCACGTGCGTAAGCATGATCATCATATCCTCATACGGACCCGTAATATCGGCATCCGAACGCTCGAGCATGAACTCAGTCAGCACCGGAACAGCCTTCTCACCTAACCCCAGCATCATGACCTTCACGGAGTCCGCGATATATTCCTGTGTGCTCGGGAAGCTACAGAAACGCGTAAGCACCGGTTCCATCGCCGGCTCATACTCTGCCGCCCCGAAGAAACGGATGGCCGCCACGCAAGGCTGGAACTTCACGAAGAACTCGTTCTCATCCTCGCCTTCCACCGGCTCCCAGGAATCATCCAGTACCATCTTCAGAAGCCACTCACACGCCGGATCCCCGAAGCTCTTCAGCCGGTCCACCAGCGGATACGGCGTCGCCTCATCATCGATCAGCCGGGCCGACTCACAGAAAGCCGCCAGCGCCGCATCCATATCCAGTTCCCCGATGAACTCCTCACCGGTCTTGCCGTCCAGATAGGACTTCTTCTCTTTCCAAAACGGCTCCGTCTCCTGCTCTATATATCCCCGGAAGTTCTTAAAATGCTCTGCCATCTCGCCTTCCGTCGGGCCTTCTGCCGAACTGACCTGATCGGCAAACGCCTCACAGACCTTCGACAGTCTTTCGTTAAATTCGGTAAACAGTTGTGTCGTGCGCTCCATCTTGCACCTCCGCGAAAACTTACCTCTGCATTATACCATCTTTCTCCCCGAAAAATCCGATTCCTTGGCAAAAGCACTGTTCCCGCGACGGAATGCGTTTACGCCTTCGGGATCTCTGTCCAGTCCGGAATGAACGAAGGATCGATGGCCGGGCCCGAAACCCCCACCGTATCCCCGTACCGGTTCTGGTACACGTGATCCGCCACCACCGAGTGCTGCACCGTCGTGCCGTCTGTCCGGACATACGTGTCCACACCCAGGATCGCCTCGCTTCTCGCCTGACTGATCCGCGAATCCGATGCCATCTTCTGATTCCACGAGTCCATGATCATGTCACTCATGGCACGGCTGTTATCCGCAAGCGTCTGCCGAAGCCGCGCCTGGTTCATCCGGAGCTGCTGCTGAAGCGCCGCTGTCTGCGCCTGCAGCGCCTGATTCTTCATCAGTTCCGCCCGGTTAAATTCCGAGGCCCTATCGAATTTTCTCTTATGGACCGATTCATCGAAACTAAACGTACTCACCATCTGCATGAAGGCCGCCGTCGCCGCATCCTCGTGAGCCGGATCTGTCGTACAGAAGTAGATGTTCTCACTGCCCCACGCCACATAATGGCCATGACACTTCCTGGCAAGGGCCATCATACCGACCATTCCATAGGCCGCCGCATACTGCGTGATGTTCGACTCCCATTCCATCGAGGTCATGTCCATCCCCACCATATAGACCTTCCCGTCGCCCGTAAACTTCCTAAGAAGCGACTCCGCATTCGTCGACAGAAGGGACGGCTCCGCGATCGGATTCGGATATGTCATATCCCAGGACTTCTGGAACTCGAACTTCGAATACAGTTGCCGCTTCGCCAGCTCCGGATGCAGTCCCAGCACACTCGGAAGTTTCGCGTTCGCCACCGGCTCGATGGACGCCCCCTGTAAGAAACGTGCGGTAAATGCATTGAGATAAATTGAATAGGGAAGCTGCCTGCGCATCATGAGCGGCAGGCTCTGGGAGATCTTCCCGTCGACGAACCGGTCCGAGCCCATGATCCTGTCGAAGGATTCCAGCACATCCAGAAACATCTCGCCGGTTCGAAGAAGTACCGAAGAACTTCCATCCTTCGACTTCGCCAGCACCTGCGCCAGGAACGGCTTGTCGATCCCCTGGAAAACATCCAGCGTCAGCCCTCTGGCCTCCCAGCCTGCCGGGATCACCATCCGGGCCAGCACCTCGCCGGTCCTGTCATCACGGATCTCCGATCTGGGATCCGCCTTCTCACCATTCTTTCCGGCCAGGACCGCTCCCTGCTCGTAATCGATATGCAGCTGCGCCCCGCATGCCGGACAGCGCGCGAACCTGACATTCTCGTCCAGATCCTGAAGGTTCAGGGATCGGGCACAATTCGGACACGTTAAGGATTCGATTCTCATACCTTCTGCCTCCCCGCTCTTTTAGACCAGTATAGAAGAAAAATATTGTCGCAATACATCCAAACTGTGAATACTTTAAAGTAAGTTTAAGGTTCATTTAAGGTTAAAGAAGCATAATGACATTGTAAGTTATGAAACATCAATGAGTTCATAATAACCTCATAACACAAATACCTCTTTTCTTGTCCACGGACCCGGTCACCCCCAACAGCCGGGTCCATTTTTTACGCAAAGGCATCCCGTCACTTCTTCCGCATCCACCCCGATGCCTGATGCCTCTATATAAAACCGTTCTCCTTCTTTACTTCCAGAAGTCCAGTTCCTCTTCCGGAAGGCCGATATCTTCCCCCTTAAAGACAGGATTCTTCCCGGTCTTTCTCTGCGCCTCATAATCCCGAAGCGCATCGATGGCCACCTTCCCCAGAAGCATACAGCACCATCGACACCGTAATGAAGACCGGTCCCGCCCCCTTAATGACCGTAGAGAGCGCATTCTGCACATAGAGCGCACCGGAAACGGCTTCGTTCCTCTCCACTCCGCTCGAAAGGCACATGAGCGCCATGGCTGTGCACAGAAGAAGGGTGTCGATATAGACCGACAGTGTCTGCACCATTCCCTGCTTCGCCGGATGAGAGACCTTCGCCGAGGCCGAGGCATTCGGCGCCGGGCAGGTGTCCCTGTTCTACTGATTACTTACTGCGCATTGACGTTCTGGATATACATCTCCTTCGGGATCATCGGCACCTCCAGAGACGCGATGGTCTCCCGGGAAAGAGTCAGATTCTTCTCGTACTCTTCTCCCGCCGCCGTAAATCTCGCCAGAAGCGGATCGGCCACAGGCGCCGCCGCAGGGATATTCAGCATCGGTGTTTCCGGCACACATACGATATCGTGATCCGGGAAGCAGTGCTTACACATCTCCCGAAGTCCGTCGAAGTTTCCTTCCCAGTCCGGGAATCCGCAGCCACAGATAACCAGCGTATGGATCTTCGAGAAATCCGCCAGCGCTTCGTGATGGACAGTACCGTCTTTCTCCTGCACCATATCCATCTTCACCAGAGGGATCGTTCTATCGAGTACGGCCTTGAGGTGGGACGGCATCGCATAGCAGTAAAGAGGGAAACTCCAGATGATCACATCCGCCTTCACATACTGATCCAGGATCGCGTTCTGATCGTCCTCGATCACACAGTGTCCGTCAAGTTTCTGCCAGCATCCGAAGCATCCCATACAGGGAGAGATCTTCTTGTCGATCACATTGATCACCGTGACCTCATGCTTCTGCTCCTTATTGAGGCCTTTGAGAAACGCCTCCGTCAGACGGAACGTATCACTTTTCTTCTTCGGGCTACCATTTAATACCAGGATTTTCATTTCTACACTACTCCTTGAATATGAATTTTCTCCACTTCACCGACACCGTTTCGGCTTCGATGCTCCCCATATTCTATTAAATAGTAAAAACACCTTCTTGATAAGCCCCATTAAATTATCTTGTTCTACGGAAGCATCTCCCGCCCTGTCAGAAGGGCCGCCATCTTCCATCCGAACCGGTCCTTCCGAAGGCTTTCCTTCTCCGGCCGCCGCGTAGTTCTCGAACACACAGGATGACAACGGGCATCTGATCATTGATCCGGAGCAAGGAGCTGCAGGACTTTATCGCCAAGCAGAAAACAGACATCACAGAGTTCGACGAGGCTCAGGTCAAAGAAGCTCATCGAGAAGATCACCGTCTTCGCTTTATTATTTTATTTTCGCAAACACATCACCAATATCCCCATCGATGCAGATGCTCCTGTTCGCAATTTCGCCCGGACAAAACGCCTCGCCATAATTGATACAAGCATACACTGACTTTTCATTTGCCAGTGTCATTTGCCAGAACGGATACTTCACAATGACAGGTGTATTAGCTCCCACGCCAAGCTCCAGATAAAGCACATGAAGGCGCTCATGTCTGCGCAGGAAGTCCGCATATGCCGCCGATGCCCTGTGCCAGCCTTCATCCTCGACAAAGGAATCATCCGCGCGAAGATTCATGGTCACATCAGATCCTTCATCCGGACACTTCGGAATGAGTGCCGTTGGAATCTTCATACTTAGAATCCCATCTTCAGGCACCTGAAAAATTCCATGCTCATCCTTTACGAAGCCCTGTGCTTCCATTGCTTTCATTACCCATTCTTCATTATCATAGGTTTTCTGTATGGATGAATTGACGCTCTGGAAAAGTCCATAGTCTCCTTGGGTGTAGAACAGACGCTTTTTATCAAAGCCTGCTCTCTGAAACTGATGATCTACATTCGTTGTAACAACAAAATAATCCTTATCTTTCACAAGTGAGAGCAGTTCCTGATAGACAGGTTTCGGCGCGTCAATATATCGGTTGAAATAGATATGCCTTGCCCACCATGCCCAGCGTGTTTCTTCATCGGGGAAGGGATAGAAACCGCCGGAATACATATCCCGGATGCCGTACTTCCTTGCAAAATCAAAGAAGTACCTTTGAAATCGCTCTCCGCTATAGGTCAGTCCGGCAGAAGTAGAAAGTCCGGCACCCGCTCCGATTACTATAGCATCTGCCGCTTCGATCTCTTTCTTTAATCCAGAGATTCGTTCCTCCTTAGAGCCTGTTCCGAATGACATATTTCTGCTTAAATACCGCACCACACCGAGTCCCTTCTGAATGCTCTCCTGATAGCCGTTCGGCATTTCATCGTATAAGTTCTTCATAGTATTTTTTGTCCTCGTCTTTAAAAACATTAAAAATCACCCTTTCCATACTGCCCGGATGCTGTATGAGCCAGCTATCCACGGTGCTGACGGCGATCTCCGCCGCCCGCTTGTTCGGAAAATGAAACACGCCTGTAGAAATACAGCAGAACGCCACACTGCGCAGGCCGTTTTCCGCGCATAGGTCGAGCGTATTCCGATAGCAGTCTGCCAGTTCCTTTTCCAACGCAGAAGTCAGTCGTTCTTCCACAATAGGGCCGACGATATGAATAATCTTCTTCGCCGGAAGGTTATAGCCGTCCGTCAGCATCGGGACAGCGGTCGGCTGCTCATAATCTTTGCCGTATTTAATCCTCAGCTGATTCATCTGCCTGCTGCACTCTGCTCGAAGCTGGACTCCGGCAAAGGTGTGGATGCAGTTGTCAATGCAGGTGTGCATCGGAACAAAGCAGCCCAACATCTGCGAGTTTGCGGCGTTCACGATGGCGTCAACGGCCAAACGGGTGATGTCGCCCTGCCAGATCGACATGCCATTCCGAATCACGGGGATCTCCGCAAGCGTGACAATGCCATTTTCGCTGATACGCTCCCGTAGGTATTCGTCCTGTACGGCCAGTACCGAATCGTCCAGCTTCTTCGGCATACGAATGTTCATAAGGGAACGGAGGATTCTTCGCTTGCCCTCCGTATCCGCAGGCGTCTGTAAGTCCTTATATTGAACAGAATCAGCCTTGAACGCTTCGACCAATGTGTCAAGCCGCTGCTCCTGTGTCATTTTCTCCTTCATGCTGTTACCTTCTTTCCACCGCATCTACAGGACAGACCGTCATACAGTTCCCACAATGCAGACAGTGTTCCTGTTCAATCACAAACGGCACTTCGTCCTGAATGATACAATTTTGCGGACAAACCGATGTGCAGCTTCCACAGCCAATACATGTTTCAGTAATGAAGTAACCCTCTGCCTTTTTCTCCACTCCGCCGAAGGTAAACGATGCACGCTCTATCGGTTTCTTTGAAAGATCAAACCACTCACCGCTGCCTTCATAAATCTGGAATACCGTCAGAGCCTGCATAGACTCCTCTGTGGGATATATCTTGCGCATATACGGATTTTTCTCAAACATTTCCGGAATCTTATCACATCCAAGCTCCCGAACCTTTCCACGGATAGACACAGCCACGCTGCTCATGGTATCCTCACCCTTCATTGCAGTCAGAGCAAGAAACTCTCGTTTCTTCAACCTGTCATAAAAGCCTTTGCCCTTTGCTGTGAGGAAATACAAACTCTTTTCATCACTGTCCATCATATCGATTGCTGCCGTCACCGGAAGGCCTTCGTCATCAACGGTGGCTACAATCGTTCGATGTATTTCATTTGCGATATAGTCAAGATATTCTTTTGTCTCCATGTCAAATGCCTCCTTAGAAAAGAACTCCGAAGCAGCCTGTTCCGGAGTCCCATTTTGTCAGGCTTCTTTTGCGAGAATATCCTGCATTCCCGTCCTTAAATCCGCTATCGTATACTTTTTCATTTCGTTCTCCATAGCAGCTTGGATGTCTTTTAATTTGTCATCCAAAAGGGCGTGGATATTTTTACCTACAGGACACTGTGGACTCGGATTCTCATGGAACCGGAACAAATCTCCGCCCTCTACAGGCTCTATAGCCTGATATACATCATAGAAGGATATCTCCGATAGTTCTCTTGTTGGCGAGATTCCACCGGTTCCTCTTGCTACTGTTATAAGCCCTGCACTTTGCAGCTGTGTGAGAATTTTTCGAATGATAACCGGATTAGTTCCTATGCTCCCTGCAAGAAAATCACTCGTAACCTTGTATTCATCTTTAAATGTATCCACACAGGTGAAGATATGCAAAGCCACGGTAAATCTGCTTGATATCTGCATATGAACCACCTCCTGCTATCATTCTACATCACGCTGGATGTAATTTCAACGGTTACATCAAATTTTTTTCAAAAAAATTTCCGGACGCTTTTTGTGCATCCGGAATTTATTTCTTATGGTCGAGCGGAACGGTAAGTGGTATCTAGTGATTGGAAACGGAAAGAGTTATTGGGATTCAATACAATATGATCAGGGCTGGGAGGCTCCTGGAGAGAAATAGAAATAATATCACAGTGTAAATACCGGCTGAATAAAGCACGCTGCATTAGTGCAGCGTGGACCTGTCTCCTTTTGTGGTTAGAGTAAGTCCATTTTAAGCACAAAACGGATGAACGTGGAGTAAATGTACTTATTTTATGTACACCAAATTACCAAAATTCAAGGGCTGTGTTTCCACGGCCCTTGCCATAACGTCAACATGATCCCAACTGTAATCACGATTTTCTCCGATAGAGATCAAATCCCACACACGGCAGGATGTTAACTGAAAAGGATTGCATCTTCAGTTAAGTACTCTCTTTTTTACTTGTGAAAAACGTATTTCAAAGTATATATCTAGTCTACTTTTCAAATAAAAACTGTTTCCATTGTTTTGGCATTCCCAATCTGCTAAGTTCAACAAAACAATCATATTTCTGTATTAAGTGTTCAAAATCATGCTCAAACGAGTTCCATATAGAATCATTAGAAATTCTTCGTAGTGCTAGAAGATATGCAAATAACGTTTGGGGATAAACCTTAAACGATCCATCGGTTACTTTTGAAATATGCTCTTGCTTCTCCTTTTCGATTGTGATTGGCGTCGGTATATATCTAGAGTATAACCTGCTGTTATGCGCGCAGAGATTTCGTAGCATAGCAGCACACTGGATCCAGTTTGTTAATAATGCTTCATCCAAGCAATCATATGATTTGGCAATATTCTTTTTCAGTTCTGTAGGTAACAAATGATATAGTTTTGACAAGTCTCCAAATGACATAACCTCAACAACCACCCATATAGGAAACTGCCCTGCATATTTCTTTTTATATGTATCAATAAAGCGTTCTCTCGAATTAGCTAAATCAGAATCTATTCGAGTCATCAGTTCCATAAACTTTTCTTGATCACAGGATTCACCATAATATGTAAGATCGCGATACCCCATAGGTCCCCATGCATGAGCAACAGAATACGCAATCCTAGCCCGAGCCACAACCTCGATATCCAAAAGTAATCTTAGAAGAAGGATGCGCAATTCATTATCAAAATCATGCAACGCTGAAACAAAACTAAATGACACTCCCGGTTTAAAGTCATCACTATTTTTTCCCTGTAGATGGATATAGTATCCTCGAAGTCGATAGTAATTGCATTGTTCCAAAATACTAATGGCTTTTGTGTCGTCTTCAATGAACAACTTGCGGGATTTCAGAATAGCAATCTGCTCCTCCAGTGTTTTCTGCGGCTTAACCATTACTGTATCATTCGAAACAATCTCAGAAACAGAAGCCTCAGCATTACCAGATGATTCTACAATAGCTATACTCTTTGTCTCATTATCTTCCATAAGCATCCTACCTTTGCAAAAAAAGTCCTTCCATGGTGCGCATCGTTGAGAGGCGTGGAAGGATCGGTTAATATTATAATACGCTTGCAGACCATGAATGTCAACTCCTAAAACTAGAAAAAAGTACCACACGCCACCTTCCAAGCTGAATCCGACATAGCTACCGAATTATCTCTGCAATAATTCCACTCTTCAGGATGGAGACGGATTATGAGACGGGATGTTTTTCCGGCGAAGATTCTCTGGAGGATAAAACCGTTCTTCGACCTCATGTGGGCTCATTGCCCTCAAGTCCTCCAAAGTCAGCCCTGACGCTGTAAATCGTTCCAGAATACGCTGCGCTGTTCCGGAGCCAATGTGATAGCGCGCCAGGATGACATCAAAGGTACAATCATTTTGGCGCATTTGAATGACGCCGATAATAGTGTTGTAGTCTTGCATGCATGCTTCCATGACTCCATTAACATTTTTCATACAATTGCCATTGAATTGATTTTTAGCTTCTCGTGTTCTGCAACAAATCACGTCATGCGGCTGAATAAAACACGTATTATCCCGAAATACAGATACCAGAAGCATGGCGGTGCAATCTCTTATGTAAAGAACCAGTTCAATGAAATCCACCTCACGGCGTTCAGATCCGCCAAGCAAAGAAGCAACGGTACGATGAGCATCGCCAACGCAGCCACCCCTGTAAGCAGGAAGCTTTTCAATTTACGCACCAATAACACGGTAATCAGCGTTGCAAGAATCAAGCCGAAAAAGCGTTTTATGTACAACAGCGTCAGATAGGTTCCAATGCTGATTTTTGCAGGAACCTCCGCCAAATCCCGAATACTGTTCGCCTGCGACCCGATTCCTCCTGTTCCGTAACCGCGAAAAACCTGAAAAAGAAATCTCCCGTATATCAATCCATAGAAAACGAGAACCGTAGTTAATAGGATCAGCAACTTCGAGCAACGCACCTTCTTTCGCTCCGGGGATATCCGAATGAGTTCTGATACGCCGGTGCGATACTCAACGGCATACATTGCCGTACCGCACAGAATTGCTGCAAGCAGTGCCGCAACACCGAGAATTACATTTTTCTTATGATTTCGGTACAGCAATTCAAACCCGCGGCTGTCGACGGCTCTCGCACCGGGCTTTGTCAGCAGGTATCCGACATACTCTTCTATTTCGTGAAATGCCCGCTCCTTAGGTTCAATGCTTCGGGTATCGTTAGTCTTCCGCTTTTCTTCTTCCAGTTCCACTCGGAATCCCTCTACCATGGCCTTATATCCCGAGGGCTCAGTATCCGAAAGGCGCGCAATATACGTCTGGTAAAAAACCTGTTCTGTCGTCTCAAAGTAATTGTAATAAGGTTTGGTAAAAAACAGCGCATAACAAATGGCGAGGAATAAGATAACCCCAACTTTCTCAAAGCGAAAGAACTTTGTCATTTCATGCCGGAGCACCGAGAAATGACTCCCCGCTATCCTCTCGTCATCCGTATTGTGCTTCCTGCGAAATCTGCTCCGCTTTTCTGAGAAAACACCGAATCCGCGGTCAGACAGGATCCATCCGACCACAAACAACACGGCAGCCGAGCACAAAACCAATGCAAGTACGACCGTCCAATAGGAGAAGGCTTTCCCAAAGATCACTTCATTGTGGTACTCACCGATGCTGTAACCGGCATCTGCAAAGGAAATGAGATTGATTCTGCGAAGTATCGCCAGATACTCTCTCTTTTCGATTGACAGATACAGGATACCTTCAATACCGATAAATGCAAACAAAACAACATATACCTTCATTGTCGACGAGAGGAAACTGCTGAGCACTGCCGCTAAAAGCGCAATCAGAATCGTCACAATGCAGGTCCACAAAAAAGTAATCAGTAAGAACTCTCCGATGGATATCGGCCAAGCTGATGCTTTATAGCCGGCAAGTGCCTGAAGAGGTTGCGATAAAAATCCTTTTACGGGTTTTCCGTAGAGAAAACACCCGATGAACAGAGATGATAGGGAAAAGAGAAGATTACTTACAATTACACCGAGGGATATAGCTACGGCACGTGCACCAAACATTCTTCCCCTGCCGCGGTACATAGAGGAATACAACCTTAAAAGGCCCTGTTCCTTCTCCTTTTCAAACAAAAGAGACGCGAACAGAACCGCCATCAACATTTCCAGAAAAATGACACTGGGAAGAGAAACTGCTTCCGAAATGCCGCGGGTTCGGGTAAACGATATTTCCAAACCTGCGATTCGTTCATAATCCCGACCTGTCTTTTCAATATCCGCAAGCACCTTCTCATCGGTTCCGAGAATCGCCGTCATCTGCAGATAATTTTTCTCTGTCTGAATGACCTTGGTCAAATACGATGGGTACTCCGCAACATCCTCATATTCGCGGGATACAACTGTAAACAGTGTATTCTCCTGCCAAAGATTATCACAATACTCCGGATCCCGATACTGTATGGTTCCGCTTTCCCTCGGTTCATACAGCGAGGTCTTTACGGCTTGCTTTTTCTGCGTTAACGTCTCTACGGCCTCATCGGCACTCTGGTCTTGTAAGTCCGATGTTAACTCCCGATATGCATGGGCAGGGATATCGCCTTTTTCTCCGTGATACCAATAATAAGCGCAGTTCAGAGTCACAAGCAAGAGAAGAAATGCAACTGTTCTTTTGTTATAAAAGAGTTTTAGGCACTCATATCGTATCATTACCGGCTCTCCATCCCAAGGTTCATATAAATCTTCTCCACGGAAGGCTCCCCTTCTCCGTGATAGTTTTCATAAAGTTCCTGCAAAGTGCCACTCTCCACAATCTTTCCGCGATTTAAGAAGATGATTTCCGATGCAAGTTTTTCCAAGTCGTTAACGATATGCGTGGCGATGATGACCGTCTTCGCCTTTGCGACGCGGGACACCAATTCGCGGAAGTTGACACGTTCCTTCGGGTCGAGTCCAACCGTCGGCTCATCAAGAATAAGGATGTCCGGATTTCCGACGAGTGCCTGCGCGAGAAGCGCCCGCTGCCGCATGCCGCCGGAGTATGTTCCGATGGCATCACCGCGTACTTCCCACAGGTTCACGTCCCGTATGATTGCATCGATGCTTTCCGCCGCTTCCGCCCGCTTCACGCCTTTTAACGAAGCGATGTAGTACAAAAACCGCACCAGCGAAAAATCCTCATAGAGTTTCTGCTGCTGCGGCATGTAGCCGATATGTTTGCGGTACTCCTTCCCCATCTTTCCGATTTCCGTACCATCGTAAAGAAGTCTGCCGGCCGTTGCCGGAAAGCCGGTCGTGATGATTCCCATCAGGGTAGACTTCCCGGCGCCGTTCGGTCCGAGAAGCCCGTAAATGCCTTCATGAAAGGTATAAGAGAACGCATCAAGCGCCCTCTTACCCTTCCGGTATTCCTTGCTCAGTTGGTCCGCTCTAAGTTCCATGTCAGTCTCCTATTTCTGAAGCCATTCCTGAATCTGCTGATTGGCAGCCGCGCAGATATCGGAATACCAACTCACACTCTCGAGAAAACTCGCCCATTCCGCATCGGGGTCAAAAGTCGGATTTAACGTATAGTCATAATCCACATCCGATTCTTCATTTCGACATTGAAGGTTGTCAAGCAATCCTGTATATGCTGGGACAATCCCTTGTATCAATTCCATCTGCCTTTCATCAAACTCAAGAAGAATCCCGGATAAATCACCCTTCCCGAAAGGAGAAAGAATCTCCATTCTACGCGAAACCAACTCTTTTTCAATCCCTGGATACAATAAACATAGGATATCCGGATCAGTGAAACACGTTTTTAAAACCTGAAATGCCTGATCTTTCTTTTTTGAATTGACAGATATTCCATACTTTGCACGCAAATTCAGTTCATATATGCCAGGGGCCATCTGATAATCAACAAACCCATCTTGTGGAGTTCCTATTTTCGTACGAATATAGGCCAGAACACAATCCTGCGGCACCTCCGCTGTCCACGCTTGATTTATAAGGATTCCGGCTTCCATATCAGCGTACAATTCGAGCAGAAGGTTAGGTATCTCCTCTGTTTTCGAGACATCCACTACACATTTTTCTTCTCTGGAGTAGGGGAGTCCGATATTTAGCATTGAATACCCCAATAATCCATACAATTCACGGGGACCGGGCAAGCCCGAAATTACAATTCGAAGGCTCTCATCTCCTATAGTGCTGTATATCTGTCTAAGCGAACTGTAAGAACCATCAAATTCACTAAAAAAATGTTCATACTTCGCGTTGATCGATGCGTATACACCACCGTCCAAACCATATGCGTCTGGAGTTCCCAGCACAAAACTGGGAATAACATACGTGCATTCGTTCAGTGAAACCTGTCTCCATTCATCTTCCGTATACTCTTCTAACAGAACTTTTCCTTCGCCCGACTTCAGATAGGAATCTAAAGGCTCCATATGTTTCTTTACAAAATCGATATCCGCAGTAACTCCAGCCGGCCATGTTCCGGAGGTAATGATATCGAGAGAATACTTTTCCTCGTAATCATCAACCCACGATGCGTATCCAGTCCCTGTTAATGGCGCTCCGTCTATGTCCAAGGGTAAAACAAATCTGATTTGGCAGTCCATCCCTTTTTCCTGTAGAATCCTATTTATATCTCTTTGATTCTCTGCCGAAATACCTGGATAAAAAAGATAAGCCCATGTAATGATATTGGAGTCTTCTGTTTGTGCATCTCCGCTTTTCGCTTCATCCTTTACATTGCCTTTCTTGCATCCTGATAAAATGATACATATTACCCCAAAAACTAATAGCCATTTAAGAGTTCTTTTCATAATACTCCATCCCTATTCATCATTTTGACCGGGAAGAATAATAATACCATTCTTATTTCCGCCCCAAAAATCCTCTTCTGATATATAAGCCAACTGTTTGCCCACAAACCCATAATAGTTTGCACCGATAACACATTGCAGATTAAAGTCTTCCCAAGTTAACGGGGATTGATTCAACACTTTTCCTGTCTCCTCGCTCACCTTAATACCTTCTCGCTTTTCTTTATCCCACCCAATAATGTCGTGAGACGAGGGATATATTCTCCAAAACTGTGTTTCCGGCACAGGAGCTTTCTCGCCGTCATACCGATACAATTCTAGCGTTCCGGATTCATTCAAAAAGCCGTATGTGTCAAAAAACAAATAAAAACCCTCGTTATTCTGCCTCGGTTCAAAGAGAAGTTTCGTTTCACCATTATCTATCGTATAGTCATATGCTTTAATAAACGTATGCCTTTTCTCCTCCTCGATTTTTTCTTTCCAATCCGGGTCATTTATAACATCAACATAATTACTTGGACGATCCATTCCGCCTACGCAAAAACAAATCTTTTCGTTATGCTTTTTTATGTCCCAAACTTGGCCTTCATAATATTCCTCTGTACGGTATATTACTTCTTCCCCTTCCCCCGAATACGGAATCCGTAGCAACCCTGCCTCTGGTTTTTCTCTCATTTTCCCGGCTCTCCATTCCAAAGTCCCATCGCTTTTTTTAACCATTGTATACTCGTAAGAAAGGGTATATGACATATACAGGGCTTCGTCCGTAAAACACCATGCAGTCGGACCCTCATATGGATTTGTCAGCTTTGTAATAACTTTACGATTGTTACCCTGACGATCCGCACGATATAAGCAGGACTCAGCAAAAAAATAAATATGCTCACCAGATAAAAACACCCCAAGTTCCGAATAATCGTATGCCGGGCATCCCTGTTTCACGACTTCCCCCGTTTCAGTTATAACCGCCTTTCTATGCTCACATGCAGGATCAAAGCAAAATGGGCCGCCTTTCCCAACCGATGTATCAAAGAAGTATAATGGCCGATTACTTCCTGAAGGCTTATAGAAATACACATTTTCTACATGTGTTTCTTCACCACTTGTCTGCCTTGGAGTTGCTTTCCTCCCGCAAGAGGAAAGCAATACTCCGACAAAACAACATCCTACTATGAGTATCATACGATGCATTCTCATACTTCAATACCTTCATGCAGTTGTTGTTAATGTAATAGACCCAGAATCATCATCGATTGATCCAGTGTGAACGGATTTAACCTTATAGTAGTTATAATCACTTCCTAATGTTGGTGCATCCTTGCGAATAGAAGGCACCCATGCTGAACCACTTTGAGAAGAACTAAAGGTATTTCCTGTGACTGTGTCAATATAATAGAATGTTACAGCAACGGAAATGTATGCATTTGTCGGTCCACTGGTTCTTGCGAACGAATCCTTCTTATTATTTGAGATTTCATTATGCACGGAAAAGCTTCCACCCGGGAGCACAATACCTCCGCTAGATTCATATACCGCCAGTGCTGTTGAAACAGACATAATCATAACCAACAATAATGTAACCAGTATTGATAATTTCTTTTTCATAATAGATCCTCCATTTCTTTGGTTTGCCATCATCATAATATACCGATGTTTTCTGACTCATTATTCTTAACACCCCAATCAGCCCAATGGAATCCCTTTCCTTTCCGGTCAATGACCATGACACACCTCAATCAAACTAATCCTTTGCTCGTGCATCCTCAAACATCCTCTGGATATACGAATACGCCGGAATAGCTTCTTCCGAAGTGAACCGCCTGTCTGTTCTGTCACCCATGCTTTCTTTGATGGTTGTCTCTGTCATAAACAAAAACGACAAGACTCTTTCATCGCCCCTGTAACAATTTACACCATATTGATATCCGCTTCCTTCTGGGACATATTCAACTTTACCGGAAATAGCATTGATTTTTGTAAAGAATTCTTCAATACTGTCTCCGTCAAGCGTAATGACATCTCCATATGTTCCGTCAACAATCCGGATTTTCGTAATACCCGACGGTATCGTTACAAAGGCTCTCTCGTTACTCTGTTCCGACACGATCCGCTCACGCTCTTTTTTGTTTTCATAATACGCAAATGCCAAGGAGGTGGTCGCGAGTATAACTACAATACATACAATTACTATAATGTGTTTTTTCATTGCATTTCACGCTTTCTCCCACCCCCCTCCCTTAATAATTCTGAATATTCTGACAATTTACGATCCTACATAAACAGTTACAAGATTGATATGGTCTATACCGAGACTGGAATGAACATATCGGATATCCGCCGTCCAACCGTCTACGATTTTATAGTACTTGCTCACCCATCCCGTAGAATGTGTGAAAGATACGTATCCTAGACCGACCACACTGTGTTCTCCATATATTTCGGAATCGTGCAGAGCCAGATGCACTGCATTTGAATTGATCGCCGTGGTAACCTGACTCCAGGATGCCGAATACTGAATTGTAGCCGTAGCGCTGTTATAACCATACGATCTTAACACGGACTGATATGCTGGTGCTAGATTGCTGTCATAAGTACCATACGTATTAGATGTTCCCATTGCCGTATGAAGCGCTATGAATACGGATTGCCAAGAGTTCATCGGAATATTGGTTTTCCCTTCAACCGAATACAAATACTGAAGCAGATTAAGTCCTGCTGTAGGTGCACAATGATTAGTAACCGGATTGTTGTTCCCGTATGCGTACATTGTCGTCCCTGTCGTACGCTTCGTAAACGACGTAGATCTTGAATAGGTGGATACCGAATCATAGCCGACTTCCTTTTGAAGAACTGCTAAGTAAGTCAGTGTTTCTCCGTAATTATAATAAACTCCGGAACTTCTTTCCTCCAATTCGGCCACGGTATCACTGTCAAGGATTTTCAACTCACCATCATAATGATACAGATTATCTCCGATTAGCAGATAATACTGTGATCCACCGCAGTAACAAACCTGAATTGTTTCTTCCGTTTCCTTCGCATTATCCAACCCGACCACTCCGGCAAAATCACCTTCACCGAACTCAACATAATAGGCATTCCCGGCAACTGAACTGGTATTGATCACCACATAACTCAACGGAACTCCTTCGGAGTAATACTGTATAACATAGGCAGACACATTGTTCTGCAAATCATACAACGGTATTACAAGAAAATCATCCGACACACCGATCATTGTACTGAAAAAGCTCCTGTCGACCAACTGATCATCAGTGTATCCGCTCCGGTTCTCATAGTTGACAGTATCACTCCATACATTTTCCACTTCATCGGCATAACACGTCCCGCCCATTACTGAAAAGACGAATGTCAACATCAGTAACAAAGAAAAAAAACGTTTCATGTGCTCCTCCTTATGTCTACGCAAGAAAATCACGACCTCGATACTCATTTTTCAAAAGCAAAAAACACTCAAACCATTGGTATCACCCCTTCCCATATGTCGGATTCGTATAGAATCTCTGCGCCAGGATCAATAATTGGCGTTGTAATACACGTAGTATTCCTGCTCCTCAGGATAATACACCAGTACCGCAATCGACGGATCCGTTCCGACTATTTCATACACAAGAACATCTTTGAACAATGTAGTTTTGCTTTCCTTTTCCTCGTTTCTTACCCGCGAAATCCCGAGCTTCGGTCCGATACGATTGCTGGTCTCAATCGAAGCACTGTATTCCGTCTCTCGAAAAAACATAAACTGATATGTCGCACATACAGGAGACTCTTCAACAGCTATCGGAGAAGTGTACGGTTCTACAGTTCCTGTCAGTTGAGGACCTATGGTATGATCTCCTGCCGCTTTACCGCCCTCAACTGTGGATCCTTTTTCCCTCTGCAAAAGCCAGTGTGCAACAATGCCGACGGAAACAAGTAATATCAACGTGGCTGCAACCGCAATCATCCCAATGGTCTTTCTCTGTTTAGGCTTTCGGGTATAAATCTCCAGCACTTCCAAAACATCCTGATCATCCACATCTGTCATTGCAGAAAACAAATCTAATGGTTCCATTATGTCTACCCTTTCTCCAATCGCCGCTTTAGTCTTTCACGTAACAGCAGCAATCGTTTTGTCACAAACCCTTTGCTCTTTCCTGTCTTCTCCGATATTTCTGCTATGGGCAACGACAGCCAATATCGTCCCATGAAAACAGTGCGGTCAAGGTTATTTAATTCTTTTATGAAAGCCTTTATTTGCGTCGTTAATTCATCTTGAGACGTTCCGCCAATTTCGGGATTTGAAGCAGGAATACATTCAGACAGTTCTTCATATGAGACAAACGTAACATTGCCTCCCCGTTTCTGACTCTCTCTTCTCCTCAGATACATAATGGCCTGATTTCTGACCATCTTTGCCAGATAAGCTTCCAGACTCTTTAGCCCGTTCGGCAGTTCATGACTCCATAAGCGCATCAGAACATCATTTACGCATTCCTCAGCATCCTGCACATTACGGAGAATACCATTTGCTGTCAAAAGAAGGCCTTTGCCATAGCAGGAATGAATCCTCTGGATTGCCGCCTCACGGTTTTTCGAAAGCATCTGCAATATTAGGTTGTCCTCTTTTGATAATTCTGTTCCCACTTTCTTCTCCCGTGAAAAGAGGCATGCTTCGCACGTGTTTTGAAGAAACATCCCAACCGGATAGTGCTTCTTCCAAAGCAACTTTGCTCTTCACCAATAAAGATGCCTTTTTCTCTGATATATTCTTTCCAAACCGTTAACTTTCTGTAAACTTTCTGTGAACTTCATGCTTGTGACGTTCGTTGCACCCCTTCATTCGTGCCTCTCAGTTTCCACCTTTGTTCTTTCTCCGGTTATGTGAGACAAGAATACAAGAATAAACCCCAAAAGTCTATAGATAAGCTTATGGCTCGCGATCTCAATCCGAATTCCGAACAAAAAACGGTGAAGTATGGATCAAATCTCCACACTTCACCGGATCTTTTTTTACTCTTTCAAGCAAAGCAACCTCCAATTGTGCATTCTCTGTTAATTATTTACACATACAAAAACGTCTTTTGCAACCAAATTCCCTATCGATGTCACCCTGGCTTTTTCTCGTCGTTCATTTGGTCTAAATTTGGTCTAAATTCGATTCCAAGATTTACGTTGCGCCTAGATAATCCTTGGCTCTTCGGAATACGGTTTATATATTGCCCCATTCTTCTTCAACGCATAATGATGACCAAACTCGCTATCAGTATAAGTGCTCCCGTTGAGCATTACGGGCTTATCGTATCTTGGTCTTACGTGAATATGAAGATGAGGATCAGGTGCTGTCTCTTTATAGAAACTATTCATCAGGCAACTCCAATTACATAAAGTTGCCCCTAAAACGGTCTTTAAACATGCTTCCATTTTACAAACCAGATTGCGAAGCTCGTCCCATTCATCATCTGTTAGCTCTGACAATGAATTGTAATGACGCTTTAATACCAAAATGCATCGTCCGATATAATCCTGTTCATCGGAAAGGAAGACAGACCATGATTTATTCTCATACACCTGAAATTGTTTGTCTTCTTCAGATAGGTTGCACCAATCACAATTATCCATTCTTTTTACCTGCAAATCCCGATCCACACTGACATGTTATTTCAAATACTCTGCAGCTTTTGGCTCATACGGCACTGAGATGAAGTCTTTCTTTTGGTGGTACAAGCAGCATACCGTCTCAACGTGCGGAGTCTGAGGAAAGAGATCAATGGCGCAGATTTTCTTCACACGGTAGCCGGCGTCCTGCAGGGCTTCGAGATCGTTTGCGAGCGAGGTGGGCTTGCAGGAAATGTATACCATCCCGTTCACTCCGTAATCGATGATTTTCTGAAGTGCCTTCGGAACCACACCCTCGCGCGGCGGATCAAGCACGATGAAGTCGGGCTTTTCCTTAATTTCATCCAGCTTCTTCAGCACGTCGCCGGCCAGGAATTCGCAATTGGAAAGGCCGTTTCGCTTCGCATTGTCTTTCGCGGCCTCGACCGCCTCGGCGATGATTTCGATGCCGATGACTTTTTTTGCAACCGGAGCCAGAATCTGCCCGATTGTCCCGGTGCCGCTGTACAAATCGAAAATCACCTTGTCCTTTGTCTCTCCGACCATATCCCGGACAACGCCGTAAAGCACTTCCGCGCCCAAAGAATTGGTTTGGAAGAAGGAAAATGTGCTGATTTCAAATGTCAGCCCGAGAAGCTCTTCGGTTATGCGGTCCGCTCCGTATAAAATCTCGGTCCCGTCATTTCGAATGGCATCTGCAATGGAATCATTCTTCGTATGCAGGATTCCGACAATCTTTCCCTGTAGAGGAAGCTTGAGTAATTCTTCTGTAAGCCTTGTGAAATCGCATTCTACTTGTGTAGTATGTATCACATTTACCAAAACCTCGCCGCTCTTTTGCGCTCTTCGAACAAGCACATGCCGAAAGAACCCCGAACCGGTCGAGCGATGATAGAAATCAAGCCCTGTCTGCAGCGCAAATTGCTCTGTCGCCTTCGCTATGAGGCGTACATCTTCATGCACGAGGGCGCAGTCCGTGCCGGAAACGATGTCGAACATGCTGTTTTTGCGGTGAAACCCTAAAAGCATCGGCCCGTCTTTAAAGGCATTGCCGAAGGCAAATTCCACTTTGTTCCGATAGGCATGGGCAAACGGGCTCCCCTGAATGGGTAGAAACTCGACGTCCTTGTTTCGGATGACCGGCGCCAGCAGCTTTTTGATGTGGTACTCCTTCATACTAAGCTGCTTTTCATAGGAAACGGTCTGCATAAAGCATCCGCCGCACTCCCCGAATGCCGGGCAGGCAGGCGCTTCCGTCTCATCCGGGGAGGGTTTCAGAACCTCTTTCAGCTCTCCTTCGGCTTTCTCCGCGCCGTTTCTTTTGAGGCGGAAGAGCACCTCCTGTCCTTTGAGGACACCTTTTACACTGACGGTTTTGTCTTCGATTTTGATTTTCCCTTTGTTTGGGAAGGACGTATCATATACGGTTCCTTGCAGGATATCTCCTTTTTTCATATCGTTCTCCGGAAACTGTTTTTATGGCTTTACTTTCGCTCTGTGAAGTGTTACAATGTGAATACAGAGCCGTAAGTAAAGGAGGCGTAATATGGGCAAAAACATTCATACCGATGAAGTTACCCGTTTTTTTGAAGCGGTATTAACATTAAAGACCGTAGACGAATGCTATGCATTCTTTGAGGATGTCTGCACAATCAACGAACTGCTTTCCATCTCCCAGCGCCTCGAGGTGGCGCATATGCTTACCGAGCATAAAACCTATCTGGACATTGCCGAGAAGACCGGCGCTTCGACCTCTACGATCAGCCGTGTCAACCGTTCGTTAGTGTACGGAAAGGACGGGTACAGCATAGCATTTTCCAGAATGAAAGACAAAAAGTAACCGTGAATATTGAACAAGGTTCCGCGAAGGAACCTTGTTTTTTTATTTCTTCTCTTTCTTTTCTTTCTTCTCGGCCTTCTTCTCTTCCCTGCCCGCCTTTGCAGGCTGCGTCGGATCCAGAAGATCGTCAATGATCTGCTCAATCATCTGCTTCTTCAGGTATACGTCAAAGCTGAGCATCGAAATGAAACTGAAAATGGAAAGGAACTCCTGCTCCTTCTCTCCCTCGACATCGGTGAAGATTCTCTTCGAACGATCGAACTTCTTCATGACATCCTTGGAAAGATCCTTGCTGACCAGGGTTTCCATTTCGAAAATCCTACGGTAGATTTCCTCCAACCCAACCGATGCATCTTCGCCGAAGAACATATCCTTCATGGGGCCGACAATGTGTTGCACATCGTTGATGCTCAAAAAGCTCTTCAGGTAATAGATAAATACAAGCAGGTACATATGATCCTTGCTGTATTTCTTCTTCACCGGGCTCGGAAGAAGGTTGCTCTTTGTATAGTTGTTAATCATGGTCTTCGTCAGAAGCTTGTCATCATCATAACGCTTGGACTGCTCGAGATGCTCGTCCAAAAACTTCGTCACCTGATCCATGTACAAATCGATATTCGGGATATCATTCGGACCGATATAATTGGTTGCTTCGAGATTCTCTACAAGCTTGCGCAGGTAGTATTTCCATTGCGATTCCACGGCCAATCCCCTTTCCTGTAAAAGAATAATTATATTATATAGTACTGAAAACCACGTGTCAACAAAAACGAGGGGCATGTTGTGTTTCCGCGGGTTCATTTTATTGTTCTCTGTACCCCCGGCAAATCCGTTTCGGGGCACTTCCCTGTTGAACAATTCGGGAACTTATGGTACACTGAACATACATTCGATTTTGGAAAATACGAGGCACGTCGTTTATGGATATCGATCGTTCTTTAAACCCCGAACAGCGCGAAGCTGTCATGCACCGTTACGGCCCTCTTCTGATTCTGGCCGGCGCGGGTTCAGGCAAGACGCGGGTCATCACGCACCGCATTGCTTACCTGATTCAGGAATACAATGTAAGCCCTTATAACATCCTTGCGATCACATTTACCAACAAGGCCGCCAAGGAGATGAAGGACAGGGTTGCACAGCTTGTCGATTACGGTGCGGACAACATCTGGGTCAGCACCTTTCATTCCGCATGCGTCAGAATGCTCCGTCGTTTCGGGCATGTTCTCGGTTACGCGGACAACTTCTCCATCTATGACACCGACGACCAGAAGAGCCTGATGAAAGCCGTGATCAAGGGCCGCAATCTCGACCCGAAACGGTATCGCGAGAAGTATTTCCTGAGCCGCATCTCCATGGCCAAAAACGAGCTGATCGGTCCGGAATCCTACAAGTCCGCCTATCCGCGCTCTGCGGATGCGGAGCTCGTCGCTTCTGTGTATCGGGAGTATCAGGACCGGCTGAAGGCGAACAATGCCATGGATTTCGACGACCTTTTGATGAATACGGTTGTCATGTTCCGGGAGTCGGAGGAGGCGCTTACCTACTATCGAAACCGGTTCCGCTACATTCTTGTTGACGAGTACCAGGACACCAACCGCGCGCAGTTCGAATTGGTGCGCCTGCTGGCCCACTATGTAAACGACGACGGGGAAGTGGAATGCAACCTCTGCGTGGTCGGCGACGATGACCAGTCCATCTACGGATTCCGCGGTGCCGACATCCGCAACATTCTCGATTTCGAGAAGACCTATCCCGACGCCGTTGTCATCAAGCTTGAAGAAAATTACCGCTCCACGGAGACAATCCTGGACGCTGCCAATGAAATCATAAAGAACAACCCGCATGTCCGCGAAAAGAAGCTGTGGACCAAGATCGGAAGCGGCGCGCCCATCACCTATACCGTATATCCGGACGACCTCGCGGAGGCGCGCGGCGTTGCCGAGGAAATTCGGGACCAGGTGGACGCCGGAAAGGCTGTATACGGCGATTTTGCGGTATTATACCGTACAAATGCCCAGTCGCGTCCGTTTGAGGCGATTTTCGCGAATTTCAAGATTCCGTGCCGCATCATCGGCGCCGTTAACTTCTATCAGCGTAAAGAAGTAAAGGATATTCTCGCTTATCTGAAAACCATCGACAACGGTCTGGACGGAATTGCGACCCGCCGCATCCTGAATGTCCCGAGACGCGGCATCGGCGAGACAACGGCTGCTCACGTTCAGGAATATGCGGATCAAAACGGCATCGGCTTCTTCGAAGCGCTTCTCGATGCCCGGACAATCCCTTCCGTCAGCCGTGCGGCCGGTAAGATTGCCACCTTCACGGAGCTGATCACAAGATACCGGATGCGCGCGTCGGAGGCCGGCTGCAGTCTGAAAAAGCTTGTCCGCGACCTTCTTGCGGATCTCGATTTTGAGGAAGAGCTCCGTCGCGAGGATCCCGACAGTGCGGACGACCGCATCGGGAACATCAGCGAATTGATCAATGCCATCACATACTATGAGGAGAACTCCGGCGGAACGGCAACCTTAAGCAGTTACCTTGCGGATGTCTCCTTAATGACCGACGCCGACACGGAAGAAACCGAGGAGGACCATACGGTTCTGATGACGGTGCATAGTGCTAAAGGCCTTGAATTCAATCAGGTCTTTTTGGTCGGCATGGAGGAGAATCTCTTCCCGAGTTCCATGAGCATTGACGATGAACAGCTGCACGGCGTTGCCGAGGAGCGCCGCCTTTGCTATGTCGGCATCACGAGAGCCCGCCGTCACCTGTTCCTTTCAAGAGCCAGCCGCCGGATGCTTCGGGGCGAGAGCAACTTTAATCCGGAATCCCGCTTCATCGGAGAGCTGAAGAAGAATGCCAGACATCTTCTGACTGAGAAGAAGGTCAGCGATTCGGGCAGTCCCTTCGGCGGTCAGTCCTACCGGAGTTCCTATGACAGTCCTTTTGACTCCGGGTTCAAAAAGGGAAGCTTTTCCGGCTACGATTCCTCCTCAAGAAGGGGAAGCCTGTCAGATTTTTCATCGTCTTCCGACCGCTCGGATTTCACCCCTTACAAGAATCCGGCAATCAGCGGAAAGCCGTATGAGAATCCATACAAAAAAGCGGCCGTTCCTGCGCCGAAGAACTTCGGAAATGCTTCGGAGTCCTCTCTCGGATTTACCGTCGGCGATCAGGTCAGCCACGAACGCTTCGGTATCGGCACGGTAACCAACATCGTGAAGGGCGGCCGGGATTTCGAAGTAACCGTTGATTTTCCGACCGGAACAAAAAAGATGCTTGCAGCGTTCGCAAAATTACGGAAAATCTGACATTCGCAAATTGTTCACGAAATCCCGCTTTCCATTTGCCGTATTCTATGCTATAATTCTGATAACGAAACGAAAAAGGAGGGGTTTTTATGAACAATTGTTGTAACTGTGATGAGAAGAAGGCCGGTTGCCCCTGGCAGGTGGCGCTTTGGATTCTTGCCATTCTCGGTGTAATCGCCGCTATCGTCGGAATCGCCTATACGGTTTATCGTTTCTGCACTCCGGACTATTTGGATGATTTCGATCTTGACGATCCGGATGACGAAGATGAGAAGGCTGATGAAGCCGTAGAGGTACCTCTTACCGAGGAATAAGCTGTGAATGAAGAAGGGGCTGCCTGAGGCGGTCCCTTTTCCTGTTTCGGAATCATAACGGGCTGCCGGCGGGCAGTCCGAAAATAAAAAAGAGGGAGCACGGTGCTCCCTCTTTCGTTCGTTAATCAGTCAATTAAAGTCTTAAGATCGGTGTATTCATATCCGTGCGCTTCTGCAACGTTTTTGTTCGTCAGCTTGCCGAGGTAGCAGTTCACGCCGCTTGTGATGGCAGGGGACTTACGGCAGGCAGCCTCAAGGCCGTCGGCTGCAATCTGAAGACCGTAACGAAGCGTCGCATTTGTCAGAGCAATCGTACTCGTTCTCGGAACCGCGCCGGGCATGTTGCCGACACAGTAATGAACAACACCCTCTTCGATGTAAACCGGATCGTCATGCGTCGTGACATGGCTGCTCTCGCCGCATCCGCCCTGGTCGATGGCAACGTCTACGAAAACGGCGCCGTTCTTCATCTCGGGGAGATATTTCTTCTTGAAAAGCTTCGGCGTGGAGGCGCCCGGAATCAGCACGGAACCGATGACAAGGTCTGCATCCTTAACGACGCGTTCGATGTTGCTGTCCGTTGAAACGAGTGTCTGAATATGTGCGCCGAACATATTGTCAAGCTGCTCGAGTCGCTTCAGGTTAACGTCGAGAATCGTGACATTTGCCCCCATGCCGACTGCAATCTTACAGGCGTTCATGCCGACGGTGCCGCCGCCGAGAATCACAACGTTGGCCTTCGGAGTTCCGGGTACGCCGGCAAGAAGGATTCCCTCGCCGCCGAACTTCTTCTCAAGGTATTTCGCGCCTTCCTGAATCGAAAGGCGACCGGCAATCTGGGACATCGGAGCAAGAAGCGGAAGCGAACGGTCAGCCTCCTGCAGCGTCTCGTAAGCAACTGCCTTAACATTGCCCTTAAGAAGCGCATCGGTCTGCTCCTTATCTGCTGCAAGATGCAGATACGTATACAAAATCAGTCCGTCATGGAACAAGGCATACTCTTCTTCGAGAGGTTCTTTAACCTTTACCATCATATCCACGAGATTCCAGACATCCTTCGCATTGTCGATGAGAGATGCTCCGGCATCTACATATTCGTTGTCTGTAAAGCCCGAACCCACGCCGGCACCCTTCTCCATGTAAACATGGTGCCCTGCGGCAACATAGGCCTTCACGTTATCCGGTGTAAGACCTACACGGAATTCGTTGTTCTTGATTTCTTTCACGCAACCGATTTTCATACTTGCTGTCCGCCTTTCCGATATAGTTATTCACCGAGGCCGCTTCGCACTCCTTCGTAGTGACGCGTCGCCTCGCTTACTCTTCATTTTATCAAAAGAACAGGGGATTGACAAATGCTTTTTGTCTCCGAGACACATTTTTTTGAAAAATGTAACGGGCCGTCAAAAGACAGCCCGTTGGATAAAGAGAAGTGTATATCATAGGTCAGGAGAATCTCTGATTGAAGTCCTGGACCTTTGCCTGCCATTTGTCATGCATCATGACTTGCTTCTGGTCGGACGCTTATCAAGCGTTACCTTAATGACCATCTCCTTGTACTCGCCCTTCTCGGCGCGGTAGATGACCAGCTCAACCTCCGTTCCGGCCTTCGTGTAGCTTAAGAACTCCTGCAAATCGGTCATTCCGTAAATGATGACCTTGTCCGCACGAACGATGATATCCGTGTTGCGGATGCCCGCCTTCTCGGCCGCAGAGCCCTTCGCAACAGCATTTACGTAAAGTCCCTTGGGGATATTGAAACGCTCGGCATAGTTATCGTCGATGTCGGTACCGCGCTCGATTCCGAGATAGCCTCTCTCGTCTTCTTTCAGTTCCTCGCGGTTGCTGAGCTCGCTGATCAGGCTCAGAATGTTACTGATCGGAATGGCAAATCCCATGCCTTCCACTTTATAATCCTCGTACTTGGCGGTATTGATGCCGATGACCTCACCGTTCTTGTTGAGGAGTGCACCGCCGCTGTTGCCCGGATTGATTGCCGCATCGGTCTGGATCAGCGTATGCGTCACTTTATCAATTGTAATCTGACGTTCCTTCGCACTGATGTACCCGACGGTTACGGACTGGCCGTATCCCAGGGCGTTTCCTACCGCGATGGCAATCTCCCCGACCTTTAAGTTGTCGGAGTTACCGAGTCTGGCGATTCGGATACTCTCGGTCGTCTGCTCTGTTAAATCTTCAAACTTGACGGCGAGAACCGCCAGATCCGAAGAGGATGCGGAGCCCTTTACCACTGCGTCGGCGGTTGTTCCGTCTACGAACTGAACGGAGAGACGCTCTGCGCCGTCAACCACGTGATAGTTGGTGACGATCAGAACCTCTTTCTCATTCTGTCCGATGATGATTCCGGAACCGGACCCCGTGAGAACCTCGTCGGAGGAAGGAAAATCATAAAAAAAGTAATTGTAAGATTGCTTGCTGTAGTTATTGATTGCCACAACAGACGGCATCGTGCTTTCCGCAATCGCGGAAACGTCTACCGCACTGACGGCAGTCTCTGAAATGGCAGTCGCCGTGGAGACAACGATTCCGGAGTTCGGCTTCTTCTCTTCGAGCTCGCTTACGCCGCCGTCCTCAGGCTGCTCCTCTACTGTTTTTTTGGATTCCATACGCTTCTCCGCATACCGGATTCCGATGAAGACTCCTCCGGAAACAGCGCCGAACACAATGGCTGCCAAAACCAGCAGAACGAATTTTTTAAAGAAGGACGGTTTCTCCGGCTTCGGCTCCGGCGCCTGCTCATGCATCAGCCGGTAGATATACGGATCCACCATCATCGGATTGTTATTTCTTTCTTCGTCCATGACAAAGCCTCCTGAAACATCTTCACACATTATTCCCATCGAAGACACTTTCACTTTAGCCCACAATTATGTACTTTTTGTGATGAAAAAAAGATGACTTTCTGAAATGACCGGCTTTCCGGCGCATCGGGAGAAACTATACAGTTTTATCCATTCATCATGACAATAATGGACATTGTTTCGGGAATTGTTTTCTGCTACCCTTTAGACAGATAACGAGAAAAGGAAAGAGCGAGGGACTCTTATATGAAGAGAGAACGGAAATACCCGAAATCACGCTTCGGCTGGCTTTGGGAGAATATGGAAGGAAAGCGTGTGCTTTTCATTATTGCGCTTTTCGGAACCGCACTTTATAACACTCTGCAAATTGTCGTTCCGCATTTTTCAAGACAGCTCGTCGACCTGTTCAATCAGGTTCAGCGCGGCGAACTGGTAATGTCCGAGAACGAAAGCACTTTCTACAAGCTGATTGCCCTGATGGTCGGCCTGACTCTGTTCCGTGTTGTCGTCGTATATCTCGACTGCATGGCCTATGAGCGTGTATCTCAAAGCGCACTCTACCGGATTCGTAACTTCCTGTACAACAAAATCCAGCGGCAGGACATGAAATTCTACAGCCAGTACCGTACCGGCGATCTGATGACGCGCGTGACCGGTGACCTGGACGCCGTCAGACATAACATCGCCTGGGTTATCCGCTGCATCGTGGAATCCATCACGCTGTTTCTTTCCGCTGCCGTATACTTCTTCCTCATCAACGTCAAGCTGGCGCTTTGCATCGTCACAATCGCCCCCCTGATCTTCTTCATTGTGTTCCGCTTCCGGAAAATGGTAGCGCCGATGCATGCCAGTCTCCGTGAGCGTCTGGCGGGCATGAACACGGATGCACAGGAGAACATCTCCGGCAACCGTGTCGTTCGTGCGTTCGCAAGAGAGGAATACGAGAAGGAACACTTCGACAAGACCAATCAGGCATACCGCGATACGAACATCAAAACCCAAAAGGTATGGCTGAAATTCTTCCCGTTTGTGGAGTCCATTGCCAACGCCCTTCCGGTCATCCTTCTGCTTGTCGGCGGTCTGTTCATCATCAACGGCGAAATCAGCGTCGGCGACTATGTGGCATTTTCCCTTTTGATCTGGGCGATCGCGAACCCGATGCGCATGATGGGAAATATCATGAATGAATTCCAGCGCTTCGCTGCCGCTTCGAATAAGGTTATGGAAATCTACTACTCCGAGCCCGAAATCGTGGATCGTCCGGACGCTATTGCGCATCCCGAGCGGTTTGAAGGCCGTGTGGAGTTTGATCATGTAAGCTTTCAGTATGAAGACGGCAAGCTGCCGGTTTTGAAGGATATCACATTTGTTGCGGAGCCCGGCGAAACCGTCGCTATCATAGGCGAGACCGGCTGCGGCAAGACTTCGCTGATCCAGATGATCCCGCGCTTTTATGAGGCCAACTCCGGCCGCGTTCTCGTCGACGGTCTCGAGGTTGAAAAATACAAACTCACCGACCTTAGAAAGAACATCGGTTTAGCGACGCAGGACGTCCTTTTATACTCGGATTCCATCGAAGGAAACATTGCCTACGGTGACTCCTCCTTAACGCAGGAGCAGGTTGAAAAATACGCCAAATACTCCGCCGCATCCGATTTCATTCACCGGATGCCCGAGGGCTATGATACCATCGTCGGGGAGCGCGGCGTCGGCCTTTCGGGCGGCCAGAAGCAACGTATTTCGCTCGCTCGCGCACTCGCCATCCGTCCCTCGATTCTGATTCTCGACGACACGACCTCCGCGGTCGACATGGAAACCGAGAAGCAGATTCAGCACAGCCTTCGGAATCTCGACTTCCCGTGCACGAAGATCATTATCGCGCAGCGTATTTCCACAACGAAATTCGCGGACAAGATTCTGGTCCTTAAGGACGGCGAGATCATCGAATCCGGCAATCACAGAGAACTCGTTTCGGCAGGCGGTTACTACGCAGAGCTTGTGAAGCTTCAGCTCGGCGAATCCGTCGCGAGCGTTTAAGGGGAGGTGGGAATCATGGCACAACGCAATACCTACAAACAGGATGAGCGCCTGGAAGAGCCTTTTAACATTAGACATCTCCTTCTCGCTTCCGCTTATATTAAGAAATACCTGGGCCGCATGATCATCGCCCTTTTGATCAGCGCGCTCGGCGGCGGCATCGCGCTGCTTTCGCCGGTGCTTTCGCAGAAGGCACTCGACGTAGCCATTCCGAACAAGGACAAGAAGTACCTCTTCTTCCTCGGCGCAATGCTGATTACCGTGTTCGTCGTCAGCGTCATTCTGACGACCATCCGGTCGCATATGATGATCCGGGTATCCCAAAGCATCATTTACGATATCCGTAAAGACCTCTTCGCGCACTTGCAGAAGCTGCCCTTCCAGTACTTCGATGACCGGCCGCACGGTAAGATTCTGATTCGTGTTGTCAACTATGTCAACTCCGTATCGGATATGCTCTCAAACGGTCTGATCAATATCATACTGGAGTCTGTCAACCTGATTCTGATTGTCATCTTCATGATGGTCATGGATATCCAGCTTTCGCTCGTCGTAATGTGCGGCGTTCCGATTCTGGCAGCCTTTATGTTCTGGATTAAAAACCGCCAGAGAAAGGCATGGCAGCGCGTTTCCAACAAGAACTCGAACCTGAATGCCTACCTGCAGGAGAACATCGTCGGCGCCCGCATCACACAGATCTTCGCGCGTGAGGACGAGAACGCGGAAATCTTCGCAGACCTTTCCGATGACTGCCGCAAAGCATGGATGCACGCCGTACGCTGCAACAACCTGGTATGGCCGGGCATCGATGCCATTTCCGTCTGCATCCGTGCCGCCATCTTCATCACCGGCATGATCCTTTTCGGGCAGGGCAGCAAATCGATCGGCGTCATTGTCGCGATTTCGAGCTACTCATCCCGTTTCTGGCAGCCGATTATGAACATGGGCAACATTTTCAACAACTTCCTGAACAACATGGCATATCTGGAGCGAATCTTCGAAACGCTCGGCGAGCCGGTAACCGTTGACAGCCTTCCCGACGCAACGGAGATGCCTCCGATCAAGGGCGGCGTTACGTTTAAGAACGTATCATTTTCCTATGAAAAAGGCAAAGAAGTCCTCCACGATGTGTCGTTCGATATCAAACCCGGCATGAGCGTGGCGCTCGTCGGACCGACCGGCGCCGGCAAGAGCACGATTGTCAACCTGATCTCGCGTTTCTATAACGTGGATTCCGGGCAGATTCTGATTGACGGAACGGACATTTCGAAGGTCACTCTTCCGTCGCTTCGCCGCCAGATGGGCATCATGATGCAGGACAGCTTCATCTTCTCCGGCACGATTAAAGACAACATTCTTTACGGCAAATTGGACGCCACCGACGAAGAGATCAAAAAGGCCGCCAGGCTTGTCTGCGCCGACAAATTCATCGAAGGCATGCAGGACGGATACCAGACCGAAGTTAAGGAGCGCGGTTCCCTCTTAAGCCAGGGGCAGAAGCAGCTGATTTCCTTTGCAAGAACCGTTCTCTCGGATCCTGCGATTCTGATTCTCGACGAAGCCACCTCGAGCATCGACGTGCAGACCGAGCGGGCTTTGCAGCAGGGACTGAATTCCATGCTGAAGGGCCGGACCTCCTTTATCATTGCGCACCGGCTTTCTACCATCCGCAACTGCGACCTCATCATGTACATCGATGACGGCGGCATCACGGAGGCCGGAACCCATGACGAGCTTATGGCCTCCTGCGGAGACTATTACAAGCTCTACACCTCACAACTTGAAGAAATCGCATAAGGAGTCCTCCTAAATGATGTAAAAGACAGCCCGTTTACAGCGGGCTGTCTTTTTGCAAAAGGAGTAATAAAAAAGTGAATTCCGAGGGCGGCTTAATCGTATTTCTGTGCAGCCAGGCGGTCTCTTTCCCGTATTGCCGCTCGGGAAATCTTACCGCTTGCCGTCCTCGGAAGATCTTCGGCAAATTCCACGATTCTCGGATATTTATAGATGGCGCCGTGAACTTTGACAAGGTCCTGAAGCGCCGTTTTCAGCTTTGTGTCACCGACATAGCCGTCCTTCAGAACGACGGTTGCCTTGACCACGGTACCTCTTGTTTTCGAAGGGAATCCGGTCACGGCACACTCCTTCACAGCCGGGTGCTTCATCAGAAGATCCTCGACCTCCGAGGGCCCGATCCGGTAGCCGCTTGACTTAATCACGTCATCCGTTCTACCGATGTAGAAAAACAATCCGTTTTCCTTCCTCGCACGGTCACCGGTATGGTAATGGCCGCCGCGCCAGACCTCCTCATAGAGCGCTTCGTCATTCAGATATCCGCTCAAAATACCTGCCGGTCTTCTACCGTTCTTCGGGCATACGACGATCTCGCCCTCCTGCCCGTCCGGAACCGGATTTCCGTCCTCATCGGCAAGGAAAATGTCATACTGCTCCGAAGCTCTTCCGAGCGCCCCGGCTACAGGCTCTTCGCCGACCGGGAAACAGATTAAAAGCGCTGTCTCGGTCTGCCCGAAACCGTCTCTTATCGTCTTATGGGTTGCCTCCCGGAATTTGCGCGCAACCTCAGCAGGCATCGGCTCTCCGGCCGTACAGACATTGCGAAGCGAGGAAAGGTCATACTGCGTCAGATTTTCCAAAACCAGATACTTGTAAATGGTCGGCGGCGCGCAGAACGTGTTGACGCGGTGCTCCTCGAGAATCTTTAAAAACTCGCCCGCGTAGAAACGCTCGTAGTCAAATACCATAATGTTCGCGCCGAGAAACCACTGGCCGTACAGTTTGCCCCAGGCGGTCTTCGCCCAGCCGGTGTCGGCCACGGTCAGATGCAGGTCCCCGTCTTTAATTCCGTGCCAGCGCTTTGCCGTGTAAATGTGCGCAATCGGGTAGGACCAGTCGTGGATGACTGCCTTCGGCGCACCGTTCGTGCCCGAAGTGAAATAGTATAACATGCTGTCTTCGACATTTGTTTCGACGCGCCCGAACTCTTCCGGCGCAGCCTCGGTAAGTTCGGAGAATGAAAGGAAGCCTTCATAGCGCTCCCCGACCGAAAGCACAATGATGTCGGTGCCGAAAACGGCCTCGGCGACCTTCTCACATATATGCTCCGAGTTCACGCAGATGACGGCTTTGGCACCGCTTGCCTTCGTCCGCTCTCTTATGTCTTCGGCGGAAACCATGTGTGAGGTCGGAACCGCAATCGCGCCGAGCTTATGAAGGGCGAGGATCGCAATCCAGAACTCGTAACGCCGCTTCAGAAGAAGAAAGACGGGCATGCCTTTTCCGATGCCGAGCTTCTTAAGCGCATTGGCAGCCTTATCGGAAAGCCTTTTCATGTCGGCAAATGTGAACCTCGTCACCTCTCCGAGCGCGCTCAGATGTAACAGCGCGGGCTTATCAGGGCTTTCCTTCGCGAACCGGTCGATTACGTCGTAAGCGAAGTTGAAATGCGGCCCCCACTGCGTCTGTATTCCGCAGATTCTGCCGTCTTCGTCGGTAATCTCCCGATAATAATCTTCATAGATTTGACTCATACAAATCCTCTTTTACGTAGTATTCCTGCTAATAACCGACGGCCCGGAACTTCCTGTACCGCTGCTCAAGCAGGTCATTCACCGGCATCTCGAGTAAAGCCGTCAGCTCCGAGCGGATATCCTGCCCGAGCTTTTTGATGTCATCCTTCGGGCAGATCCGGTCAATCACGCCGAGCTTCTGAAGCTTCGCTGCCGTGAGGCAAAGCACTTCCGCAGCATCCTTCGCCTTCTCGGTAGTCTTCCAAAGAATGTTGGCGCAGCTTTCGGGTGAAACAACGCTGAAATAAGCGTCCTCCATCATCCAGATCCGGTCGGAATGGCTCAGCGCCAAAGCACCGCCGCTTCCGCCTTCGCCGAGCACAACGGTAAGAATCGGCGTCTTCAGATCCGCCATCTCCAAAAGATTCTCGGCGATGGCTCTTCCCTGTCCGTGCTCCTCGGCATCAATACCGCAAAACGCGCCTGCCGTGTCGACAAGACAAAGCACAGGGCGGTGAAACTTCTCCGCCTGCTTCATGAGCCTTAATGCCTTCCGGTATCCCTCCGGGTGTGCGCTTCCGAAATTGTGCCGGATCCGCTCCTCGGTTGTTTTTCCTTTTTCAATGCCGATGACCGTGACCGGCATGTTCTGAAGGCTTCCGATTCCCGCCACAACGGCGCTGTCGTCTCCGTACAGCCGGTCGCCGTGCAGTTCCGTGAAATCCGGAATCAGCCGCGTGATGTAATCACTTGCCGTAAGCCTGCCCTCGCTTCTTGCATTCAGGACAACTTCGTAGTCTTCCATCGTGACCTCCTAACGTGCTGTCCGCTCGTGAAGCTTCAGAAGCTTCGCAAGCATCTGGCGCTGTTCACTCCTCGGGACGATGGCGTCGATGAACCCGCATGAAAGCACGCGTTCCGCCCGCTGAAAATCCTTCGGAAGCGCCTGGTTCAGGCTCTTTTCAATGACTCTCGGTCCGGCAAATCCGACACGCGCCCCGGGTTCCGCAAGCGTGATATCTCCCTGCATCGCAAAGCTTGCATCCACGCCGCCCGTCGTCGGGTCGGTAAGTAAAACAATATACAGATTTCCGGCGTTTCCGTGCCGTTTAACCGCCGCGCTCACCTTGGACATCTGCATCAGGGAAAGCATTCCCTCCTGCATGCGCGCGCCGCCCGACACGGTTACCCCGATGACAGGCAGATGCCTCGCCGTCGCATATTCGAAAAGCCTCGTAATCTTCTCCCCGACAACCGAGCCCATCGAACCCATCATGAAATTCGCATCCATCGAGAAGATGCAGACCGGGTGCCCGTCGATTGCGGCCTCCCCCGTGATGACGCCCTCTGTTTCGCGGCTTTTCATCCGGGCTGCCTCAAGCTTCGCCTCATACTCAGGAAAATGCAACACATTCCGGCTCGTCATATCCCGGTCGTGTTCGGTAAAGCTCCGCCGGTCGGTCAGCATCAGGATGCGCCTTCTTGCGCGCACCGTGAAGTACCGGCCGCAGGCGGGACATACGAAGAATTCCCTTCTGACCCTCGAAACAGCGACCTTTCTGCCGCATCCCGGACACACGATATGTCTGCCCCGAGGCAGGCGTCCGGCCGTTTCCGGCTCGTTGTTGGCCTTCAAAAAAAACGATCTGAGATCCATTCTATAATACCTTTCCCACAATGCCGGTATCATACCGTCCGTCTAAGAAGATCTCGTCTTCCATCAGCTTCATGTGCATCTCCCGGTTGTGCTCCACACCGATCAGGACAAACTCCGACAGCGCACATTTCATCTTGCGGATTGCCGCATCTCTCGTGTCGGCGCACACAATCAGCTTGCCGAGAAGCGAATCATAATACGGCGTGATTTCGCAGTCCTGGAAAAGCGCGGAATCAAACCTCACATTGACCCCTCCGGGCACATGAAGCATCTTCACCCTTCCGGTCGAAGGCCGGTGGTCGCTGCCGTTCTCCGCGCAGATCCGGCACTCAATCGCATGCCTCTCCTCCTCGGGCTCCATATAGGTCTCGGGAAGCGGAATGCCGGCCGCCGTGCGGATCTGCCACTCCACGATATCAAGTCCGTATACCATTTCGGTTACGGAATGCTCGACCTGAAGCCTCGTATTCATCTCAAGAAACACAAACGAATCTCCCTTTACGAGAAATTCCACGGTTCCCGCCGTAACATAGTGAACGGCCTCCGCCAGTTTTCTCGCAGCCTCGCGGATCCGTTCCCGAAGGGAGTCCGTCAAAACGGGTGCGGGGCACTCTTCGATGAGCTTCTGGTTCTTCCGCTGCACCGAGCAGTCACGGTCGCCGAGCACGAGAATATGCCCGTCACGGTCGCCGAGAATCTGCACCTCGATGTGTTTCACATTTTCCATGAACTTTTCAAGAAAGACGCCGTCGTCGCCGAACGCGCAGGCCGCTTCCTTCTTCACCTGCTCAAAGGCCGCCGCGGTTTCTTCTCTTCTCCGGACGATGCGGATGCCTCTTCCGCCGCCACCCGAGCGGGCCTTCAAAATGACCGGGTAACCGATGACTTCCGCAGCCTCCTCGGCCTCCTTCGCGTCCTTCAAAAGCTCGGTCCCCTCCGCAACCGGCACGCCGGCCTTCTTCGCGATGTCTCTGGCCACTTCCTTCTGTCCCATCTGCTCCATCACGACTGCGCCCGGACCGATTAACGTAATTCCGGCCTCCTCACAGAGACGGGCAAATTCGGGATTCTCAGCCAGCATGCCGTACCCCGGATGAATCGCGTCCGCGCCGCTTTTCTTCGCGACTGTCAGAATCGCGTCCATGTTCAGATAGCTTTCCGATGCGAGCGGCCCGCCTATGCAATAGCTCTCATCGGCCATGACCGTATGCAGGGCTTCCCGGTCAGCCGACGAGCAGACGGCTACCGTATCGATGCCCATCTCCTTGCACGCCCGGATTACCCGGACCGCCACCTCTCCCCGGTTCGCGATCAGAATCTTCGAAAACATCTGTTTCCTCCCACGCAAACTACTTCGCCGCGGATACAATCACAAAAGAAAAATCTCCGCCGGCGCATTTCTTTCCGTCAACGCTCAACTCGCCGTGAAGCGTATGCATCGGGCCGCACGACCGAAGAAGCTTCGTGTCAATGCGTACCTTATCACCGGGCTTCACCATATTGCGGAACCGAACCTTATCAAGTCCGGCGTAGACCGGCAGCGCACCCTCTTCCCGCATCTGATCCGCGAAAAGGATGCATGCCGCCTGCGCCATCATCTCACACTGTATCACACCCGGCACAATCGGATTTCCCGGAAAATGACCCTTCAAAAAGAACTCATCCCCCCGAACCGTGTAGTACCCGGTTGCCGTCCCGTCCTCATTTTTCACGACCTCGTCCACAAGAAGCATCGGCTCCCTGTGCGGCAGTATCGTCTTAATCTCATCCCGAAGCATATTTCCTCCCCGTCACGCCAGTACGAAAAGCGGCTGGCCGTACTCGACCAGAGCGCCCTCCGATGCGAGAATGTCCGCGATCACGCCATCCTTCGGCGACGTGACCTCATTCATCATCTTCATGGCCTCGATCGCGCAAAGCGTCTCACCCTGCTTCACGGCGTCCCCAATTTTAACCGCACCCTCCTGTGTCCGTCCGTGGAAAATGCCAAGAAGCGGTGCCTTAATCATCTCCCCCGCGGGGATTTCCGCTGTCTTCACGCTTTCCTTTTCGGCCGGCTCTTCGGTGTTCGTCTGCACAGGTGCCGTCTGAACCGCAGGCGCCGAAACCATTGCAGGCGACGGACAGGCATATTGCTTCGTAAGCCTTAATTCCTGCTCCCCGTCTTTTACGAACAATTCGGTCAGTCCGAGCCGTTCAAAGAGCTCCGCACATTCCTTAAGCGAATTCATAATCTCTTCCTCCCCAGACCCTTACGCCTTTCGAAATGCGATGCAGGCATTGTGTCCGCCGAAGCCGAGCGACGTGCTGATCGCACAGGTCAGATCCGCCTTCACGGCAACATTCGGCGTATAGTTCAGATCGCACTCCGGATCGGGCTCGCGGTAATTGGCTGTCGGAGGCACAAGGCCGTCCCGAAGCGCGAGCACCGAGGCGATTGCCTCAACGGCACCGGTCGCGCCGAGCATATGCCCGGTTACCGACTTCGTGGAGCTGATATGCAGCTTTTCGGCCTGCTCGCCGAATACCTCGCGGAGCGCTTTCGTCTCCATTACGTCATTCAGATGGGTTCCGGTTCCGTGCGCATTCACGTAAACCGTGTCATTTTCCCCGATTCCGGATTCCGAAACCGCCATCCGGATGGCTCTGACAGCCCCGCTTCCCGACGGGTCGGGCGCCGTGATATGATAAGCGTCGCAGGTGTTTCCGTAACCGGTCACCTCGGCATAAATCGTTGCGCCGCGCTTCTTTGCGTGCTCATACTCCTCAAGGACGAGAATTCCCGCACCCTCGCCCATGACAAAGCCGCCTCTTCTGCGGTCAAAAGGAAGGCTTCCTTCGTCTGGATTCTCCGAAAGGCTCAGCGCCTGACAGCTGACAAAGCCGGCCATCGCAAGTGCGTTAATCGAAGCCTCGCTGCCGCCCGCTATGATGGCGTCCGCATAGCCGTGGCGGATCGCCCGGTAAGCCTCGCCGATCGTATGCGTGCTTGTCGCACAGGCCGTAATGACCGGAAGCGTAGGGCCCTTAGCGCCGAACCGGATTGCCACCGAGCCTGCTGCCATGTTGCCGATCATCATCGGAACGAAGAAGGGAGAAACCATATCAGGTCCCTTCTCGTTAAGCCTGTCATGCTCCCGGATTGTCGTCCCGATTCCGCCGATGCCGGAGCCGATGTACACGCCGAGCCGCTCCTTATCGATATCGGATGAAAGAATGCCGCTCTGTTCAACGGCCTGCTTCGCCGCTGCCATCGCATACTGCATGAAAAGGTCCGATCTGCGGATTTCCTGCATCGAGTCGTAATACTGCTTCGGATTGAAATCCTTCACCTCCGCGTCGAGGGACACCTTCAGTCCCGACGCGTCAAAGCGGCTGATTTTCCCGACGCCGCAAACGGCATTCTTCGCGTTGTTCCAAAATGTCTCTATGTCATTTCCCACGGGAGTGATGACTCCCATGCCCGTCACTGCTACTCTAAACATACATTCCTCCGTCTACCTTGATGACTTCCCCCGTAATATACGCCGAGGCGTCGCCCGCCAGAAACAGGGCCAGTTCCGCGACATCCTCCGGCTTTCCGAGCCGCCCGAGCGGCAGCTGCTTCGTCAGTTCCTCCGTGACCTCGGCGCTCAGCGCTGCCGTCATGTCGGTTGCGATATAACCGGGCGCAATGGCGTTACAGCGGATGTTCCGCCTGCCGTATTCCTTCGCGACGGATTTGGTAAATCCGATGATGCCCGCCTTGGATGCGGCGTAGTTGGTCTGCCCTTTGTTGCCCATCATGCCGACCACCGAGCTGATATTGATGATTGAGCCTGCTTTTCTTCTGACAAATGTGCGGATGAATGCCCTCGTTACGTAAATGGCGCCCTTCAGATTCACGTCAATCACATCACTGATGTCATCAACCGAAAGTGACGGCAGAAGGTTGTCTCTCGTGATTCCGGCGTTGTTCACCAAGATGTCGATGCCGCCGAAATCCGCAAGGATTTTCTCCGCGGTTTCACTCACCTCGGAAGGCTCTGCGATATTGCATACATAAAGCCGCGCTTCCGCGCCGTCATCGGTAAGCTTCTTAACAGCTTCTTCCGCTCTTTCCCCGCCGTGCGCGGCAATCAGCGCAAGTCTTGCACCCTGCTCGGCGAACTTCTTCGCAACGGCATACCCGATGCCTCTCGTACCGCCCGTGATGACGGCAATCTTCCCGTTCAGTGTCATTTTCCTTCCTCCGCTGCGTTTAATGAAGACAAATCGGACACCTGCAGAATCCTTGCGCCCGGTACGGTTCTCTTGACAAATCCGGACAAGGTCTTTCCGGGACCGCACTCGATGAACGTATCGACACCGTCTGCCGCAATGTTCCGAAGCGTGTCCTCGAACAGAACGCTGTTGCAGATCTGTTCAGAAAGCGTTGTCAGAATCCCCTCGCGGTCTTCGGGATACGGAAGCCCGGTCCGGTTTGCGTAAAGCGGAATCCGGGGAGCCTTAATCGTAAGCCCCTCAGCATCTTTCTTAAGACCGGCTGCGGCTTCCGCCATATACGGCGTATGGAAGGATCCTCCCACCGCAAGCTCGATGAAGCGGACGTCGAGGTCCGTGAGACGAGCTTTCACATTTACCATGGCCTCGTTATCTCCCGATACGACAATCTGTCCCGGGCAGTTATAATTGACCGGATAGACGCCCTCTTCTTCGCAAAGCTTACGAAGTTCTGCCGCGTCCATTCTGAGTACGGCAATCATACTGCCCTGCCTCGCTTCGGCTGCCTTCTGCATGCGCTGTCCGCGTCTTACGACGAGGCGGAATGCATCGTCGCTTTCTAAGATTCCGGAAACGGCAAGCGCCGGTATCTCCCCGAGCGAAAAGCCGGCAAGCGCATCGGGCATGATGCCCCTGCTCATAAGAGCCGTCGCCGCGGCAAGATCCGCCAGAAACAGGCACGGCTGGGTGTTGTCGGTTCTTTTCAGTTCTTCTTCGGTTCCGGAAAACATTCTTGAAAGCGTACCCGGGCATATCTGCTCAGCCCTGTCGAACAATTCCTTAACCTCCGGAATGCCGTCATACAGTTCCTTGCCCATCCCCGGGTACTGGCTTCCCTGTCCGGCAAATAAAAACGCTGTCCTGCCCATTACAATCTCCCTGTCACAAGGGCCAACTGCTTTTTCGCATCCTCACAGATGCCGCGGACGATATCCGCACAGCTGTCCTCGGTTTTCACCAATCCGGCAATCTGCCCGCACATGCATGAGCCGTATTGAACGTCTCCCTCTCTTGCCGCTCGCCGAAGAGCGCCTGCTCCCATTGCCTGAAGCTCGTCCGGTGTCGTATTCGGATCGGCTTCCTTCTTCTGAAACTCTCTCGTCATGCGGTTTTTAAGCGCACGCACGGGATGGCCGAGCGTCTTTCCGGTCACAACCGTGTCATGGTCGTTCGCGGCAATGACCTTTGCCTTGTAATTCGGATGAATCGTGCACTCCTTCGCCGTCAGGAATCTCGTTCCCATCTGAATTCCCTGTGCGCCGAGAAGGAATGCGGCTGCCATTCCTCTTCCGTCCGCGATGCCGCCTGCGGCAATGACCGGAATCGAAACGGCATCCACGACCTGCGGCACAAGCGCCATCGTAGTCGTTTCTCCGACATGACCGCCGGACTCACATCCTTCGGCCACAACCGCGCAGGCACCCATGCGTTCTGCCATCACGGCAAGCGCAACGCCGGCCACGACGCAGATGACTTTAACACCTGCTTCCTTTAATCGGTCCATATACTTCGCGGGATTTCCGGCGCCGGTCGTAACAACTTTGACACCCTCCTCGCAGACTACCGAGACAGCCTCTTCGATGAAGGGGCTCATCAGCATGAGATTTACGCCGAAAGGCTTGTCCGTTAAGGTTCTCGCCTTCCTGATCTGCTCTCTTAACTGCTCTCCGTTCGAGTTCATGGCGGCAATCAATCCGAGACCGCCGGCATTCGAGACTGCAGCGGCCAGCTCGGCATCGGCAACCCAGGCCATGCCTCCCTGGATGACCGGATAGGTGATTCCGAGCATGCTGCATACCGGATTCTGTTCCATAATGTTCTCCCTCTGTTTCTTACTGCTGCGTGTTGGCAATCAGCTCGGCAAGCTTCTCGATTGTCGTGATTTCCTGCGTCAGCTCAATCTTACAGTCGAACTCTTCCTGCATCTGCATGACGAGTTCCATGATGTCCAGAGAATCGAGTCCGATGTCGGTGAACTTGTCGGAAGCGGAAAGCTCTGCCTCGTCCTTATCGAGATACTCGGCAATGATATGGATGATGGTTGCGGTAATGTCTTTCATAATAATCCTCCTTTTTTCCGCCGTCGGGCGGTTGCATTTTTCTGATCCAGTGCTATAATATTCTTGGGGGTTACCCCCAGGTCAACCCCCTATTTCCTCAATTTTCGTTGAAAGGACAGCCCCATGAAAGAGCATGATTCCGGCAGCCGAAACTATGAATATTCCCTTACGGTAGGCCGTTTTGCGAAGCTTTGCGGCACGACAAGAGACACGCTTCGGCACTATTACGAGCAGGGTATTCTGACTCCCTATGTCGATCCCGAGAACGGCTATCATTACTATTCCACCTCGCAGATCAGTTCCTTCTATTTCATCTCGACAATGCGTCAGGCCGGTTGCTCCATCAAGGAAATCAGCGGGATGGTTCACGATGCCTCAAGAGACGGTCTGGTCCCGGTGATCAATGCGAAAATTGCCGACCTGGAGCGCGAAAGACGGCTTCTCGACAAAAAAATAAGCGCCCTTAAACTGGGTGCCTGGTTTACGGAGAACTATGCTCATGTTAAGCCCGGGGTTCCTTTTCTTTCGGAGATTCCCGCCATCAGTGTCATCGAGACGCCGATTCACAAAAGGAGCGGGGCTTATCATTCCGCGGATATCGCGAAAGAGATTTCGTTGCATTTTTCAAAGATGAGTGCCGGGGAGGAGTTCGTCACTTACCCTTCCGGCGCGACGATTGCCTACCGGGATTTCATCTCGGAGAATTATTCCTACAATAACGTCATCACCCTCTCCCTTCTGCCGCCGGATCATACGCGGTTCTTCCCACTGCCGTCGAGACGGGCCGTGCTCTGCTCGCATGACCACAATGCGACCGATATCGATAAAAGTTACTGCAAGATTGCCGCATACATAAATCGGAACAGACTGAAAGCCTGTTCCGACCTGTATTCCGTGAGTCTGATCAATCTCTACGATCATGAGAAAAATCACACGTATTATAAATATCTTCTTCTGTGCGTCGAGTAACCGTCACCGTACGATCCGGTAATAGGTTCTCGCCGTCAGACGGTAGATGACCATATATAACGCAGTGAATGCCGCAATGGTCAGAATCGTGCACAGAAGAAACAGCTTGTCGTTATAAAGCTGCAGCAATCCGAGCAGCTTGAGAATGACCGGATAAGCAACGGTCATGTGTATCACGGCCGTGATCACCGGCAGCAGGAACACAATGACAATCTGGCGGCGAATCGTGGCTTTCGTCTCATTTGCCGTCATCCCGACCTTCAGAAGAATCTGGAAACGGTGACGGTCATCGTAGCCCTCGGAAATCTGCTTATAGTAGATAATCAGTGCCGTAGCGAACAGGAATACAATGCTTAACAGAATGCCGAGGAAGAACAGTGAACCGTAGATGGCATACATCTCGTCACGCGTCTTCCAGATGCTGTTCCATCCCGAAGTGTTACTGTAATCCTCTCCGTATGTTTTGCTCACATACTCGTTTATGGCAAATTCGAAGTCGTTCTCGATTTCTCCGTCAGGGTCATTCTTCGAAACGATATCCGGGTCGGCAATCTGTACTGCATATGTGTAAGAAATCGGCGTTTTGTACCAGTCCGTTTCCTTCATGATCTGTTCGCCGACATTCTCCAAATCCTCAACGGTCGGAAGAATGATGCCGTATGCATCGATAATCGAAATCTCTATGCTGTTCGGAAAGTAATCCAGTTTTTCTTTCACCGTATAGGTTTTCGAACCGAATCGAATCGTTCCGTCAACTCTTCCGGTCAGGCTTGCCGCATTCTTCGAAAGCGGCACCCAACCGATCTCCCCCTCGCCAAACTGCGCATCAATACCGGTTATTCCCTGATAATCCGCTGCCGTCATGAAGAGAAATACCATGGCATTCTCGGGCGGCATATCTAACGTCCTGTCCGGAAGGAACAGGTGCGTGCTTCCGTCTTTCTCCAGGCAAAAACTTTCTGCCACATTCCAGGCAGCATGAAATGACGTCACCTTTGACCCGTACTTCTCGATGAGCCGTTCGGTATTCTCCCGAAGAACGTCCTCCGGGACAAGTTCCATATGCCATTTTTTCTCATCCTCTGCGTAACTGTGGATGGTTGCCGACACGAAGAGATCGGCTTTTCCGTCCATGAAGGAGTGCTTAAGAGAATCCTCCGCACCGGAATACAAACTGACGGTAGTCGAAATCATGACCAAAACACCGGTCGCGAGAATCGCTATGGAAGCAAGGCCGACCGCATTCTGCTTCATTCTGTACAACAGATCGGATACTGCGATCATGTTTGTTCTACGATAGTAGAATCCTTTCCTTCTGCGAAGGAATTTGAGAAATGCAATCGATCCGGCCAGAAACAGCGCATACGTTCCGACGATGACCAGAATAACGGCAATAAAGAAAACCTTGATGGCTTTCACCGGTGATTCCGCCGTCAGCGCAAGATAATAACCGGTTCCGAGCGTTGCCAGCCCGATCAACAGAAGAATCCATTTCGTCTTCGGCTCTTTCTCACCTGCCCCGGCGCTCGCTAAAAGCTCAACCGGACGAAGTCTCGCAAGACGGATCCGGTTCCAAAGGAATGCCGCCAGATACATCGCGGCAAATCCCGCTGCCGTCTTCCACAGACTCTCCCAGTTCACGTAAAATCCGAGAATCGTCTCGACATGCAATATCTTACATATGAACAGGCAGCAAAGCTTGTACACGAGAATTCCGAAGAGAATTCCCAATGCGATGGACATTACCGTCGAAATCAGATTTTCCAAAAACATAATCCGGCCGACATGGCGTTTCTCCATGCCGAGCACGTTATACATGCCGTATTCACGCGTCCGCTGCTTCATCAGAAAGCTGTTGGTGAAGAACACCAGAATGACCGACAGGATTACGACAACCCAGATTCCGATTATCATGATTTCCGGAATCGCGTAGCCGCCTTTGATTTTCTCAAGCCGTTCATCCTTGGCGAGGGTCATCATGATGTAAAAGATGCCTGTAAGTCCGGCTCCCGCCAGGATATGCGGAATATACAGCTGGTGGTTTTTCTTGAGGTTTGACCACGCAAGCCGGAAGAAAAGTCCTAATTTCATCGCTGCTCACCGCCTGTCGTCAGCAACGTAAGGGTGTCCGAAATCTTCTGATACAGCTGTTCGTTTGTACAATCTCCTCTGTAAATCTGGTGGAACACCTCACCGTCTCTGATAAATAACACGCGGGACGCATGGCTTGCGGCCTTCGTGGAGTGCGTTACCATAAGAATCGTCTGTCCCATCTCGTTGATCTGGCGGAACACGCGAAGCAGTTCGTCGGTTGACTTCGAATCAAGCGCACCCGTCGGCTCATCCGCCAGAATCAGTTTCGGATTCGTGATCAGCGCTCTGGCAACGGCCGTACGCTGTTTCTGACCGCCGGAAACCTCGTAAGGAAACTTTCCGAGAAGGTCCGCGATGCCGAGCTGTTCGGCAATGGGCTGAAGCTTCGGCTCAAGCTCCGCCGGCTTCTCTCCGTTTAGTACAAGCGGAAGCAGAATGTTATCCCTGATGGAAAAGGTATCGAGAAGGTTGAACTCCTGGAATACGAATCCGAGGTTCTCTCTTCGGAAGGTCGCCATCTCGGATTCCTTGATCGCGGAGAGTTCTCTGCCTTCGAGAAACACCTTGCCGCTTGTCGGCCGGTCAAGCGCTGCGAGAATGTTAAGAAGCGTCGTCTTACCGGAACCGGATTCTCCCATGATGGCGACGTATTCGCCTTTTTCAACGGAAAATGTGACGTTTGAAAGGGCCTGAACCTTATTCCCTCCGAATCTTGTCGTGTAAATCTTCTTCAGATTTTCTACCTGCAGTATTGCCATGATTTCCTCCGTATGGTTGTTCTCGCATCGGTCGGCCCGTCCGCGAACGCTCCCCCCTTAAGTGCAAAATACACCGCCGCACACGTCCGGGCCTTTCCCGTGTTTACAACCGTATGATACCATGCGCGGCGGTGTACAAACATCGATTTCGGTTACATTTTCCGTCTGTTATGTGACAGTTTCGTAACATGACAACCTACGGAATCTCATCCATCAGAGCGAAGCGGTAGCCCTGCTGCTCAAGATAGGTGAGGACGGCGTCGAGCTCGTCCGCGTTCTGCTGACAGTCATTGTGCATCAAAGCAACGGCGCCGCTGTGATGGTAAGTCTTAAAGTGATCCGTGACATAGCCCGGTGCCGGCGGGTTCTTCTTGTCATAATCCCCGTATGCAATGCTCCAGAACACGGTCCGGTAACCGGCATCCCTGATCAGCGTCAGAAGACGCACGGTGTAGGAGCCGGAGGGCGTGCGGAAATACGGATCGAACTCGTAGCCGGTCTGCAGATAGAAATATTCCGCGACATCCATAATTTCCGACACAATCTCCTCAACCGAAGCGTTGCGAAGGTCGGCATGATGAACCGTGTGATTGCAGACCGCATGACCTTCCTGCTTCATCCGGATGGCATAGGGCATGCATTTTTCAAGATACATCTTCGTTACGAAGAAGCTTGCCTTCGCGTTATGCTTTTTAAGCGTATCGAGAATCTTCTCCGTCAGATTTGACGGATAGCCGCAGTCAAATGTCAGGTAGATGACCTTGTCCTCGTCGGTGGCAGACATGTTTACGTAAAACCCGCCATAATCCGCAATCGGAATGAACTCCCGCGTGCCCGACTTCGTATGGTCCTTCGTGCGAATGAACTGCCAGGTCCGCTCGGAAGTGTTATCAAGCGAATCATAGTAATCGGCCTTTTCAAGAAGTGTCTTACGGGTCTGCTCAATCTTTTCAAGCGGCGACAAAGTCGGTGTCGGCGTGGCCGTCGGGACTTCTGTCGGTGTCGGCGTGTTCTCCGGCGTGCTTTCCTGCCCGCCCGCCGGGGTCGTGGCATTTGTCTTTAATGCATCCGTCGGCGACGGCGCGTCCTTTTTGCATCCGCCCAGTATGCAGCAGCCGAAAACCGCAATCACGGCCATCATTAATAAACTTCTTTTCATTTCTCCCACCCTTATCGTTTCTATTCGGGAACGATCTCTTCCTTTCTCATATCAATGGTAAATGTGCTGCCCCTGCCGACTTCCGACGTGACCGAAAGCCCGACATTCAGCTTGTGCGCGACCTTCTTGCAAAGGTACAGACCGAGTCCCGTCGCACGCCCGCTTTGCGGCGTTTCCGAAGCCCCCGGCCGGCCGTTAAATCCGGTAAAACCCTTTTCGAAAACCCGCGGCACATCCTCCGGTGCGATTCCGATTCCTGTATCCTTTATGATGACTTTGGCATCCTCCGTCAGCGTCACCGAAACACCGCCCTCGTAGGTATACTTCACGGCGTTAGAGAGCAGCTGCTCGAGCATGAAGGAGAACCATTTGCCGTCGGTCACGACCGTCACCTTCGCGGGCTCATAGGAAAATGTGAGCTTTTTCGCGATGAACTGCGACGCAAACCTTCTCACGGACGCACGAATCAGCTCATCAAGGTCGCATTCCCTGATTACGATGTCCGACGCATCCTCACCGAGGCGCACATAGCCGAGCGCCATCTCCACATACTGCTCCATCCGGAACAATTCCGCGGCCATGGCCCGGTTCTGTTCGGTATCTTCGGACTGCACCATCATCTGCATCACCGACAGCGGCGTTTTGATTTGGTGCACCCAGGTCGTATAGTAATCCTTCATCTCCTGCTGCCTCGTAAAAGAGGCATCGCTGAGGGTTTCGATTCTCTCCCAAAGCGCCTGAATCAGTTCTTCATAATCCGCTCCGGCAAGGCTGTACTCCTCCGGAATGTTCCTCCGCTCGACCGTGACCGCGTCGATGCAGTCTCGTCTGCGCTTATGCGCCCGAAACTCCCGCAGGCAGTCGACGCCCATGATCAGAAGGCCCAAAACCGCGCAAAGAAGTACCCCGTACCAAAGGGCTCCGGCCTCAATGCCGTGTAGCCAGAATACGAGGCACAAAAGCAAAAGCGCCAGCACGCCCCAGCAAATCGGGAACAGCCGCTCTTTGACAAATGCGACGAAGAATTTCATTCGACGATATACCCGCTTCCTACTTTAGTCATGATGAATCCGGAAAGCCCGAGCCCGTCAAGCGTCTTGCGAAGCCTTGCCACGTTGACGGTCAGCGTGTTCTCCTCCACATAGCAGTCATCCTGCCAAAGCGCCGTCATCAGGCGGTCCCGGCTGACAATCTTACCCTTGTTCTCCATCAGCGTGCGGAGAATCCGGAACTCGTTCTTCGTAAGCTCGACCCTCTCTCCGGCAAATGTGACGGAATTGTCTCCGATGTTCAGCGTAAGGCCTCTGTGAGACATCGTCTGCGGCGCCTCCCCGAGCTCGTAGGCCCGTCTGAGAATTGCCGTAATCTTGGCGGTCAGCACCATCGGATCGACGGGCTTCGGGATGAAATCATCTGCGCCGAGATTCATTGCCATTACGATATTCATGTTGTCCGAAGCTGACGAAAGAAATACAACCGGCACGTTGGAAACCTTTCTGATTTCCGTGCACCAGTGATACCCGTTGTAAAACGGCAGCATCACATCCACCAGCACGAGGTGCGGTTTGCACGCCTCAAACTCTTCCATGACATGCTGAAAATCCTTTACCGTGACAACACTGTTGCCCCAGCTCTCAATCTGCTTCTTTATCGCCTGCGCAAGCGCGTAGTCGTCTTCTATCAGAAAAATTGTCTTCATTCGTTCCCCTCAGTTAAAACGGTTCGGTGCGGCTTTCGTGGCATTTGCCACAACCTGCGTGTTCCGTCATTCGATGATCGGCAGGCCATGTGCAAACAACTGCTCGTTGATTTCCATGACCGACCAGTTTTCTTTGTTGATGTTATATATGATGATGGCGTCGCCCGGATTGCGCGGGTAGAGGATGCCCTTACCGGCGATTTTAAGCGTACGCTGTGTTTCCGCGAGCGTCATGTGGCAGGCGATACAGATTCCGATCAGCTTCATCTTGTCCGGGTTATCGCGCTTCCCGCCGAATATGTTATATACATAACCCTTACCGAACCCGCTGTTCTTCACGACATCGCTGAGTTTGAGGCTTTTTTGCGCCAGTATTTCGTTCAGGTAATCATGAAGAAGCATATCTCCTTCCGACTTCTTAATATCCTTCAGATACTGCTCTAAGGCGGCCTCTTTCCCGGCCTTATTCAGAATGTCCTGCAGCTCGATTGTGGTTTTCTCAAAACGCTTTTTCATCACTCGGCCCTCCACCCATATTTATATCATTTTGCACAGATGAGTTCAAGAATGGCTTTGCAAGATATGAAAAAACCTCTCCCGTCCGAAGACGGGAGAGGTCGGTGCTAAACATTCTGTCTGAAATGCATTACTCTGCGGATTGTGTCTCTTTCGCGGGTTTCTTAGCCTTAACAATAGCTATAAGTGCAAGCAGAGCGTTGAAGGCAGCCCAAATGGACCAAATAACCAGATCTCCGTAATTTCCGTGACCTGCAAAACCGATTACGGCTGCTAATCCGAAAAGGATAATCAGCGCTATGTTTCCGCCCTTTCCTTCGGATTTACGTGTAGCCACGGAAACAATTCCTCCTGTCAGAACCAGGATTCCGCAAATAGCACCTACGGAACCGGAAGAACCGCCGTTTTCCTCAAGTGCATTGACCGCGCCTGCCGCGCAGGACTGAACCATGATGACTACAAACAGAATAATCGATAAGATTCCGGCAACCAACTTCCAAGTCTTCATATACTTTCTCCTTTATCCGTTTTTGTTGTTCCCCTGCATCCTTCCATCACGGATGCGGGTTCCTTCTGTGTCTTTATTCTATCGGATTTGCCTCCTGCTTTTTTATGCTGTCAGCATAATTCTCCTCTTTTTTCATTCTGACGGAAAATCTTACAAATCCCGCCAAATGCGACGATTGCCATTGATTTGTTTCCTGTGGCTTGAGTACAAAAAAGCCTTCCGGGGTCAGCCGGAAGGCAGGGCAGAAATGGCATTTTTCAGTTCTATGCGGGCGGCACACATTTTTTGCCGAACCGCCTGTTAGAATTACAGACAAATGATACGATTGTAATTGTTCCTGTCGGGAATCATTCCATTTCTCCGACCAGGGAAATAACGATGCTGATAAACAGCGCCACACCGAATCCGGCGAGCCAGATCAGGATATGAAGCGCAATCCTCGCCGCCTTGGATTTCATTCGATTGGCAGGCATATTGCTTCTGAGCCGGAGATAATCAAACACATAGGCGACAGTCCAGCAAAAAGCAAGCACCCAGAACATCCCCAAAGCGAAATTCTCGACTGAGAATCCGGGCGTTCTTTCATCCGAGCTGGTTCCGTTGAAGTACGAAATTGCCATGAGGACCGCAAATGGGTACGCAAGACTTGCAAGAATCATCTTCCACCACACACGGGTGCGGAAGCCGGGCGGAAGGAAACGCCTGGAGGGGTCGCTGCCGCCGTTCGCCTCATAAAGCGTCCCTCCTAAATCCAATCGTAAATCCGCCACGTTTCGGTAACGCTCTTTCGGATTCAGGGCGGTGCTTCGTTCCACAATCCTGCCGAGACGGCCGCCTGCCATGCTCTCCTGCGGAAGACATCCGGTCAGCATCTCATTCAGAAATACGCCGACTGCGTACACATCGGTTCTCTCATCGGATGCGGCAAATCCGAACTGCTCCGGCGCCGCATATCCGGGCGTTCCCAAAAGAACCGTGTCAACCTTCTCCTTCTGCACGAATTTGGCTGCGTCAAAGTCAACAATCACAACCGAATCAATGGGGGTAAGGATCACATTTTCCGGCTTGAGATCACGGCATACAATCGGTCTTTCAAAGCCGTGCAGACGCTCTAAAACAAGGCATATTTTCTCTGTGAGCTCAATGGCACGATCCTCGGGAAGCGGTCCCTGCTCCGTCATATAATGACGCATTGTCTGACCGGCCACAAATTCCTCGATGACAATGATGAAATCGTCGTCATCCAGACATTCATATACACGGGGAACACCGGGGATATCATTGTCCTGCAGGAATCTGTACAAATTGCGGCTGTATGCGGAAAGACGCTTTTTGACGAAAATCTGACCGTTCTCGATATGGCGAACCAGAACGACTTTTGTCGAGTCGCCGATCGGTTCCAAATCGCGGTAGAAAGACAGCTTACATTTATCCTGCGGGCTCATTGAACTATCCCCCCTTATTCAGTAAAGTAGATAGGGATTTTATACACAAACAGTGTATCACAGTTCCGAATTAAGGTCAAACGCACAATACGGAGGCAACATGTCATCGCAATCAACGGACGATTTGTACCGTGTTCTGAATCAAATCAACAGTCCTGAACAATTGAATGAATACCTTGCTTCGCTCCAGCGCGAGGAGCATGCGCTGTCTCTTAGCAACTATCTGAACAGTATCATGCATGAGAAAGGCCTGCTGCTTCGAAACGTCGTTGCGGAAAGTAATCTCGAGCAGCATTACGCCTACCAGATCATAAACGGAAACAAGCAGAACCCGTCCCGCATAAAAGTTCTTGCGCTTTGCATTGCCTGCCATATGACACTGGCCGAGACGCAGCACGCGCTTGGCATCTCCCAGAACGGAATTCTGTACCCGCGCGTCGCATTTGACGCAATTGTCATCTATAACCTGAACATCGGGAACTGGTCCGTATATGCCATCAACGAACAGCTGCACGCTGAAGGGCTTGCGCTGATTGAGTAGCCCGGTAACAGAACAGACCGCAGCTTGTAAGACTTACAAGTGCGGTCTTCTTTTATTCATACCATTCATTCAAAACCTCAGTGGCAGGGTTATAATACTTTGCATTCTCCTCCGCGACCTCAACCGGTACGGTGACGGAAGTGTATTCAAATTCCGTGATCCGGTAAACCTTTTCGTCGTTAAAGAACGTTATCCGAATCAGATTTCCGTGGCTGTCGTATTCCAGTTTCCGCTTTGCACCGGCACGCAACACGATTAAGTTCCCTTCTTCGTCACGCGTCCGATCGTCAAAAAGAATCTCCGTTCCGTCAGCTTCCGTCCGCTTTTGGAAAATGATATGTCCCTGTTCGTCATACCTGGTAATCAGCGTATTCACAAGCGTTCCGTCGTTTCTGTAATACTTGGATTCTCTTGTGATTTCCCCATTTTCCTCCGTATAGTTGATGATCTGATAGTCTTTGTTCTCTTCGGAACCGTCATACCATTCTACATAAACCTCCCGCCCTGACGCATCAAGTCTCCGCGTATAAACTGATCCTGCAATATACCTTGTCTCTTCCCGGGAACCGTCCTCACCGTATGAGATCTCCATGGTCAGCGTTGCTAACGCATCGTCCCCTTTTCCTTCAATCGTATAACAATGAAGCACTCTGCCTTCTTCATCGAGCAGACTGTCCTGCACAGGGAACCATTCTTCCTCATCCGATGTTTTTCTGAGCGTTCTGATGACATAACCGTTGCCATCGTATTCCGTCATATCATCCCGATAAGAATCACCGTCAGCGCCACGGTGGTAACTCCTGGTCATATTTCCGGCTTCATCCCACTCTGTGACGGCGATTGTTTCCAGACTTCCGTCAGATTCGCGGATTCGATACGTCGCCGTAACGGTCGGAATGCCGTTTGCGCCATAGACCGTTTCGGTTTTGCGCTTCTCCCCGGCATATACTTCCCGAATCGGCGATTGCTCTTTCAGAAGATGGAAATCCTCCCAGTATTCATAGGTGAACTCCCCGTCCTCTCCTTCATAAGCGCATGCAAGCAGACGGCCGTCATCGTCATAGCGGAAAGTGCGCACCAACCTTCTCTGTCCGTCTATAGTCTCATAATGACGCTCAAGCAGGAATATCTCTGTCATACCGGCAGGCGACGGAGAAACGGTCGGCTCTTTTGTTACCGTCGGCTTGTTCTCATTCGGGGTCTTCTCTTTCGGCGGTGTCTCTTCCGGCTTATCGCGAAAGATTCCCCACATAAGAGCAGCCCACGTGGCAAATACCACGAAACACAGTCCGATGAGCATCCATTTCATAGTTTTTCTGTTCAGTTTCATACTCTCCCCTTTGGCCGAAAGAATTGCTGTCTGTTCTTCAGTATATCACACAGCGGATGCATTTGTATATCATCGGTTTACGAAGAAAAAGGCAGGGTGCCGCATTCCGGCGCCCCGCCTTTTTCTTAATGGATGAATCTCAAAGATAACAGATGCCCGTTTCCGCCGCCGACCTTCGTTAAGTACAGTGCGGATACGCCGTCCGGAATCGGACAGGCTGCGCGGTACTTCTCCCAGATGTCGGAGGAGTCAACTTTGACGGTGCCGATTACCGGGCCGCCGATTTCGGTGCGAACTTCAAAGCTGTCATGGATATAGCCGCGAACCGTGAGCTCGATTTCCTTCACACCCTTGAAGCTGATGTACTTGAAACCGATTGTCGTGCCCTCGCCTATGTTCGCAACGTAGGACGGACCTCTGTCCCCGTCCCTGCCGTCCATCGTGATGCGAGGCTGGTTACCGATTCCGACAAGCCAGTGCATCGGCTGTGTGATTTCTTTGTTGAACAGGTTGCAGGCAATGTATGCCGGAATCTCCTCGGTGTCGCGAAGAGGACCGCCGTTCAGGCCGCAGGAAGTAATCTCGACCTGCTTAATGGAACCGTCTGCCGCAAACTTCACTTCCTCGGCACATCCCTGACGGGAATACCAGGTTGCGTTGGTCTGACGGTGATAGAAGATATACCGCTTGCCGGCAATCTCGATCAGGCTGCCGTGGTTGTTTGCGCCGTATGCAGTAGGCGTTTCCGCATCCTTATAGCTGTCGATGTGGAAGTCGCTGTTGCTTACGATGACGCCGCCGTACGTGAACGGTCCTTCCGGACTGTCGGAGGTCGCGTAGCAAAGCTCATGCATCACTTCACTCGAATAGATGAAATAGTAACGTCCGTCAAACTTGCGAATGGAGCTTGCTTCGAAAAATGCGTGGTTTTCAAAGCCCGTGCCTTCGCTGTAACAGGAGCCCGGAACAACAATTCTCGGCTCCTTCACAATCGTAAGCATGTCAGGACCGAGCACGGTCAGCTGAGAACCGTGGCGGCTCTTGTCTCCTCTTCCGCAGAAGCCGGTGAAAAGATATGTGACATTGCCCTCGGTCAGCACACCGGGATCGAACTGCGGCTCATCGCCTTCGCGCTCGCCGAGTTTCGTGCCGTCCTCATAATGAACATAACCGTAGAATTCGTATTTTCCGGCAGGCGTATCGCAGACCGCTACCGAAACGATGCCGACCTTGTCAAGCACGTAGTAGAGGTAGTAACGTCCGTCGGGGCCGACCGTCACGTCAGGCGCATACAAAACCATGTTGCCGCGTGAGTTGACCGGATCCTGCGTCTTCTTATAGGTCACGCCCTCATAGCGCCAGTTGCCGAGGTCGTTGACCGGCGCAGACCAGCATACGTAATCGTCCTGGCAGAATACATAGCCGTTGAACTGATCATGCGAGCCGTAAACATATACGCGGTCGCCGAATACGTAAGGCTCTCCGTCCGGGATGAATTCCCAATTCGGAAGGTAAGGATTGTACGCCTGCTTGCGCTCGGGAACGGTCTGGTCGGTGATGACGCCGATCATGAAATCGTTAAACGGCTTGTTTTCAAAGCTCGGAACACAGCCTTCCGACAGGAAGTTCATTCCGCAGTGCGCACCCGTTCCGTAAGGTCTCCAAAACGGCATATCGGTGCCGTCGGCATCCTTGCCGTTCGGGTCGCCGGTCTTGATGAAGTTCGTCAGGTAGTTGCACATATGCCGTGCAAGATCGAAATGATAGCCCTTGAACGGTCTCCAGCAGGCTGCCAGTGTCTCGAAGAAAAACCACAGGTCAACCGAATGGAAGGTTCCCGGATTATCCCAACCGGGGATGTCCGGGTTGAAGTTGTAATAGTAGCTCGGTGCTTCGTTATGGGCAAATGCCGCCTTAATCGCGCACTCGAGCCCGTCGGTCGGCGCAAACATCTTTCCGTTACGGACATGAGCTTCGGGGAAGGACATGAAATCGTCGAAGCGGTCACCGAGAGCGGCCTTCGCCTTCTTTGCAAAGTCTTCCTCGTCGTCGGCGAAAACAGCTGCCTTGAACTCATCTCCGGTATTACCCGAAATCATGGGTACGTTGGCATGCTCGCCCTTCAGGAAAAGGATATAGGGATCTTCTATCATGAACTGACCGTCAATGGTCGGGGCAAATCTCGGGTGGGACTGGGCAAACTCGCCGTAGCGGTCCCGGATATAGACGGCATCGAGCTTTCTCGCTTCCTCAAGAGTTTTAACTCCGAGGAACTCGAAGAACGCTTCGCCGTTCGGCTCATTCTCTTTTAACGCGCGGGGAGTGATAAATCCGTCAAGCATGTAAGGGCTTCTGATCATGCCGCTGTGCACGACGGCCTTCTGGAACAGTCCGATGCTCTGCGGGCTCGTAAGCTGGTTCATGACGCTTCCGCCGCCTGCAGACTGTCCGCCGATTGTGATATTCTTCGGATCGCCGCCGAATGCTTTAATGTTTCGGATGACCCACTTGATGCCGGCCTGCTGGTCAAGGTTACCGAAGTTGGTCGGCGCTTCCGGAGACTCCTTCGTAATCTCGGGATGCGAGATGAAACCGAAGGCCCCCAGACGATAGTTTACACTGACAAATACAACGCCTCTCTTGGCAATATTCTCTCCGTTGAACTCCATCTCCGGCGGATAACCCCACTGGAAACCGCCTCCGAAGAACCATACATAAACGGGCAGATTATCCGCATCGCTCTTCGCATTGGTCCATACATTCAGATACAGGCAGTCCTCATCCATCGGAATCTCCGGATCAACATGCCACTCTCTGCAATAAATGTCCGTTCCGAGACCGGGGGTATCCTGCATGGAAATCGGTCCGAACGTGTAACAGTCCCGAATGCCTTCCCAATCGGCAGCGGGCTGCGGTGCGCGCCAGCGGTTCTTCCCGACAGGCGGTGCTGCAAAGGGGATTCCCTTGAAAACGGTAATCCTGGTGTTGTTTCCGGGGAGGCCGCGAACGAGACCGTTCTCGGTTTTTACTACTTTTAACATACCTTTCCTCCTGAAAAATGTTACGCCGCCTCTCGGCTGCGCGAGTCCCGCAGGGTCTTCCTGCACGGTCGACCCTGAATAGGTTAATTATACCAAAGTCATTAAAATTTTGCAAGAATCTCCATAGAAAAAGGCATGTCTTTTCCTCTCTTCTTTTCGGGAAAAACATGCCTTATTCTCTTCTTGGATTAAATTACTTTCTGTTATACTCTGTAGCGCTTTCTGTACTCGTTCGGCGTCATGTGCTCATATTTGCCGAATACCGTTGAAAAATACGACGCGCTCCGGAAACCGCACTCCTTTGCCACCTCGGACATCGGAAGATTCGTATTCAGAATCATTTCCATCGCGAGATTCAGACGGATTCTCGTGATGTATTCCGTCGAGTGCACGTTCAGATGGTCGCGGAAAATCCGGCAGATATGCTGCTGGGAGATTCCGACATGCTCGGCGATTTCCCGAAGCGTGATATCGCGTCTGGCATTTTCCTCAATGTAACGGATGGCCATCGAAAGGATCTGCTGGCTGTTCTTGCGAAGACGGTTCATCTCGCCGAGAAGAATCGTCTGACGGTACCAGAGAATCAGGTTATACACATAGCCGGAGGCGATCTGGTGTCCAAAAACATGGTCCGAATTCACGGAAACGTAGATGGTCGTGAAAAGCCCTCTCGGAATCGTATTGTCCGTGACCGTGATTACCGTGGGCTTTGAAAGGTTCAGGTCCTCGAGCAGTCTCTCGCAGGCGTATCCGCCGAAGGCGACCCAGTTGGTCTCCCATTTATCGGTTTCGGGGACAAGGTCGTAAGGCGTCTCTGCGGGGATCAGAATGAAATCGTTCTCATGAAGTGAAAAACGGTTTCCGCCCACGTATGCCGTGCCGGAGCCTTCTCCGCAGCGGATGATCTGGTTCCACTGAAGTCCTTTCTCACGGGTGATCTTCGTCTGATCCGCGGTTCCGCCCACACCGGCCAAAAAGATCGGAAGGTTGCGGATGCCGGAAATGTCGGGATATATGTTTCTGCCGGGTTTTGCCATTTTATTTTATCCTCCTTATTTCATGCTTTCGGGAATGCCCTGCTCGGGATGCTTCCACCACAGATAGGAATCCACCGTGGCGTAATAGTCGTTATTTAGCATTGCGCGCGAAATGTTGAACTTGTTTCTGACAATCGTTTTATAAGAGTCGATATACTTCTTCTGCGTATCGTCGTCCCAATCCTCCGCGCCGTTCAGCCAGAGTGCCTTGCCGTTGTTGGCGTTATAACGGACAAAGTCGGTGATGAAGCTGTTGTCCTTAAACTGCACAAGTCCGAGCGAATCGGAGAAGATATCGGTACCCATATAAAGTCTCGAATCGTACTCGATGCCGAGCAGATTCAAAACGGTCGGCATGATGTCGAGACTGCATGCCGCTTTATGGATGGTCTGCTGCTCAATCTTGGGGTTCCAGATGACAAGATGGTTCTTATAAAGCTCGAACTCTCTCTCCTGCACATGTCCCGCGAGTTCGTCTCTTGCTTCGTCCGGAAGACCGTAAGCGTAATGGTCGCCCGAAAGCACAATCAGCGTATTATCAAGCTTTCCTGCCTTTTCCAGTTCGTCAATCAGATAGCGGACGGCATGCTCTAACTCGATATTGCAGGCGAGATAGCATTTGCCCTCGTCACTGTAAGGAAGCTTCTCGACTTCCTTCTTATGCTTTTTGGCCATCGCATTATCCCAGTTGTAGCTCATATGACCGCTCATGGTCATATAGTATGCAAGGAAATGGTCCTCCCCGATATACATCGGAATCGAAAGATTCATCATCTCGAGATCGGATTCGGGGAACTGGTCTGTGACCTTCAGCCCTCTGTACTTGGCGATGAAGGTATAACCCATGTTCGGATGCGATTTGTTACGGTCGTAATAGGTCGCGTCGTGGTCATGGAACGCATACGTCACATAACCCATTCCCTTGAAGATATGACCGAGGCAGCATGCCATGTCATTGCTCGAGGAGCGGCTGAAGCTCTTACTCTTCTGGATGTCCGGAAGAAGTCCCGTGCAGGCCACGTACTCTCCGTCACTCGTGCTGGTAATCCAGTACGGCGTGTAGAAATTGTCAAAGTAAAAACCACTGTGGACAAGCTTATATAAGGTCGGGGTCAGTTCCCTGCTGACAGCAAGCGGCGAGAACGTCTCGCAGGTCAGCATGACGACGTTATATCCCTTGAACATGCCGGTATATTCGTTTTTGTTAACCGGCGTCGTCGATGCCATGTATTCATGAATCGTCCTGATTGCCGTATTCCTTTCATTTGCCGCAAGCGATGCAAAATTGATGTTAAGTGTATGCGGCGAGCGGTCAATCGGGGTCGGTGTCGGCGTCGGCGTATGATTCGGCGCGGCAGTCGGCTCCGGAGTCACGGGCCTGTTCTGCTCGGGTGTCGGCGGCACAAGCGTCGGAATCTCCGGAAGCTCCGCGTCGATGACAACCTCACCGATATCGTCCGAATGATAAGTCGCCGAACGGTAGAGGTCCTGGCACAGGCCGACGAGAATCCCGTTCTCTCGGACGCCCCGGTCACTCTGCCATTCCTTGAAGAAGATATCTCTTCTGCCGGATTCTCTCGCCTTCGCTCCGTTCAGGAAGAAAAATGCGACAGACATCGTTATCATGACACCGAGTGCGGGGACGACAAACCATTTCTTCCCGACCGAGCCGTGACGGAAGCCCAGCTTTCGAAGGACAACCCAGAAGACAATCGGAAGCAGCAGAAGAATGACAAGCGGCGCCCTGCTCCAAAGGCTTCGAACGCCTTCCTTCCAGAACTCCTTTGCATCTCCTGCGTTACCCATGACGGAAACCGTCAGATAATTGTTGAAAATCTTTTGGTAGAAGGTCTGAATGATGAACCAGAATGTGACCAAAAAGACGAAAACCGTGTTGACCCTTTTTGCGGCCTTATCCCGCAAAAGTCCGGTCGGAATGGCATATAAGAAGCCGAATGCCGCGGCAAAAAGCGCAATATACCACACGGAACTGTCGTGAACGCCCTTATTGACGTAGATATGAAAGATCAGCTCATCCCACATCAAAAGGCCGGCAGGGAGAATCATCTGCAAAAGCATGCGGCGAAGCGTAGGCTTTATTTCACGCAGTCTGGCAAGTTCTTTTCTTTCTTTTTTCGAGAGGGGTCCGCAGGAAGGAATCGTATCCTCCTCTGTAGCATCCGAGAGCTCTTCGGGAAGCGCCTCGGCCAGTTCCCGGAACAGTCCGTCATTCAAACGGACCATATCGGAATCAACGGTCTCGGGCACCTCGGAAAGAAACGCGGAGAGCTGTTCCTCTTCTTTAATCTCTGTGTCTTTCGACATAAATATCCTCTTTATATGACTTTACTCATCTGTTACGCGGTCTTTCTGTTGTGACAAGGCTGTATTATACACCATTCTTCGGAAAATATCAAAATTTTAACAGAATTATCACATTTTTACATGATTTCGCATCACTTTTCTTTGTTAATCCATCAAAAATACGGGCTGAAGGCAGAAAAAAACCGGCTCCGAAAGGAGCCGGCATAAACGTCCGATTTGTCAGGTATTTCCTAGCGTCTGCTGCGAAGACCCAGCTTCGCGATCAGCTTGCTTTGCTTTTTGTGGTCCCGATAGTTTTGTAAAATCCCTTCCGAATTGTCCTTTCTTCTGGAGATTCCTTTTTTAATATAACGGCCGCTCTGATACAGCCATGCAAACGGTCTTAAGACAGCATGCTTTTGGGCTGCCTTCCAGTTCTTAAGCCCTCTTTTCTGAAGCACGGAGAGGGAAAGCCTCCGGTTCATTACCGTGGTTGCGGCGACATCGCTTTGCTTGCGGTTTCTGCCGAAATTGCCTGACCTTGCGGCAAGCTCCATCAAATCCGTGCAGACGGCTTCGTCCGCGTTTTTGCACCATTCCCGCTTCGGGACGCCGAAATACAGTTCGCCGCATCTCGTCACGACCTCGGCAAGCGTCAGAAGTCCGGCCCTCTCGGCAAGCGGACGGAACTTTTCCTCGAAGAACCTGTCCGTCATCACGGCTTTCGTATACATGAGCCAGTCCGTGATCTGCCGTAATCCGAGTCCGGAGAAGAGGTGGTGGGCAATGTGTTCGAGTAAGACGATGCCGTTCTCCGCATCGGGAAGCGTATAAAGGCGGTGAGAGCCGTAGCATCCAAGCATCCGTCTCTCCGGTTCGGCATCCGCAATCATCTGCTCGGCTTCCAGTTCTTCCTTCGCTTCTCCGAGCGCAAACCTTCTGTGCATTTCAAAGGAAATGCCGTCCTTCGTAAAGGCTGCATGCCTTTCCGAGTCCTCCGCTTTGTCCCTTACTTCGTAACCGTGCGCGAGAAGTATCTCCTGCGCCTTTTGAAATGTTTCCTCATTGTTCGGGTACAGCAGGAAGTCGATATCCCCCATGGCGCGAAGCCCGGGAGAAGGATAATGCATTGCTGCAGCCGTTCCTTTTATGATTACCGGTTTGATCCGGTCCCACGTAAGAAGGCTTGTAAGATCGTCCTGCGCCTTCATGTAACGGGAGAAATTCTGCATCTGTTTTGCCGTATACTTAAGCATTTCAGACCGCAAAGAATCCTCACAGGAAATCTCCGGTACATCTGCCGTGAGAAATACAAGCGTTTGGGCTTTCAGTTCCTCAAAGTCTTCCTTCGTGAGATTTACCGGACCGGTTTCCTGCTTATACAGTGCGGCTTTGATTACGGCTTTTACTGCAGCATTCATGATCAGCCTTCGGAGCCTTTCCGACTGACGCGGTGCTTTTCGGATTTATAAATCTCCGTCGCACGGTCGTTGTCGTGAAGCTCCTTCAAAATGTAATTATGGAAATCTCCGAGATTATCGGTTTCTGCCAAAGCACGGTTGACAAGATCCTTCTCCGCATCGGACATGACGGCAGGCTCTTTCTTCTTTTCGGGTTTAACCGGCGCGGGCTTTTGTTTTGCGGGCTCCGGCTTATTGGTTCTTCCTCCGAGCTGCGCCCGAAGGTCTGCTATGCTGAGGTTGTCAAGATAGCTGTCGTCCGCTGCGGTCCCGGAAAGCACTGCCGGCTTCTTCGGCTCCGTCTGGGCAACGGTTCTGCGGGTTACGGTCTGCTTAACGGTCTCAACCGGCTTCTGCACTTCCGTGCGTGCCGCCTGCTCAACCTTCGGCTTCTCCGGTGTCTTCACAGCGACCTTAGCTTCTGTGTGAACCACGTTCTGCCGGGTCTTTCCGGCCTGCGGATTCCGCACATCGTTTCTTGCCTGCGCAGGCTTCTGCGCGTTGCGGCTGTCGGTTCTTTGGGTATTGTTTCTGCTACCCTGAGAATAACTCTTCCCGCCGTTTCGGTTCGTCTGGCTGCCGGAACGCTGAGCGTTGCCGCGGCTCGACGAGTTCCCGTAACGGCTGCCTGTCTTGCTTCTTTTGCTGACAAACTCATGCTCCGTCGTATTTTCCACAACGGGTGTCTTTTTGCGGAAAAGGAAAGAAAACAACCCTGTCTTTTCTTCCTTTCGTGCGAGGACCTGTGCGATGTCGGAATAGCGCTCCACTACCCCGCCGGTGCGGCTCTGCATCTCGTGAATGGCGGGGTCGTAACCTTTGTCATTCGAAATGATGAAGAAGCGGTCTGCCTCCCGTTTTGCGATATCATACCCGAGATGGACCATGATGATGAAATCCAGGGCATTCTTTCCGATCTGATCGTTCTTGATCAGTTCGACCGTGGCATCGCAGTGCAACACGGATTCGGCTTCGATGAGCGACATCTTCGAGCACTTCGGTCCGAGGAAAATCTTAACCTCATCGTTGCCGGTCAGCCTGAGCACGCCGTTCAGACCCGCCGAGCTGACATTTTCAAAGTCTACATAAAAAAGTCTTTTCATATTTGCGTCATGTTTCCTCCGTTTATTGCTGGATGGAGCCGCGCTTCACGCTAACGCGCGGTTCCCTTGAAACATGAAATGCATGCCTATCGGCTGATCTCGTCCAAAGTCTTCTCGTAGGACGGGAGAAATTCCGACAGAAACAGGTTGGCTTCGGGCACGTCCATGCGCTCGATGGATGCCTCTATGGTTGTTCTGGCATGGTCGAACTCACGGTTGCCCGCTTTGCTTTCTTCGATGCATTTAATCAGGGCGGAAATCTTATCAGCCGCCTTCACGAGCCTCTTCAAAGGCTCGTCATCGCCTGCGGGGAAGAATATTTCCTCATACACATCCCGCATGTCCTCGGGAAGCAGCCGGATCAGCGATTCGGCAGCTCTGTCTTCAATCCCGTGGAACAGTGTCTGCATCTCGTTACTGTAGTATTTGACAGGTGTGGGCATGTCACCGGTAATAATCTCATTGGCATCGTGATAGATTCCGATGAGCGCTGCACGGTCGGCGTCATAAGACCTGCCGAGCCTGCGGTTTCCGAGAACCGCAAGCGCGTGCGCAATCATGGCGACCTCAAGAGAGTGCTCGGAGATGTTCTCCTTTTCGGAGTTTCTCATCAGAGCCCAGCGCTCAATATACTTCATGCGCGATATCATCGCGAAAAAATGACTGCCCATCTCTGCTTTACCTGACCTTCTGTCTGTCCCGGTCCCGTTTCATCTGAAGCTTCAGATACTGTCCGGTATAGGACTCTTTGCATTTCATGACTTCCTCCGGAGTTCCCTTCGCGATGACGGTCCCGCCGCCGTCTCCGCCTTCCGGTCCGAGATCGATGATATAATCCGCCGTCTTAATCACGTCGAGATTATGCTCGATTACAATAACCGTATTTCCTTCTTCGGCAAATCTCCTGAGGATCCGAATCAGCTTTTCCACGTCCGCAAAATGCAGTCCCGTGGTCGGCTCATCCAGAATGTACACCGTCTTCCCGGTGCTTCGTTTACTGAGCTCTGTTGCCAGCTTCACGCGCTGTGCTTCGCCGCCCGAAAGGGAGGTCGAGGGATGTCCGAGCTTCAGATATGACAATCCCACTTCGTTCAGTGTTTCGATCTTACTGCGGATCGAAGGGATGCACGAGAAAAATGGCACGGCTTCCTCCACCGTCATGTCGAGCACCTCATAGATGTTCTTCCCTTTGTAGGTTGCCTCCAGCGTTTCGCGGTTGTAACGCTTTCCGCCGCACACCTCACACGGCACATATACGTCCGGCAGGAAGTTCATCTCGATTTTGATGATGCCGTCGCCTTTGCAGGCTTCGCATCGGCCGCCTTTTACGTTGAAACTGAAGCGGCCTTTGTTAAATCCGCGCACCTTGGCCTCGGTCGTATTGGCGAACAGATCACGGATCATGTCAAATACTCCCGTATAAGTAGCCGGATTGCTTCTCGGGGTCTTGCCGATCGGGGACTGGTCGATGTTGATGACTTTGTCAAGCTGTTCCGTCCCGAGGATTTCATCGTGATCCCCCGGCATCGCAATCCGCGCGCGGTTCAGTTTTCTTGCGAGAGACTTGTACAGAATCTCATTGACAAGTGAGCTCTTCCCGGAACCCGACACGCCGGTCACGCAGGTGAACACCCCTAACGGAATGTCGACATCGATGTTCTTCAGGTTATGCTCTCTGGCGCCCTTTACGGTAATCCATCCGGTCGGAGTCTTCCGCTCGGACGGGGTGGGAATGAAGCGCCGTCCCGCAAGATAATCGCCCGTAATGCTGTCCTTACAGGCCATGATATCGGCTGCCGTTCCTTCCGCAACAAGCTTTCCGCCATGCTGTCCGGCACCAGGTCCGATATCCACAATCCAGTCTGCCGCAAGCATCGTATCCTCGTCGTGCTCGACAACAAGGAGCGAGTTTCCGAGGTCGCGAAGCCCCTTCAACGACTTTAACAGCTTGTCGTTGTCCCTCTGATGCAGTCCGATGCTCGGCTCATCCAGAATGTATGCGACTCCGACGAGTCCGGAACCGATCTGCGTCGCAAGCCGGATTCGCTGTGCCTCCCCTCCCGAAAGGGATGCGGTCGCTCTGGAAAGAGTCAGGTAATCAAGCCCGACGTCACACAGAAAGCCGACTCTTGCTTTAATCTCGCGAAGAATCAGTTCTCCGATCTGCTGCTTCATCGGCGTCAGCTTGAGATTCGTAAGAAAATCCCTGAGCTCCCGAATCGGCAGGTTACACACCTCATGGATGTTCTGCTCTCCGACCGTAACCGCAAGCGCTTCTTTTCGAAGCCGCTTTCCGTTACATTCCGTACAGGGCTTGATTTCCATGTAGGACTCGTACTCGCGCCGCATCGTTTCGGATGCGCATTCGCGGTAACGCCGTCTCACATTTTCCAAAAGCCCTTCAAACTCGACCTGATAGGTGCCCTGCCCGCGCTGGCTCTTGTACTGCATCGTGACCTTGTGGCCGTTCGTGCCGTACAGGATGATCTGACGGATCCGGTCGGGCAGCTGCTCATACGGCGTATCAAGCGAGAAACCGTATTCCTTGGCCATTCCGACAAGCAGGCAGTTCGAGAAGCTTCCCGGGTCGGTCGCGGAATTCCAGCCGGGTACCGCGATGCAGCCCTGGCTAAGGCTTAATGAGGTGTCGGGAATCAGTCCGGCCTCGGTAAATTCCATCGTCATTCCGATTCCGTGGCACGCGGGACATGCTCCGAAAGGATTGTTGAAGGAAAATGTGCGGGGTTCGACCTCATCTACCGTCGTGCCGCATTCCGGGCACGCAAAGCTTTCGGAGAAGCGAAGCCGCTCTCCTTCGGCCGTATCGACATATACGAGTCCCTCGGAAAGACGAAGCGCATTCTCAAGCGAATCGGAAAGTCTTTTCTCCATTCCGGCGCGGACAACGAGACGGTCGATGACAATCTCGATGTTGTGCTTGATGTTCTTGTCGAGTTTAATCTCCTCGGAGAGCTCATACATGTTGCCGTCCACATTGGCGCGCACATAACCGCTTCTGCGGGCTGCATCGAGAATCTTCTGATGCTCACCCTTCCTGCCGCGGACAACCGGTGCCAGAACAAGGATTTTCGTGCCCTCGGGAAGGGCTTCGACCGCATCGCACATCTGGTCTACGGTCTGTTTGGCAATCTCGGTTCCGCAATTCGGACAGTGCGGCGTGCCTATGCGGGCGTACAGAAGACGAAAGTAATCATAGATTTCCGTCACGGTTCCGACGGTCGATCTGGGGTTACGGTTCGTCGACTTCTGGTCAATGGAAATGGCGGGGGGAAGCCCTTCGATGCTCTCGACGTCCGGCTTTTCCATCTGTCCGAGAAACATGCGGGCGTAGCTCGACAGAGACTCCATGTAACGTCTCTGCCCCTCCGCGTAGATTGTGTCAAATGCGAGCGAGCTCTTTCCGGAACCGGATAAGCCGGTCAGCACGACCAGCTGGTCTCTCGGGATGTTCACGTCAAGGTTCTTCAGATTGTTCTCGTTCGCTCCGCGTACGCGGATGTATTTCTTCTTATCGTCCATGCTTCTATTCGTTTCGGTGTTTTCTGATTTCCGCAATTTCATCACGGAGTTCGGCGGCGCGCTCGAAATCAAGCTCGGCGGCAGCCGTATGCATCTTCTTGACAAGCTTCGCAATCAGGGCATCCAGCTCGTGTTCGCTCATCGATTCATAATCCTTCTCAAGGTGATTCGTAATCCGGTCTGCCTTCTTCGAAATGCTGATCAGGTCGCGGACTTCCTTGCGGATGGACTGCGGCGTGATGCCGTGTGCCTCATTGTAAGCGGCCTGCACCTTGCGGCGCCGGTTTGTTTCGTCAATTGCGTACCGCATCGATTCGGTTATCGTGTCGGCGTACATGATGACGTGACCGTCCACGTTACGTGCGGCACGGCCGATCGTCTGTACAAGCGATGTCTTCGAACGAAGGAAGCCTTCCTTATCGGCATCGAGGATTGCCACCAGACCGATCTCGGGGATATCCAGACCTTCGCGAAGAAGGTTAATGCCGACGAGAACGTCGAATTTGTCCATGCGCATGTCCCGGATGATTTCGCCGCGCTCAAGCGTGTCGATGTCGGAATGCAGGTAACGGACGCGGATGCCGATGTCCTTCATATAATCGGTCAGTTCTTCCGCCATGCGCTTCGTGAGCGTCGTCACAAGCACCTTGTTCCCGCGGGCGGTTTCCTTGCGGACCTCGCCGACGAGATCGTCAATCTGCGTTTCCACGGGACGGACGGTTACTTCCGGATCCAAAAGCCCGGTCGGACGGATGACCTGCTCCGCGCGAAGCAGCTCGTGCTCCTCTTCATACTCGTCGGGCGTCGCCGAAACGAAAAGCATCTGGTTGATCTTTCCCTCGAATTCGGAGAAGGAAAGGGGGCGGTTGCATTTGGCAGAAGGTAAGCGAAATCCGTATTCTACAAGCGTAGACTTTCTCGCCTGGTCACCGTTGTACATGCCTCTTACCTGAGGAATCGTGATGTGGGACTCGTCCACGATGATCAGGTAATCCTCCGGAAAATAATCCATCAGCGTATTCGGCGAATCCGCGGGCGTAAGCCCCGCAAGATGCATCGAATAGTTCTCGATGCCGGAGCAGAAACCGGTCTCTCTAAGCATCTCGAGATCGTATCTCGTTCTCTCGTTAATCCGCTGCGCTTCGATGTATTTCTCTTCGCGTTGGAAATAATCCACACGCTCCGCAAGCTCGGCCTCGATGTTCTTAAGCGCCTGCTCGCGATGTTCCTGATTCACCACATAATGGGACGCGGGAAATACGACCATATGCTTGAGTTCGGACTTGGCCGTTCCCTTCAGTGCGTCAATCGACTGAATCCGGTCAATCTCGTCTCCGAAAAATTCCACACGGTATGCCTCTCCCTCGGCACTCGCAATCGGATAGATTTCCACGACATCACCCCGCACGCGGAACGTTCCGCGGCGAAAATCGAGGTCGCTTCTGACGTACTGCATCTCAATCAGCCGAAGCAGCACTTCATCCCGGTCACGCTTCATTCCGGGACGCAGGGAAAGCGTCATGTTCTGGTAATCAATCGGGCTGCCGAGTCCGTAAATGCAGGATACCGAAGCAACTACGATGACGTCCCGCCGTTCGGTAAGCGCCGCCGTTGCGGAGTGTCTTAACCGGTCAATCTCGAGGTTGACATCCGCATCCTTTTCGATGTACGTATCCGAAGAAGGAACGTATGCCTCAGGCTGATAGTAATCGTAATAACTGACGAAATACTCGACGGCGTTCTCGGGAAAGAATTCCTTGAATTCTCCGTAAAGCTGCGCCGCAAGCGTCTTGTTATGGGAGATGATCAGAGTCGGCCGCTGCAGCTGCTGAATGATGTTGGCCATCGTGAACGTCTTTCCGGAACCGGTTACGCCCAAAAGGGTCTCAAACTGATTTCCTTCCCGAAAACCTTCCACAAGCTTTGCAATGGCCTCCGGCTGGTCACCGGTCGGTGCATACGGCGCATGCAAACGAAACTCTCCCATATCTGTCCTTTCCTGCTCTGTCCTAAGTACACGGAGCCCTTCGCGCTCTCAGAGGCGAACCGAGGCTTATGAAATGCGTCCTTCACGGACCATCCTGACAAATGCCACAGCTCACTGTTCGGCTTCCTTGCCGGCTCCTGTCGCAAACCACTTCAGGTATCCGTTAATGAACGGATCGAGGTTGCCGTCCAGCACGCTCTGCGCGTTGCCGACTTCCACGCCAGTCCGTGTGTCCTTTACCATCGTGTAAGGCTGCAGGACGTAGGAACGAATCTGGCTTCCGAAATCGATGCCGCGCGTTTCGCCGCGGATTCCGGCCGTCTTGTTCTCGGCTTCCTGCTGCTTCAAAAGATAAAGCTTGGCCCTCAGCATCTGCATGGCCTTGTCCTTATTCTGGAACTGGCTTCTCTCGTTCTGACACTGCACGACGATTCCGGTCGGCAGATGCGTGATACGGATGGCCGAAGAGGTTTTATTGATGTGCTGACCGCCCGCACCGCTTGAATGGTACGTATCAATCCGCAAATCCTTCTCGTTGATTTCGACATCGAGATCGTCCTCGATGTCCGGCATGACATCGCACGAAACAAAGGACGTCTGCCGCTTGTTGTTCGCATTGAACGGGCTCAGGCGCACCAGTCTGTGCACGCCGTGCTCACTCTTCAGGTGACCGTACGCGTTGGTACCGTTCACCTGGAACGTAACTGCCTTAATGCCGGCTTCGTCTCCGTCGAGGTAATCCAGCGTCTCAACGGTGTACCCTTTCTTTTGCGCATACTTCAGATACATCCGGTAAAGCATGCTTGCCCAGTCGCAGCTTTCCGTTCCGCCTGCGCCCGCGTGAAGGGTGACGATCGCATTTTCCTTGTCATAAGGACCGGACAGCAGTGTCTCCAGTCTGAGGTCGTCAAGCGTCCCGGTAAAATCATCAAGCTCCGCCTGAATCTCCGGAATCATCTCGGGGTCGTTCTCCTCGTAGCCCATCTCGATGAGCGCCTCGATGTCCTCATACTGCCGCTGAAGCTTCTGATAACCTTCCACAATCTGCTTCAGTTCGTTCAGCTCACGGGACATCTTCTGTGCTTTCTCGACGTCGTCCCAGAAACCGGGGGACTCGAGAAGTCCCGAAAGCTCCTCTATCTTTCTTCCTTTTGCTTCGAGCTCCAGGGAATCCCCAACCTCTTTGAGCGGTTCCTTATAAGCCGAAAGCGTTGCTTTCATCTGATCAAGTTCTATCATACATTTAACTCCTTAAGTTCCATTGTTCGCTTCCCGGATGGTACTAAACCAAGTCACGATGCCAATATGGTTCCACTATCGGCATTACATGTGGTACTAATCTCTGTCAACCACCGATTTAGTTCCATGACCTTCTTCCCGGATGGTACCAGTCCCATCATTTCTTCAGGTTTGGTACCACGTCCTGCTTTACAGATGGTACCAAATCAAGTCAAGTCTCCGGTTTAGTTCCACGTGTTGCTTTCCGTGTGGTACTAAATGCATTAATTCTTCAGGTTTAGTTCCACGGGCACTTTCCATTTGGTACCAGATGCATCATTTCCTTGAATTTAGTTCCAACCCCTGTTATCCGGATGGTACTAAATCAAGTCAACTCTCTGATTTAGTTCCAAATGCCCTCCCCGGGAGCGTCCCGCGGATTAACAATGACAACAGCATTATCTCAAATGGCTGTTTTCACCGTCACTTCATGGAATCCTTCTTCATGCAGCAGAACTTATACTTCTTGCCGGATCCGCAAGGGCACGGATCGTTCGGCATAATCTTCTTCGATGCGCGGCGAACAGGCTCCTTTGCGGCACTGTCGTCCTTGTTGGTTCCGGTAATCTTCGCAACTTCCTCACGCTCAACCTTCTCCTGAACGCGGATGTGCATCAAAGCGCGGACCGTATCGGAAGCGATGGCGTCGGTCATCTCGTTGAACATGTCGTAGCCCTGGAACTTGTATTCCTGTACGGGGTCACGCTGACCGAAGGACTGCAGGCCGATGCCCTGCTTGAGCTGATCCATGTCGTCGATGTGCATCATCCATTTTCTGTCGATGGAACGAAGCAGCATGACACGCTCGACTTCACGGAACTGATCATCCGGGAACTGACTCTCCTGCTCCTGATAACGCTTTTCAATCTCATCCTTGAGCTTGGCAAGAATATCCTTGCTCTTCATTCCGGCAAGCTTCGCTGCGCTGAAGTTCTCCGCCGGGATGTCGAATTCGGCCTCGACCTCATTCGCAAAGCCGTTAACGTCCCAGTCCTCCGGAACGACATCGTCATTGGTAAATGTGTGGACGAGCTTCTCGGCGGTAGTCGATGCCATCGTCATGATGTTGGCGCGCATATTCTCGCCGTTCAGCACCTTAAGACGTTCGCCGTAAATGATCTCACGCTGCTCATTGTTGACCTTATCGTATTCCATCAGGTTCTTACGAATGCCGAAGTTGTTATCCTCGATCTTCTTCTGTGCCTTCTCGATCGCTCTTGAAAGCAGTCTGTGATGGATTTCCTGTCCGTCGTCAAGGCCGAGCGTCTTAAACAGTCCCATCATTCTTTCGGAACCGAACAGACGCATCAGGTCGTCCTCAAGCGAGATATAGAAACGGGATTCACCGGGGTCACCCTGACGTCCGCTTCGACCGCGCAACTGGTTATCGATACGGCGGGACTCATGGCGTTCCGTACCGATGATGCGAAGACCGCCGAGCGCCTTGATTTCATTGGCACGCTCTTCGGCTTCCGCAAGAAGTCTCTCCCGAACATCCATGGTGGCATCTTCGGGGATTTCCACATGTCCGCCGAGACGGATATCGGTACCACGGCCGGCCATGTTGGTCGCAATCGTAACGGCACCCTTCTTACCGGCTTCGGCAATGATTTCCGCTTCGATTTCATGGAACTTCGCATTCAGCACTTTATGCGGAATGTTTCGTCTTCTGAGGCTTTCGCTGATGATTTCGGAGGCCTCGATCGTAATCGTGCCGACAAGCACGGGCTGTCCTTTTGCATGTGCCTCTGCAACCGCTTCGGTGATGGCATTCAGCTTTTCCTTCTTCGTCCTGAAAACGGCATCCTCATGGTCGATACGGGCAACCGGCTTATTGGTCGGGATGCAGACGACGTCCATTCCGTAAATCTCACGGAATTCCTGTTCCTCAGTCTGCGCCGTACCGGTCATGCCGCACTTCTTTTCGTATTTGTTGAAGAAGTTCTGGAAGGTAATGGTCGCAAGAGTCTTACTCTCACGCTTAACCTTAACATGCTCTTTTGCTTCGATGGCCTGATGCAGACCGTCGGAGTATCTGCGGCCCGGAAGAATACGTCCGGTAAAGTCATCAACAATCAGAACCTCGTCGTCCTTTACAACGTAGTCGTGGTCCTTCTGGAAAAGGTTATGCGCCTTCAGGGCGAGGTTTACATTGTGCTGAATCTCCAGGTTCTCCGCATCGGCGAGGTTGTCAATCCGGAAGAACTGCTCGACCTTCTTTACACCCTGCTCGGTAAGGTTAACATTACGGTCCTTCTCGTTTACAACGTAGTCACCGGTTTCCACCGCCTGCTCGCCCATGATGATATCCATCTTGCTGAGCTCGGTTTCGGTACCCTTCTGCAGCTGGCGCACAAGCACGTCGCAAACCTCATACAGCTTGGTCGACTTGCCGCTCTGTCCGGAAATGATAAGAGGGGTTCTCGCTTCATCGATGAGAACCGAGTCCACTTCGTCGATTACCGCATAATGGAGATCTCTCATAACGAGCCTCTCCTTGTAGATGACCATGTTGTCACGCAGGTAATCGAAGCCGAATTCGTTGTTCGTTCCGTAGGTGATGTCGCATGCATACTGCGCACGGCGCTCGTCATTGTCCATATGGTTCAGGATGCAGCCGACCGTAAGTCCGAGGAAACGGTGAATCTGACCCATCCACTCCGAGTCACGCTTTGCAAGGTAATCGTTGACCGTAACCACGTGAACGCCCTGACCGGTCAGCGCATTCAGATACACGGGGAAGGTCGACACGAGCGTCTTACCTTCACCGGTTTTCATCTCGGCGATACGTCCCTGATGCAGGATGATGCCGCCGATCAGCTGTACGCGGAAGGCACGCTGTCCGAGCGTTCTCTTGCCCGCCTCCCTGACCGCTGCAAAAGCCTCGGGAAGGATGTCGTCCAAAGTCTCTCCGTTCTTCAGTCTTTCCTTGAATTCCGGAGTCTTTGCGGCAAGCTGCTCATCCGTCAGCTGTTCGTACTCCTGCTCCATGGATTCAATTCGGTCGACAATCGGCAGAACTCTCTTCACCTCGTGCTCGCTGTGCGTACCGAAAATCTTCGTGATAATACCCATTCTGTTTCTCCTCCGTCGGCGGGTAAAAGGCCCCGAAAAGCCCTGTTTCGAAGTAACTTTCCGTCTCTTCTTCCGCCTGATTCAATCAGTCTTCTCAAAAGAAGACCATATTCTGAATTATTGTACCACATTTGCCGGTATAAGGCAACTGATTTATCCTCCGAGGAGCCCCTTTGAACAAAGGAAAATGCGACGGATCCGCCTCCTTTTGAGGTTTCTCCGCCGCATTGGCGAATTCTTTACGATTATCCCGGGAAATAGCGGGCTCAGCGATACCGTCCGGCCTGGACGCGCCACATCGCAGCATATTTTCCGTCAAGCTTCAGAAGACTCTCGTGCGTGCCCTCTTCGACAACCCGTCCGTTCTCGAGCATCAGGATGCGGTCCGCATCTCTTGTCGTCGAAAGACGGTGAGAGATGTAGAACACGGTTTTGCCTTCGGCCGCCGACTCCATGGCCTTGTTGAGTTCATATTCTGCCAAAGGATCGAGCGCGCTCGAGGGCTCATCCATGATCAGGATGTCCGCATTCTTATAAAACGCTCTCGAGATGGCAATCTTCTGGCTTTCTCCTCCGGAAAAGTTCACGCCTTCCTTGTCGAACTCGGCCGTAACCTGCGTCTCGATGCCCTTCGGAAGGGTCTGAAGCCGCTCACTGAAACCGGCAAGGTTGAGGGCGTTCACAACGCGCTCCTCCTTCGATTCGCCGGTCGCGGTATAGACAGTTCCCATGATGACATTTTCCGCAAGTGTCGCGCCGTACATCTGGTAATCCTGGAAGACTACGCCGATGCGTCTGCGGTACTTCTCGGGAAGATATGCTTTGATGTCCTCTCCGTGGTAGGAAATCGTTCCCGCGGTGGGATCGTAAAGCCTCATCAGAAGCTTGATCAGGGTCGTCTTGCCAGCGCCGTTATATCCGACGATGGCGATATGCTCGCCGGGCTTTACTGTAAGGCTGATATCGTGAAGGGTGTCCTCCATGTCCTCCTTGTAACGGAAGCTGACATGAGACAGCTCAAGCGTTCCGTTGCCGGCCGGAACATCCTCTCCCTCACCGAAGCGGATCTTCGGCTCGTAGTCGAGGAACGCGCGGATCTTGTCGACATACAGGCTGTTCTCCTGTGCCATCGGGAAGATATCCGCAAGGGCTGCCATGCTGCTTCGAAGGCTTCCGGTACGGTTAAACAGTACAACCGCATCGCTTCGCGGAATCGACTTCAGCACGGCTGCCTGATAGACAAGATAGGTGATATAAAGGCCGTCCATGATGAAGTCTGCTGCCAGGTAGTTTCTGGTGAAACCGAGCAGCGTACGCTTCGCGGCTGCCTTCTTCTCGACCTTGTAAATCGCGTCGTCCGCCTCGGCAAATTCCTCCTCCAGACGGTCGCCGACCGCATGGTGCAAACGAAGCTCCTTCGCATAGTCGTTCAGGTAGAATACACGGCTCACGTAGTTACGCTTCCTCTCAAACGGGTTCACCTCAAGACGCACCTTGTAATTCAGTTTGTTCAGCACCTTCGAAACAAGGAACCGGAGGACGAACGAGACAAATACGAAAACGATGCCCATGGCATTTGTCACGAGATAGAACACACCGGTCGTGAACAGTACCGTAAGGGTCTGCATGATGCCGTTACACATCGATAAGAAACGGTCAATCGAGCTCTCCGCCTCCGCAACCGCCAGCACGAAATCGTTGTAATACTTCGTGTCGTCGTAACAGGAAAGGTCGAGCTCGGCTGCCTTTTGGAACATCTGCTCCTTAAGCGCCTTATAAAGCTTCGGCTTTGCCCGGTACGTCCATCCGTGGATGAAGAACCCGTCCGGAATGATCTGCAGCATGTTGACGAAAAGGATGATGCCGATAACTAAAAGCGGCTTCCAGAAAGGCTCCTGGAACTCCGCGCAGCGAAGCACGTAGCGGATGCCGAGCACATGCTCAAGAAAGATGATTCCCTGGTAGCGGAATCCGTCGTACAGGAAGTAAATCATGTACCAGGGGCATGTCTTAAAGCACAGTTTCCAAAGGAAAACCTGGTTTTTCCAAACATGTTTCATGCAGAAGCACCTCCCTTCATGATGGCGAGGTAGTTTCTGGCCTGTTTGCTGTACATATCCGCGTAGATGCCGTTCTGCTCCATGAGCATGTCATGCGTGCCGGCCTCCTTCACGGTACCGTCTGAAAGCAGGTATACCCAGTCCGCATTCTGAACGGAACTCAGGCGGTGGGAAATGAATACGAGCGTATTCTTCTCGCAGGTCTTATAAATGTTATCGAAAAGCGTGCCCTCCGCAATCGGATCAAGCGCGCTCGACGGCTCGTCAAACACCTTGAACGGGCACTCCTTGACGAACGCACGCGCCACGACAATCTTCTGGAATTCGCCGCCCGAAAGCACTGCGCCCTCGTCGTCGAACTCGTGTGTCAGTATCGTGTGAATGCCCTTCGGAAGCGTCTGCACCTTCTCGTACACGCCGGCCAGTTTCAGTGCTTCCGTCACGCGTTCTTCCTGCTCGTCCGCGGGAATCGGCTCGCCCATGATCACATTTTCCGCAACCGTCATCGAGAACATTCTGTGGTCCTGAAATGCTGTCGCGAAAAGGTTCCGGTACTTCTTCAGATTGTACTCGCGGATGTCCCTTCCGTTTAACAGAATCTGCCCCTCGGTCGGGTCGTAAAAGCGAAGTAAAAGCTTGATAATCGTCGTCTTTCCGGCGCCGTTGTGACCGACCAGAGCGTAGGTCTTTCCGCCCCGGAATTCCATCGAAAGATGGCTGATGACGGGCTCGTCCTTATAGGAAAATGACACGTCCCGAAACTCAATGCTCCTGATCTCCGTGCCCGGATCGTCGCCCGCGTAATCCTCCGGAATGCGCTCCTTATACTCGAGGAATCCGCGCAGGTATTCGACGAACAGACCGTTTCTAAAAAGCTGCGTCAGCGCCTCGGTAAAGCCGATCAGAATCCAGGTCGTCGATACCATCATGCTCGTGATGACCGACAGCTCGGCAAGCGTCATCGAATGGCTTACAACAGTCCGGTATGCCCCGTAAATCAAAAGCCCCTCGAAGATAAATGTGAACGTAAACATGACGTACATCCAGTGCAGTATCATTGCCTTTTTGGTGTACTTTCTCGTCACGTCGGAAACGCCCTGAATCGCGTCGCGGTACTGCTGCCGCATGACCTTGAAAACGCCTGTCAGACGCATTTCCTTGGCATATTCCGGCAGGTACATGACACGGTTGATGTAGGCAATTCTACGGTTATGCGGCGCCATGTCCTTGTTGCGCACATAATCGATCTGACTGATCTTCCGGTTAAACACGAAATTGCCGATGACCGGAAAGATGATGAACAGCACCGAAAGCTTGTCGACCTGATACATGAAGACAAATGCGCACACGCTCGCAATCGCGCCGAAAAACGTCTTAAACAGCGCTTCGGTTGTGCCGATGACACGGGTGTCCGCCTGTTCCATCGCCAGGGTGTATTTGTCGTAGAAATCACTGTCCTCAAAGCAGGAAAGCTCGACATTTCTCGACTTTCGAAACAGCTTCCGATAGAGGCCCTTGTTAACGATGGTCCGATTCATCGGAAGAATTGCGCCGCTGAACAGGTTCTCGTAAATCGTCATGCTTCCGTATACGGCAACAACAATGACGATGTACAGGAAAATCTTCCCGAAGCTTTCGTCGGCTTCCATTGCGTTGATGATGTAGCGCATGAAAAATGCGCTGTAAAACAGCCATTCAAAGTAGCCGAGAAACCGCATCACGCCCTGATGCACGACAAGCGACGGACAGATGCGCCACAGCAGCTTCATCGCGAAGAAATTGTTCCCGACTGCACGTCTCTTCGTGATTTCCGGACTCTTTTTCTCCTTCTTCACTTTATTCCCTCCCCTCGAAGAAAAAAATTTCTCCCATTCTAATCCCGAGCCGTATTCCTGTCAAGGAAAAAATCCCGACATTTTCAAATTTGTTTTTCGCTCCCTGATTTTTTCTCATTTTCCTTTATTCGCCCTTTGAAAAATGCTATAATAGAATTTACAAAATGTATCGGATTCAGATGCATGCATGAGGTGAGGAGGGATACACATGGATGAAGCGACCCGCAAGAAGAAGATAGCGGTATTTCTGAACGGCTGGAACAACGAGAATTCGTACCGCTTTTTGGAAGGTCTCAGAAAGCATCTTGATGAGAATAGCGTCGACACGTATGTTTTCATTTCCTATGCCATTTATTCGTCAACCGATGTCGAACTGAAAAGCATGTGCACAATCTTCGATCTGCCGGATCTGTCGACCTTCGATGCGGCGATCCTGTTCGCCCCGGGGTTGAATTTCACCGAAGTAATCAACCAGCTGATTACAAAACTTGAAAATTCCGGCATCCCGGTCATCAGTATCGGCTTAAAGCACCCGGGCTTCACCTACATCGGCATCAACAATTACGTCGGCATGCGCGAGCTGTGCGACCATCTGATTGAGAAGCACGGCGTCAAAGACATCACATTTATCGCGGGTCCGAAGGAAAACGAGGACTCAAACGTCCGGCTTCAGGCCGTACGGGACTCTGCCGAAGCCCACAATGTGCCTTTCTCAGACGACAATATCTACTACTCCAACTGGGAAATCGGCATGGTCATGTTCGAGTTCATGGCGAGAATGCGAAACGGAAAGCTTCCGGACGCTTACATCTGCGCGAACGACCAGATTGCCGAGACAATCAGTTATCTGTTTACGGATCTCGGGCTTCCGGTTGACAGCGCGATTGTGACCGGCTTCGATTTTCAGGAGGAGTCACAGAACTTCTATCCTTCCATCGCATCCGTTGACCAGTGCTACGATACAATCGGCGAGCAGGCGGCTTTTTTGTTCGCAAAGCTGACGGCCGGCGAAGCGGTTCCCGAAGAACAGCTTATCGACTGTGTCTTCCATCCCGGGGAAAGCTGCGGCTGCATGGAATGCCGCTCCGATGAGCAGAGAAGGAAGATGGCTGCACGGGGAATTCCGAGACATTTCATGTCGGTAGACATGGTGGAGAACCGGTTCCATTCGATGGAGCACGAAATCATCCAGTCCGTCGATTATCACGATTTGAAGGAGAAACTTCAGAAGCTCTTCCTGACGCCGATGGCGCAGGAGGGCGAGACCTTTTATATCATCATGGATCCGCATGTGGTGGATTTCTCCTTCGCCGATATCGCGGGTTATCCGCAGTACCACTATTCGGATCTGATGGACACGATTGTTGCGAAAAACAACGGCCTCGAAGTGATTTCCGGTGTCTTCTCAACCTCCCAGCTTCTGCCGGAGGATGACCCCGAGGGGCCGAATCACATGTACTATTTCGTTCCCGTTTATTATGAGAGCTTCGTCTGCGGCTATATCGTTTTCGCAGACCGTTACGACTGGCTGAAGAATCGTTTTTTCGAGGTGTGTCAGGATCTCTTCAACCGTGCGCTCGTCTCCTATCGCCGCAACATGCAGCTGACGGCGCTGAATGCGAAGCTTTCCATGCTGATGGAGAAGGATTCTCTCACATTTGTCAAAAACCGTACCGCGTATGACCGCTATGTGAAGGTACTAGACTCCAAGATGATGAGCGGCGATTTCGAGCCGTTCGCGGTTGTATGCTTTGATATCAACTACCTGAAGCAGATCAATGACGACCTCGGTCACGAAGCCGGTGACGAATACATCAAGCGGTGCTGTAAGCTGATTTGTAACACCTACAAGCACAGTCCCGTGTTCCGTATCGGCGGCGACGAATTCATCGCCATCGCGGTGCACGACGACTATGCACAGCGCTATGAGCGACTTGCCGAAATGCGGCACCAGATGGAAGCCATTCAGGCCGATCCGGAGTCCACGCCCGTGGACCGCATTTCCATTGCTTCCGGCCTGGCTGACTGCGGCGAGCACGTCGGTGACGACTACGGTGCAATCTTCCGACGCGCCGACGCCCGCATGTACGAGAACAAGAAGGTTATGAAGGCAGGGAGGTAGGAGGGGTACACTGCCGGGGCATAGTGAAGGTTATGTTTCCCGGTTGACTGGCAGCAAAATCCGAAAAAGGGCATACCTATGGGCAATTTCACGTCCCGGGTATGCCCCTCTTGCTTCTTGATTTGTGGCACAACCGGGAAAGGGGCATACCCACGGGCAGTTTCACGTCCCGGGTATGCCCCTCTTGCTTCTTGATTTGTGGCGCAACCGGGAAAGGGGCATACCCAAGGACAAATTCACGTCCCAGGTATGCCCCTCTTGCTTTTTGATATGTGGCGCAACCAGGAAAAAGGCATACCCAGGGGCAATTTCACGTCCCAGGTATGCCCCTCTTGCTTTTTAATAAGTGGTGGAGCCGGAAAACTCCCCACTCAGGAGTAACTGCCCGTGCCGTTCGGCACGGGCAGTTACTCCTGTCCGCTCGCTCGGCAATGTTCCGCGGACTTCGTCCGCTCATAACACAAAACGAGCCCATGCGCTCATCGGAAACGTTGTTTCCATGAGCGCATGGGCTCGTTTGTGTCACCGGCTCCGCCGGCAACATTGCTCTCGCTTACCACTCAAACTTTCTCTCAAAGTAGCTCTTCAAATCTTCAATCTTGATTCTCTCCTGCTCCATCGTGTCACGGTCACGGACAGTTACGCAACCGTCGGTCTCGGAATCGAAATCGTAGGTTACGCAGTAAGGCGTACCGATTTCATCCTGACGGCGATAACGCTTACCGATGTTTCCGCGGTCATCGTATTCGCAGTTATAGTATTTGCTGAGTTCGGTGTAAATCTTATCAGCGCCCTCAGCAAGCTTCTTGGAAAGCGGAAGCACGCCGATCTTAACCGGTGCAAGGGCCGGATGGAAGTGCAATACGGTACGTACATCACCATCGGCAAGCTCCTCCTCGTCGTAAGCTGCGCAAAGGAACGCAAGAACGACACGGTCTGCGCCGAGTGACGGCTCAACAACGTAAGGCGTGTATCTCTGCTGCTTCTCGTCATCGAAGTAGGTAAGGTCCTCACCGGATGTATTGATATGCTGCGTCAGGTCATAGTCGGTACGGTCCGCAATGCCCCAAAGCTCGCCCCAGCCGAACGGGAACAGGAACTCGATATCGGTCGTGCCCTTCGAATAGAAACAAAGCTCCTCGGGAGCATGGTCACGAAGACGCATCTCGTCTTCCTTGATGCCGAGGGACAGGAGCCAGTCACGGCAGAATGCCCTCCAATACCGGAACCACTCAAGGTCGGTGCCGGGCTCGCAGAAGAACTCAAGCTCCATCTGCTCGAACTCGCGGGTACGGAACGTAAAGTTACCGGGCGTGATTTCGTTACGGAAGCTCTTACCGATCTGGCCGATGCCGAACGGAATCTTCTTACGGCTTGTACGCTGTACGTTCTTGAAGTTTACGAAGATGCCTTGTGCGGTCTCGGGACGAAGATATACGGTATTCTTCGCGTCCTCGGTAACGCCCTGGAATGTCTTAAACATCAGGTTGAACTGACGGATGTCGGTGAAGTTATGCTTGCCGCAGGTCGGGCACGGAACGTTATTGTCCTCGATGAAGGCCATCATCTCCTCCTGAGAGAAAGCATCGATCGGCTTCGGAAGCGCGATGCCTTTCTCAGCCGCGAAATCCTCGATCAGCTTGTCTGCGCGGAAACGCTCATGGCATTCCTTACAGTCCATCAAAGGATCCGAAAAGCCGCCGAGATGGCCGGAAGCCACCCATGTCTGCGGGTTCATCAGAATTGCGCAGTCAACACCGACGTTGTAAGGATTTTCCTGGATGAACTTCTTCCACCAGGCCTTCTTTACGTTGTTCTTCAGCTCAACGCCGAGGTTACCGTAATCCCACGTGTTCGCCAGGCCGCCGTAAATCTCGGAGCCCGGATATACAAAGCCTCTCGCCTTGGCGAGTGCTACGATTTTGTCCATAGTCTTTTCCATAGTATCGCACCTCTTTCTTCTGTGTTACTTCCCTATATTAGCCTTGAAAAGCGGCAATGTCAAATCCTTTTTCTATATTCCTTTCACGCCGTCGCATTTGCCAACGGTGTCAATCGTGCCGTCCTCGTTATACGTAAACTCCGCAACGCATACGGAGCGATGGAAAAGGCTACCACCCGGCAGTTCGTCCGTATGATAGAACAGGTACGAGTGCCCCTTGTAATCGCAAATCCCGGGATGGTTCGTGAAGCACGGCCCCTCCTCCATCAGAACACCGCGGTACTCCCACGGTCCGGTCGGATTCTTCGAGGTCGCGTAGCCGAAATGCTCGTTGCGCTTCTCGCCTTCCGCGAATCCGGCAAATACCATGTAGTAAAGCCCGTTTCTCTTATAAAACCAAGGTCCCTCGCCGTACGTCGTTCCGGTCATATGACTGCCTTTTCCGAAGGACTCGACGGTCATCGGAATCTTCTGCACGCCGACCTTCTCGTCGATGGAAATCATGTCCTCGTTGAGAAGCACGTAGCGAAGCTCGGGGTTACCGAAATACAGATACGCCTGTCCGTCGTCATCGATGAAGACGGTCGGGTCGATGTCGTTCCAGTCACCCTCGTCGACAAGCGGATATCCGAGGTCTGTAAAAGGTCCCGTCGGGCTGTCGGAAACGCCTACCGCGATGGCCATGCCGCCGTTAATCTTATGCACCGGGCAGTAAAGATAGAACTTCCCGTTTCGCGCAATGCATTGCGGCGCCCACGCGCGGTCATCCGCCCATTCAATGTCCGAAAGGCCGAAAATCTTACCATGATCGGTCCAGTTCACCATGTCCGTCGTGGAGTAACACCTCCAGTCGAACATCGTATAGAAATCATTAATCAGCTGATCCTCGTCATGCGTCGTGTAAAGATACAGAGTGTCTCCGTACACCATCGGCGCGGGATCCGCCGTGTAAATCGAAGTGATAATCGGGTTTTTGCTTTTCAATTCCGCCATTGTTCTCTCCCTGAAATAATGGTTTTCCGGCCCTCAAAGTGACTCCAGAAAAGTAAGACTCTTAAACGTGTGGTTCACATGATTCCTGACAAATGCATCCGTTACCTTTGTCAGCTCCGAAAGCACCTCGTCGCTCAGCGTAAAGCTGTACAGTTTCTCGGGCGAGGCCGCTCCGATGTAGCGGATGGCATACCAGGTCGACTCGTTCAGGTTGTAAAAATCGTTGTCGGCGATGCCGAGGCGCATCTCCTTCTCGCGCCTTACCGACGGGTCAAAGTCCTCTCCGGCACACTTCGCGCATACGCAGCCGCCCGACTTCACGCTGAACACGAACGGCCCCTTCTTATTCCGGCACCGCACGCACTGCTCGGTCTGCGGCCCTTCACCGTTCAGGTAAAGCATCTTCAGCTCAAAGACGGTCTTCGTAAGCTTCGGCCCGATGCTCGGATTACTGAGTGCCCGAAGCGACTGGTATAAAAGCGTCAGAACCTTCGATTCGTCGTTGTTCTCCTCGGTCATATGCTCGACGAATTCACACATGTAACTGCCGTAACACGTCAGTTCCACATCCTGCGTCAGTTCCGGAAAGAACCTCACACCCTCAAACCCGGTCACATTGTAAGCCGACCGCCCTTCCACCATGCGAAAGCGGGCAAGCGTAAACGGCTGCGTGCATGCCAAAAGCGTGCTCCCCTGCCGCCTCGCGCCTCTGGCAAATGCGACGATCTTTCCGCGTTCCTTCGACAGAATCACAAGTCTGCGGTCATAGTCCCCTGACGGCGCTGCTTCCAAAACCATGCCTGTCAGAATAATCTGGTCCACCCGTCAGGTTCCTCCTTCCTGTCAGCTTACCGTTTCGCTTCCAAAGCTTTTCCGGCTTTCGAAGCATTCACAGTCCTGCCGAGAATCGGTCCTCTTACTCGTCATCGCTGTGCGTCACAAAACCGTAGTTCTTAAGCATCACGTCGCTGTCGCGCCAGTCCTTCTTAACCTTTACCCAAAGCTTCAGATTGACCTGGCAGCCGACCATCATCTCAATCTCTCTTCGGGCATCCTGCCCGATTTTCTTGAGCATGCTTCCCTGCTTTCCGATGATGATTCCTTTGTGGGAATCCCGTTCGCAGATGATGGTAGCTTCGATGTCGATCAGCCTGCCGTCCGGTCTTTCATGCATCTTTTCGACCGTAACCGCAATGCCGTGCGGCACCTCATCGGACAGATTCCGAAGAGCCTTCTCACGAATCATCTCCGCGGCAATCTGGCGCTCGGGCTGGTCCGTGACCGTGTCCTCATCGTAATACATCGGTCCCTCCGGCAAATACGAAAACAGCACATCCTTAAGATGCTCCGTATTCTCTCCCCGAAGCGCGGAAACCGGCACGATTTCGGCAAATGCCATCTCCTTCGAGTAGTTTTCGATAAAGCCGAAAAGCTGCTCCTTCTTCACCGTATCGATCTTGTTGATGACAAGGATGACCGGCGTGCCGCAGGCCTTCAGCTTAGAAAGAATATACTGCTCTCCCGCGCCGATGTAGTCGGTCGGTTCCACAAGCCACAGAATCAGATCGGCGTCGGTAAATGTGCTCTCGGCCGTCTCAACCATGAACTCGCCGAGTTTGTTTTTAGACTTATGGATGCCCGGTGTATCAAGGAAGATGATCTGCCCGCGTTCATCCGTATAAACGGTCTGAATCCGGTTTCTTGTCGTCTGCGGCTTATTCGACGTAATCGCAATCTTCTGCCCGATCAGACGGTTCATCAACGTGGATTTGCCGACGTTCGGGCGCCCTACAAGGGCAATGAATCCCGAACGAAACGGCGCCTTTTTCTTCTCACTCATATGTACTCCTATCCGCGAAGCCCACGGCTTGTCATAAACAGATCCTTGCATTCTCCTGCAACAGTCTCCGTAGCAAGCGCAGTGCGGTAGCCCTGTTTCACAACGGCATCGATCATCGGTGCGAGCACCTTCAGATCGTCATTGGTCACCTTCAGGATATCGTCACGAATCTTCTGCCACTCTTCGGCCGTGACACCCGTGAAATACCGTCCCATGGCAGTCCCGAGAATGGAAGCCGGCGTAATCGGAACATCCATGCCTGAAATCGTTCCGATGACATATTTCGTAATCTCGTTCTCGCTGAGCGCAAGGTTTGCAACATACTCCGCCGTTTCCTCAATTGTCTTAAAGGACTCACGGCAGTTCGGATCGCGATACGTTACGAAGAAAGCATCGCCGGAAAGATATCCGAAGCCCTGCATTGCACCGTATGCCCCGCCGAGCACGCGGATTCTGTTCCAGAGATAATCGTCCGTAAGAATATGGTTCAGCACGGCATACGCGCCGTTATATGAAAAGCCCGCCGCACGGAAGTTTCCGGCAACACAGTTATACTGCACGGAACCGGCATAGGTCAGCACTTCGTTCTTCTTAGTAAGCGCGTAGCCGCCCTTCCACGGAAGCGCCTTCATTTCGGCAATCGGAGCCTCCTCCGGGAGCTCTTTCAAAAGTCCCGGAATCGTGGCAAATGCCACGCCGGCTTTTGTGAATCCGCTCACATCCGCCGTAACGCCGAGTGTCAGATTTGCCATTGTGAATACATGCGCACGCATGCGGCGCAGATGAGCAAAGAGCTCATCCTTCACGTTGTCGAAATCGGCAAGCCATTCGCGGAGCTTCGCATAATAGGCTTCGCCGCAGGACAGGTAAGTATAGCGTGATGCGGGGCTGAAATAGGAATAGGCAAGCTCTCTCGCAGTCTGGTGACCGCGGGATTCCATCGAGGCCGGAAGCCTTACCGCAAGCTCGGCCATAATCTCATGAAGACGGTCGGCATCCTCAAGTTTCATGCGCCCGATGCCTTCCCATGCAAGGTCAATGCCCTTGTCAAGCTTTCCGTCAAGCACCTTCACGGCAATCGTGAAGAAGGACTTCATTGCACCGACGTCGCCCTTCACCGGCGTGGATTCGAGATACCCGTTGATGCCGCCGGCATAGTAGTTCATCTCATCCTGAAGGTCTTTATAGGAGAAATGCTCCGTGTCCATGCCGAGATAGATGTCAGACAGAAGGCCGAGGTACGGAAGCTCTTCCTCCGGGATGTCGGTCGTGTCAAACCGCATCTGCAGGTACGTGATGCCTCCGGTGAATTTGTCCACGTGAACAAGCGGAATGCCGTCGGCAGTCTTCTCAACCGTATACGGAACCGGCTGCTGCTTCCTGCCGATTTCCTCACGGGTAAGTCTCGGAATGCAGGAAAGCTCTTCCTCGGTTTCCACACGGCTTTGGTATTCCTTAAGAGCCTTTGTCTTATTGACGAGTTCCTCAAGCTCTTCTTTGCTCATCTGCGCATGGCGCTCGGCGAGTTTTGCGGCAAGTTCCTTCTCCTGCTTTGCGGCAAGACCGGGCTCGGGAGTCATGACAATCATGGCCGAGCTATCCGAATTCAGGTACTCCTGCAGGAGTTCTTCGAAATAACCGTTCTCCAGGTCGCGGTGAAGTTCCCGGTAGAAATGTCCGCGGTCCAAACCGTCAAAAGCGGCTTTATCATCGTAAAAGAACGTCGAAACCGAATTCATGGCAACAAACAGGCCCTTCGGATAGCCTCCGAAATCCGCTTCAAGGAACGAAAACTCCGCACGGTTCAGGGCAGCTTCAATGCTCTTTTTATTCAGACCCTTCGCGGCGGCATCAGCTACCGTTTCGCGGATGATCCGAAGGAATTCGTCTGCTTTTCCGGGGTCGGTTTCACGAGCCGTCACGGAAAGAATCGGCTGACGCTGGTCACCGCGGAAAGAACCCGAAACATCGTTGCCGATGCCCGCATCGAGAAGCGCCTTTTTAACGGGCGCGCCGGGAATGCTGAACAGAATGGTGCTCAGAATATCCCACGCAATCGTCTTCTTTACATCGGGACCGTCGAAAAGCTTCGCACCGTAGATCAGATAGGCTTTGTCATTCGTGTCCTCGTCCTCCGCAACGGAGTAGGTCATGTCGACGCGCTTAAAGCCGGTCGGACTCTGCAGACCGATCTCCGAATCCACGGGAATGATGTCGTATTTCGAAAGATATTCCCTGTCAAGATACGTGAGCATGTACTGCATGTCCATGTCGCCGTACAGATAGATATAGCTGTTGGCAGGCGAATAATAGGTATGGTGAAAAGCAAGAAAATCCTCATAGGTGAGCTCCGGAATGTGCTTCGGGTCACCTCCGGATTCCACGCCGTACGTCACATCCGGGAACAGCGTCCGGTAAAGTTCCATCTCAAGACCGGCTTCCGGATCGGAATAGGCCCCCTTCATCTCGCTGTAAACAACACCGTTCAGCGTAAGCTCATCGTCCGTGCTTTCCATCTCATAGCGCCAGCCCTCCTGACGGAAGATCTCCTCGCGCTTATAGATGAGCGGATGCAGCACGGAATCCATGTAAACGTCGACCAGATTGCGGAAGTCCTTCTCGTTACAGCTCGCGACCGGATACATCGTTACGTCCGCGCCCGTAAATGCATTGAGGAAGGTCTTCAGCGATCCCTTCGAAAGCTCCATGAACGGGTCCTTGACCGGATACTTTTCCGAGCCGGCCAGAACCGAGTGTTCTATGATATGCGGCACCCCGGTATCGTCCTTCGGGGTCGTGCGGAAGGCAATGGCAAATACCTTGTTGGGGTCGTCATTTGCCATTAAAACAATGCGCGCGCCGCTCTTCTTATGGCGAAGCACCAATCCGTCGCTTTGATACGCCGGAAGCCTTCTGCCGTACAGTCTTTCATACGCTTCGTTTTGAAGTGTTCCCAAGTCTCTCACTGACTTTTGTACCTCCTGTCATTACTGTTCCCATTATCCCATATATGCCCCCAAAAAACAAGGTCGAACTTACCTCCGGGGGGGCCTAAAAACAAGAAAACCCGGGCGCCGTCAAGCGTCCGGGTTCACAGTCATTTCGGTCTTAATCAGTCGTAATCTTCCGCCTCGTCCAAAAACTCTTCGTCGGGAAGAAATCTTCTCTCGTACTTCTTCTTGGAGATGATGTAGAGGATGAAAAATGTCACGGCAAGGACGAACAGCACCACACAGGCGCCGGTCATGAGCTTGTCCGAGAAAAGGCCTTTGTTCGGTTGCTGCGCAGCAGCCTGCACAACCGTCGTCGGGGTCGGTGCCATGGTCGCCGTGGGAACAGGCGTCGCGGTCGGCTCCGGCGTAGGTGTCGGAGTCGGGGACGGCGTGGGCGTAGGCGTCGGAACGAGTTCGATGTCTTCGGTATTGAAACGCTGGAAGGAGCCGTCGGTCAGATCAATCTGGAACCATCCGGTCACACCCTTGCTGTTCTTGCCGTACACGATGGCATATTCGCTCGCGTCGGAAACCGCATAAGCGGTAATTTCTTCACCGTCAAACGTGCGGGTCGTCTTATTGTAACCCGTCGGAATGATGACGTCATCAGAAGGATCCAGGATTACGATATTCTGGGATTCGGTACTGAAGCAGGCGTAGCGTGTGGCTGTACCCTTTTCCGTGTCCAGGATGTAAAGCTTGCCGTCGGAAAGTTCTATGACATTGAATCCGGTCGTCTTGCTCGTCAGCGCACCGATCTTTAATGTTCTGTTCCCGCTCGTATATTCTACAATCGTAGAATCCCATTCTGCCGTATCATTTACGTACTTGGCATCCGGTTTGTCCTTAATGGCAAGGCTTGTATCTCCTACCTTTACGGTAACCGGCGGCAGAGGCGTCGGGGTCGGTGTCGCAGGCTTCGGCGTCGGAGCCTTGCCTCTTGTCACGGTAATCGTATAGGTTTTCACGGTCTTGCCGTCTTCGGCCGTAACCTTAACGCTTACGGTATTCGCGCCTTCCTTAAGGCCGGTATTGCCGGTGACGGCTACCTTTGCCTTGGCGTCTGCTGCCTTCGCGGATACGGTTACCTTGCTGACGGTTCCGCCGACCGAGGCGGTATAGTTCAGAACGTCTTTGGAGAATGCCGGAGAAATGTTGGCCTCTCCCATCGACAGGGATGCCAGCTCGGCATTGCCGGAAGCCTGGTAAGGAGCGGTGATCTTCACGCTGCCGTTCTGCTTCGAGGTCGGGAACGTATCGCCCAAAGCGGGATCCAGCGGGCACACATTTGCGCTCGAAATGGACAGTGCCGTTCCTCCCTCAGCCACATCCAGTGTTTTAAACACGAAGCTGTAGCTTGCGGATTTTGTTTCATCGTAATCGATTACATGGACAGTATTGCCGGAGACCCGGCCTCTGCGGTCGCCGGAGTCATATTGCAGTTTGGATGTGTCAAATGTGAACACAACATCGATGACACCGATGGTCGACGTAGCGGAAACACTCAGAACAATTGTTACGTTCTTTCCTTTCTCCACCGTCGCCGAACTCAGTCTGACGGATGCCGATTCATCAGCCTTAGCAAGCTTTGCTCCCAAGGAAATCACCGTGAGCATCAATGCCATCCAGACGGCAAATGCTTTCCCAATTCGCGTATGCTTCATAATGATATGCAAACTCCTCCGATCACACAATAAATCGATAAAAGTATAATGAACTTCTTATGCCTGGTTGCCGTTTCCGGGATCCCCGCTTCCGTCAGGAGACGGCGTCTGCTCAGGTGTCGTGCTCGGGACCTCAGTCGGTACAGGCGTCGGGCTCGGGACCTCAGTCGGTACAGGCGTCGGGCTCGGAACCTCTGTCGGTACCGGTGTCGGCACCTCGGTAGGCACCGGTGTCGGTACTTCGGTAGGCACGGGCGTCGGACTCGGCACTTCGGTCGGAACCGGGGTATTCGTGGGCGCCGGCGTGTTTGTAGGTGCCGGTGTCGGCGTCGGCGTATTCTCCGGGCCGTAAATCTTCTCGGTTCCCTTCGGCTGTGCAATCAGGGACATCCCGAGGATATGACGCTTAATATACAGCAGATCGTATGCGTCGGCAGCGTTATCGGCTTTTACATCGGCTGCCTTCTTCGCAACGGCATCGAGCGTCGTAAGATTCAGCATATGACGCTTGATATACAAAAGGTCAAGCGCGGATATGTCGCCGTCCTTATTGACGTCTCCGCTGATCAGAACCGTAAACTGCTGCTGCGGCGTTTTTACTCTGTAACCGGTTCCTATGTTGCCGCTTGTGACGGCAGCTCCCTTTGCGTCAAGAACCGTCACGGTTCCGCCGTTTGTCAGCTGGAAGTTCTTAAGGAACGCCGCAACGTCTGTTCCGGGATTCACACCCGTCAGATAATCGTCGTCCAGAATGTATGAGGTTTTAATGCGTTCCGAAACATCTCCGCCACCGCCGGAAGCTTCACGGAAGATATTAATGACATACTCCTTATAGTTTCCGTATGCGGCCGTGGATCTGACCGTTATCTTGTTCTCGCCCATCTTAAGCGAAGTCTTGCCTGTTCCGGTAATTTTGGTCGCCGTGGCAAGCGCTTCCGCGCTGATCGTAACTTCGCTGACAGACTGATCGACAACGACATCGTATGAGAAGGTCTTGTAATCAAATGCGGGAGTCAGGTCCTGTCCCGCAACCGTAAGGCTCTTCAGATACGGGTTCGGATTGGCCGTCGAGTTACCTTCCGGGAAGGGACTGATTTCTGTCGGCATGTTGTTGTATACGGGGATCTTGAAGATCAACGGTACATTCAAATCCGGGCAGGCGCTGTACATGGTTCTGGCCTCATTGGACGGAGCCTGAATGTTGGTCATATACTGATGGGTATAAACTCTGTAACCGCCTGTGGCAGGCTTTACATTGAATTTCTGATAGTAAAGCGTATCCTGTCCCTTGTTGATGTAATCGCGTCCGATCAGGATTGCGCCGCCGTACAGGGCTTTCCAGCGTCTGTTCCACGGGAGACAGTATCTCGGATCCTCTTTCTTCGCATAAATCAGACCGTTCGTAATCGCATCCGTCGTGGCCGTGGCATAAGTGCCGAAGTCATAATAGTTATAGTGACCGGGTGCGGTCTTTGAGGTACCGGAGATGATCAGCGAGGTTCCGTTGATGCCCATCTCCTGAATGACTCTCGCCACAAGCATATCCGGGCTGACGCCGGAAATCTGGGCCGAGTACAGGAATACTTCCGCATACGTAAGCGGCGTGCCGCCCGTCAGCACTTCGTCAGTATCGATGCGGGCTACGTTTCCTTTGTCATCGCGAACGACTGTCTGGCTTCTCCACTTATACTCATTCGGAACGACACCTTCCATGAACGTTCCGTCAAGAAGCCCCTGGATACGCTCCAGCGTATGAATCGAGGCGTCGTAGGTCTGGCTTTCAAACTGGAAGACTTCCGACTCGGTCAGGAAGTTTCTCGGGTCCATGAAGTATGCCGTTGCTTTTCTGTTGGCGGCTTCCCAATGGAAACCGTCCAGTTTCTTCCAACCGCCGTCCTTATTGTCCGCGGTCTTATAAACATATGCGATTTCGTCAAGGCTCTTCCACGAAGTCGGACTCGTATAGTTGACAAGCGCGACCTGGTAAGCGCTTTCCGCGTTCAGCGCGGCTGTCCAGTCAAGGTTGTTCTTGTCTGCCTTGAACACCCACTGCGGATGCTGCACGTGCAGGATGCGAAGCGGCTCAATATACGTTTCCGGGAAGCCCTGGCTTCGAAGGTCCGCGACAAATGCGTCGTCCCCGCTCGGAGTCGTGTAAATCCGGACATAACCGGCATAGAGATAGCCGATCTTCTCGGCGCCGTCCACCGTAATTCCGCACTTATAATAAGTGCCTTCCTGCGCATAAACCTTAACCTTCACGCCGCACGGAAGCTGCACGGCATTGCCGTTTTTGTCCTTCACGAAAGCGGCCGTGCTTGTCGCGGCAGTCCTGGCATTTGTCGCAGGCGCATAGTCGGTATAGCCGAGTTTCGCGGGACTGAAGGTCTCGTACTTCGACACGGGCTTACCGTTATTATTGTTGTTAGTATTGTTATTCGATGCCTGAACCGTGATATACTCGGCAAAACCGTATGCCTCCTTCGTCACGCCGTTCTTCGTGTAACGAATCTTATACCACGCTTTTACATTGGGATACTGCTTCTTTCCGAGGATTTCCACCTGAGTGCCGTTCACAAGCTGATCGGCCATGTCGGAATCGGATCGCGCATCCACGCGCACATTTAAAGTGCCATTAACGGGCGAATTAACCGTGCCCTTTTTCGTCGGCGAATAGGTTTCTTCCGTGGCAGCCCCTGCATAGGCCGTCCGTCCCGAAACAGGCAGGAATATGGGACATATCAGCACAAGCATCAACAGCAGGCTGAGATAACGATGTCCGTGTTTCATCCTGTTTCCTCCTTTCACAGATCGCGTACCGAAGAGTTCAGTCCGTCTCAACCGTTCCCTCAAAAACCGTTACGGCAGGGCCGGTCATGTAAATCACATCCTCCTTTTCATCGTAGCGGATGAAAAGGTCGCCACCGAGAAGATGAACCGTCACGGACGGTCCCGTAAGCCCGCGCACATAGCAGGCGTAAGCCGAAGCACATGCGCCGGTACCACAGGCCCAGGTCTCGCCGGAGCCTCTCTCCCAGACGCGCATCGAAATTTCCTCTTTGGATATTACTTTGACAAATTCCACGTTGACGCCTTCGGGGAAGAGCGGATTCTTCTCAATCGGCTCTCCGACCTCCTGCACCGGAAAATCCTTTGTCTCGGAAACAAGGATGACCGCGTGCGGGTTGCCCATGGAAACAGGCGTGAATGTAAGCTCTCTTCCCGCCGAATTCACGGGGTAGGTGATTTCTCCTCCGTCCACCAAAACGGGAAGATCCACAGGACGCATCGAGGGATGCCCCATGTTAACGGTAACGCTCTTCGTTACGCCGTCCTCTACATGAAGGGTCAGATATCGAAGTCCTGCCGGCGTATCGATTGTAAGCTCCGTTTTGTCTGTCAGACGATGATCGTAAACGTATTTGCCGACACAGCGGATGCCGTTGCCGCACATCTTTCCGAGGCTGCCGTCGGCATTGTACATCTCCATAAAGAAATCACCGCGTTCCGACGGTTTGATCAGAATCATCCCGTCACCGCCGATTCCGGTTCTGCGGTCGCTCAAACGTACCGCAAGAGGGCCGGGATTTTGAACCATCTCCTTCGTGCAGTCCACATAAATGTAATCATTGGCACAACCGTGCATTTTCGTAAAATTCATACGGGATTCCTTCCGTGCCGCCGGGCGGCGTATCATAAACCAGTATAATATTATAAATGTTTATTCTACAATTGTCAAATGAGACCCCGCTTCGACGGATCAGGTCACATTTTTCATAAAATCGCACGCCAAAGGTGCGCCGATAATGGGTGCAGTATAGCAGAACAATGTGACCATGATGTGAAAAAACCGTAACCGTTCGGTCACAAGTCCGCTTCTTAAGGCGTCCGAACATGAAAATACCCTTCTCCGGTCGCCCGAAGAAGGGTATCTGTTTCCTTTGGTTTATGCGGAATCCTACTCGATTCCCTTAGCTGCCAAAAACTCCACAACGTCTCCGACACTCTTAATCTCGTCCAGCTCCTCGGGCTGAATCTCGATGTCATACTCGTCTTCAAGAGCGGTAACCAACTCATAGAGATCAAGCGAATCAATCCGAAGATCTTCGCGGAACGTGGTCTCCTCGGTTACACCGGCGGTATCAATGCCGAGCTGCTCTTCCATAATCTGCAAAATCTTATCAAACATCTTAAAAACTCCTTCTGCAAATCCCGTCGAAAGACGGTTGCATTCGTTAATACCAAGGGGAATGATATGCTAACTCAATCCGTTTGTCAATAGGCTTTTTTCGGATTACTCAAATGCATCCGGAACACCGTCGCCGTCCATGTCAACCGCATCGTCATTGCCGGGACAATCGTCTCCGGGATGATGTCCTCCGCCCATGATTCCGTAGAATTCCTTTCCGACAACATTCTTCTCGTTCCGAACCTGCTCGACGAGATTCGAAAGTAACCGGCGAACGTCTTTGGAATGCTTAATATTCTTCAGCTGAATGACATGCTGCGTATCCACACGGGTAAAAAGTTCCACGGTACCGGTTCCGAAAAACTTCTGCAAAAGCGTTCTGCTCAGCCGGATATCCATGATGCGGTACAAAAGCGTCTCATCATAACTCGTCTTGAAAAATCCCTGCTGCACATACAACGAAGACTTCGAAACGGAATACTTCGTGAAGGAAAACGGAAACCACATATGATGCTTTCTGTCTTTCCAAAGGATTTCTTCCTCTTCCATAAAGCTTACCTCCTCCGCTTGTCCGAAAGGACCTTCTTTCCATCATTATAAAGGCACATTTTCCAAAAAACAAGTGGAACGTAAAAGTTTTTTACGCTCCACCTTTTGCTTTCCTTATGCAATGGAAAATGTCACACGCCGGCCGTCTCCCGATACAGTTTCAGTCCTCTGACCAGCCGACTGGCGCCGTCGTTTAAAAGTTCCTTCGGACACGCGATGTTCATGCGAAGATGATGCTCGCCGCCGGTTCCGTACTGCATGCCGCCGGTCAGGTAAAGCCCGGTCTTCTTTCGAAGAAAGCCTGCGATTTCCATGCTGTTTCCGGGAAGGGCGCTCACGTCAATCCATAAAAGATAGGTGGCATCTCCATCCACGACGAACACATCGGGAATCTCGGCCTTCAGGGCTTCCGTGACAATCCGGCGGTTCTCCCACAGATACTCCCGAAGCTCGTCAAGCCATTCGCCGCCCTTTTCAAAAGCCGTTTCGGCAGCTGTCACGGCGAACGCATTCGGCTCGGCAACCTCGTCGGTATTGAGGGCGCGCCATATCTTGTGCCGCAAAAGAGGATTCCAAACATATACGGCGGCGGTCTGAATGCCCGCAAGATTGAAGGCCTTCGTCGGCGCAACGCACACAATGCTCAGATCCCTCGCAGCCTTGCTAATCGAGGCAAACGGCACGTAATCCTTTCCGGGCGCCGTCAGATCGCAGTGAATCTCATCCGAAATGATTGTCACATGGTGCCGCTCGGCAAGCTCCGCCACCTTAAGAAGCGTCTCGCGGTCCCAGATTTTTCCGACCGGGTTATGGGGATTGCAAAGAAGCATCAGCGTCGCCTGCGGGTCGGCCATCTTCTCTTCAAGATCCGCAAAGTCCATGCGGTACTGTCCGTTCTCGTAGATGAGCGGATTCTTGGAAACCCGGCATCCGTTGTTCTGAATGCAATTGAAGAAAATGTTATAGACCGGAGTCTGCACAATCACCTTCTCATTCGGTGTCGTCAGCTTTCGTACTGCAGAGGAAATCGCCGGGATGACACCCGTGCAGAAAATCAGGGCTTCCCCTTCCATCGCAAAGCCGTGGCGGGTCTGCCACCAGTTGACATAAGCCTGACGCCAGCGCTCCGGCACTTCCGTATAGCCGAATACGCCGTGCTCCACACGCCTGCTAAGAGCCTCCCGGATTTCGGGCGCCGTTTGAAAATCCATGTCGGCGACCCACATCGGAAGCTCATCCGGCCCGACTTCCCATTTGACAGCGTCCGTGCCGCGTCGGTTAACCACTTTGTCAAAATCGTACTTCATAGGTCTGCCTACTTGCTCCCGTTTTCATTTTTTTGTTCATAGTCCAGCTTATAAAACTCATCGGCACTGATCTGTTCCCACTCGCTGCCGGTCGGCCGGTCTTCCCATGTCCCGTCATACACCTTAAAGCCCAGAATGCCGACCTCGATTCCCTTGAGCGTGGACCATCTGAGTTCGTTCGTTTCCGTGTTACGGTAGAAGTTCAACCAGGCCCGGTTATAGTCATAGACACTGTATAAAAGCGCCAAATAATGCTTTGTCCCGCCGTCTTCTCTGTCGAATCGTACCGGCGTCAGCAGAATAACCAGCGCCAGCACGATCAACACAATCCGGATGCGTTTCATGCGACGCTTCCTTTTCGCCTCTTTGTCCTGAATGTTGCTTTCTTCCATGCTTTTCTTCCCCTTTGAAAGCCATATTATTCTGTTCTCATCCACTCCGGCAGGTTGGATTCCTTCGCAACCTCGTTGCAGACGATTCTGGTTAAGGAAGGGTCAATCTTGTCCTTTTCGATAATCAGCTCCCCGATGCGCTCCGCGCGGATTGTTCCGGAGCCCGGATTGAACACGCTGTCGATCGCCGAAGAAATGTCCGCATCGACATTCGAATACTCGAAAGCAAGCGTCGTGTTGATCAGCTTGCAGTTCTTCATGACGAGGTTATCGATGTAACACATGCCCTGCAGGCTCTCAATCGTGCAGTTCACAAGCGTCAGATTTTTCGAATTCCAGCCGAGGTATTCGCCCGAAATAAATGAGTCGTAAACCGTGATGTTCTCGCTGTTCCAAAAGGCGTCCTTCGTCAGAAGGCGCGAGTTCCGAATGACCGCGTTCTTCACGCCGTCAAACGAATAGTTGCCGTCAAGCGTCAGTCCGTCAACCGTCATGTTCGAGCAGTTCATCGCAAAATAGTCGCCCTTCGCAACGGATACGCGCGTCAGTTCGACATCACTGCAGCTCCACATTGTTTCCAAGGCATTGGTAAATGCGACGTCCGTAAGCCTGATTCCGCGGCTCCGTCTGAAATTCTTCGGCGCCTGAATGACGGCATTGTTCACCTCAATGTCACTCGTGTACCATACGCCTGCTCTCGCCATGTCAAACCAGGTGCAGTTGTCAGCCTTCACGTTGTTACAGTACCAAAGCGGATACTTCCACCGAAACAGTGTTGTATTAAGAATGATATTGCTGCTTTCCTTAAGCGGAGACTCGCCGTGATTGAATACGCAGTTTGTAAGGCACAGGTCCCTGCTTCCGAACATAGCCCGTTCTCCCTCAAAATTCTTCTGTTTGATTTCTTCCATTTTCATCAGTAAAACCTCCGCTTGGACGGAGGCATTTCAAATCCTTTCTTCCCGGACAGGCAAGACGCTTTATCCGAAATATTCATATTATGTATTCATTATCCTTGAAGCGAAGTCGAATTACAATGCAATATGTTATCTATTCTCCGTCACATTTTCCGAAGGGATGTCAAATCAGAGCAAAGCTCCGAAGAATGAAGATCATTGCCGTAACCGTAACCGGCGAAATCAGGGTTGTCATCATGACAATTCCGGACACCAGGCGGGAATCGTTTCGCATGTTGCGGGCCATGATGTAGCAGGCAACCGTGGAGGGGGAGGCAAGCATGACCGAAATCGCCACGAGTGCTTCATTCCGAAAGCCGAACAGCACCGCGAGCGGCACGAAAACAAGCGGCAGAAGCGCCACTTTGATGAACGTGGCAATTACCGTAAGATCGAGCCGTTTCGAAGCTGCCTTGAACGTAAAGCCCGCGCCCAGAATCACAAGCGCAAAGGGCGTTGCGATTGCCGCGAGATTTTGCAGTACCTTCATCGGGATGGCCGGGATGGAAATATGGAAGAACGTGAAAGGAAGGGCTGCTGCCACGGCCAGAATGAGCGGATTGGTCACAATCTCCCGGAGGATTCTGCCGAATGGAATCCTGGCTTCCTTTCCTTCCTCACGGTCGGCATAGAGCGTCAGAATGATGACCGAGAAAGCGTTATAAAACGGAACGACCGAGACAACCATCAAAGGCGCCAGACCCGTGCTTCCGTAGATGTTCTTAACCAGTGCAATGCCGAGCACCGCCGCGCTTCCGCGAAACGACGCCATGACAAATGCGCCGATCTTCGAGCGGTCTTTAATGCACAGGGCGGCCACGCCCCATATGATGAAAAATGCCAGGCAGGACGCCCCCATGCAGAACAGCATGAAGCGGATGTCGTAATCGCCCCGTAAATCGGAGGTCGCGATATCCGTAAACAACAGAACCGGCAGCGTAACCCGGAACGTAAAGCGGTCTGCCGCCACGGTAAACTCTTCGCTGAAGAAACCGAAGCGCTTCAGAACGTACCCGATCACGATGGTTAAAAACACCGGAAGGGTCGCATTGATGCTGAATAGAAAGGTGTCCATAAGTACTCCCGATCACGGATTCTGCGGGAAAGCCCGCGGCTCCTGGTTAATACTGGCTGATCTGGTCATCCGAATCGTCCACGGTCTCCCCGATGGAACGGATTTCCACGAAGTAGCAATCGCCGTTGTCAAGCGTGACCAGCAGCCGCTCACCGACCTTATGGCGGTAGACGGCCTTTCCGATGGGCGAATCGATGCTGATCAGTCCTTTTAACGGATTGGTTCTGATCGTGGTAACAATGCGGACGGTCATCTCGCGTCCGGTCTTCTCGTTAAACAGAACGACTTCGCTGTTCATCCCGACTTCATCGCTTGCGTATTCATGCTCGATGACCTGCGCCGTCTTCAGCATGTTCTCCAGGTAACGGATCCGGCTTTCGTTGGCATTCTTCTCACGTTTTGCCGCATAATATTCGAAATTCTCGGAGAGATCGCCCTGCGCCCTTGCCTCCTGAACGGCCTTGATGGCCTCGGGGCGAACCACAAGCTTCCGGTGCTCAATCTCCTTCTTAATCTTATCAATATCACTCTCGGTCAGATTGTCGTACATGTTGCTCTCCTCTTTTATGTCTGTCTGTTTAGAGAATACCCCATCCCATGTAAAAAAGCAAGTCAAACCGCGTTTCACGAAGGCAAATGCCACACCGATTCAACCCGGAATTGTTTGACATTTTCCTAAAATGAGATATGATAAAAACAGCCGTTTAAGATGTACTAAGGAGGTTTACAAAATGGCAGAACAGTTAAAAGAAAGAAAAGATATCGAATCCGCTTATTTGTGGGATTTGACCCCGATTTACGAATCGGATGAGGCGTGGGAGAAAGCTTTTGCACAGACCGAAAGTCTGGCAGCCCGGTTTGCATCCTATCCCGGAACGCTCGGACAGTCGCCGGAGCATCTTCGGGAGTTCTATGATTTGATGTACAGCGCATTCGAAACCCTGGAAAGGCTGAACGGATACGCCTTCCAGAGAAAGTCCGAAGACAACCGTCAGGACGCGGCACAGAGCATGTATTCGCGCTCCGTTACCCGTTACGTGCAGCTCGCGAGCGCCGTTTCGTTCGTGGATCCCGAGATTCTCGCGCTCCCCGATGACGTGATTGCCTCTTATCTCGAAGCCGATTGCCTGAAGCCTTACCGGCACGTTCTCGATAACACAATCCGCATGAAGGCGCACACGCTGACCGCTCCCGAGGAAGCCGTCCTTGCTTCCCTTTCGGAGGTTACCGGCTCCTTCGGCGACATTACCGAGATGCTGACCGACGCGGATTTCACATTTGACCCGGTTCCCGATCCCGAGAAGCCCGGCAAAACGATTGAGCTGACCGAGAGCAACTACATCCTTCTGCAGCGCAACCAGAACCGCAAGATCCGCGAGGGCGCTTTCCGGAATTACTACAAGACTTACAAAGGGCATAACAACACATTTGCCATGCTCTACCAGACGCAGGTGAAATCCGACGCCGTTCACGCGAAGCTTCGTCATTTCCCGTCTTCGGTGGCCTGGTCGCTTTCCGCGAACAACATTCCGGTAAGCGTTTACGACAGCCTTGTCGAGACCGTTCACGAATTCCTTCCGGTCATGTACCGCTATGTCGCCCTTCGTAAGAAGATGCTCGGTCTTGACGAGCTCCACTACTATGACGTTTATGCTCCCCTCGTGAAAAATGTGAACAAGACCTACACATACGAGGAAGCCAAGGCTCTCCTTCTTGAGGCCGTTGCGCCGCTCGGCGAGGACTATGTCAACACCGTTAAGAAGGGCCTTGCGGACCGCTGGGTGGATGTCTATCCGAACGTCGGCAAATCCGGCGGAGCCTATTCAATCGGCACCGAGAAGAATCATCCGAACATCCTGATGAACTTCAACGGAACGCTTGACGATGTATCGACGCTTTGCCATGAGATGGGCCATTCGATGCACACCTACCTGACGCATCAGAACCAGCCCGTGCAGTATGACGATTACGCACTCTTCATCGCCGAGGTTGCCTCGACGGTCAACGAGAATCTTTTGATTGAGGCACTTCTTAAGAAGGAAACCGACCGCGACCTGCGGCTGTTCCTTTTGAATGAGTACATGGAAGGCTTCAAGGGAACGATCTTCCGTCAGACGATGTTCGCCGAGTTCGAGCGTATTGCTCATGACAAGATTGATGCCGGTGAGGCGCTTTCCACGACGACGCTTAACGAAATCTACCGTGGCCTGATCGAACAGTACTTCGGTCCCGAGCTTGTCATTGACGATGAAGTTGCCTATGAGTGGAGCCGCATCCCGCACTTCTACAGAAGCTTCTACGTATATCAGTACGCGACCGGTTACTCTTCGGCCGTAGCCCTTTCGGAAGCAATCCTTCACGAGGGCGCTCCTGCCGTGAAGCGCTATCTCGAGTTCCTGTCGCTCGGTAACTCCGTATACTGCCTCGATGCCCTGAAGCACGGCGGCGTGGATCTTTCGAGCCCCGAGCCCGTAAGGCTTGCGATGAAGAAGTTCGACGCCATCCTCACGGAAGCCGAAAAGCTGATTGCCGAATAGCATTTTCCGGGAAACGTTTTGCACCCGTCCGGGTTGTCCGGGCGGGTGTTTTTTGTTGATTTTCAGATAGTATTTATCGTAATTCGATAAATTTTTATTGACATTTTATTCTGTTTCTGCTACGTTTTATCTGACAGGGCAGGAAGGGAGGCACGCTGTATGGAAATTTCGGACGCTAAGAGAAAGCAGTATAAACTGGCTGTCGGGCTCAGGATTCTGACAGTTGTCATCGCAGTTTGTTTAGGGGGATTATGCATTTGGGCTTCGTTCATTCGCCGGTCGATTCCGTTTCTGACGAGTGACGAGCTGTGGAAGGCGCTCGGGATCGACCTGAAACAGTCAAACCCGCTCGGGACGGATGCCTGGACCGAGCTCATGAAGGGGCACCGGATCTTTACGGTCATCACCGCCCTGCTTACGGCCGGGGTTTTGTTCCTGTTCACCCGCGTCTGCGTCCAGATCGGGAAGGACAATTCCTTCTCCGAGGAAAATGCGACGTTCTTCAACATCATGGCTGCTCTTTCCGGTTGTGCTTCCGTGCTTTATCTTGTGAAGGGCTCCCTTTACGTCGGACGGTGTTTCGCGCGGGGCTTTGAACGGGCCGGCGTCATGCTTTTGTTCATCTACGGATGCACATTTGCCATCTTCCTCATCTGCGCCTTTTTGTGCAGGTCTCTTTCGAGGCTTGTCCATAACGCATATGAAGTGAAGCACGAAAACGACTTAACCATTTAGGAGGTGCGCATGATTGTCATAAATGTGGATGTCATGCTCGCCAAAAGAAAGATGAGCGTGACCGAACTGGCGGACCGGGTCGGCATCACGATTGCGAACATGTCCGTTCTGAAAACCGGCAAGGCAAAAGCCATCAAGTTCTCAACGCTCAACAAAATCTGCAAGGCGCTGAACTGTCAGCCGGGCGACATTCTTGAGTATGTCGAAGGCGGCGACGAAACGGAAACGGAGGATTCTAATGGAAACGAATAACGAAAACGAAGAAAATATCAACCTTGAACAGAATCAGGAAACAAACCCGGGCACCGGGGAAAGACCCGAGAGCATTCCGGTATTAATGCCCGTCTATATCAAACCGCAAGGCACTGATCAGCAGAGTCCGATTCGCGGGCAGGGCCGCTTTTTCAGCCTTTTGTTCATCCCTTCCCTGTTGTATGCCCTGGTATTTGCCTTTTGCACTTACGATAATGTGAAGGGCATTCTGCTGGCTCTTGTGGCGGTTGCCACGGTCATCTGCTGCCGGTATGCCGAGAAAAAGGAAGGCATTGTTTTGAAACGCGACAAGTTTTGGTACGAGTTTCTGCTTGTGCTTTTGGGCATTTCCTGCGGCCTTACCGACAACGACTGGATCATCTTCTTCAATATTGCCGGCATGTGCGTGACCCTGTTTGCCATGCTCTTTCATGACTTTTACGACGACCGTGACTGGACGATTCCGAAATATGTCGCGCAGTTTTTCAAAATGATTGAGGGCATCTTCGGCGGCGTTTTCGCTTTCTTTTACGATGCCGCGGCAAGCCGCCGTGAAGGCGGCTCCGGGAAGAAAACCGCGACTTATGTCCTTCTCGGGCTTCTGATTGCGGCACCGCTTCTTGCGATTATCGTCATGCTGTTAGGCTCTGCCGATTATGTCTTTTACACGATGCTGCGTAACGTATTCCGTTTTTCCTTCGCAACATGCGTCGTGGTCCTTCTTCTTTTTGCTGTCGGTTTCTTTGCTTCGTATGCCTGCCTTCGCGCCTTTTTGTGCCGCACGAAGGAAGTGCAGGTTCCGGAAACGAAGCGCTTCGAGCCGGTCATTGCCATTACGGTGCTTTCGGTGATTTCCGTCGTCTACCTCGTATTTTCCGGAATCCAGATTGCCTACCTCTTCATCGGCAACATGACGCTTCCCGGCAAATACACATACGCCGAGTATGCAAGAGAAGGGTTCTTCCAGCTTCTGGTTGTCTGCCTTCTGAACCTGTTACTTGTGCTGTTCACACTGGCCCTCTTTCAGGAGCATCCGGCGCTCAAAGGGCTTCTGTGCCTGATCTCCGGCTGCACCTGCATTATGATTGCTTCCTCCGCGCTTCGCATGGTGATGTACATCGATGCCTATTACCTGACGCGCAAACGCGTGCTCGTTCTGTGGGGGCTCGCGCTGATTGCGATTCTGCTGGTTGGCGTCTTCATCCGGATTTTCAGGAAGAGGTTTCCGCTTCTTCGCTACGGCATGGTTGTCTGCGCGCTTTGTTATCTCGTGCTCTCCTTCGGCCGGATGGATTATCTGATTGCAAAATACAACACGGAAATGATCATGCCGGATGCAGCCGTGAGCATCGATTTCCTAAATGCGACGCAGTGGAAAGGCTCAAGCAATCTTTCCGCGCTTTCTGCCGATGCTGCGCAAAGCTTAAGCTATCTTTCCGCGCTTTCTGCCGATGCTGCGCCGGCCATCCTTGAGTATGACACGCCTGACCAGCCGGTGTTTACCGAGATCCGCATTCCGGTGGGTGCCGATTCCTCTTCGCTTCTGGCTGCCGCCACGAAGAAAGGTTCCAACTGGGTGGATTTGTATAAGCGCAACATAAAGGATGTGAAGAAGGACTCCTACCGGCAGTGGAACCTGTCCCGTTTCACGGCAAAGAAACTGCTTGAGGCGGGGAAGTGAGCCGCCCACAATACCCTTAGGAAGTACGCCGTCATAAACGAAAAGCGAGGCTGCCGAAAACAGCCTCGCTTAACTTTAGCCATAAATCACTCTTACTGCTCTCCGCCGTTGTTGCTTCCGCCGCCGTTGGCACGCAGATAAGTCAGAACGCTGAGAACGATACCGATGATGAACCAAAGTAAAAGAATCGTTCCGAGAATCCATCCGATAAACGGAACGAATTTGATCAGGATTCCGCCGATGATTGCACCGAGAAGATACAAAACAATGCAGGTAATCAGTCCTGAAGAATCCGTCGCACGGTCTACGAACGGGAAAATCTTCTTGATCAGGTCGGGATTGAAATTGTCCATAAAATGCACCTCCGTGTAAAATGATATAGTAAATTATTTAGTGCCGAAAATACGGTCGCCTGCGTCTCCGAGACCGGGAACGATGTAACCGTTCTCATTGAGATGGTCATCCATTGCGCCGATATAGACGTCAACCTCGGGATGTGCCTTCTGCAGGGCTGCCAGTCCTTCAGGTGCGGCTATCAGGCAGAGAAAACGGATTCTCTTAATGCCGCGCTTGTTAAGCATGTCAATTGCTGCGATGGCGGAACCGCCTGTTGCAAGCATCGGGTCTACAACAAAGATGTCACGGTCTTTCGCATCCTGCGGCATCTTGCAGAAATATTCGTGAGGCTCCAAAGTCTTCTCATCGCGGTACATTCCGATGTGGCCGACCTTAGCATTCGGGTTCATCCGAAGAATACCGTCGCACAAGCCGATACCGGCGCGGAGAATCGGAACCACGCAAAGCTTCTTTCCGGCAATCTCCTTCACGGTTGTCTTGCAAATCGGAGTCTCAATCTCCTTATCTGCAAGCGGAAGGTCGCGGCTTGCCTCATAGTAAATCAGCATCGCCACTTCGTTAACAAGATCGCGGAAATCCTTCGTGGAAGTCTCCTTCATGCGCATGATGCCGATCTTGTGCTGCAAAAGCGGATGATCCATAATGACAACTTTGCCCATATAACATTTCCTCCAATCGCGTGAAAATGCATTCACTGCAAATCATTATACTCTCCGCTTCGGAAAATGTAAAGACAGCCCGGGGAAAATAAAAAAAACTCCCCGAAAAAGAGGAGTAGCCCGAGCGATAACGCCGGGCTAATATTATATGAAAAAATCAATTGGAAATGTCTGTTTCATTCGGGATTGCTTTCCCTTTACGATTGCGATTATATCGGACATATTTTAGGATAGTATTTCGGGTTTGTAAACAAATTGTTAACTTTGCAATCACATTTTCCACGAAATCAATATTGAAAAAAGCCCGTAAATACGGGCTTTTCCGAGGTTTTCCTATTTGCAGGCGTGACATTCATACCCCTTCATCAAAAACTGAATGATATAAATGTGCTGCTTTTCGGTATCGCTTGTCTTCTCCTGCTTCCGAATCCGGTCCAGAAGCCGAAGCGCCGACCAACGGTCGCAATCGGACAGTTCCGGAACGCCTTCCGGCACCGGCTCCAGAAGAATGAAAGCCAAAAGCCGCACCAATGCCGTACACGTGACACCGGTTTCCTCACCCTCCGGCGTCTCCGAAAGACGACCAAGGAGCTCCGTGATCATGTCACGCACCTGCCCGACCGTATACTCGACACCCATGGCGCCGACGAGGGGGAGCGAGATCTCCCCGAGATTCTCCGGATAGAATTCCATAATGCCTCCTGATTATGAACTGCAAGGATGATTATACCATAAGCTCTTTTCTTTGCAACAAAAAAACTCCCCTGAAAAGAGGAGTAGCCCGACGTTACCGCCAGGCTAATATTATATGAAAAAATCGGAAATGTCAGTTTTATGTAGGAATGTTTCCTGTTCCTTTCTGAGCCTTATTATATCGGACATATTTTAGGATAGTATTTCGGTCTTGTAAATAATTTGTTAATAAATTGCTCTTTTTTCCTAAAAAACGCACTTTTTCGGGCTTTTTTCCGATTTTCCAGGTTAAAAAGTTGATATAAATTATGAACTCCTCACCTGAAACCGTTCCCCAACAGGCTTATGTTACGAAACAGCATGGCGGAAATTCGTCTTTTCTTATCTCCGCCTCCGCTTTCCGAATCGCTGATAGGAAAAGAACGAGATCAAAAACATTGCCCCGGCAAGGAGCCACAATACCGGAAGAAGAATCTGCACCCCTTCCGGGACCCGGCTTGTATGAGAAGAGCTCGAAAGATACTGCCAGCCGTAAAAGAACGACAGCAAAACGTCCAGAACAACCGTGACAATATTCAGCCACACATACTTTTCTTCTTTATTTCTCACCGGAGTGCCGTTCAGATCAAAGCAGAACCGAACGCCGTCCGTGGTGTTTTCCGCATGGTATGCCGCTCCGTGACGGTCCAGAATGCCGGCGCTGATGGCATGCCCCATTCCGCCGGTCTTTGCTTCGCCCTTTCGGTCTTCCGCATACATCGGCGTCCACAGATTTCGAAGCTCCTCGTCCGAGAACTTCGTTCCGCGGTTATATACGGAAAATGAAGCCCCGTCAGTCCTGATCCGAACCGTCGTTCCTTCTTCCCCGTATTTGAGCGCATTCGAAATCAGGTTATCCATGACCATCCGAATCAGGTCAGGGTTACAGCGAACCTCGCCCCCGTTCCGTTCGGAAAAATCGATTGACATCCCGCGTTCGAGAAGGATTTCGTTATGAGAGGCAAGGACCTCGTCCACAAGCCCGTCAAGGTTCACATTTTCCTTCTCAAGCTTTACATTCCGGTCCATGACACGTGAATAGGTAAGCATCCGGTTGAGAAGATAATTCATGTTCTCACTCTCCCGAACCAGCACGCCGCAATAATGGTCCTGCTTCTCCTGTGAAACGCCGGACATCAGATACTCGGACGTGTTCTGCACAACCGCGACGGGCGTCTTTAATTGGTGCGCCATCGCGTTGATGAACGTGTCGCGAAGCTTCTTGGCTTCCAATCTGCGCTGCTCCGTGCCCCATACGATGATCATGACATACGCGGCGGCCGCCTGCATGAAAATAAGCGTGATGACCAGGGGCTTCCGGATTCCCGCGCCGACAATGCCGCTTCGGTCAAAATTGACGGAAATGTTTAACTCACTTCCCTCATGAAACGTCCCGGCCACAGAGACCGATGTACCGCCGGTGATATCAATCAATTTTCCGCCTTCACACAAAAAACCGTCACGTTCCGTGACCTTGGCCTGCATAATGCGGGAAGACGGACCGGTCTTCTGCGGAATCATGAAGAATGCGGGATCGGAGATCACATTTTTCTGTGCCTCGTCATACAGATTCTCTGACAAATACAACGCCGTTTCTCCGCTTCGATCTTCCGCATTAAGGGTGACGGAGGTTGCTCCGCTTCTGACTGTAACCGATGTCGGAATCCATTCGCCGCCATCGGTCTTCCTGCCGTATACGGTGTCCACGACAAAGCCTTTATCCCCTGTCAGCCGATCGGCAATCCGGCTCACTTCTTCAAGCTGTTTTTTTGAGAAATGCTCCGACAGATCCCACACCCGGTTCTTTCCGTTCTCCACGTAAAACAGCAGGTTGATTTCCCTGAGAGAATCTGCAATCTGTCTGTCCCCTATGGAAATACTCGTTGTAAACCGATCCTTATAGGCTTCGTCGGACCACAGCAGCCGGATGCCCTGCAGGTACTGTCTTGCCGCCTGGCAGTCATCCATCGGTGCCGGGAACATCTCCACGATGTTTCGAAGAAGCTCCTCGTCGCGCTTTCGTGACGCCCGCTTCTCATGTCCCCACAGAATCAGGACAAAGAGCGCTGCCACCACAAGGAAAATCACTTCCGTCAGAACATAGCGAAGCCATCTTCCGCCCTGTCTTCTGATGCTTTTTTCTTTCATATGAACCCTCCGAATCTTTCCTCAGGAGAGAAACCGATATCCTTCTTTAATGACTGTCTCGATATGCTTCCTGCCGTATTCGCCGAGCGATTTTCGAAGCTTTTTGATGTGCGTATCGACCACCCGGTCGCTGCCCTCATAATCATAGCCCCAGATCCGGTCGAGAATCTGTTCTCTCGTGAGCACGCGGCCGCGGTTTGTGAGAAAATACCGAAGCAGGTTGAAGTCTAATGCCTGCAGCCCGACTTCTGCACCGTTCACAATTACCTGATGCGTTGCATAGTTCACACTGAGGTCTCCGTCCGCATACACATCCGAAGTAACGGCCCGTCCGGCCGAACGCTCCAGCACGGCTTTGCATTTGGCAGCAAGAATCGGAAGCGAGAACGGCTTCACGATGTACTCGTCCGCGCCGAGATTATAGCCGCGAAGCTGATCCTCCTCCTGCACTCTCGCAGTCAGAAACAGAATCGGAACATCCTCCCTCGAGCGGATGCGGCGACACACTTCAAACCCGTCCATCTTAGGCATCATGACATCGAGAATCACAAGCTGAAACTCGCCCTCGCAAAAAGTATCCCAGGCGCTCTGCCCGTCGGCGCACGCGCAGACGGAAAAGCCTCTGTCCGTGAGGTAATCCGTCATGACTTCTCTCAGGTTTGTGTTGTCCTCCGCAAGAAGAATTCGTTCCATCGGTTCCCTTTCTTTTTACTTTGTTCGGACCAAGCTTAACGCCGTGATGTGTACTCCGTATGTCAGCTTACGGATTTTTTCAGATATTTTTTCATCACACGGCAGCCGTGGTGGATTGCCATGTAGTAAAACCAGAACCCCACAAGGAGCCACAGTGTGCAGTGGCCGATTATGATATACCCGAACACCGCAAGCCCGTCTAAAAACGCCTCCCGAAGTTTCAGCCCGCGGTATCGTCTGATGAACATCATTACGAGAAATGCTACAAGCCAAATCAACCCTAAAAGAACCGAAAGATTCAGCACAAGAACCGGGGAGGTAAGCGTAGAATCCTTCGTGACCTCCTGACTCATTTTCAGGAGTATTTCCCAAAACCAGAACCCAAATAGTTCTGCCAATTCAAAAAGATCATTTACGTCAGCATAAGAATCTACGGGGGGAAGAAAAATCATATAAACCGGAATCATAATTACGATTGCGGTAATCATGTTCTCGGCTCTCTTCCGGCCGAGCAGCTCCTCCCCGGACGGTTTAAACGCCTCACGGTACATTAGGATTGCCTCCCATATACCAAAGGCAATCAATCCAATCCCTACGAAGAATCCGCTGAGCAGGAATCCGCCGATTAATAGAAGGATGATTGCAAACTGTTCCCTGACGAAATAAGACTCCTTCCGCTCCCGGCTCAAAAGGCGGCGTATCCAAAGGAAAACCCCCGCTACCAGAGCGAACAGCACAATCGGCCCCATCAGCAGGTACATCCACTCCATCGCTGCCATAACCGGGCTGTGTATCGGATTCGCATGACAGACACCGGTCATCCCGAAAAGCAACACCGCAAACAGTGTCGCGAGTGCCTTGCCTCGATTGTACCATTTTTCCTTGTAACTCATTGTGATACCCCCTACTTCAAACTGGAAATAACATCCAACAACACTCCCACACCGTAGGACACCGCGTTCAGAATTAACGAAAGCCCAAAAGGATTCATCGGCAGAACTTCTCTCTTGCCGGAATCATCTGCCTCCGTGCTTCTCAGCATCCGGGCGTAAACCGCCCCTTCGACGAAAACCACAATTGCCTCCAGCGGGAGCTCCAGAAGCCGCGTCAGAAACCCGTTGCCCAATGCCTGAATCATCAGGAATGCAAGCGTAACGATGATCGGATTCGTGATGCAGTTCACATTTAACATCACGCCGAAATTGCGCTTTCCCCGCACGCCGAGCGCATACGCAAGCGACAGCTCAATGACAACCGCCAGCACGAGATTAGAAGAAATCATCGACGCGTATTCAACGAACCACTTCTCTTCATAGAAAATCAGAAACGGCCACCCCATCTTCTTCTCCCCTGAAACCGATTTTATTCATTTTACCATAAAACAGCGCGGTTGTGCACAAAAAACCGACGAAACCCGAAATTACAGGTTTCGTCGGTAGATTAATTCATATTCGGTTGCCGCTCTCTTACTTCACCGAGAATGCGTAAACCGTGCAGTAGTCGAACGGAACTTCCGCGTCGAAGATGCTCGACTCGAACGCAGGTGTGTTGCAGGCGTTCGGGAAGAACTGCGTCTCGAAGCATACGCCGTAGCGACGGTCATACTGCGCACCGTCCTTACCGGTTTCCTTTCTCATGAAGTTACCGGTATAAAGCTGCATGCCCGGAAGGTCGGTGTAAACTTCCATGAAGCGGCCGCTCTTCTCATCGTAAAGGCTTGCAACGAGATCCATCTCATCCTCTTCGATCTCGAGATTCAAAGCATAGTTGTGGTCGTATCCGCCGGCCAGCTTCAAAGGCTCGAAATCAGCGTTGATATCCTTGCCGATCTTCTTGGGGGTACGGAAATCCATGGGCGTTCCGGTAACATCAAGGAACTCGCCGGTAGGAATCAGGAACTTGTCGGTAGGCGTAATTCTGTCGGCCTTAACCCAAACCTCCTGATCAAGGATGTCTCCGCTTCCCTGTCCGGCCAGGTTGAAATACGAATGGTTCGTCAGGTTGATAACCGTCTTCTTGTCGCTTACCGCGAAGTACTCGATGGCAAGCTCATTGTCATCGGTCACGGTATAAGTAACCGTAACATCCAGATCTCCGGGGAAGCCCTGCTCTCCGTCCGGGCTCAGTCTGGAAAATGCGATGCTCGTGCTGTCTTCATCGGTAAATACTTCGACATCATACATCATATGGTTGTATCCGGTCGGGCCGCTGTGAAGGTTATTGATGCCGTTGTCATTTTTCGCAAGCTCATAGGTCTTGCCGTCGATTTCAAACTTGGCACCGCCGATACGGTTTGCGTGACGTCCGATGAAGGAACCGAAGCCGCAGCCGTTATCCTCGTAGCCGCTTACATCGTCATAGCCGAGCGCGATGTCCTCGATCTTGCCGTTACGGTCGGGCACATAGATGCCGACAATCAACGCGCCGTAGTCACAGAAAGAAACCTTCATACCGTTCTTGTTCTCGATCGTATAAAGCGTAGCCTTCTGTCCGTCCTTGGTCTTTCCGAAACTCTGTTTTACAATGCTCATTTAAAACCCCTTTCTCCGACTCTTAGTCGGGCACAAAATTATCTTCATTTGTGAATAAAAGATTCCATCCTTTTCGGCCTCCGCGGCCGGTCAAAAGCTCCTGTTAAGGCGTCAGTCTTGCAGGTCCTCTGAACAGGAACATGGCTTCCTTAATCGGAAGTCCGAGAAGCAACATCGTAAGACGGTCAACGCCGATGCCGAAACCGCCGTGCGGCGGGCAGCCGTACTTGAAGAACTCGAGATAGAACTTAACGTCGTTTGCAAGTCCCTTCTCTTCAGCCTGCTTCTTCAGTACTTCATAGCGGTGCTCACGCTGTGCGCCGGTCGTGATCTCGACGCCGCGCCAAATCAGGTCGTAGCCCTGCGGCACGCCGTTCTCGTCACGCATATGATAGAACGCTCTCTTCTCTGCGCTGTAATCGGTAATGAACAGGAATTCGTGGTTGTAATGCTTCTTCACCCACTCGTAGCTGAGATGCTCGGCCTCGGTCGTCAAATCGCCCTTCTCCTCGTCGGGAACCGTATAACCGTACTCCTTCTCAAGAGCATCGTAAAGGTCGGCAAGCTTCACTCTCGGGAAAGGCGTGGTCGGGATGATGATCTCCGCATCGAATTCCTCGGTGGAGAAGGTCTCCTTAATCTGCTCGCCGTACTTCGCCTTTACCTTCTTAAGCGCTTCGGTCAGAAGCTCCTCCTCGAATTTCATGACATCCTCGAAGGACTTAATATAGCTGAACTCGATATCGAAGCAGGTGAACTCGGTCGCATGCTTGCTCGTAAAGGACTTCTCCGCGCGGAATACCGGTCCGACTTCGAAATAGCGCTCGAAACCGCTTGCCATCGCCATCTGCTTATAGAACTGCGGGCTCTGCGCAAGATAGGCATTCGGAAGATTGTAGCTCGGGAAATAATCAAGACGGAATACATCCGCGCCGGATTCGGAAGCCGCGCCGATCAGCTTCGGCGTATGCACCTCGATGAAATCACGGTCCAAAGCGAAATCGCGAAGGGCACGCACAAGCTCGGTCTGCGCCTTGAACATCAACTGGTTCGCATCGGTACGAAGGTCGATCCAGCGGTAATCGATTCTCTGGTCAATCGAGGACTTCTCAACGGCCGCTTTCTTCTTCGTTGCCGGAATGTACTCTCTCGCAATCGGAAGCGGAGCCGCAACCGAATCAACCGTAATCGAGGTCGGGATGATCTCCACGCCGTTCAGCTTGACGAAGTCGGAAAGCTGCACGGTTCCGGTGACAAATACGACCGAATCGAGCGTAATCTTCGCAAGCTCGTCAGCCCAGTCCGGGTGAAGCTCCTTCTCAATTGTTACCTGCACTTTGCCGGTGATGTCCTTCAAAACAAGGAAGGCCATCGATTTGCCGTCACGCCAGTTCTCGGCAAAGCCCTTTACGAGGACCTCCTGCCCGGCGTAATTCTTCACGTCTTTAATCTGAATTCTGTCCATCTTCATTCTCCTTATGGTGAAACCGCAATTTGCGGAAATCGTTCCTTTTCCATAGGCCGTCAGAACGGTCTCTCGGGGCCGTACTTCTTCAGGCTATCGAATCCTGTCGGCAAGCTCTGCAACAGGAACTGCTTCCTGCTCGCCGGTCTCCATATTCTTCAGCATGACGCTTGCGGAAGCGCGCTCCGACTCGCCGATGATGGCGGCGTACGGAATGCCGAGGCGGGCAGCGTATTTCATCTTCTGCTTCATGCCCTTCTGCTGGTAGTAAACATCGGCCGGAATGCCTTCGCCTCGTACCTTTGCGGCAACCGCAATCGCCTCGTTCATGTCATCCTCGCCCATCGGAATCACAATGACTCTTGCAAGGCTTCCCGCATTGCTCTTCACAAGCCCGTTCTCCTTCAGCTGGTAGAACAGACGGGTCAGTCCGATGCTGATGCCGATGCCCGGCAGCTTCTGGTCGGTATAGTAATCCGCAAGGTTATCGTAACGGCCGCCCGAGCAGATGCTTCCCATGCTCGGATAATCGTTCAGCATCGTTTCGAAAACCGTGCCGGTATAGTAATCAAGACCTCTTGCAATCGTCAGGTCGATGCGGAAATTCTCCTCCGCGATGCCGAAGCGGCGAAGGTAACCGATGACGGCCTCAAGCTCCGAAACACCTGCCTGATAACGCTCGTCGGCGATGTTCTGCGACTTCAGTGCTGCAAGTACTTCGTCGTTGCTTCCCTTGATTGCGATAAATGCAAGGATTCTTTCGATGTCCCCTGCTGCCACGCCGAATTCTTTCAGCTCTTCGTTAACGGCTTCCTTGCCCATCTTCTCAAGCTTATCGATGGTCCGGAGGATGTCCCCGATCTTATCGGCATAGCCGAGCTCGCTGAAGAATCCGTTCAAAACCTTTCGGTTATTCAGGCGAATCGTGAAGGAACCGAAATCCAACTCCTTAAACACCTGGCAGATGATCGCCGGCATTTCGGCGTCATAAACGATATCGAGGGAATCCAATCCGATGACATCGATATCGCACTGATAGAATTCACGGAAACGTCCCTTCTGCGGACGCTCGCCGCGGAATACCTTGCTCATCTGGTAACGCTTGAACGGAAACACGAGATCCTGCTGGTGCTGCGCCACATACCGCGCAAGCGGCACGGTCAGATCGAACCGAAGCGCAAGGTCGGTGTCTCCTTTGTCAAAGCGGTAAATCTGCTTCTCCGTCTCACCGCCTGCCTTCGCAAGAAGCACCTCCGAAAGCTCAATCGTCGGGGTGTCAAGCGGCAGGAAACCGTAGCGCTCATATACGCCGCGGATCGTATCGTACATGCGGTTGAACGCAATCTGGTCTTCCGGCAGAAGTTCCATAAAGCCGGGCAGAATCCTCGGCTGTACTTTATTGCTCATTAGCCTTCCTCCTTAACTTTTCCTGGTTATAAAGTCCGAGCTGCTGCTCCATGTCGATGAGCACCTTAACCTGCGCAAACTCGGGTTTATGAACGACCGAGAGAAATGCGAGGAATACCCTCATATCATACTCCCGTACATCTTCTATCATCATTTCAATTGCGGCATCCACCGAGAACGCTGCCCGGTAAGTCCGGTTACTGACAAGGGCGGAGAATACGTCACACACGCGCAGGATCCGCGCGCCGAACGGGATTTCTTCGCCCTCCAGATGGTTCGGATATCCGGAACCGTCGTAGTTCTCGTGATGACATGCGATATAAGAAATCACCTTTTCGGAATAACTGCCTTCGGAGCGAAGCAGCTCGTTGCCCATCGCCGGATGCATGCGCACATATTTCGTATGCTCAACGTTGAGCATTTCCGAATCATGCACGTAAAGCTGCTCGGCAAGCGTCAGCTTACCGATGTCATGAAGCATTCCGGCCACGCGGATGTCTTCGCATTCCTCTTCGGGAAGCCCCAGCTCCTCCGCGACAAGTCCCGAGAGCATGCTGACCACGCGGGCATGCGAAAGAAATCCCTGCATGTCGCTTTCCTGCGGGATGTCGTTCGCTACTCTTCGGATCAGTTCTATTTCTCTTGAATAATCCATCTGCTCTCCTAACCGCTTAGCGGCTTATGTGAAATTCGTCTCCAAAAAAGTCTTCTTCCGTTCAATCATTTCATCGATGCGCGCGATATAGTCCGTGAGGCTCTTCACATTTTCCACGCGCTCGATGCGGTCTTCGCCGTAAAACACGAACTTGCTCATCGCGCCGGCCCCTGCTGCCAGAATCGTCTGCTTTTCCTCCATGATGAGGATGTTGTAGATGCCTTCCGTGCCGGGCTTTGCATAGCCGACATTCTCGAGGTTTTCGGCCATATTCTTCTGACGGTACAGATAATAGGGCCGATAGCCGTGCTCTTTGGCAAATGCGACGGTTCTCTCAAGCATATCCGAAACACCGGTTGCTTCGAGTCCCGCATAGTTTTCCCGCTCGGTCGTCAGCCTCGCGGCACGCTTTAAGGCAAGCGTGTGAACCGTCAGATTCTCGGGATCGAGCTTTGCAATCTCCGAGAGTGTATAGCTCACATCGTCCGGGTTCTCCCCGGTAAGACCGATGATCATATCCATGTTGATGTTGTTATGGCCGCAGGCGCGGGCCGTATGGAAGGCCTCGACAATCTGCTCCGCCGTGTGGCGCCGTCCGATCAGGTCAAGCGTCCGCTGCCGCATCGACTGCGGATTGATGCTGATGCGGGTCACGCCGTATGCCTTCAAAAGGCGCATCTTCTCTTCGGTCACGCTGTCCGGGCGTCCTGCTTCCACCGTATACTCGAGCACCTCATCCATCGGCAGATGCTTACGAACCGTCATAAGAAGCCTCTCAAGCTGCGCTTCGTTAAGCGCGGTCGGCGTTCCGCCTCCGATATAAACGGTGCTGAGCCGTTTCTTCGGACGGCAGGTTCCGAGAAATGCAATCTCCTTTTCAAGCGCGTCCAGATAATCGTCCGCGAGCTTTCCGAATTTGGAAAGCGGATAAGAAGTGAAGGAGCAATATGCGCAGGTCGTCGGGCAGAACGGGATGCCGATATAGATGCTGTATCCGTTCTGATAATCCATTCCGGAAAGAATCTCATGCTCCCGCTTCGCTATCGTAATGCTCGTTTCGGTCTTGGCATCCGAGCAGAGGTATTCGGTTTTCATCGCGCGGCGGATTTCGTCCTCGTCCTGTCCGTCCGCTACGGCCTCATAGACAAGCTTCGTCGGGCGAACGCCGGTCAGGATGCCCCACGGAAGAGTCAGCCCGGTGTCTTTCGAAAGAATCTTATAAACTTCCCTTGCGATGCGGTTACGGAAGGCTTTCCGCTCGGAATTCACGCCGTCTGCATCGGCCCGGCCGATCAGTTCTCCTTTTTTATAGACGCGGATGCGAAACCAGTCCTCCATCAAAAGCATGCAGAAGGAATAATCATTTGCGGCATTGCAGGAAAGAAGAAGCGGATCGGTTTCCTTTTCGAACACAAGCCGCATGGCCTCGTCCTCAGCTTCGTAATGCGAAACCTCAAAGTCGGCATTCGGAAGAAAGGCCCGAATCAGCGGTCGCATTTCCTGCTCGTAATCTCTTCCGAACAGATTCAGTTCAACAAGCGTATCCATTATTTCTCCCGCTTCGTCCAAGTAAAAATGTTATAACGCTTTTCATAGGCAATATTGGTCGCCGGCCCGTGTCCCGGAAGGACAATCGTTTCCTCCGGCAGTTCGTATAACACGTTCCGTATGGAATTCATCAGTTCCTCGTTGCTTCCCGTCGGAAAATCCGTCCGCCCGACGCTCTCCATGAAAAGCGTATCCCCGGACACAACCATCGATTCCGCAGGGAAGAAATAGCTGTAACTGCCTGCCGTATGGCCGGGCGTATGAAGGCAGGTCACGTAAAGTCCCGCAATGTCCAAAAGCTCCTCATGAGAGACAAAACGGTCGGCCGTCACCAAAAGAGCGTCCGGATTCGGATACTCCTCCCGAAACATGTGCGGAAGCACATACTCCGAATCCGAAAGCAGGTCTTTCTCCTCCTCGCCGGCGATGACCGGAATGCCGTACTCGGTCCTAAGGTTCTTAACGGCGCCGACATGATCGAAGTGCGCATGCGTCAGGAAAATGGCAACCGGCTTCATTCCGGTCTCCCTGACGGCACTCTTAATGCCCGCCGCGTCTGCGCCGGGATCAAAGATCAAAAGCTCCTTCGTTTCCGGGTTTCCGATCAGATAGCAATTGGTTGCAAGCGGTCCGACCGGAATGGTTTTTACGATATGCATGCCCTGCTCCTTAGCCGCTGGTACGCTCAATGTCGATGACATTGGGCTGCGCGGAAATCCTGCTGATGATGTTTCTGAGCTGCTCCGTTCCGTGCACGGCAAAGGAAACCGTAATCGTGCTGATTTCGTTCTTTCCGGGTCTTGCGGAAACGGAATTGATATTCACCTTTTCCTCACTCAGAATCTTCGTGACCTCAAGAAGCACGCCCGGGTTATTGCGGGCAAAGATTCTGATTTCGGCATTGTAAATATGGTCACTCTTATCGGCCTCTTCGATGTTCCATTCGGCATCAATCAGGCGCACCTTGTCCGACTCGGGCAGATGAATCATATTCACGCAGTCTGTCCGATGAATCGTCACGCCGCGGCCTCTTGTCACATAACCTATGATCTCGTCTCCCGGAACCGGTGCGCAGCACTTTGAAAAATGTACGGCTACATCTCCCATTCCCTGAACGATGATGCTTCCCTTATGGTGAACGGTTCTCGGTTTTTCGCCGCCGCCCCGTTCATTGAGATCCGCAAGAAGCTGGTCTTCTGTGACATTTTCCTCCTGCGTTTTCTTCCACTCTTCGTAGAGACGGTTGACAATCTGGCCTTCCTTGAGGCTGCCGTGCCCGACTGCCGCAAGAAGCGAATCCCAGTCGCGGAAGCCGTATTTTCTCTGGCATATCGCCTGATATTCGGGCTTCAGCACGTCGGAGAGACGGATGCCCTTTGTTTTGGCATAATCCGTAAGCAGGTTTTTGCCCCGCTGGATGTTATCTTCTTTTAATTCGGCCTTGAACCACTGACTGATCTTGTTGCGCGCCTGGCTGCTCTTGACAATCTTCAGCCAGTCACGGCTCGGTCCGCGGGAATTTGCAGACGTCAGAATCTCAATCTGGTCGCCGTTCTGAATCTCATAATCGATCGTGACAAGCTTGCCGTTGACCTTGGCGCCGATCATCTTGTTGCCGACGGCACTGTGAATGCTGTAGGCAAAGTCCACGGGGTTGCTGCCGACCGGAAGCGTCTTCACGTCACCTGTCGGTGTGAAGCAGTATACGCTTTCGTTGAAAAGGTCGAAGTCGTTCTTTAAGGAGTCCAAAAACTCCTTATTGTCGGACATGTCGCGCTGCCATTCGAGAACCTCACGGAGCCAGATCATCTTCTCGGCTTCGGTCTCCTTGGTCGTGCGGCCTTCCTGCGCCTCTTTATACTTCCAGTGCGCCGCGATACCGTATTCGGCAATGCGGTGCATCTCTTTCGTGCGGATCTGAATCTCAAACGGCGTTCCGTTCGGTGCAATCAGCGACGTATGAAGAGACTGATACATGTTCGGCTTCGGCATCGCAATATAATCCTTGAAACGGCCCGGGATGGGCTTATAAATCTCATGGATGACGCCGAGCGCTGCATAACAGTCCTTAACGGAATCCACGATGATGCGGATGGCGAACAGATCGTAAATCTGATCGAGCGTCTTGTGCTGGTTCACCATTTTCCGGTAAATGCTGAAGAAATGCTTCGCTCTACCGCTGATTTCGGCTTCGATTCCGGCTTCCTTCAGATGCTTCTCCACTTCCTCGGTAATGCCGCTGATAAATGCCTCGCGCTCCGCCCGGGTCGCCTTAATGCCCTCGGACAGTTCCTTGTAAACGTCCGGCTCGAGATACTTAAGAGCCAGATCATCGAGTTCGGTTTTAATCTTGCTGATACCGAGACGCTGCGCGATCGGGGAATAAATGTCAAGCGTTTCACGTGACTTCTCGATCTGCTTCTCGGGCGTCTGGTACTGCATCGTTCTCTGGTTATGCAGCCGGTCCGCGAGCTTGATGACAACGACACGGATGTCCTTTGCCATCGCGATGAACATCTTACGGAGGTTCTCCGCCTGGACCTCGATCTTGTCCTGTGAATAATTCAGCTGTGTCAGCTTGGTAACGCCGTCAACAAGGGAAGCGACTTCATTTCCGAATTCTTCCTCGATCTGCTCGTCGGTAACGCCGGTATCTTCGACAACATCATGCAAAATTCCGGCGATAATCGTTTCCTTGTCCATCTCGAGTTCGGCAAGGATGATGGCCACCGACAGCGGGTGGATGATATACGGTTCGCCGCTCTTTCTTCTCTGGTCACCGTGAGCGGATTTCGCCAGTTCATATGCTTTTTCGACAGAAGAAAGGTCCGTATTCGGACGGTACTTCCGTATTGTTTCCAACAGCTTCTGGTGTAAGATTTCCGGGTCGGTGAAGTCACTGGTTATTCCGACTCTTCCGACTTCCTTCGTATCGTCGCTCATACTGAACCTCCTTTCTGAAAAATGTGACGGATATACTTTTAGGACGGCAGCGGGGCGGGATAATCCCGCAGGCTGCCTATGCGTGAGACTGCAGATTGGAGATACTTTGCAGGCTGCCTGTCTCCCACCCGACGGGCGTGCCTGAAAGCCTTTTTTGCTCTCCGGTTGGCCGCGATTCGCTCCTTCGGGCTACTCCTTCGCGTCTGTGGGCATACCTACAAGCCTTTTTTGCTCTCAGGTAGGCCGCAGAACGCTTTTTTAAGCTTCTGCTCCGCGTCAGCGGGCATACCTACGGGCCAATTTCGCTCTCAGGTAGGCCGCAGAACGCTTTTTTAAGCTTCTGCTCCGCGTCAGCGGGCATACCTATGGGCTAATTTTACGCTCAGGTATGCCGGCGAACAGCTCCTTGAACTCTATAGATTCCCTGCCTACTTCCCGGGGTACTTGATTACGCTGGCCACATCGTACTTGGCAAGTTTCTTGCGGCCCTGCAGGCCTTCAAGCTCCATTAAGAATGCGATGCGTACGACAGTGCCGCCGAGACGTTCCACCATCTTGGCAATAGCTTCGATGGTTCCGCCGGTTGCAATCAGGTCGTCGATGATGACAACCTTGTCGCCGGGCTTGATGGCATCCTTATGCATCTCCACGGTAGCGGTACCGTATTCAAGCGCGTAGGTTTCCGAAATGGTTTCGCAGGGAAGCTTACCCTTCTTACGGGCAAGCACAAAGGACTTGTGCAGATTGTAAGCAATCGGGGCGCCGAAGATAAAACCTCTCGACTCGGCACCGACAATCGCGTCAAACTCCACGCCCTTAAGAAGCTTCTGGATGCTGTCAATTGCCAGCTTCAGCCCGTCCGGATCCTGAATGACGCTCGTCACATCCCGAAACATAATTCCGGGCTCCGGAAAATCCGGAATGGTCCGTACGTAATCCTCGATTTTCTTCTTCATAACCGTCAACCCCTTTTCTTTATTTCCCGTTGCCGGACCGGCTTTCCGCCGCATCCAAACAACAACCCATTCTAAAAATAGAATTATATCACGAATACCGTTTTTCTACAAGAAAAATGTCACGCATAAAAAGAAGACCTGCCGAAGCAGGTCTCAGTCAGAAAACAAAGAACGGGCATCTGCCACACGACAGATGCCCCTGTTCTATACTACAAAGAACCAGTTTGCCATCACATAGCTCAGCGCGCCCGCTTCCCGTAAGCAAAGAAGCAGGGGTACGGCAAATGCAACGATGCCGACGATAGCGGTCAGAAGAAAGCTCTTAAGCCTCGTTGTCAGCAGGACCGCAAGCAGGGCAACAAGAAGCATTCCGATGAAACGCTTCAGGTAGATGAGCGCGATGCCGCCCGCAATGGAAAGGCCTGCCGGTTGCTTCGCCCAGTCCATGATGCTGCAGGCCTTAAAGTCAATGCCACCGGTTCCGTAACCCTTCAATACCTGGTACAGATAGCGGCCGTAGATCATGCCGAAGAAGGCCGTCACCGTCAGCAGAAGAAGCACGGCTTTGGTCAGATATACGCGGTTCCTCGCGGGACTGATGCGGATCTGCCCGGCCATGCCGGTCCGGTACTCGGTCGCCATCATCGCGGTTCCGGCAAGGATGGCCGCCAGAACGGCGCAGACGCCGAGAATCACATTCTGCTTCCGGTCGTTATACAGTCTCTCATAGCCGCGGCTGTCCACAGCCCGGGCGCCTTCCTTCGTCTGCAGGTATTCCACATAGGTGCCGATCTTATCGAGGGCCTCCTGCTTATAACTTAAGGAAATCGAATCGGACGCGGTCATCTGCTCGAGTTCGAACTCTTCACGGAACTTCGCAAGTGTCTCCCCGTACTGCGCGGGTTCAACCTGCTCAAGCCGGTACAGGTACGACTGGTAGAACATCTCCTCAATGGAGGAATAGTTTTTCTGGTACGGCTTTGTCGTGAAAAGCAGAATGACGATCACCGCGAGAATGATATACCCGATTTTCTCAAACCGGAAATACTTCACGCTCTCGTGAAGGGCAAGCCTCGTATGGGTTCCGAAGGAGCGCTCCTCCGCCGTTCCGCCGGCCCGAAGAAGACGAAGAGCCTTGCCCCGCTTCGGAATGACGCCGTAGCCTTTTTCACAAAGAAGAACACCCACCATGCCGAATACGGCAATCAATGCTGCAAGAATCAGAAGTGCCACAATCGGATAACTGACAGGCTGCCCGAAGAGGTATTCGTTATGATATCTGGCAATCGTGTACCCTGGGTCCGCAAAAGACACGAGGTTAATCCGTTTAAACGGCGCCAGGTAGCTCAAGTCGTCAATCTTCAGGTAAAGGATACCCTCGATTCCGACAAAGGTGAACAGTATCACATACACCTTCATCGCGGAACTCACCAGCGAACTGACCGTTGCCGTGAGAAGTGCCACCGCCATTGTCACCACACAGGACCACACATATACGAGAATGAGAAATGTCCCGATGTTAACCCTAAGGATTGCCTGCTTATAGCCACATAAAGACTGCAGGGGCTCCGAAAGAAACGAGCCGACAGGCATCCCGTACAACACACAGCCGGTATAGATTGTAGAAAGAAGAAACAATAGGTTACAGCACGCACACCCGAGGGAGACCGCTCCCATCCTAGTGAGAAACATCCTGCCCCGGCCCGATTTCATCGAGGAATAAAGGCGGAGGAGTCCCTGCTCCTTCTCCTTTGTCACCACCATTGACACAAGCAGGACTGCCATCAGAATCTCAAAGAAGATCACGCTCGGAAGGGAAAGCGCCTCGGAGATTCCCCTCGTGTGGGTCTGCCGGATGGTAAGATTAAGAAGCGCTTCGTATTCGCGGCTCGTCTTCTCCACATCCTTCAGCTTCTTCTCGCTGCCGCCGAGCATCTTAAGGATGACCTTGTACTCCGCTGCCGCGCCGGCTGCCTTTTTGACAAATGCCGGGTACCCGAGCACGTCATCGTACTCCGCAATCTTCAGCGTGTAAAGTTCTCTCTCGGTGAAAAGGTTATCGCAGTACTTCGGGTCCTTTGGGGAAGCGGCCATCTCGCCTTCCGTGAAATAAAAGGAGGAAGCCTCTGTCTTCATTACGGCAAGCCGATCACTCGCTTCCGTATCGCTCAACCCCTTAAGGTCCGTGCTCAACTCCTTATAGGCGTGGGCCGGCACCGATTTCCGTTCGGCATGGTACCAGAAGTACAGTGCATTGAGCGCCAAGAGCGCAAAAAGGAAGCCTAAAAGCTTCCTGTTATGCCATATTTTATACCATTCGTGTCGGAACATTATTTACTCTCCATCCCCAGGCTCATGTAAATCGATTCCACCGACGGCTCGGAAGTGCCGCCGTACTTCTCATAAAGCTCCCCGAGCTTTCCGCTCTCGATAATCTTCCCGTGATTTAAGAAGATAATCTCGCTTGCGAGCTTTTCAAGGTCGCTTACGATATGCGTTGCGATGATGACAATCTTATCCTTCGAAACTTTCGAAACGAGCTCGCGGAAATGCACCCGTTCTTTCGGGTCAAGGCCCACCGTCGGCTCGTCCATGATCAGAATCGACGGATTCCCTACCATCGCCTGGGCAAGCAGGGTACGCTGCTTCATACCGCCCGAATACGTGCCGATCGGGTCATTCCGGACTTCCCAGAGATTGACGCTTTTGATGATATCCTCAATCTCGGCCTCGACCTCCTGCTTCTTCTTTCCTTTCAACGAAGCAATGTAGTATAAGAACCGCATCAGCGTAAAATCCTCATAAATCCGCTGCTGCTGCGGCATAAACCCGATCAAGGCGCGGTAGTTCTTCCCCATCGAAACGATGTCCTCTCCGTCCCAGGTCACCTTACCGCTCGTAGCCTTAAGCCCGGTCGTGAGAATCCCCATTAAGGTCGATTTGCCGGCGCCGTTCGGTCCGAGAAGCCCGTAGATTCCGGGCTCAAATGTATAGGAAAAGCCGTTAAGCGCGCGCTTCTTTCCATAATCCTTCGTCAGTTCGATTGTTTTCAGTTCCATAACTTTCCTGTCCCTTCCGCACACGCCATTGCCGCCCGTTTCCCAAATGTTCGGCGGCTCGGAGTTATTAGAATTATTGTAGCATTTTCCGCACGGACGCGTAAGAAGAATCACTCTTCTTCATATTTGAACGCTACCGCCTTCGAGGTGTCGCCGGCCCAGAACGCGTCCGCAGGAAGGTAGCCCTCTCCCTGACCGTCCTTCATTCCGTAGCAGCTACCGCCGATGATGACCTCCGGAAGGAAGTCCGAGTAGGGAACCGTCGTCTTCTTAAGCGTTTCTCCGGTGTTCTCGTCAATCAGAAGGTATTCCTCCTGGGTCTCGCCGATACAGACGAGACCGCTGTCGGAACGTACGCCCTTATGCATCTTGAACGGAAGGGTGCGGAACAGTTCCCCGTCATAACGGTAAAGATTGGTCGTCCCTGCCCGGTCGGCCACAGCAAAGAAATCCTTGCAAAAGATCACCGGCTCCGACGGAACTCCCTTAAGGATAACGCGAAGTTCGTCGGTCTTAATGTTATAATCGTAAATATCAATCCACTGGTGCTTCGGCATTTCCTCCCAATAATTCTCCACTGTCAGCCCCTCCGGAATCGGAGTGTCGCGTCCGTAGGTTTCGAGATTCGGTCCGATGAAAGGGCAATCCAGATAGAAGTAGGCGAAATACAGATGATCTCCGCGGATATCACGTTCGGAGATTCGCGCGTTATACTCTTCAACCGAGAATATCTCCTTAGCCGATCCGTCGGTGAGACTCACCCGCTCGATGATGCACGTACTCTTATCCTTGAAGTCCCCCACCATCCACTGTGAATTGCCGTCCTCGTCCTTTACTTCAACGATTTCCTGGTCAGTAAAGCAATAATTAAAGAGCACATCCTCCGAGAAGAATACATCTCCGAAACCATAGATCATATAAGGAGGAACCCGTCCGATCACCTTTCGGTTTTTGCCCAAACGGTCCGATTGCATCACCTCGCCTGTGTCCGAAAGAAAGTACAGCTTATCCTCTTTCATCATGACCGGCTTAGAGGAAATTTCATAGGAAATACAGCCCTGCGTTATTTTCTCATTGGTGATGGGGTCTCTTTTTGCCTGTTCGTGCTCGCAGCCCGCGTCGAAACAGAATACAATATCGGTCCCGGTCGCGACGTCGAAAATCTGCAGCCGCCCGTGGTTACTGTGATATAGCGAGAAATTCTCCGTTACAAACCCGTTTCCCAAAAACGAGCTGCAGTAGAATCCCACGTCGCCCGTAGCATTTGCCGCCGAAGGCTGCCCTGCATCGTTCTCCTGTCCCGCTTCCCCGGCTTTCTTCCCACAGGCGGTCAGGCTCAGCAAAAGAATCAATATAAGTGCAACTATGCGAAATCGTTTCATATCCCGTATAAAGGCTACGGAACCAGTGTTATCAAATCGTCCGTATAGCAATATTGATATCCCGGACAAGTAATCACATGATGTGATTCGACTCTGATATAATACTTATAAAGTCCCAAAATGGGGGCCACTGGTTCCTCCCCCGTCGATTCCTCCGTTTCCATTTCAGTTAATAACCACTTTTCCAAGTCATAGTTTCAATGCTTTCCCTCCCGGTGCCATAAATCAAGTTGTTGATTTAATACATCAAAGACATCTCCATAATCTCTCTGACGGGAAAAGAACTGCTCGAGGGACTTAACATAATCCGGATTTAGGACCGGCTTATTCCCTCGAGTATCATATATACTTCGAACTAAAGAGTCAACCGCATCATTATAGGAGTCCAACAAGGCGATCTGGTCTTTTGATAAAGCCGGAACAAAGCCGGTAAAAGAACTCGCCTGACAGGTTTTCAGATATGCTGTCTTCTCCTGCCATCCTTCTTCATCACTTTCTCTCCAAGTGAGAAGGGATGCTATTCGCGGATCAGAATAACAAGCTGCCAGGACCTGAATTGCCAAATCCTTATGGGTAGAATCCTTTAGAACACCATATGATCCACCTGCCAAGGTTTCATACAAATCCGGTAACACAACATACTCCGAATAGCCATTCAATGAGTCAAGCTTTCCATAGTGAATATATGCCAAAGCATTCTCCGATAAATCCTCCGGTTCTACCTCACTTACCAGAAGCCCCTCCTGTAAATCCGTATACCAAGTCATAAGGAATTCTTTGGTGTGAGTATCTCTTGTCAGATCAATATACTTTTGATTTGGTTCATGATAAGATGCATCATAGATTTCTCTGTATCCCCCCATCATTGCTAAGGTTGTAATGGTTCCGGCACTTCCCGTCGCGATAATCAAATTATCATCATGGACTTCGTCATATATTTTTCGAAGAGAATAATATGTTCCGTCAAAAGAGTCAAAATACGATTCATATTGTGTATTAACATATAAATATACTCCCGAATCTTTTCGTTCTGACCGAGGGCGATTAGGAATTATATATATTTTCCCATCCACTTCTGTTCTCTTCCACTCCAATTCGGCATAAGCATCATACAACCGGCTTCCGTTTTCCGTTTTCAGAAACTCATTGAGCGGATAAAACTCCTTCTTTAAAAATGTAGCCCCTTCAATGGTTCCCGTTTTCCAGAAACACCCTGTCAAAATATCGGGTGCACTGTTCTTCTCCTTTTCCCCGTTGAGCCATGTAACATACTCTTCTCCACCATAATGTTCTGCAGATGTGAATTCAATGGTACAATCAATTCCTTTTTCTTCAATAAGCCTTTGAATCTCCGCCTGTGTTTCTTCCGAAATATATACAAACCCGCTTACCGCCCAAACAATATGATTCGATTGATCTTCTGTCCCAACCGTAGGTGTGATGGTTATCCCCGACGGGGGCATAACTGCCCCCGTTAACCCTATCTCGACATTCGGTGTAGCCGTCGATGAAAGATCATTTTGCTGATTCTTTTTTCCTCTGCTACAGGAAACCATTAAGGCCATATTTATCAACAACAGAAGGATTCCAATTGTTCTCTTCTTTTTCATGCTAGGTTCTCCTTATTTCCACATCAAATAGTGGAAAACCAATTAATACGTAACTGTGGTAAGGTTTGGCCGTGAATAGGTGGCTCCATTGTAGCTGACATAATGATTGGACACTACTTGATAGAAGCATTTTCCCGCATCATCATCACTAAAAAAGGATCTTCCTACACTCGAAGAACCATAATTCCCACGGGTTTCATAAAACGAGCCAAAAGACAGATTGTCATAATCTTCCCAGTAAAGCGTTGCGCTAACACTTGTACTAGAAGATGGATTAGATGTCCATGTTTGAGCACTCGCTGTTTTTCTATTCTGTGAAATATAGTTACTGACTTCAATGGAAAGATCTCCAAGAGCACCAGAATCACTATTTCCATAAGCCATTACCGGCGAACCAGTCAGTGAAGCCAACATCATTACTACAAGTGCTAAAGACAAAACCGCTCTTTTATGTTTCATAACAACATTCTCCTTTCGATAACAAAGTATCCCTTTGTTTCCTATCTACCATACCTAAAACGCCACTGCATTTGTGATGTTTCCTTTCAAAAAATCTTCTGCGGATATATGGCTAAGCCCCATTCCTTTACCGGGTATGGTCAGCGACACGTATACGATTTCCCAGACGATTACGCCCGCCAGAAAACTGGTACTCGCTATTTTGCCCTCTTCAGTATTTCCCCGGTATTCTCGTCTATCAACAACTATTCATCCACTGCCTTCTCATCGCAGCAGACCAGTCCGTTGTCGTTTCGGATTTTCTTTCCAATTCGGAACGGGAGTGCATGGAACCAGTCTCCACTGTAATTGTACAGTCTGGTTGTTCCATTAGTTTCCGCTATGCTGTTTCAAAAAAAAACCACATTGGACCGTCCTCCTTTCCACATTCTTTGACTTAAACCTTTTTTCCGTTTTTTGCTTTACCAATCTCCAACATGTTCTATCTGGACGAACGGTATTTTTCAAATAATCTTTCAATATACTCATATGCCGGAATGGCCTGCTCCGCAGTGAACACCCGGTCAGTCCTGTCATCCACATTCTCCTTAATGATTGTCTCGGTCATAAATAAGAATTCCAGAACTCTTTCATCGCCTCTATAACAGTGTACCGCATATTGATATCCGGATCCTTTTCCTACATACTGAACTGATCCGGAAACAGAGTTGATTTTTGTAAAGAATTCTGCGATGCTATCTTCGGAAAGCGTAAGGACATCGCCTTTTGTTCCGTCAACAATCCGGATTATCGTGATTCCCGCCGGTATCGTTACAATAGCTTGTTCGGCATTATGCCCCGCCACAATGCTCTCACGCGATTTCTTTCTCTCGTGATGATATGCAAAAACTACGGAAGAGGTTGCGAGCACAACTACAATACATACAACTAAAACAATATATCTTTTCTTCATATTTCATTATTCTCGCCACCCCCCCCCACTTTTTAGATATTTGAACTAAGATCCAACATAAACTGTAACAAGATTGATAGAAGCAATCCCCAGGCTGGAATGAACATAGCGGATATCTGCTGTCCATCCATCTACGATTTTATAATACTTGCTCACCCATCCCGTAGAATGTGTGAATGATACATATCCAAGGCCGACCACACTATGTTCCCCATATATTTCTGAGCTACACAATGCCAAATGCACCGCATTCGAATTGATTGCCGAGGTAATCTGGAGCCAAGATGCCGAATACTGAATGGAGGCTGTTGCGCTATTATATCCATATGATCTTAGCACGGACTGATATGCCGGTGCCAGAGCGCTGTCGGCAGTACCACTCGTATTGGAAGTTCCCATTGCCGTATGAAGTGCAATAAATACAGATTGCCAGGAACTCATCGGAATATTGGTTTTTCCTTCAACGGAGTATAAATACTGCAGGAGATTAAGTCCCGCCGTGGGTGCACAATGATTGCTGACCGGATTATTGCTCCCATATGCATACTTTGTCGTTGTCATCGTACGCTTCGTAAACAATGTAGATCTCGTATAGGATGACACCGAATCATATCCAACTTCCTTTTCGAGAACTGCAGCATATGTCAGCGTCTCCCCATAGTTGTAATAAATCCCGCGACTTCTTTCCGCCAGTTCTTCGACCGTATCACTGTTAAGTATTTTCAGCTCGCCATCATAATGATACAGGTCATCTCCGATTAGCAGATAATATTGCGAGCCACCACAATAGCAAACCCGAATAGTTTCTTCTGCTTGTTCTACCTTATCCAACCCTACCACTCCGGCAAAGTCTCCCTCACCGAATTCAATATAATAAGCGTCTTCGGCATCTATTCTTGTATTGATTACCACATAACTACATGGAGCTCCTTCGGAATAGTATTGTATGATATAAGCAGACACATTGTTCTGCAAATCATACATTGGCATGACAAGATAGTCATTGGAAACGCCAATCATAGTACCGAAAAAAATTCTGTCAACCAGTTGATCGTCTGTGTAGCCACCCCTGTTCTCATAGTTGACTGTATTATTCCATATATTTTCTGCATCTCCTGCATGACTCGTCCCTCCCGTTATTGAGAGAACAACTGCCAGGATTAACAGAAGCGAAAGCAAACGTTTCATGTGTTCCTCCATATTTCTACGCGAGAGAATCATTATCGTGATTCTCGTTCTTCAGAATCCTATCGAACGTTCAAAACATCGGAATCACCTCTTTCACATGTAGGTTTCATGTGACAATCCTGCGTTTGTATCAGTAGTTGATGCTATAATACACGTAATACGCCTGTTCTTCAGGATAATACACAAGCACCGCTATTGTTGTGTCCACTCCGACAAATTCATATATATCGACATCTTTGAACAGCGTCGTGTTGCTTTCTTTTTCCTCATTCCGTACTCTAGCAGTACCTAACTTGCTCCCGATATGATTACTATTCTCAATCGAGGCTATATATTCATTCTCATCCCAGAGCACAAACTGATATATCTCGCATAAAGGCGTGTTATTTGGAGGTAAGGGCGAGCCCTGATCTACGGTATAATGTGTGGGAGTAGGCACATTTCCCACATATGCCTTCCCAGGTTCATCTCCCTCGTCCACATTTCCAGTTTTTCTCTGCAAAAGCCAATGTGTGACACTCGCCAAAACAATTCCAAAGATTACTATCATTATGCATGAGGCTATGATATATAATTTCTTTCTACGAAAAGAAGCCAACTCGTTCCCTTTTTCAAGCTCATCTAAAACATCCCCTGCAATAAACGCCTTTTCAATATACTTCTCGTCTATGTCTGTAAGTGCATCCATAAACTCATCTTCGCTCATACTCCATAACCTCCTTGAGACAGATATCCTTTTAATTCCTTACGCATTCCGGACAATATCGTCGCTACAGTTTTCTTTGAGATTCCATAGTAAAGACTGATCTGTGGTATTGTATCGCAGTACCAATATCTTCGTAAAAAAATCTTCTGTTGCAGTTCTGTACATGTATTCAGATAGGCTTCAATTAGTCTTCTCAACTCTTTTCGCATGACTTCCATCTCTACGTTTACATTTGACGGAATGCTCTCCGCCATAGCCTCTGATAATTCACATTGAGCAGCACAACGTTTCTTACGATTCTCTGCCTTAAGACGATTCAATGCGATATTACGTACAATGCGCCCCAAATATGAGAACAGATGATCTCTTGGTTCATTCGGCGGAATCGATTCCCATGCTTTTTGATAGGTATCGTTTTCACACTCTTCGGCACTCTCATGATTGCTTAATATCCCATAAGCTATCTTTCTGAGTTGAACACCATATTTTTCTGTAGTTTTGGATATAGCGTCTTCATTTCTGGCCAGGAATAATACAACAATATCATTATCTTCCATTTTGGTCACCTTTCCAGGAGCAATGCACTTTACCACCTCACACCGATTTACACTGTTCCGTTCATATAGCTGTCTTGAATCTCTCCATTAAAGATTCGTACAACCTTTTTCGCCCGCGCCGCGATATGCTCGTCATGTGTTATCACTATAACAGTTTTGCCCTTCCCATGGATTTCATCCAATATGTTCATAACCACGTCACCGTTTTCCCGATCAAGCGCTCCGGTTGGCTCATCCGCCAAGAGAATAGGAGCATCCATAGCTATGGCTCGAGCCAGAGCGGTTCTCTGCTGTTCCCCTCCGGACAGCCTGCTTGCTTTCTTCTCTGCCAATGCCTCAATTCCCACGCTACAAAGGGCAGTCATCACCCTTTCTTTCCGGTTCTTGATTCTGCGTGCCAAAAGGGGCATCTCCACATTTTCATACACCGTATAGCGATTCATCAACGCAAAACTTTGAAATACGAAAGCAATATTTTGGTTTCGAAATCTTTCTAACATTGCGGCGGACAGGCTTCCGATTTCTTCTCCATGAAACCGGTATGACCCAGAAGTCATCCGATCCATTCCCCCGATAATATTCAAAAGAGTAGATTTTCCAGAACCGGATGGTCCCATAATAGCCGTATAACTTCCCTCTTCAATCGACATATTTATACCACGAAGCGCCCGCGTACATCTTTCTCCAAATCCATAGTCTTTTCGGATATCAATCAAATCAATATAACTCATTTCATCGTGCTCCTATTTTCGCAACAGCGTGATAATCGTGTTCCTCCGAAAACTTACCAAAGAGATTGCCGACTGGATGAGAAATACCATTAGGGCAAAAAGTATCGTTATCGGAATGACATTTCCTACCAAAGCAGCTTGCATAATAGTCCCAAGATTACTGCTAAATCGAATCGGAATGGTTCTTACGATTGCAATCCATGCAAAAAGAGCCGCGCCAAGCAAAAGGAATAGGTTCTTTAACAACAGCGCAGTCATGATTCTCGCAGTTCTGACCCCATTAAGCAAAAACAATCCTAATTCCCTGCGTTCCCCATAAAACATCTCTACCTGAAGAATCACCAGAAACAAAACAAACGCAGGCAATAAGACACGAAGAGATTTCCATGTGAATTCGTTAAGGACTTTTGTCTCATAATAACGTGTCTCCAGAAAGTCCTTATACTTTTGAATGATTAGGCTGGAATAAGAGATTTGATGATTCTCAGCCCATGAAGTAATTTCCTTAACAATAGTTTCCTTCTCCGTATCAAAGAAGAAGAACGATGCATTATCTTCCCGCAGTACAACAATTTCGCTGTCAAGCAGGGTGGTCACGGATAACCCCTCTGAATTGAGCGTGTGCAAATCCACGGTTTTTTGTTGCTTTTGGAAGTGGCCGATTACCCGTATCCTTTTCTCACTTCCGTATTCGGATTCCTGGATTACTGCTTCACTTCCCACAGGAACGCTTTGATAATCTGCCCCCAAAATGCAATAAACTGTTTTTCCAGAAGGATTGGCATCCTTTGTCTGCTCATATAGGGATATTACTTTTTCCCAACTCAGGTTGTTTTCCAGTCGGATCCCAGTCTCTCGCAAGAACTCTGGCGATGCAGTCAACACAGAGATTTCTTTTTCTCCATAGGGGGCCTCCCCCTTATGACATGCCTGATACACTTCCATCAGCCCTGGAATTTCGGTTATCCCCGGTTCTTCGCTTGACCTTGTCGCATTCATCAATCCTTCTGCTTCGGCAAGATAACGTATGAGAATAGGTGTGTTCTCATCCAGGCTATCAATCTGTATGATTCCGAACGAATCCGCCTTTCCGCCCAAAGCTACATCTACAGAATCAAAAACATAAGACTGCGAGCAGTATGAAAGGGCAAGAAAAAAACACAGATATATTCCTCCAGCCACCAAAACCATCGAAATGACGTTTTTCTTTATTCCCCCAATAAAAAGATTCGTTGCACAATAAAAAATCATATGCGTTCCTCACTTATGCGAAGACTATCCGAAGGTGGACGACAATATACACGAACCAAAGAGCCTATCAATACCAGCAGCATTCCCACACTCATGATTCCTATTATTCTCAACGGTGAGCCAAAACGGAAATAGTCCCGGTGCATCACTATGATTTGAAGGAGCAGCGATGATGCCATCGCCAGCATCACCATCTTTACGATTTCTCCGCAAGCACGTAATGCCAATTGGTTTCTTGAATACCCAAATGCAACGCGAACAGAATACTCTTCACCCCGCTTTATGAGCCACACAGACAGTGCATGCCAACAGATGAGCGAAGCGAACAACATACTGAACGGAACAACCACCTTCATATAACCTTCATACCATTCCATTTCATTTTGGGATTGACCTTCGTTAAACTTGGGAATTAATTCCATCTTATATGAGATTTCCTCTTCCGGTGTCATTTCTCTTCCGTACTGATCAAAGAAGCGGTGACGGTTTGCCTCCCGATACACGTTTGTAAGTCTATTGATGATTTCGTTAAGTATGGGTGTAAAATCCTCATTGTCACTGTAAACTGTCATCCGTGAAATATCTACAGCTCGTATAATCGCATCTCTGGCATCTTGCGTTAACGTTTCCCACAAGATAATTGCTCTGCGATCTATGTCGGAATCTGAATAGTCCTCAAAATATCCAGCAACGGTGAAATGTATTCCACCGTAATTCATGTATTCCTTCCCGTTCTCTGACTGAACCATTTTTTTCCAGTTTTTTCCCACAATGATTGCATTGCTTTCTTTACAGCATGAATCATACGTCACACCATATACTAGCGGGAAACGGAACGGATTATAACGGGCAAGAAGGACAGACGCCGCCTGTCCTTCCATATAGCCGATTTTAGTTGAATCCAGATACGCAACAATATTACCCCCGCGCAATTCGGAAAGTGTTTCTATCCAATCTCTTCTATCTGGGCCTTCTCCTATCATAATCCCCGAAAAGTATATGGAGCACTGATATGCATAAGGATGATAAGATTTCTCATGTGCCTGAAGCCTTTCCCCTTCATAGGAAAAATCTAGCAACAAGAAGCAAGCTATCCCACAAGATAAAAAGAGAAAAAAATCCTGTATCGGATAACGGAAGCATTTCCCTGCAAGTTTTTCTAAGTATCTGAATATACGCATTTTTCCCAGCCTACCTTACACTATAAACAGTATTACTGTGCCATAAATCTGTTTGAACTGTGATATAAGCAGTATAAGCATTATTATATGTCTCCGTATTACTATATGTATACCCATTATAAAGATAAATCAATCCGTCAGAATCCAAAAGGGTTCCGTTCCAATCTCTGATTTTCCATCCGCAGCACGTATAATTGTTCTGCGCATCAGTTAGCGTGTACATATAAGCATCAGGGCCTCCAATTCCGGCTTTAAAGATAGAGTCATTATCTCTCTGCCATACATCACCCCAAACGCTGATGGTCATATTAGCATTCCACACAACTGTTCCAGTTGCACTGGATGCTGCAAAGGTTGTTTGAATTGCAGTAACCAATAACAAAACAAGGCTCAATATAGTAATTATACTTTTTCTTTTCATGGTGCTTTTAGCTCCTTTCTTTTTATCGATTTTTGTACTATAATAACCTATCTTCTCCCAATGGACCGTCCTCCTTTTCCTGTCTTAAAGGCCTTCACTCTAAATAACAACTTTTTTAACGAAAAGTTCCCGTTTTAATCTTCCTAGTTTGTGATTTTTTTGTGAACAAAGTATAACGCATACATATATGACCTACATATATGGTCCCTAATGTGAATTTTGAAGTTCTACATTTTTCTGTCAGGGGTAGAAGTTTCTCTTGCACAGCCTCTTTTGGATATGTATCATATTTAAGGTTATCTGTCTGTCGGAAAGGATGCTCATATGAGTCA
>Ga0310691_10000090_pt1 | contig 176011 bp, 159 predicted proteins | sample 176DNAGHGlowgp2_FD_203887 | JGI IMG/M metagenome (GOLD analysis project Ga0310691, IMG submission 203887) | Sheep rumen microbial communities from Palmerston North, Manawatu-Wanganui, New Zealand - 1766 DNA GHGlow gp2 (v2) (version 2) | ecosystem: Host-associated > Mammals > Digestive system...
GTATTTTCGTTCGAATAAGTAACCATCTCTGCTGTCGCAAATGACTCATCCTCCACGGATGCGCTCCAGCTGCTGTCCAGCTCATAGGTCTCGCTGGCAAGCTGGACATTTGCGCTGAGGAACTCCGACCCTGGGGCGTTCCACTTGAGAAGGAACAGCGCGATCACCGCCACCAGGCTTATGGCGCAGGAGAGAAGAATCGGCTTCTTATCCGAGAAGATCCCGAAGATCAGAATGGGGATGATCCCGAAGCAGAAGATGGCGGAGATCAGGTGGTTTGGAAATTCATGCCGAAGGGTGATCACATAGGAAATGCCCTGATATACAAGCAAAACCAGAATGGGGGACAGGATCAGGGCTGCGAGAAGATTGTTCTTCTTCACGTACCAGCCGATGAAGGCTGTCGGAAATGTGATAAGGGTGACGTAGAACCAGTAGCGGTAATATCCGAACAGTTCCCAGCCCATCTCATTGAAGGGAACCTGGAACAGGTACACCAGGGGCTGAGAGATCAGAAAGAATACGAAGGTCTTCAGCGCCGATTCCAATGGTCCCTTGCAGTTCAGCATGATAATAAGGGCAAGGGGGACCCAGGCTTCCGCCGTCACGGCTATGTCATGAAAAGAGCAGGCCGCAGGAACCCACGCAGCCATCATAGCCGTATAGATGCCGGCAATGACAGCCATAATGATCACCTTGGGCCAGGTCATATTCAATCCGCCGAATATTTTATGAAGCAGCTTACTCATTCGTATCTCCTTATATTTATGAGGTGTCATTCTGAGGAGCGAAGCGACGAATAATCTTGTCGGTAAAGATCCTTCGCGTTGCTCAGGATGACATGAAGATCCTTCGCGTCGCGCTGCCGCTTGGTCGATACTCGGCGCACGAACTGCGTGCCACCGGCACGCGTGCGCCCGCTCAGGATGACAGCAGGATGACAGCGTCAGTTTCCTTCCACCAGTTTCTTCAGTTCTTCCGTCTTCAGGTCTATGGTGGCACCGGCATCGATCTTTTGGAAATACGCCTCTTTCCCGGCAGGGGTCGCCATGGTGCTCTGCAGTGCTGCCATATCAGACAGCTCCCAGCCATCACCCTTGAAGAGGAAGGTTCGTTCCTCCAGTGAAGGATCATTGGGGATCCGGGGTGAGAAGGTCACCAGGATGATGTAAGTGTCTGCCGGAACCGCTACCGTGATCTTTCCGTTATCTGCAGAAGGCCAGGTATCCACTTCACCCTCAAGGCCCTCCTGCTCGCCTTCCTCCGTGAAGGCCTTTGTGGGGATCGCCGCAAGCATGATATTATAGTTTTCATCATAACTGCGGAAATCATAATCGATATTCAGTCTTGCGCATCCGTTGGGGATGGCTGCCGGGATATCATGGCTGGCGATACCCGTTTCCTCGATGGCCTTGTTGAGGGCGGACATATACTTCTCAAATCCGGTCTGCTTCAGGCACCAGGGAAGGAGCTTCGCCAGGTCCGGATAATCATTTCTCGGAGTGATGCTCATGGAGACATTCATCCAGAAGTAGATCTGGTCGCTTACATCCATGCCCGCTTGAAACAGCTTGTAGGAGATAAGATTCAGGAGAGAAGAATTCCTGTGAACGCCTCCCTGATCATTTTCCTTTGCGGTGTACTTCGCGGTGGGAACATAATAACAGTCACCCACATAGGCCGGCTGCCCCTTCTTTCCAGGCTCGGCCATATCACGGATGGGTGAACCCAGATTCTCGCCGATCAGCCAGTAGCCCTCCTCGGGACCGTCGAGCCCCATCTCCACCAGGTTTCCGATGATATCACTCAGGGCCTCATTAATGGCGCCGGAATCATTCTGATACAGGTTCACGGTCATAAATGTGCTGCTTACGCAGTGGGTATATTCATGTGCCATGACATCCACGCAGTCACCGAAGGCCTTGGTCTCGTCGAAGGTGAATACCTGGTATCCGAGGACCTTTGAGTAGTAATTTGCATTCTCGGATGGATTTCCCTCCTGATCCAGGGCACCCATCAGAAGAAGGATGGGGGTTCCCTCACCGTCTGCTCCGTCCCAGCCCATTTCCTTGAAGAAATCATAGATCCGGATGGTGTTGTAATAGGTCAGCACATCCAGATTCGAGAAGGATCCGCCTTCCTCCACGGTAGAGGTGCGTACCTTGACCTCGTCGTTCACGGCGAAGGCCACATAATCCGCAACCAGGATCTTCCGTTTGGCGTCTGCCAGGTAGACCGTATTATCCTCCGTGATGATCACGGGGAATTTGATCTCTTCCGTGGTCCCGTTGGTGTGGGTGATGGTAGCAGTTTCCTCGGTGGCTCTGCCCTGGGAGAAATCAAAGGTTTCCTTCGCACCGGAGCGGGATGAGGAATTACCGGGTTCCTGGGTGGGGGCATTATAGAGATAGTTGCCCGCCATGGATACATAATGTGCCGTGTACTTGGCATCATATTCTTCCTTGACCGCCGGTGTATAGACGATCCATGCATAGTAGAAGGTATCGGAGCCCTGCTCCATGGGGATGAGAGCGGCTTCCGTCGTACCCGCCACAACCTTCAGGTTGTTCTGCGAATACTGCTTCTCCACGATCTTCTCCGCGTCCTCTGCGGAGATGACCCAGTCGCCCTGATTCTTCTCCGTGAGTCCCGGAACGATGGTGCTGTTGATGCCGAGGACATTTCCGTCCTTATCCGCAACCAGCTTTACAGCCGCGCCGTAAACCCGGACATCCGAGTTCAGCTGGATGAAGGTGTAGTAGGTGAGGTCTGTTTCCGTGGGGCGGATGGAATCAAGATCCAGACTCACATTTTCATTTCCGCCGAGCTTGTCGATGACGCTCTCCAGCACTGCCTCGGCATCTTCGCCATTCTTCACCTTCTTGTCGGTGATATTCTCCGTCAGGAAGGTATTGACGAAGCCCTCGCCTGTGATGGCCGCATCATCCACCTTGTGGGTCTCCTTGAAGAGGAGCAGTTTCGCTGCGTCTGCTGCCCCCGGATCCTGGGCTGATATGCCGGAATCCTCCGTGCTTCCCACGGCGGTGGTCCCTTCCTCAGAGGAACCGCATGAGACGGTAAATGCCATGATCCCGACCAGTAACAATGCTGCAAGTCCTTTTCTTCCGTTTATGATCCTGTTCTTATGCATTTTCTTCCCTTCTTTTCATTGTAATAGGATGATTCTGTTTCATTTTGCGTGCACAGTATAACATTTTCACGGGAATCTTATCAAGCAGAAAGTCAGGATCACCTGAATACGGCAGCCAGCTTCATATCCTCGGAAACCTTAACGGTGATGGTGCGGTCCGTGGAGTAATCCTTTCCGCTGTTGGTCCTTACTCCAACCCGGATCTGAGCCATACACTGTTCCCGTATTCAGGATTGGCATATCCAAAACTATGATACCAACTTCCTTGTCCTTGGTAAGCCACTTCCATTGCTCGATAATCATCTCATAGTTTCTTCCAAGACGATCTATGCTTTTTATATATAGTGTATCACCTCCTATAACCTTTCCACTGTGTTCTCTGATCAACCATATCATGCAAACATAAAGAGCAGCCTCTTCTGAAAGCTGCTCCTCATAAATCCGCATATCTCTGTCATTCCGCCGCCTGGTGTTATCTCGTTTTGTCCTGTTTTCTTTCCCTTATTTTTTCCCTTATCAGCTTCGCGGCTTCTGCTGAAACGATATAAACCCAAACGAAACCATAGGGTGAGCATTCTTCAATAACTCCTTATAAAATAAGGCTTCATGGCACTTTCAGCAAGTCTCTTTAACACCATATAACAGCGTGCGAAAAGCAGTCGGTCATTCTGGAATTTTACTTTCCTGACATTATTGCATTATAAAAAGCATTTGCCAGATTATCATGGTCCTCCGGCATAAAATGAACGGAATCGATTTCCGAAGGACGTGCGTATTCTGCCGCATTCACGAACTCACATCCATATCTCTCAGCCACCTTCAGGTATAACCCCGGCAGAGCCCCGGAGTATTCCACGGTTTTTTCGGAAAAACTGTCTTTAAAAGGGGACTTTGCGATCCCATCTCCGATTCTAGCCGGAGCCGCCACTATAATACGCGGGATAAAGCCCTGCGTATCCTTCGTAAAATCACGTACAAGCTTCACCATTTCCTCGATTCCGCCTGCGATATCCTCAGGTGTAGCGTGAAAAACATCCTTAAGATCATTGGTTCCCAGCATAAGGATCATGATATCCAGAGGCTTATGGGAATAAAGACATGTCTTCAGATACCGGATCCCATTCTTCCAGTCATCCTCCGGGTCATCAAAAACCGTAGTCCTGCCGTTGCAGCCCTCTTCAATGACATTGTAGCCATTGCCGAGAAGCAGCTGCAGTCTTCCGGGCCATCTCACATTCCGGGCATAACGACTGTCAGTGGAGGGATCATAACCATAGGTATTGGAATCCCCGTAGCAAAGAACGGTTTTACATGTCATCTGTTCCGAATCTTTCATCATATTCTGCATTCTCCTTACATCCTTAATTGTAACTTTCCCGCAAGCGGCACCAACGAACATTATCATATCCGGATCATATCTAATATTGATAACTGTCTCGGTTCATCTTCTGTTTCAGAAATGATTTCTTGCTTATCCCGATTCTCTATTGCCAGTCTTGCAGTATCTTTACTGACTTACTTATCAACCATCAGATGCCATAATTCCCTGTATCTTTCAGCCATCCTTTCGCTCAAAAAGCCACTATGCATACATGATCAGTATATCACATCTCTATATGCATTTACAGCATAACGCCCGAAAACACAGCCCGCATTTTTCTTCGTATCAGCACGTGTTTTTGGTTATCTGTACACTAAATCAGGCAGTTCAGTCTTATTGATCTATCTTATCCACGCTGATCAGCGGTATTGTTATCTTGCTTCCCATGGTTGATTCATAGCTGTACAGGCCATAGGAAATAGTTATCTTGTCATCCTCCGGAACTCAGGCAAGTTCCTTTCCCTGAAGCAGTTCTCACCGCAGATCCAGTCTCTCGAATACCAACGTTGCCTGGATTCGGTCTCCACCACCGAAGCCCTTGCTTCCTCCATTGGAAGTTGACATCGTGTGAAGGCGATAACCTTTTGCAACCTGGGTGTTGATGACATTTTCCAGATCTGTGAGATTCCCTGATCCTGTACCCAGAAACTTTTCTTTCAACGTAACCTGCATTACCACATACGGCAATCCATCCATGCCGGAGGCATTTGAAAACCTCGATTCATGACCCCATGTTCCCATAGTCATTCTCCTTCCTTCTCTTACGAATAACAGTTTCTGTAAAGCTCTTTGATGTACTCCGGTGCCTTTTCCGAGAGCCACACCTTTAGTAAACCGTGGTCCACACATGCACGGAGCCAGGGTGCCAGTAGTAGAGCGATTTCATCTCTTTTTTCGATATCAAAACTCATCATAATCGTCACCATCCATTTCAGTATCCCACAGGTCATCAGTGTCCGCCGTACTTTCAAGCTCATGCTCAATGAATTCCATCTGAATCGCTCTTTCCATGCTGTCCAGCCGACCATCACCATTGAAATCAAACATTGCATCAAACGGATTACACATACTCATTTCCTCCTTTTCCGTTTCTACCCATCGCCATTTAGATTGGTCTCTTTCCTATAATATAAGTCTAGCAATTAAGATGTCCCTTAGAAACGCCCGCTCGAGCGCCTGATTTTGCAGGGTTTTCTGGAATTCATGCCCCACAGCCCATTATTTTATAAGGCCATGATTCTGAAACCCTTGTAAAACAAGGGCTTATAGTATCAAAAAAGCACCCCCTTTCAAAAAGAGATGCTTTTCCTGTCATTTTGTCATCATCCGTTATTCTCTTAACTCTGCAGACTTCTTTCCAAATTATACGCCTGCTTTAGATATTTGCTCCTCCCGGCAACTGAGCCAAAAAATCATCAGTATGTCACATCCGACAGATAACCCCCGTCTATCTGCTTTGCGAAGCTTTCCGTCGTATGACCGTAATAATATCTGTTGTCACCGGCCATATGCATGCCGATCACTTCTCCGTATTTATCCACCAGCGGACCGCCGCTTGCTCCCATGGTACTTCCGTATTTCTTATCCAGCGTATATACGATCTCATGCTCACTACAGCGAACGACCTGGCATTCATAGACGCAATTGGCGTTCAGCACTTCTCCGTCCCACAACCTGGCAAGCAGATAGATCTTCTCACCGGGTTCCGGTCTTCTGTCCGAAAGCTTCAGCGTGGCAAGTCCTTCCGCATTCTTCAGCGTAAATGCCGCAACGTCCTTTGCAATATTCGGAACAGCATCCGCATCCGGAATGATCAGATTGCATTTTAGAGACGCTCCTGAGTCCTTTCCTGACTGTGCATAGAAGAGCTCACCGCCCTTCACATATCCAGGAAGCTCCGGTCCGGTAAATACCTTTGCATTATCCGGCCAAAGATAGTGAAATGCAGTCACCAGCAGCTTTCCTCCTGTTTTCCCGGAATCGATCAGATATGATGTCCCGGCAGAATACTCCCCCTCCGTTGTTGACCAGGTCACGTTAAATACTCCCGTCGCCGCAAGCTTCTCGATCTCCTCAAATGTCATCTCCCGTTTATTATCCGCCTCACCTCCGGATCCACATGCCGGAAGCATCACCATACAGATCATAAGAAGCAGCGCTATGATTCTCTTCTTCATTTTTTCTTCATATAACCAAACCGCATTACAGATTTGGATCAGACTTTGAATTGTTTTTTCTGCATTTTCCTCATGCCCTCTACTCCGGCATCGGGAAGAAGGCGTTGTCAGCAGCCAGACGTTTCTTTACCACATACGATATTTTGTTCCGGGACAATTCTTCAAGGAGACTGTTCACGATGGCATCTTCTTCAATCCCTACCGCCTCAGTTTCTACCCGGGCCGGCCTGAATCCTCTGTTCCCGGCATTATTCCGAGATGGAATATTTGCAGCTGCGGTGCCATTTCTCCATGATCTTATTCTTGATCAAGATAATCTCCTCTTCAAAACCACCCTGGGCAAAACTATCTTTCTTTCCACCCCCGGATTCTCCCCATTAACCTTCATCCAATATGCCACATAATTCACATATGCCTTCCATGGTACATATCCGTTCTCTTCGTGCCGTCGTAACCGTTGCAGGAAAGACTCCGATACCGCGGCAACCCGTTCTCCACTGGCGGTATCAACAAAGAACAGCCTTCCGGCATGCGATTCTATCCCAAGTTCCTGTCCTGCAAGCACATGCCTCTCTGACGGATTCTCAGCTCCCGAATAATCCAGCCATATATCTTTATGCGAAAGAGGAAGTATCATTTCTTCCGGTACAGGGAACTCCTGCTCATCCTTGTACAGTTCCGCTCCCAACTCCTTGAACTGATCCAACATGGCACCGGCAAAAGGATATCCGGAATATACGACATGCAGCCCTGCCTTTGCCCGTGTCATTCCAACATAGATCACTCGTTTTGATTCTTCCGACGGAACACCCGATGTGGTAAGCAGCATAAAGACATCATCATATTCGTGTCCCTTTGCCTTATGGATCGTTGAGATCACTATCTCACCTTTATCACAACGATAAAAATCTGCAAATCTGCTCTCATTCAGGAATTCATGCAGATCATAATAATACGGTTCAGGTGTTGCATCCTTGAAACACTTCAGCGAATAGAGAACATTCTCAAGATTATCGCTCCTGCCATATTGCTCCTTCAGTTCTCCAATCGCAGATTTCCAACACTCACCACTGATCCGTGGCTCCTCCTCTACATGTACTCTGTCCGCAAAAAACCGAAACTCATCAAGATCATAAAGCTTAAATCCATCTGCTTCCTGAATGAGCCTCGGGCGCAATCCCTGTCTGTATAACAGATCATAACAGAGATATGCCTGCTCATTTGTCGAAGTAAGAATAGCGGTACTATTCTTCGGATCATGCCAGTTTCTGAAGACAAGTGCCATCTCCTGCTCAATCCCCGTGCCCTTCATGCAGCGGACAAAATGTGCCGTGCCTGAAATATCATTTACGGATCGGATGATTTCGCTCTTCATCCTCTTACTCATTGACTGAAGGTAAGTATTCGATATTTTTACCAGGCGGTCAGCACTACGGAAATTCTCTACCAGTTCGTAGAGCTTTGCTCCTTCTTCACAGGAAAATCCCTGAAGATATTTTGAGTCAGACCCTCTAAAATGATAAATATTCTGGTCATCATCTCCAACTGCGATGATCCGCATATTGTCATTCTTTTCCCGCAGGGCCTGAATCATCAGGTACTCTTCACGGCTGATGTCCTGCGCTTCATCCAGCACCAATACCGTTTTGGTGATTCGTTCCTCTTCCACTTCATCATTTAAAATCCGCTTCGTTACTTCTGAGATGACATTTGCAGACTTTTCAACCGATCCGATCTTTCCCAGAAGATCAAAAGCATACGAATGAAATGTCTTGATCTCGACGTATTTTGCCGCACCGCCGATCAGTTTATACAGTCTGGCCTTAAATTCTGTAGCCGCAGCTCTGGAGAAGGTAAGCATGAGAAGCTGTTCGTACTTTACGTCTTCCATGATCACCAGTGATGCAAGCTTATGTACCAGTATCTTTGTTTTTCCACTTCCCGGTCCGGCCGCTACAACGATCATCCCGGAAGAATCATCATTGATCACCTGAGCCTGACGTTCTGTAAGATCAAGGAACAGCTCATCATATTTCTTCGGAGTGATATTCCTCTCAATCTCATGCATACGGGATCCGGCAAAATATTTCTTCAGGAACAGACCATACTCCATCTGGAAATAATCATAGACAAATGCGAGCGCTGCAGTATAATCTCTGACGATCATATTTGCGAATTCACCGACGATATGAATCTGTTGCATTTTGAGGCGATAATACTCTTCCAGCTGTTTGTAATCATCTTTCTTATACTGGATCCGATTATCCATCTCCAATCGATTGATCTCCATCCGATTGTACATGATAAGGAAACCGCCTTCGAGCCTGTATGCATGGATCTTCGTCAGGAACAGGAGTGCCTCCTCCATCTCGTGAGTTTCCACATCCGGCCGGTCAAATCCAATAGGTGCGGCATCGTATTTCCGCTTAAGATCGATCGTAGAGAAATCAACCTTTATCGTAGAACCATGATTATCGATCAAACTGTCTCGGACAACGATGCCCTCGCTGATAAATGTTTTCTCTATAAAATCACATAACAGCTGTCTCTTCCGGACCTTCTTTCCTATTTCGGCAGGAGAAAGGAGCAGTTCCGGAAGGAACGTGCGATTCGTATCTCCGGTCGGTTTCCTGATATATCCACAGATTGTCCAGAAATGAACCAATGCTTTTAACATTTTGGGATCAGATTTGATCCTCCGCTCTTCCGCTTTTTCATTCAGCTCCTTATAGTTAAACCGCTCCTGTCTTTCGGATATCATTTCATACAGGAATTCCTCCAGCTTCAGATAGTCCGACATCACACGATTGGACATCTTTCTGGTGAGATCAGTCTCCTCCAGAAAAACTGACATTTCCTTTTCATCTGAAAGTACACCCGCATCCTTCAAAAGGTCAATCATACGGATCACTTTTTCCTTCTCGAGGCCCATAACATCCGCCAGATAATCCACTCTGGTCACCGGATCACTGCGGCTCACGCTTTTGTTGGACAGAATTCTCTGAAGAAGATGCACGCTCTCTTCCTTCTCCTGTTCGGAGAAGAGCCCGCTATACTCTATACGTTCTCTGCCTTCAGCGATATTCTTTACCATCAGGCTGTCTGCATACACACGCGGACTGTTATTTCCCCTCCTGATATAACCGGCCTGTTCCAGCGCAAGAACTGCAGTACGAACCTTCGTCTCCAGATCCACAACGGAATCCGATAACCAACCTGCACTTTTAGCAATATCAAAAGCTGAACAGTATATCCTTTCACGCTTGCCGGCAAGAGACTTGATCCCTCTCCATACCTGTTGAATCTCGTTCACAGTCAGTTTCGTCTGGTTCAACAGCGTAAAATGTCCGTTCAGATCTTCTTCGTTGAACAGCACATAACACTCAGCCTGAATATGCTCATCCCGGCCTGCACGTCCGGCTTCCTGCACATAATTCTCCAGTGAATCGGAAATATCATAGTGTACAACCAAACCCACATCAGGCTTGTCAACGCCCATACCAAAAGCTGAGGTTGCAACCATGATCGGCACCTCACCGCTAATGAAAGCTTCCTGATTCTTCACCTTCTCCTCCTGGTCCATGCTTCCATGATATGGTTTTGCATTAAACCCATCCTGAGTGAGACGTTCAGCCAGATCTTCCGTTCTTTTGGTTCTCGCTGTATAAACGATCGTCGGACAGCTCTTCTGTTCGATCAATTCCCGAAGTGTTTTATATTTCTCGTTACGATTCTCCCGATAGATCACCTCATAACGAAGATTTGTACGTGCAGCATCCGTAGTGAACAGCTCCAGATTAACCTCAAGCTTCTGCTTGAAATATTCACGGATATCACTCACCACCTTCTGTTTAGCAGTAGCGGTAAAACATGATATCGGAACGGGTCTATGTATCTGTGTTTCGATTTTCTTTATAAAATCCCCGATGTACAGATAATCCACACGGAAATCCTGTCCCCAGGATGAGAAACAATGTGCTTCATCGATAACAAACCGGATCACATTTCTGGACAGGATCAGTTTTTCTATAGTCTTTGATCGTAGGGACTCCGGTGAAATATAGAGAATGGAAGCGATGCCATTTTGCACTCTCTCAATGGCTTCTTTCCGTTCCAAAACATTTAGCAATCCATTTATAGTAACCGCATCCGGTATACCTTTCGCGGCCAAACTGTCCACCTGATCCTTCATCAGCGACTGAAGCGGTGAGATCACAACAGTCAGGCCTTTTTCCGTTTCGGCGCCGATCAATGCCGGGAGCTGAAATGTTACGGACTTTCCGCCACCCGTTGGGAATATCGCCAGCAGAGATTTCCACTCTGTCGCTGCGCGAACTGCATTTTCCTGAAGAGGCACCCCATTATAAGTCCGAAATGCATCATATCCAAACTTCTCTTTGAGCCTGGCTTTCAATAAAAAATGCGCATCACAATAAGGACAACCTTTATGACAAGGTTCTGACCTTAACACATGATGCACATATGTGACAACCGGATATCGATTGATCACCCACGCAGGAATCACCGAATCCCGGTCATCCACGGATATAATAGCAAGAACATATGCCAGTACTATCGGATGAGCGGAGATCAAGCGCTTAAGATCGGCATTCTCACATATCTTTCCCTTGAAGTATTCACGTATTCTCTCTGCAGGATCATCTGCCGGATATTGCACATTCATACTCCGGAAGAAACCCTGAAAGCCCAGCTTATTCCATAACAATGAGAAGAATATCCTTTGCATAGTCTTTGGGAGCTGATGAAATGCAGAAACCTCATCCTCATACAGTTTTCTGCAGATCTTTGCATCCAGCAAAGGATTATTCATTTCATCCACCTGCAGTTTATAATCCTTCACAAGTCTGTGATACGGTTTCTTCGGAAATAAGAGCGGGGACATATAAAGTGTATCGATAAACGAACGTATTCCGGCCTGTTCAATATCCGGAAGAATATATTTGATATCATGATCGATCAGATTATGACCGCACAGAAAAGTACACCCTTTTGCAAACTCCGCAAAGGCGCGTTCCGACGAAGAATGGAATTCCACCCCATCCGATGACTGAATGGGCAGTTCCGTTCTCACCGCTCCGATATCATTCACTTTTTCTTTCGTTGTGGAGACTTCTGTATCTACAAATACAATTTCAGTCATTTAAATCTAACCCACCATTTAACTTAATGCGGTTTATCCTCTGCAGTACAGGTTTTATGACCGGTATCATCCGTCACAAAAGCTTTGTAAACCCCGCACCCTATTATAGCATATGTCCGTTTAAGATACTACAGATTGCTATTTCATAAAAAAATGTAATCATCTTTATTCTTGACAAAACTACCGGTTGGTCGTATTATTGCAATCAGGCGGTAGCCCCGATTGTTTAAAGGAGAAATAACATGAAAAACAGAAAAGAAGAGATCATCTATGCCACACTGGAACTGGCTGCGGAAAACGGTCTGGGTTCGGTTTCCATGCAGCAGATCGCCGCTAAGGTAGGTATCACCAAGGCTTCCCTCTATAATCATTTTACTTCCAGGGATGAGATCATTGAAGCGATGTACGGTTTCCTGCGTAACGCATCCATGCAGAAGACACAGGCCGTTCCTTTGGATCCCGACCGGCTGACCCCTGATATTCCGCTCCGCACGATCCTCAGCGGCGCCGTGGGATCCTATAGAAATATGGTCAATGATCCCGCGATGTATCGCTTCTACAAAGTGATCATGTCGGAACGCAGCATCGATCCTGCGGCTGCGGAGATCATGGTTAAGGAAACCCGGACCATGATCCATGCGACAAAGATGCTCTTCTACGCACTCCAGGTTAAGGGGATCGCACATTTCGAAAATGCAGACGCAGCCGCTTTTTCCTTTGCAATGGCCGTGCATTCCATCATTGATTACGAATGTGACCTGAAGCAAACAGGAACTGAACCCGAAAAGGACATGATGCAGGAATATTTAGATGAATTCTGCAGGATTTACGGATAAGGAGGAAATGAAAAATGGATAAGCTTATTGAAAATGTCTCCGATATAAGGTATGACGGTCTGATCCGCAGGATCGGATGCTGGACAATGATCCTCGGGATAGCGAATGCAGTCTTCTATCTGCTGCATGACGTGGTCGGAGCCCTGAACTATCCCGGATATAACTGGATAGAGCAGGCGGTGAGCGATCTTACCGCGGAAGATTCACCTTCCCGAAATATCGCAGAGATCTTCACAGGCCTGTATGGAAAATGCTCCGTCATAACCTGCGTGCTTCTCTGTAACATGGTGAAATACAAAAGTAAGCCTCTTCGTATCGGCATCTATCTTTACACTACCATGAATGTAATATCCAATGTCGGATACAATCTTTTCCCGCTGACGGGTAAGGGTTATGACGGAACATTTCAGTCCTTCATGCATGTATATGTGATCACTGCCGCTGTTGTCATCTTATCCATAGCCTCTCTCATTGTGATTGCTGTCGGAAGCTTCAAAGATAAGAGGAAGAAGCTTGGGATTTTGGCACTCGCCGCCCTGGGCTGTATGTTTTTCGGAGCGGTCGGATCAGGTGCTCTTCCCAAGTCCGTCTTTGGAATACCGGAGCGTTTCAGTACCTACAGCGCAGTGATATTTACAGCGGTACTCGGCGTTTACTGGCATCTTAAGTTCGATGGGGAAGCTACGGCTGAAGTGTGATAAGATCCCATTCGCAGCGGTCCAGCGTCCTTAATGGCGCCATCCAGTTGCCGGCGCCGGACGACACGTAAAGCAGTCTGTCGGGATACTCATACTCGCCGCAGGTTTTATATCCCTGTATCCGGTACAGGATATTCAGCGGCCAAAGCTGTCCGCCTGCATGGGTATGTCCCGACAGCTGTAAGAAGGGGTCGTGGGACATCAGCTGTTCTTCGTCAACAGGTTCATGATCTACTACGATCACCGCAGCTGCATCTATATACGGATTGTCCAGATCTTTCCAGGCTTTACGAGCCTCCGCAGTGTAATCCTCACGGCCCACGATCACCAGATCATCCGCAGCCTTTATGCTCTCATCCGCCAGTATCACCATTCCCGCTTTTTCGATCTCTTCCTTCAGCTGCCCGTCGGTATATGTTCTTCCGCCCAGAAAATCACCGTTCGGCTGTCTGTCATGATTTCCGTAAATGTAATACTTCGGCGCATTAATCCCCGAAAGAACCTTGTATATCATAACCATTTCATCATAAGATGTGGTTTCATCAGTGATATCTCCTCCGAAGATGACCATCTCCGGATCTTCTTTATTTATCTGGCTGACCAGTTCAAGGAAGGATTCCGCCGAACGTGAGGAACCGGCGTGGATATCCGAGACAAAGGCGATCCTGTGTGACTCTCTCAGGCCGGTAAGCTGCACCGTGACGGGATTCATCCTTATCCTCATGGCATTCCATCCCCCGTACAGCAGATAGCAGAGGCTGAAGATGACCGTCAGGGAGGCCATCAGCACAAACTGGCACCTCACTCTTTCACGTCTTTCCTTTCCCCTTTTTCTGATCATACGGACAACATACTCAGCCGCGCTTGCCGCAATATCCCCGAAAAGCGCGAGATATACTGCGGTAAGCTCAACACCGAGGCGGTAGGAAACTGCTGTGTCGATCGCAACAAAAAACAATTCGGTACACATAAACAGCAGGAGCTTAACCACAAAAACCGAAATCCTCAGGACCGGGTGATCCTCACGCCTCAGCCGCAGCTGAGCGGCAAAAAGCAATCCGCATACGATCAGTATTTCCAAGATCCAGATAATAACCCTGCCTATACCCAATTGTACTTCTCCTTTTTTGTGTTTACGGATAAACTGTACGTGTCAGTATCCATGATACTATGATGCTGGGGTCAAAAGGTATTTTGCCCCCAGCTGATGATTCGCAGCACGCACACTACGTGTGCAATGTGCTGCGAGAACATCATACTATGTGTTCTTCAAAAAAACAACGCCAACCTGATACTATGGGGACAGGACTTCCCGTCACGGTCCCACCTTCACCACCTCTGTCGCCACCTTTTCCCGGAAGCATGTATCATGCTCCACCAGCAGCATGGTCGGGCTGAATTTCAGTATCAGTTTTTCTATCTGCATACGGGAGAATACATCAATATAATTCAAAGGTTCATCCCAGATGTATAAATGTGCCGGAGTGATAAGGCTTGCCGCCACCAGCACCTTCTTCTTCTGTCCTTCCGAAAAATCCTCCATTTTCTTTGCAAACTGTCCTCTCTCGAAATCCAGCTGTCGAAGGACTGCCATGAAAAGGCTTTCCTCCATACCTCTTTCCCTGCAGAAATCCTTCAGTGATCCCGAAAGGAACGAAGTATCCTGATCCACATATGATATGACCAGCCCTGACGCAACATCCAGTGTTCCTTCTTTCCGTAGTCCCCCGGCCGGTACATTACCCCATTCATCCGTCCTTCCCGCACACTGAAGTATAGCCTTTATGATGCTGGATTTCCCGCAGCCGTTGCCTCCGGAGAGCACTATCCTGTCACCGCGTCTGATCTGGAAACGCATATCCCTGAACAGCATATCCCCTGCCCCGTCGTAACCCAGCGAAAGATCATAAGCATGCACAAGCAGCTCCTTATGAAATCTCAGCGGTTCCAGCTTAAGCTCCGCCACTCTTTCGATATCCTGCAGCAGCCCCTCCTTCTCCCGGATCTCCCTTTCTATACGCTGCTCATAGGACTTTACACGCGCCTGCATCTTCTTGGTCTTTGCACCGATGTAGGATCTTGTTGAAATATTCCTCTCCGGTTCTTTTACAGGGTCAAAGCCTATCTTTGTACTTTCATTCTTATCCGCCCATCGGCTGCTCCTGTCAGCTGCCTCCTGCAGTTTTCCTATCTCCTTTTTATGCTTTTCATTTTCTGCCTGATGAAATGCATCCTGTTTTTCCTTATTCTCCCACCAGGACGTAAAGTTCCCTGCCTGTACCTCAATGGAAGCACGGTTAAGGACCAGCACATGATCGCATACCGCATCCAGCAGGTCACGGTCATGCGAAACCAGAATGAATCCTTTCTTCGACCTGAGATATGCTTTGACTATATCCCTGGCCTCCGCATCCAGATGGTTTGTGGGTTCATCGATCAACAGGAATTCGCCCTCAGCGGCAAAGAGTACTGCAAGCATGATACGTGTACGCTCGCCATAGCTAAGCGTACCAAATGGTCTGTACATGCATTCCGCATCCATCCCGATCTGGTTAAGCTGTAACAGCACCTGCCACGGTTCCACCTGCGGCTTCCAGTGACCGGCCAGCTCATCCGCGGTTTTTGCCATATCCTCATCCTTCGCCTCATACGGGAAGTAATCAAAGACATTGCTAAAGGATATGCTGCCCCGATAGGGATATTTTCCCATAAGAAGCTTAAGCAGCGTTGTTTTCCCTTTACCGTTCCTGCCTATAAGTCCCAGCCTCCAGGCCGTATCCATGTGAAATGAAACATTCTCAAATACAGGCTCCACACTGCCTTCATATGTAAAAGTAAGTTCATTTATCCTGATCTCTGCCATATAACCACCTCATTTCATGCAATAAAAAAATCCGCCATCCATGCCGAATGACAGATCATACCTACACACTTATGAAGTCCGGTGCCGGAGCATAAATATGCCGAAAGAACATCCAATTCCTCACACGGTACCGGCTTCAATGGAAGTACGATAATCATAATTCGGCATACACAAACAGACCCTCTAAAGGTCTCCGACAATAACGCTTGTATGTACCAAATCAGATTATCTTATTCTCATTTTCTCACCAACACCGGTAATCAGTGCCCTTTCACATTTTTTGTGATGATAACACAGTTAATTTTTTAAGTCAAGTATAAATCGCGTAAAGGAAGACTCCCTTACAGTGCAGGAAAATCGGGGACGATACCGTCCCCGACATGATTTTCTAAAGCTTACTCATATTCAACTCCGCTGTATCCGTCCCCGTATGTCTTCGGAGCGATGATGACCCAGGTCTTTCCGGGGTTCATCTTGATCTCTTCCCCGTTCTCGTCAAACCACTTTGTGGTGTAATTATCGAACCATTTCCAGGTAACATTGATCCTCTTTCCGCCCGTGCAGTAAACGCCTTCACCGGAGCCCTTCCAGCTGATATCCTGGCTTCCGGCTTCCTCATAGCCTGCAAGATCCTTGATCTTTACATACTGCACCAGAATGTTTGTGCATTTAAGCTGCTCATTGGTCTGGCCGTCCATATGCTTCTCTTCGAACTGGTAACGGTAATATACCTGCTCGGCTGCATTGTACTCAAACCACGGCAGGTTCTTCCTGAAATACGGAACGGATATCTTTACGGCCGAATCGCCTTTCTCAAGCTCCGCAAAATCATTTCTGAACTTGTGGTTGCATTCATAATATGATCTGTGGTACTTGCTGTAACCCTTTGCATCCATCTGGCTCAGGACTTCCGCCGGTGTGGTATACGCATTATACGGCGCATATCTTGTGCCGTCACGGTTCAGTCCCGGATCCCTGATCAGATCAACGAACTCAAGGTAGGGATACTGTTTCCAGTAAAGGTCATGATGGTTTGCATAATCGGATGCGCCGCAGAAAACATGTACCGTATCATACTCTACGGTCTTACGGTTGAAATAATGTCTCGTGGAACGAAGTGCTTCAAACTTTTCCACCTTATCATACTCGGTAAAGATCGGCATAAGTCTCGTGGTCCTCGCCTCAGTGACCATCTCATAAATGATATCCGCAAAGCTCAGGCCGTATGACGGAAGAGCCTGTGGCACATTACAATACTGGCAGGAAATGGGTCTTAAGTTTTCGTATTTTTCATCGATCCAAAGACCGGTCAGCGGGTTAAGTACCATTCCATCCTTCTTCAGGGTTATATTGGACGGATCATTTATCATGGATGCCTCGGTAACATGGATACCGGCGGGACCGGAAGCTGATGTTTCTGTAGTTGTGCTCCCTGTTACGGACTGTGTATCGGATACTGAAGAACCCTCTTCGCTGCTGCCGCAGCCTGTTATCATAAATGTAAGACCGAGCATCATGGCTACAGCCTTATATATAAATTTATTCTTTTTCATTTTTATATAAACTCCTTCAAGAGATAATCGTTTTTTTTAAGGTCTCTGAAAACCACCTTGTATTGTAACATAAGAGCCACCTAAAAAAAACCCCAAATTGCATTTTATGGCAAGATGGCGTAACGGCGTTAACGGAAATGTCAGAATCTGACTGCCTCCGCCGGCCCGGAATGATACCGGTATTGGCCTTACTATACCCCGCGGCCGTCGAATTCCGGAATGAAATCCCGGTCAGCCGCATCGCCTCCCTGCACAAATCCCTTTGTCAGACCGATCCGTGACGCATGGCGTACCAGGCTCCTGTATTCATACTGTGTCACCTTCCTGTTCAACTCCGGAAAATCACCGGATAGGACCTTGTGCTCCGGAGTATACTGATTGAGAAGGCTTATATATATGCTGTCTCCGTAGGTTTTATAAAGATAATTAACGATCATTTTTGCCTGGATCAGTTGTCCGGGAAGCAGCAGGTGCCGTACCACCACTCCTTTTCTGAGTAACAGTACATTCCCGTTGCCCCGGGGATCGTTATTCTTTTCATGCCCGTCAGCCGGGTCTTCGGTATCCTTCTTCTTAACCTTTCCCGCGGCATCATGTCCCCGCCACGGTTTCTCCACGGTAAATATACACTCCGGCTGCTGGCGTACCATTTCCGCGATCGCAGCCTTTGCGACATCCGGATAATCCGGCGCTCCGCTGTACCTCTTTGCTTCGACATCTCGTATATACTTAAGATCCGGAAGGTAGATATCTATAAGTCCTTCCATCCGTTTCAGCGTTTCCGCATTTACATAAGAGGATGTATTCAACAGAAAAGGAAGACCTATCCCCTGCTTCCTTGCGTCTGATATCGCTGCGGCAACCGAAGGCAGAAAATGATCCGCGGTCACGAGATTGATATTGTCCGCCCCCTGTTCCTCCAGCTCAAAAAACATCTCAACCAGCCGCTCATTTGACAGCTCTATTCCCGATCCTTCCTGACTTATCCCGTGATTCTGGCAGTAAACGCATCTCAGACTGCAGCCTGAGAAGAATATCGTTCCGGAGCCTCGTGTTCCTGAGATACAGGGCTCCTCCCAGAAATGCAGAGACGCCCTGGAAGCCCGCAGAGTACTTCCCGCTCCGCAGGCTCCATATGTTTCATTCCTGTCCGCTCCGCAGTTTCGGGGGCACAGGTGACAGCTTCTGTATACCTCAGCCATACAGCCTTCATGTTCTTTATCCATCATCCGACCTGCCCGTTATTCTCCCTGTAATAATAAAACATGTACTGCTGGTAGATCCCGTTATAGGGCCGGTACTTCTCCATCGGATACCCCTCCGGATACTCCCTTTCAAGTATCCTTCGTATCCAAACATCGATGGGAAAAGCGTCCACGTGATGCAGCCCGAAAAGCGACATACAGCTGGCCACCTTCGGTCCCACCCCATATAAAGAAGTAAGCACCCTGACGGTCTCCTCTTCACTCCTCCCGGCCAGCTCCGAAAGTACTATCCTCCCCGACGCCACTGCCTCCGCCGCTGCCCTCACATACCCGCATCTGTATCCGAGTCTGCACTCATTCAGCTTTTCATCCTTCATGGAAATGATCCCCTCAGGTGAAGGAAAGGTAAAGTATACTCTTCCCTCTGCATCCCTCTTTTCATTTCCCGCCTCCCTGCAGAGCATTTCCACACTGCGCTTTATCGCAGGGATATTTCTGTTCTGGGAAATGATAAAGCTGATCAGTGTCTCCCACGGATCCTGCCGCAGTATGCGTATGCCTCTGCCGTATTCGCAGGCATCGTACAGGAAAGCATCCTCTTCCTTCCGTACCAGGCTCCTGATGGAACGATAATCCGTGTCCATATCAAGATACGGCCGCCAGATACTCTCATACTCCCCGCTGTCGCAGGAAAGCCTGAACCGTCCTTCACCCACACGCTTTATGATAAGACAGTATGAAAGATGCGGCACCCTGTAGGTATCCTCATCCAGTTTTTCCCAGCGAAAACACTGGCCGCTCTCCGAGATCCTCTCAAGCGAAAGATCATCCTCTGTTTCTAAAATATAGCCCATAGAAAACTCCTGTCAGATAAGATCAACTTCTTACTATCTCTTCGATCCTTCTTACAAAATCCTTATACCCCTTTGGGAAATTCTGGGAACCCTCCGCCTTTATCACCGTTCCTTCATTTACCCCGGCAGTGAATCCGAACATGATTCCGTCCAGCACTCCTCGCGGATGCTTTCCGTGGAAACCGTCCCATTTCATCACATTAACCGCGTTAAGCAGCTCCGTCATCTCACCGAGGGGACAGGTTTTGCTGCATTCCGCCTGCCTCTCCTTCCCGTTTTCGGTATAACGGTACATATATAATGTGATCTCCGCAACGGAATCCCTGCTTATGATCTCATATTCCCATGTTCCCCTCATACCGCTTTCCCTGAGCACTATCTTACTGAAGGATTCAACTTTTTCTCTCATTTCACCGCACCCCCTGCAATTCCTTCCCGAAGCATAAAAAATGCTGATAATAAACCCTTACAATTCTTTCTCGAAGCATAAAAAATGCTGATCGTACATATCACATTCTCCGACTTTCCGGAAGCCGAACACCGCATAGGATCTGAGCGCCTTCTCGTTAAGACAGTTCACAAGAAAATGTATGCTTTTATACCCCTTCTCCTTCAGCAGTCCCAGCCCGAACTTCACCATCTCCCGCGCTATACCGCGATTCTGCATATCCGGTGCAACAGCCATTCTGGCAAGTTCTCCGCCGGGCTGAAGCAAACGGTCCCAGCAGTCCAGCTCATCAACCTTCGGATCCTCCTCCCAGGAGATCGCCGCTATGATCCTCCCTTTGTCATCTCTCATAACATAAAGTGCATCCCTTGAAAGATCGTAGCTTATCTCATCATTTCCCGGATATTCCTCATTCCACGGACAGAACTCCCGTCCCAGCTGGGAGCGGTAGAGCTCAAGTATCTCCGCCCTGCTTTCTTCCTTTGCACATTCGATCTTATACTTCATCTTTCCCCTTTCAATGGCTTATATCCTGGCTGTAAACCCGAATATCCTCGGAAGTGTTATGAATTCCAACGGCGTATTCCTTGCAACCGCCATCACTTCGGCCATAGCCACATTTATCATGGGCTTTCTTGCGAACTATCCCATCGCTCTTTCCGCAGGAATGGGTCTGAATGCATACTTTGCCTATACCGTCTGCTTTTCATTGCATTTATCGGGTTAAACAGTGCGGGTGTCGTCGTTCCCGATGATTCGACAACCATTGCAATGGGTGACATATCATCACCCACCGTAGTGCTTTTTCTCTTCGGCTTTATCATTATCGCCATCCTCAGTCACTTCAGATTCAAAGGAGCGATCCTGTTGGGGATAATCATAACCTGGGGGCTGGGCATGCTTGCGGAGCTGATCGGCTGGTATATGGCAGATCCCGACACTGAAGCATATACACTGATACCGGCCTTTACAAATGCCCTTGATTTTACAGGCCTTAAAGAGACTGCATTCAAATTCAATTTCTCATGGGTATTTGACCACATCATACAGTTCATCGCCATCGTATTCAGCTTCCTCTTCATGGATCTTTTCGATACCGTCGGTACCGTGGTGGGTGTTGCCGATAAGGCAAATCTTCTTGATGAGAAAGGAAATCTTCCCCGTGTGGGCAGGGTATTTCTCGCTGATGCCATCGGAACCACTGTGGGCGCCTGCCTCGGAACCTCTACCGTGTCCAGCTATGTAGAATCAAGCACAGGGGTTGCCGCGGGAGGAAGGACCGGCCTTACCGCAATAACCACAGGCGTCCTGTTCCTGCTGTCCATATTCCTGAGCCCTGTTTTCCTTGCGGTCCCGGGCTTTGCAACCGCTCCGGCTCTTGTATATGTCGGAATGCTTATGTTCTCAAGCTGCAAGAAGATCGAATTTGACGGTGATATAGCAAATACCGTAAGCGCATACCTTGCCATCATCATGATGGTATTTACCTACTCCATAGCAAACGGTATCATGTTTGGCATTCTTTCCTGGGTCATTCTAAAGATCTGTACCAAAAAGATCAAAGATGTGAGCCCCATTATGGCAGTGATCTTCATATTGTTCGTACTGAGGATCGTGTCTCTGGTAACCAGTTTTCAATAGCCGCCGGCTAAAGCACGAACCCGTAAGGCAGGAGTTCCTTCAGTGTGAACTCCTCCTTTTTTTCGCCTTCATCCGTTATTGTTACAACCGTAACAGGCATATCCGGCGACTCTGCAAATTCCGAAATTACCTGCCTGCAGGCTCCGCAGGGATACGGAGCGCCTCCGGCAGCCGCTATAGCGATCGCCCTGATCTTCACTGCGCCTTCACTTACCGCCTTGAATATCGCCGTCCTCTCTCCGCAGTTGCAGAGTCCGTAAGATGCATTTTCCACGTTGCATCCGCCGTATATCTCATTTCTGTCCGTAAGAACCGCAGCCCCGACAGCATAGTGTGAATAGGGACTGTAGGAATTCTTTCGCGCCATAACGGCTGCACTGATCAATTCACTGTTCATATTCTTTTCCTCCGAAATATGATACTATGCCTCACCGGCCGTGCTCCAAAGAACCGGAGCCGTCGCCCGGCCGTCTTATTTCCGCGGCATATCCGCCGTCTTCATCCTTCTCAGATACTCCTGGTCAACCTTCACTCCGCCGTACCTGACTGCCTCATAAAGCGCCGTGAGCTCCGGCAGGTTCACGCCTTTTTCAGCCTGAAGCCTGTTCATTATATCACGGGTGGTCTCATTTTCATGGGGTGCCGTCTCCCCGGCCGCTTCCAGGATCCTCCTGCGGTAGATCCTTCTGGCACGTTCCTCCATGGTGAAATATGTCCGCACCCTGTAAGCAAGTCCCCGGTCCTTCAGACGTTCCCTCTCTTCCTCCTTAACACCCCTTATCACCTCATCCTTTCCGTTCTGCTGATATTTTGCCAGCAGTACCTTCAGCACTCTTGTGAGTATCTTCACAAGAAAATACAGCAGAAAAGCGAGTACGACAAATTTCAGTATGGTTAAAATGATACCCGATCCCGCATTTGTCTTCTGCAGCTGATTGAAAAGATTGGCCCGTGCGGAGCTTACCTGGTCGTCCATTTTGCCGGTAATTATATTTGCAACCCACTTGGCCAGCAGTACAAAGCCATAGAATAACGCTTTAAGCAGTTCCCCGACGGATCTGAAGAATTCCGTAACCGCATCGGGAAGCCCAAGCAGTTCTCCCAGTCCTATCCCGACCAGCATCACCAGAAATATCCCCGCCACGATAAGTGTATTGATCCTCAGCATCTTTTTGATAGGCAGACCATGTACATTTTTATTCGAATGCAGATACTGACCTGTACTGTCGGCATAGAGGATCAGCAGGAAGAAAATGATATTGATAAGCGAAAGTATTACCGCAAGGCTTACCAGCTGCGGGTGCTCATAGTATATGCCCGCGCCGACGGATAAAAAACCGAGCAGCATCGATGGCCAGGGTATCTCCTGTGCTTCGGGAAGAGTTCCCCCTGCCGCCACATGCCTTATACCCATACCCAGCAGTCCCAGGTCGAGGCCGAGAAGGAGCAACTTCTGGGCCATGATCTCAGGCAGGAACCATATTCCTATACCGCAGACTGCCGTATATAAGATCAGCGGCCACACCCTTGTCACTCTGCATCTTATGAAATAGCTCCCGATGAAAAGCGCTCCCTGAACCGCCATGGCTTCAAAAGAAACAGCGGGACATTTGAGAGTGATAAGAACAAGTTCACTCACAAGCAGATACATGGAATAAGAATATCCCAGACGGAAGATGGTACGCGCAAGTTCATTCCGCATAAGAATCCACCTCCCATCCCGAAAGATATGAGCGCCTTTCCGGTGCATCCATCCCCGAATAATACGGCACCACCACATGGAGCGACGCTTCTTTCATGAGCCTGTCCAGGCGGTTCAGAAGATCCTCCTTGTAATACGGTGAAATGATCAGATAGAGCGCTTGTCTGTTGATACTCTTCTGCTCTTCATCCAGTCTTGAGAGAAAAGCATCCTTTCCCGCCGAAGCCCTTATCTCGGCAAGGTATTTATCTATGGTTATTCCATGGGATAGTTCCGCACCCGGACCCGGAGCGGTAAGGATATTATCATTCTCATCCTTTCCGTTTGACCATACCGATACACGTTCCTTCCTTGCAAGATAATATCTGGCAAGGGAACTTACCAGTGAAATGGTTTCCTCCAGAAGACGGTCTGCCCGGACCATGGAGTCGGTATCCAGATTGAGCAGGATACGGATCTCCGCATCCTGTGTGGGCTCATACAGATTTACCTTCCATTCCCCGGATCGCGCAGACTGTTTCATATTGATCGAACGATAGGGATCGCCCGGCTGATAATCCCTTAGCCCGCGGTAACTGAGAGGATCCTCCACAGGGCTTCTTCTCGCCGCCTGCTCTCCTATCTTTCCGCAGACCAGTCTGGTCAGCATACCCGGATCAACCTTTCTTGGAAAGACGTAGATACCTCTGTCTTCCCTTCTGGTCTCGGCAAAGGTCGATGTAAGGAAGAAATCCCTTACCATGAGATTGACTGTTTCCACTCGAAAAAAGCCCCGTTCTGTTCCTACAAATCTGAGACTGCGTTTAATCTTCTGGTAGCCCATGATGGAAAAAGCATCATTTCTGTGATAACAATCCGTCACCACGGAATTCTGCATATCCATGAACCGAAGCGCCCTGTCGACGGCAAATTTAAAATGAAAAACGGGAAGCGGCAGTGCTTTATCATTGACTATCTCCAAAGCAAGATTTGCCTCCTCCCCGCATTCCATGTATTCCCGATCAAAATAAACGGACGTACGAAGTCCCTTCTTCCAATAACGGTGATACAGACGCTTCTGCAGAACATATATGATTGTTATAACAAGTATGATAAATACAAGATGCATATATAGTTCCCGCTTTATGATATTATTGATTCCAGTCCTCAACCGGTACACTTTCTCCCGCCGAAAGCTCTCTGATAAGCCGGGCGGGATCCGCGGTACCTGCTGCAGGCATTACCCGGTGTCCGAATACATACGGTGCCAGATATCTTACATCATCCGGCGTTACATAACTCCTGCCGGAAAGGGCCGCATATGCCATGCATGCCCGCTGCAGCATAAGGGTCCCTCTGGGGCTTACACCCATAAGAAGCCTGCTGGTATGACGTGTGGCATCAGCCAGATGCAGCAGATAATCAAGAACTTCCTTCTTTATCGTAACAGACTTTATAACCTCCGCAGCTTCTTCAAGCTCGGATACCGTTGCGACAGCTTTCAGGCTGTCATTGGGATTCTCCCCACGGAAGCGCTGAAGCATTTCCGCCTCCTGCTCAATGGAAAGAGGTTTCATACGAAGTTTCATAAGAAACCTGTCCAGCTGGGCTTCCGGCAGCGGATAGGTTCCCGTGGTCTCTACGGGATTCTCGGTTGCTATAACAAGGAAAGGTCTCTCCAGCAAAAGTGTCTCCCCGTCGATGGTTACCTGCCTCTCCTCCATGGCCTCCAGAAGGGCGCTCTGTGTACGCGGAGTAGCACGGTTTATCTCATCAGCCAGAAGAAGATTCGTAAATACCGGGCCCTTCATAAGATGAAATTCCTGGTCCTTCCTGTTATAAACCGAAAGACCGGTTATATCCTGCGGCAGCAGATCAGGCGTAAACTGTATCCTTTTGAAACTCCCGTTCACGCTTGCCGCAAATGATCTGGCAAGGCTTGTCTTACCCGTACCGGGCGTATCCTCCAACAGCACATGTCCGCCCGAAAGCACAGAGGTGAAGAGCAGGGTAAATACTTCCTCCTGCCCTACTATCACCTTCTGTACATTCTGCAGGGTGTCGGCATATAATTTATGTACATCATCAAGTCTCATACGATCTGCACCTTACTTGAAATACTCCACTCCCGATTCCATGATGAGCTGGTTCTTATCGCCGTAAATATTGATATAATCTCCCTCCGCACGGCGCTCGGAATGTCCCATCTTGCCCAGGACTCTTCCGTCGGGACTTGTGATGCCCTCGACAGCCATATAGGATCCGTTCACATTGTAATCCTCATCCATGGTCGGATTTCCGTCAAGATCCACATACTGTGTTGCAACCTGGCCGTTCTCAAAGAGTCTCTTCAGCCACTCGTCATTTGCTACGAAACGTCCCTCGCCGTGTGACATGGGGATCGCATAGACTCCTCCGAGCTCTGCCTTTCTCAACCAGGGGGATTTGTCGGATACGACCTTTGTATAGCAGATACGTGACTGATGACGTCCGATGGAATTTCTGGCAAGTGTGGGTGAATCCTCACTCTGCGGGCGTACTTCGCCGTAGGGAAGAAGTCCCAGCTTGATCAGTGCCTGGAAACCGTTGCAGATACCAAGCACAAGGCCATCTCTCTCATAAAGAAGCTTCTGCAGTTCTTCTTTGATCTTCTCGTTACGGAAGGTTGTAGCAATGAACTTGGCGGATCCGTCAGGCTCATCACCACCGGAGAAACCGCCGGGGATCATAACGATCTGTGCGTTCCTGATCTCCTTTGCAAAGGTCTCAACCGAATCGCGGATACCCGCTGCATCCATGTTGTTAAGCACTACGGTATGTACCTCCGCTCCCGCCCTGAGGAAGGCCCTTGCGGTATCATCCTCGCAGTTGGTTCCCGGGAAAACCGGGATAAAGACTCTGGGCTGAGCCACCTTATGCCTACAGATATAGATATTCTTCTCTTCATAAAGACCTGTTTCGATCTTTTTCTGCTCAACACCCGAGGATACGGGGAATACCTTCTTAAGTGTTCCCGTCCATGCGGTAAGGGCCTCTTCCATGCCGATACTTACATTTCCGTATACAAAGACCGGATCGGAGGTTACGGAACCGATAACCTCTGCGGGAAGCTCAAGTGTCGGAAGCGCCTCCGGATCAACCTCCATCAGGATCGCTCCGTAAAGCTTCTCAAAAAGCTCCTTCTCGCTGATACATTTTTCATCCAGCTTAACGCCGAGTTTATTACCGAAGGCCATCTTGCTGACTGCCTCGATAACGCCTCCGAAGCCCACCGCATAGGCACTTTCGATCTGGCCTCTCTGCACTGCAGCTCTTAATGCGGCGTATTTTGCAAGCGCATCTGCGTAATCCGGAAGCTCGTAGGAATCCCTGTCGATCTTCATGAGAAGCAGCATATTTCCGGGAGTCTTCAGCTCCGGAGTAACAATATTAAGATAACTGTCAACATCTACGGCAAAGGATACCAGAGTGGGCGGTACATCTATCTCGTTAAATGAACCGGACATGGAGTCCTTGCCTCCTATGGAGGGAAGTCCGAGCCCAATCTGTGCGTTGTAAGCGCCCAGCAGAGCCGCCAGGGGCTTGCCCCAGCGTGACGGGTCCTCATTCATTCTTTCAAAGTATTCCTGGAAGGTGAGGCGGATCTTTGAAACATCTCCGCCGGCAGCAGCTATCTTTGCCACCGAATCCAGTACCGCGTAGGATGCACCGTGGAACGGACTCCATGAGGAAAGATAAGGATCAAAACCATAGCTCATCATAGTCACGGTATCGCACTTTTCCGTTGAGAGCGGAAGCTTTGCCGTCATGGTCTGGATCTCGGTCAGCTGGTACTTTCCGCCGTAAGGCATGGTAACCGTACCTGAACCGATGGTGGAATCGAACATTTCCACAAGACCGCGCTCCGAGCAGACATTGAGATCCGCAAGGGTCTTAAGCCAGGCTTCCTTAAGATCCGCCGGCTTTTCTGCCGAGAAATAACTCTTTCCTTCAGGCTGCAGGATACGTGCGGTGGTCTCCTGGTGTGCACCGTTGGTGTTGATAAATGCACGTGACAGGTTTACAACCTCTTTTCCTCTCCACCGGAGTATCATCCTGGGTTCCTCGGTAACTACAGCCACGGCTACCGCTTCCAGGTTCTCCTCCCTTGCATAACCGATCATTGTATCCACGTCGGCAGGATCCACTACAAGCGCCATACGCTCCTGGGATTCGGAGATGGCAAGCTCCGTACCGTCCAGTCCGGCATATTTCTTCGGAACCAGATCCAGATTGATATCCAGACCGTCAGCCAGCTCACCGATGGCTACTGATACACCGCCTGCGCCGAAGTCGTTGCATTTCTTTATAAGGCCTGCCACCTCCGGTCTGCGGAAGAGCCTCTGGAGCTTACGCTCTGTGGGAGGATTTCCCTTCTGAACCTCTGCCCCGCAGCTTTCAAGGCTTTCGGAGTTATGAGCCTTGGAGGAACCTGTAGCTCCTCCGCATCCGTCGCGTCCCGTACGTCCGCCCATAAGTATTATCACATCACCGGGATCCGAGTTAAGACGCTTTACGTTTTTCTTCGGGGCTGCGCCGATAACGGCACCGATCTCCATACGTTTTGCCACATAATCCGGGTGATATATCTCTTTTACCATACCTGTTGCAAGACCGATCTGGTTTCCGTAGGATGAATATCCTTCCGCCGCCGTAGTAACCAGCTTTCTCTGGGGGAGCTTGTTGGGCAGGGTCTCTGAAAGCTTCTTTGTGGGATCTGCGGCACCGGTCACACGCATAGCCTGATATACATAGGTCCGTCCCGAAAGAGGATCACGTATAGCACCGCCGAGACAGGTTGCAGCGCCGCCGAAGGGCTCGATCTCCGTCGGATGGTTATGTGTCTCATTCTTGAAGCTGATGAGCCAGTCCTCCTTATTTCCGTCAATCTCAACAGGGACAACTATGGTACAGGCATTTATCTCATCGGATACATCCAGATCCTGCAGCCTGCCCTCCGCACGCAGTCTCTTCATGCCCATGAGAGCGATATCCATAAGACAGGTGAACTTATCGGTGCGTCCCGCATTTATCTTTGCGGCATCGGCCTTATACATATCAAATGCAGCCCTTATCGGTGCGGCGTAGACGCCTTCGTCTATGGTTACTTCCTTAAGCTCCGTAGCAAAGGTGGTATGACGGCAGTGATCCGACCAGTAGGTATCCAGTACCCGTATCTCGGTCATGGTAGGATCGCGGTGCTCTTCTCCCGCAAAGTAATTCTGGATGTGAAGGAAATCCTTAAATGTCATGGCAAGACCCAGGGAATCATAAAGCTCCTTAAGCTCTGCCTCGGGAAGAGACGTAAACCCGGTGAAGATCTTAACATCCTCCGGCTCCGGGAATTCCATGATAAGGGTATCCGGTTTCTTCTCATCGGAGATCCTTGAATCCACGGGATTTACAACATATTTCTCTATCTCCTGCTTTGCTTCGTCGGATAGTTCACCCGAGATTACATAGGTAACTCCCGAACGTATGACAGGTTCGGAGGTTTCGTCCAGCAGCTTTACACACTGCTCCGCGGAATCCGCTCTCTGGTCAAACTGTCCCGGCAGGAATTCCATTGAGAATACAAAATCCCCATCATGCTTCGGGAATTCCTCTTCAAAAACGATGTCAACCGGCGGCTCGGAGAAAACGGTCACCAGAGCATTTTTATACACCTCATCCGAAAGATTCTCGATATCATAACGGACGAGTTCACGCACGCTGATACCCTTCAGTCCGAGGTAATCCTTAAACTCCTTCTCCAGCTCATTTGCGCGCACCGCATATGCCGGACGCTTCTCCACGTAGATCCTTCTTACCTTGCTCATGTCTCATACTCCTTCGTATAATATGTATTGCCGCCTCATCTTATCCGGCGGCTCTTCGCCTGTTTCTTTCCGCCTCAACTGTCATTCCCGGTTTACGTCCCGAAACCCGGCGAATAATCCCATTATTGCCTTATAGATGCAATTTCTTGATCATCTTATAAATGACCACATTCTGATAGATCATCGGCTGTTCCTGTACAAAGAAAATGATACCGTCAGCCGGTGCCACTACCTCGGACACCATCCTTCCGTCCATCGGATTGATGATCACCGCAAGCTTCTGTCCCCTGTGCACCTCCTCGTTGGTACTCACCAGCTGATGGAAAAAACCGGCGTCATCAGCCTTGATGGACAGCATTTCCTCCTCCTGCATGACCGTGGGCATATAACCGCCCTGGCAATTGTAATGGATGATGCCCATGCGCGAGAGGAATCTCAGTACGCTGGAGACTGCGATCTCCGCATCCTTCTGGTTGATTCTTTCGGTTCCTCCGGAATATATGGAGAAGGCGTCCGTTCCCGCTATCTGCCAATTGTAATTCAGCGTCGTCGTATCAAAAGATCTGATGTCGCTGGTGATAACATAGGGCAGACCGAAGAGATTGGCAAGATTAGTACTCTCGTGCCCCGTCTGCATCATCCTTACGTGTGGTATGTATCTGCCCTGCAGATAAAAGCTGGGAAACTGTATGCCGTAACGGTAATTCTTCACTATCGAGAAGATCGCATGCGCAATACGGCTGGTGGCAGTGCCCCTGGGATTTCCCGGAAATTCCCGGTTGATATCCGTGTCATCGGAAAGCCAGAATTTATGGCTTGCATTCATTGCGCTGTAATTCAAAGAGGGAATGATCATTATCGATTTGCCCGGCACTATCTGTCCGTGAGCCTCGAGTCCCGCCAGCTTCTGGCTGAGCAGTGAGCAGATATAAAGCTGCTGGTATTCATTTCCTCTCATGGCTCCCACTATGCAGGCTTCCTGATCGCCCACACCGTAATTGTAGCCATATATTTTATAGGCCTCGCGAAAGGCCGTATTCATCGTAAAAAGAACATCTTTAGTCATGACCACACCCTTCCTGTGACGCGCCGACGATGCGGGCCAGAAGCGAGCCCTCTTCTATGGCCGGATACTCCCTCATGGCGGAGATCACGCCGTCTCTGGGGGCTGTTACGACCTCCTCCACAGAGCCAGTTATAACATCCACAACTGTACCTATCCTGCTGCCTGCCCTTACAAAGCTGCTTACCTCCACATCCGGGATGAAAATGCCGCTGGATTCGGAATTTATATAGGTCATCTCGGCATCATTCGTTATGAGCGGTTCTCTCGGCACAATGGCATGGCCCTGCCAGATCCCCAGCTCCTTCATCAGCGCAAAGATACCGTCCACCAGCTGATTTCCGTAATTCTGGTTTATCTTATAGGCAAAGCTGGACTCGGTCACAAAGCATTTTACACCTATCTGATTGAGTTCATAGGCAAGGCTCCCTCTCTTCACCTGATTTGAAGGATGTATCCATATCATATCCGTATTAAGCGCCCTGGCATAGGGAAGCAGTTCTTCCACACGGTCATCATTCATTCTGATCTGAAGTATCTCATGCAGGAACATATTACTTCCGTGTACATCCAGGCAGAAATCCGCTCCCCTGAGATCTTCAAATACACAATAAGCCGCATATTCTCCCATGACACCGCTGTGAGATCCCGGAAAAAGGCCGTTCATCTCAAGCTCCGGTCCGGGTATCTCTCTTGTCCTTGCTTCCATACCGAGGGGGTTCAGTGCAGGATAGATATCCACTATACCCGTAAGGCTTGCAAAATCTTCCTTTATGCGGCGTATAAGCTCATAACAGACATACTGCCCCTGCAGCTCATCACCGAAGATACCGGTCACTACTGCGATCCGTTTCTCATTTCCGGTTGGAAAATCAGGCATAAGTCTGTTCTTCTTGATCTTCATTACCTCTTCTACCATGAGATTCACGGCAGCTACTGTTTCGATCATTTTTCCTTACTCTCCCCTGCTACCGTTGATAAGCTCGCGGGCTCCGGCGATGATGGATTCTGAAATGGACTTTCCGCCCAGAAGTCTCGCTATTTCGATCACACGGCCTTCCTCCGAAAGCTGTCTGATACCTGTATATGTCTTTCCCCTGTCTTCTGTCTTCTCGATCTTGAACGCCGTATCCGCAGCGGCTGCGATCTGGGGCAGATGAGTGATGACTATCAGCTGCCTCGTCTCTGCCAGCTTCTTCAGCAGCATACCCGTTTTCTGCGCCGTGATCCCGCTGATACCCACGTCGATCTCGTCAAAAACAAGCGTCGGCGTATCAGCGACACCGGATAATGCAGCCTTCAGTGCCAGCATGACTCTCGAAAGCTCGCCGCCCGATGCTATCTTATGAAGCGGTCTTGCTTCCTCCCCCAGATTAGTCGAGAGCATGAAGCATACATCATCCTTCCCGTTTGCCGTTATCTCAGACAGTTCATCAAAGGAGGTATAGAATTCCACATGGCTGAAGTTCATTTCCTCAAGATTCTTACGTACTTCTTCCTCGAGCGGTCCGGCGGCCGCCTTCCTTAGTACGGTCAGCTTTGCCGCAGCCTTACTCAGCTCCTTTTCAGCCTTGTTTATCTCATCGCCGAGTGCAGCAAGCCTTTCTCCGGCCTTTTCCTGCTCCTCAAGCTCCTTTTCGATCTTCTCACCGTTCTCAAGTATATCCCCGATGGTCCTGCCGTATTTTGCTTTCAGTCCGTTTATCAGGTTCAGTCTGTCCTCTGTCCTTTTCATCTCATCCGGTGAAAATGACATTTCACTCAGATATGCGGAAAGACTCTGGTTAAAATCGGAAAGCAGTCCCTCCACCTCCGATAACTGACCCGGAAGCGGAGACTCCGGATCAAGTCGGGTAAGCTCATTTAAGCGTCTCATACCCTGTCCTATGCACGATGCGGCTCCCCCTGCCCCTACGTCCGATGTAAGCTGATATACATCCCGGCAGATATCGCGCATTTCCTCTGCATGGCACATCCTGCGGTATTCTTCTTCCAGTTCCTCATCCTCGCCTTCCTTAAGCTTTGCAGCCTTGATCTCGGAAAGCTGGAATTTCAGGAAATCTGTCTTTTTGGCACGCTCGGCCGGATCCTGATCCAGATGTAACAGCTCCTGCTTCAGCTCCTCTTTCTTTCTGAAGAGCTCCTGCACCTTATCCCTCTGTTCCCTGACCGCCCCGTCCCAGGCATCCAGCAGTTCAAGATGCTTTGCGGGCTTCAGAAGCGTGGTCTGCTCATGCTGGGCATGGAGATTGATCAGCAGCTCCGCTGTCTCCTTAAGCGTCCCGATGGGCACAGTCTCGCCGTTGATACGGTTTACCACCCTGTTCTTCAGGAGCTTTCTCGTTATTACAAGCTCGGTATCAAGGATATCCTCGGGCAGGCATCCCTGTTCCCTGATACGCTCCAGCTCCTCATCCGTGAGAGTAAACGACACCTCAACAAGACCGTCCTTCTCCTCATTTCTGAGCAGGGCACGGTCAAATTTACCGCCGAGAGCGATGCCGATCGATCCGATGATAACGGACTTTCCCGCGCCGGTCTCACCGGTCAGGATATTCAGTCCTCTTGAAAATTCAACCTCCAGAGCATCTATCAGTGCGATATTCTCTATGCGTAATACAGTTAACATAAAACATCTCCTTATATGATCCTACGTTTTCCGGCAACAGCAGGCTAAGGATGAATCAACGTGTAACGACTTTATATTTATCTTGGATTGAGCTTCCTTCCGATCACCTCGTAGAAGCTTCTTCCGTCAAGGCGTATCATGCGCAGTACCGTTTCCGAAGCACATATCTCCACCTCATCGCCTACGGAAATCTCATAGTTCCTGTATCCGTCAAAGGAAACGATTGCCTCATTGATCTGGGTCTTTCTCTTTTCCTCCAGCACTATCTTTATCCTGTCCGTGGAATCGAACACCAGACTCTTTCGCAAAAGAGAATGAGGCGATACCGGCGTCAGTGCGATCAGTCTTGCCTGGGGTGCTACAATGGGACCGCCGGCAGAAAGGTTGTATCCGGTTGATCCGGTGGGCGTGGCAAGAATAACTCCGTCAGCCTCGTAGGTATCCAGAAAAATATCATTTACATATATTTTGATGGCGATCAGTCTCAGAACGCCTTCACGGATGACCACTATGTCATTCAGAGCGGTAAATGTCTCAGCCGGAGCGCCACCCTTTCTTATCACGCCCTTAAGCTTCATGCGTGTCTCCACGGTATAATCTCCGGCAAAAAGCCTTTCCACCATGGTATCCATCGCTCCGCACTCAACCTCCGTCAGGAAACCTGTGGTACCCAGGTTCACACCTATCATCGGTACATCGCTGTTGCCTATTGCGTGGCTGGCACGCAGAAGAGTTCCGTCCCCTCCGAGTACTATTACTGCATCCACAGTCTTCATAAGCTCCGGATCTATCACATCATCAACTGCCTCGTCGGGCTCCCGGATAAGTGACACCCCGCCGCCTCTTGCCCGTATCATTTCCGAAAGACGATCCGTCACCTCCAGCCCGGGATCTTTTTTCTGATTTGAAAATAAAATGAAACGCATGGCTTCCGCCTCCTATCTGTCTAAATCCCGATGGCTTTCCTCAACTGTCTTACGGGGATCGATACCCGCATCGGCGATCTCCCTGTCCGGTTCCTTGATAAGCCAGATCAGGTACTCAATATTTCCCTCGGGCCCCTTTACGGGTGAATATGTAAGGCCGCCGATACTGAAGCCGTTATCACGTGCGTAATTCATCGCAGCCTCGATCACTTCAAGATGTACAGCCTTATCCCGCACCACGCCTTTCTTCCCCACCTTTTCGCGGCCGGCCTCAAACTGCGGCTTGATCAGCGCTACCACCTGGCCTCCTTTTTTCAGCATTTCATACACCGGCGGAAAAACCTTTGAAAGCGATATAAACGATACGTCTATGGATGCAAAGTCCAGCACGGTACCGCCTATGTTTTCAGGTGTCACATATCTTATATTCGTGCGTTCCATGGATATGACCCGCGGATCATTTCTCAGCTTCCAATCCAGCTGTCCGTGGCCAACATCCACCGCAAAGACCTTCTTTGCGCCGTTCTGCAGCATACAGTCGGTGAAACCTCCTGTGGAGGCGCCCACATCCATACAGATGCATTCCGTAAGATCTATGGGGAAATTCCGCATGGCCTTCTCAAGCTTAAGCCCTCCGCGGCTTACATAGGGCAGGGTCTTACCCCTTACCTCTATCTCCGAAGTCTCTTCAAATTCACTTCCCGCCTTGTCTTCCTTATCCCCGTCGACATAGACTATGCCTGACATGATAATGGCCTTTGCCTTCTCCCGTGAGGGAGCCAGTCCTTTTTCTACAAGCAGGATATCCAGACGCTTTTTCAATTCTTCTTCCTCAGTTCTTCGTGTACCCTTTCAACCACCGCATCCGGAGTAAGCCCAAGCTTCTCTCTGAGTGCGGAAACCGATCCGTGTCTTACTATATCATCCCGGATGCATATATGTACATAGGGGACTCTTATCCCCCGCTCCATCAGCTTGTATCCTATCGCCTCTCCGAAGCTGCCGTGGGAAACCGCCTCCTCGATGACCGCAAAAACCCTGCTGTCCTCAGTTACAGCCGCAAGCATCTCCTCATCTATCGGTTTCAGAAAACGGGCGTTTACAACCCTTACAGTCTCTCCCTCATCATGAAGGACTTTTGCCGCATCCAGCGCCGTCCGGTTCATATTTCCCACAGCAAGGAAGGTTATCACCCCGTTATCATCCGGTTCATCCGTAAACTTTTCCCCTGATCCGACCGCAGTCACTGCTCCTGCTTTCGATCTGAGGTCCTCCGACTCGGAATCATATAAAACCGTTGACTTTCCGAATACTATTTTGGGGACGCTCTCCCTCGGTATGTCAAGAGAACTTCCCTTTGGATATTTGATGGCTACAGGGCCGTCGAGAGTCATGGCAAATTCCAGCATCATCTTAAGTTCTTTTCCGTTTCTCGGACTCATGACCGTGAGTCCCGGCATTTCATCCAGATATGCGGTATCATATATTCCCTGATGTGTCTCCCCGTCCTCACCCACCAGACCGGAGCGGTCTATGGCAAAGATCACGTGCAGCTTCTGCAGACAGACATCATGCAGTATCTGGTCATAAGCTCTCTGAAGAAATGATGAATATATGGCCACCACCGGGAGCATTCCCTGCTTTGCCAGCCCTGCCGCAAAGGTTACGGCATGCTGTTCGGCTATACCCACATCAAAGGTCCGGTCCGGATACGATTTCTGAAATGCCCTGATCCCGGTTCCCTTTGCCATAGCCGCCGTTATGGCAACCAGCTTCGGGTATTTCTCCCCAAGCTCCAGCATCGTTTTTGCAAAGACATCTGTAAAATTCTTAACTCTGGGGCCCAGCAGCTCGCCGGTTTCGATATCGAAGGGACCCGTACCGTGGAAACGCTCCGGGTATTTTTCCGCAGGCATATAGCCTTTTCCCTTTTTTGTCTTCACATGCACCACTATGGGTTTTCTCAGACGGAAGGCCCTTTCAAATGTTGCGACCATATCATCGATATTGTGCCCATCCACGGGACCGACGTAAGTGATGCCCATTTCCTCAAAGAACATTCCGGGGACCAGCAGATTCTTGAGTGAATTCTTGGAACGCTTGATACCCTTGGTGATCTGCGGGCCCACACTGGGAATGGACATAAGGGCGCTCTCAACGTCATTTTTCAGTTCGTTATACTGCCTGCCGACACGTATCCTGTTCATGGCTTTTGAAAGACCGCCGACGTTCTTGTCGATGGACATCTCATTATCATTAAGGATAACGACCAGCGGTGCTCTGAGCTGTGCGGCGGCATCCAGAGCCTCATAGGCCATGCCGCCCGTCATGGAGCCGTCGCCGATCACAGCCGCAACACGTATCGCAGGCACCGAAGGATCCTGCTGTCTCTGCATTTTTGCAGCGATGGCAAGACCAAGCGCCGCCGAGATAGAGGTAGAGCTATGTCCCGTATCAAAGGCATCGCAGTCGCTCTCACAACCCTTGGGGAAGCCGCTCATGCCTCCCAGCTGTCTGAGATTGTCAAAGCCTTCTTTTCTGCCTGTCAGTATCTTATGTGTGTAGCTCTGGTGTCCGACATCGAATACTATCTTATCCTTGGGAAGATCCATGCAGAGATGCAGCGCAATGGTGAGTTCCACGGAACCCAGATTTGACGCCATGTGACCGCCGGTCTTACTCACCTTTTCAATGAGAAACTGTCTTATCTCATCTGCAAGCGCCGGAAGTTCCTCGCGGGACAGCTTCTTTATATCATTTTCTTTTGTTATCTGATCCAGAAGACTCATATCACTATTCCTTGTTCTGTTTTTTTCAGGGATCCGGTTATTCCGGAGTCGGACCATATTCTGTCTCCGGATGTTTCATACCTTGTAACCCCCCGCCGTCAGGCCCTGCGGTTAACCAGTCCCTGCAGCAACGTCCTCAATTCGGATGCGGGAGCGTTTTCTTCGTCAAAAAGCTCCTTTATCAGCACCTCGGCTTCATCCGTTTTCTGCTGGACATACGCCTTCGCTGCATCCATACCGTGGAGGGTCACATATGTAGTCTTTTCATTTCTGGCATCCTGGCCAACCTCTTTTCCCAGGGTTGCTTCGTCGCCTGTCTCATCAAGGATATCATCCTGTACCTGGAAGGCTATGCCGGCGTCGTAAGCTGCCCGGCGTATTTTATCAACCTCATATTCATCGGCTCCGCCGAGAACTGCGCCTATCATCATGGCGCATTCCAGCAGGGCCGCGGTTTTATTGGCATAAATATACTCCAGCTGTTCATCGGTGAGGCGTGTGCCCGACAGTGTGACATCAGCAACCTGACCGCCCAGCATACCAAAGAGACCCGGCTTTGCGGCCAGGATCTGCAGCGCCTTTTCAGCCCTTACATCTCCGGGCAGCATGGAGAAGCTCTTTGCAGCCACTTCAAATGCCAGATTCTCAAGCCCGTCCCCCGCAAGGATCGCTATATCCTCTCCGTAAGCCACATGGACCGTAGGACGTCCGCGCCTTAACGAATCGTCATCCAGGGCCGGAAGATCATCATGTATAAGGGAAAAGGTATGTATCATCTCGATGGCGGCCATAAATGTCTCCAGCACCTCCACGGGAACTGCCTTATCCGGATCCTTCACGGTAAACGCTTCATAACTAAGCATCATAAGTGTCGGACGGACCCTCTTTCCTCCCGCCATCAGCGCGTATTCCATGGCTTCACGTACGGGATTTGCGGGACCCGTCTCCGCCGGCATATGCTTTACCAGTACCGATTCGATATATTTAAGCCTTTCTTCAGAATTCATTTCCGTACCTCCGCGATCAGTATTTTTCACTATTTTCATTTCAGCGGCGCATCGTCCGGGGTGATCTAAATATCATCACTCCTTACGGCCTCACCTTCCGGATTTAATATCTGCAATTCCTGCTCCACGCCTTCCAGAAGCGCTCTGCTTCCCTCCAGAAGCTTCACGCCCTCGGTGTAATACTTCATGGCATCCGAAAGGCCGGTTTTCGGATCTTCAAGCTTCCTTATGATCTCTTCAAGCCGCTCGAAGGATTCCTCTATTGATACAGCCGGTTCTTCCGCGGCTTTATTCTTCGCTGTTTTCTTTGCTTCAGCCATATTTCTCCCCTTTATAAACTACCAGTAACCGTAACGCACATTAAGCTTCATCCTGCTTCAGGGTCACCGTCCGGACTTCAGTCCTGATAACGCCGTCGTGCAGTGTGATATCCAGTATATCACCCTTATTTACGCTCCCTGCCGTTTCCACCGCACTGCCGCCTGTCTCCAGATAGCCGAAGCCGCCCTTCAGCTTTGCCGTGGGTGAAAGCCCGTGCAGTCGTTCGGTCAGCAGCATGGCCTTCTGTCTCACCCTTTCGGTCCTGCTCCTCATACTGCCGTGAAGTCTGTCCGAAAGCTGCGTAAGTCTCAGCTGCTGCAGCCGCAGCTTTGCCTCCGGCCCTCTTCTGTGGAGGCGTTCCTCCAGCTCTCTGCACCTGGACCCGGCAAGATTTATCCGGTTTCTTATCAGTCTGTTGAGAGCTGTCCTGTAATTTTCGGCCTGCCTCAGCACCGTCATGATATCCGGTATTGCAAGCTCCGCCGCCGCCGAGGGCGTGGGTGCCCTGAGGTCCGCCACATAATCCGCAATGGTATTATCCACCTCATGCCCCGTTCCGGAAATGATGGGTGTATCCGCATCATATATGGCTCTTGCCACTATCTCTTCGTTAAAGGCCCAGAGATCCTCCGCCGAACCTCCGCCGCGTCCTACGATTATCGTATCGAGGCCCATTTTATCAAGGACCTCTATACCCCTTGCTATGGTTTCGGCCGCGCCGTCACCCTGTACCTTTGCGGGATACAGGATAAGCTCCACATAAGGATTTCTTCTTCCTGCTATATTGCAGATATCCCTGATTGCCGCGCCCGTGGAGGCTGTGACTATGCCCACCTTTTTCGGGTGCTTCGGAATGGGCTTCTTATGCTCGAAATCAAAAAGTCCCTCATCATAAAGCTTCTGCTTCAGCTTTTCGTAAAGAAGGTTCAGACGTCCTTCCCCGTCCCCGTCCATGACTATCTTTCTGGCGTACAGGTTGATCCTGCTGTCCCGTTCATACACTTTTACGGAACCTTCTATGATCACTGCCTGGCCGTCCTGAAGTGTGAACGCAAGACCCGATGCTGTATTACCCTTAAACATAACACAAGGCATGGAGCCATTTTCATCCTTCAGCGTAAAATAGATGTGCCCCATGCTGTGATATTTGCAGTTTGATATCTCACCTTTTACGGACACCCGTCCCAGGAGAAAATCCTGATCTATAAGGTTTGCGATATATTTGCTGACCTGTCCTACTGAATAGACCCTGCTCATTTCTGCTCCATAAGATTATTCAGAACTCCATTGATAAAAGCTGACGCCCTTTCGTCACAGTAGATCTTTGAAAGCTCTATCGCCTCATTGATCGCAACCCTGTCCGGGATATCCTCGTCGTAATATATCTCATAGGCAGCAACTCTCAGGATTGCAAGTTCCATCTTGCCGATACGGCTCACCTTCCAGTCATGGCTGGCTTTTTCAAGAGATGCATCCAGTTCCTTCATGCGGGAAAACACGGCATCCACCTTCTCCCGGATATATGACAGATCCTCCTCTGTGGGTTCCTCCTTCATTGAAGGGAGAAGAAGCTCCGGCTCCTCCCGGAGTTCACGGATATAGTCCTCCTTCTGCTCCTCCATACCTGCCGCAGGATAGAAGGCTTCCCTGTATATGATACGGACAATACTGTCCCGTAATTCCCTTCGTGTCATTGTTCTACCTTCTCCATAAAATCTATGCCGGATACCCTTACATTCACAACGGCGGGTGTGAGACCCGTCATGGTCTGAAGCGCCTGTTTAACCTTTTCCTGAACCGCGCCGGATACATCCACGATATTAAAACCGAATTTAACCACGATGGAAACATCTATACGTATGTGATTATCTTCGTAGACCACATTGATCCCCTTGGATATTCCTTTTTTCCCGCGTTTTGCCATACGGTCTCCCGGAACATTCCCCGTCAGCCGTGATACTCCGTCCACTTCCGTTGCGGCAAGTCCCGCAATGTTGGATACCACATCATCCGATATCCTGATAAATCCGTCCCCATCTTCATTTGTAAGCGTGAGGGTCGCCTTCTTACTTTCTTCCATGGTTTTCTCCTTTACTTCCATCCATGGTCATTACTGCTCCGGAACCGCATCTGCATTATTCTCGGGAAAAAGTCTCTCTTCTTCACTGTCATCCGCCAGAAAATGAACCCCTTCAATGGTTGAAAGGATACCTGGCACTCCTGTCCAGAAAAAAAGGCAGTATAATATTCCGGCCTTATACCTGCCGAGATAAAACTTCTGCAGGCCAAAGCTGCCCAACAGCAGTGCCAGGACACCCGCCACGGTCCGTGATTTCTTCTTTACCGGATTCTCCATGATCTCCATTTTGCCCGCATTTTCCTTTTTAACCGGTTTCTTTCCTTTACCGCTCATCTTCACACTTCTTTCTTTCCGTAGATCCGCCGCAGCTTCATCAGCACACAAAACGTCATTCTTTACTATACAAAAAATCAGTACATTTTTCAATGTTTTTCGCCCCTTATACAGGCAAAAGCGACAGTTTTTTAAAAACTGGTTGAAAAAGCGCCTCTGATATATTAAAATAGTAACGTTCTGCCGGATGAAAGGCAGATTTACTCTAATACTCTAATTTTTTCAGGGAGGATGTAACGAATGATTTCTGCAGGTGAATTCAGAAACGGTATAACAGTAGAGATTGAGGGAAATGTTTATCAGATAATTGAGTTTATGCATGTTAAGCCGGGCAAGGGCGCTGCCTTCGTTCGCGCAAAGCTGAAGAATATCATCAACGGCGGCGTGGTTGAACGTACCTTCCGCCCCACAGAGAAGTTTGAGACGGCACATATCGAGAAAAAGGATATGACCTACTCATACAAGGACGGAGATCTCTTCTATTTCATGGATTCCGAAACTTTCGAGATGACACCTGTTAATTCAGCACTCATCGCCGATAATATGAAGTTTGTTAAGGAGAATGAGAACTGCAAGCTCAGTTTCTATAAGGGTTCTGTATTCTCATGCGAGCCTCCGATCCAGGTTACTCTTGAGGTTACGGACTGCGAGCCCGGCGTCAAGGGCAACACCGCCACCAACGCTACAAAGCCCTGTACAGTTGAGACCGGCGCAACCCTGAACATACCTCTTTTCGTAAATACAGGAGATCTTATCACTATCGATACCAGAACCGGTGAATATTCCGGCCGTGCATAAATCTCCCTTATATGATCGGTTATCGCGTTGACCGGCAAATGTGTCTGCCGGACATATCGTGAAAATAAAAGATCCGGGACCGCCCTGGCGGTTCCGGATCTTTTATTTTCCGGGATCCTGCGGTGATCAGCTTCTTCCCGCATCTTCCTCATGCAGATACATGATCATGCCCGGACCGAGATCCGGGGTGGGACGGGCTATAAACCCGTTCTTCTCATAAAACCTCTCACGTCCCTTTGCGCACATGAGGGTAAACATCAGCTCCTCTCCGGGTTCAAGTGCCTCGGCAGCCTTCTCCCTGAGATGCCTGATCAGCTCCGATCCGATGCCCCGCCCATGATAATCCGGTCTCACTATAAGGTCCTGGATATTCATGATCACCAGTTCATCACCCACGAGACGCCCCATGCCTACAACCTCTCCGGTCTCGGTATCAGTTGCGCATACCATGGCCCTGCATCCGCCCAGTGATGCCCGAACCTGCCGGTCTGACAGGCTTTTCCATCCCACTGAAGCCCTGAGGCCCAGATATTCTTCGGTTGTAAGTTTTCTGAAAGTATATTCTATCATTTCAAATGGATGTATGCCATCCGTCTCCTTTACATATTCTGTCTACAGTCTTACGGATACTCCTCTTTTTCTGAGGGCCTCTTTAACCTCCCTTATCTCCAGCTCTTTAAAATGGAACAGGGATGCCGCAAGCGCCGCATCGGCCTTTCCCTCCGTAACGGCCTCATAAAAATGATCCACAGTGCCTGCACCGCCGGAAGCTATAACGGGAATGGATACAGCCTCGGATACCGCCCTTGTCAGCTCAATGTCATATCCGCTCTTTGTACCGTCACAGTCCATTGAAGTAAGAAGTATCTCTCCCGCTCCCAGCCGGTCTGCCTTTGCTGCCCATTCGACAGCATCTATGCCACAGTCCAGCCTTCCGCCATGCTTATATATTGTCCAGCCGCTGCCGTCCTCTCTTCTTTTTGCATCTATCGCCACCACCACACACTGGCTTCCGAATTTTTCGGCAGCATCACTGATAAGCTGCGGATCATCTATGGCCGCGGAATTAACCGCGATCTTATCAGCGCCTTCGCGCAGGATGGCCCGGAAATCTTCAACTGTTCTTATGCCTCCGCCGACGGTGAACGGAATAAAAACGGTTTCCGCCACACGCCTGACCATATCGGCAACAATCTGGCGCCTGTCGCTGGAAGCGGTAATATCCAGAAATACCAGTTCGTCCGCCCCTGCCGCATCATAAGCTATACCGCATTCAACCGGATCACCGGCATCTACCAGATCCACAAAGTTTATCCCTTTTACTACCCTGCCGTCCTTTACATCCAGACAGGGAATGATCCTTTTTGTATGCATACATATTCCTCACTTTCCCCGTTCAGACATTCAGGAAGTTTTTCAATATCGAAAGGCCCACCTTTGAACTCTTCTCCGGGTGGAACTGGCATGCAAAGATATTTCCGGCTTCTACCGCTGCATCTATCTTTACTCCGTACTCTGTGGTTGCCGCGACGACGGACTTATCTGCAGCATCCAGGTAATATGAATGGACAAAATAAACATAGCTTCCGTCGGGAATACCCCTGAAAAGTAACGAATCAGGGCTGGTCTTTATATCATTCCACCCTATATGCGGCACCTTTCGGCCCGGCCCCTCGGGAATCCTGCGTATTCTTCCCGGAACCAGACCAAGTCCCCTTACGCCGGGACTCTCCTCGCTTTCATCAAAAATGAGCTGCAGGCCGAGACATATACCAAGAAAAGGTTTTCCGCTCTCAGTGTATTCTTTTATAACATCGATAAGTCCGTAAGTGGACAGCTTTTCCATGGCATCACCGAAAGCGCCTACTCCCGGAAGTATAACCCTGTCCGCAAAAAGGATCTCTTCCGCATTTCTTGTTATCCTTACATCCTGACCCAGATACTGCAGAGCCTTTTCCACGCTTTTTATATTTCCGGCATCATAATCTATAACAGCTATCATAGTCATCTCCGTATCGCACAAACAAAGTAGAACCGGGACTATCCCGGTTCTGCTCTTTTACTGTCACCAAATGATATGGTTAGAAATCGTTCTGGGTGTTAATGATGTGGAACGAACCCATTTCATCACCGTTAACTACATAGTAGCAACGATCCTCTTCAGGCTTAACGTAAAGAGCGATGCTCCTGATATCGGAAGCCTTCTTTCCGCTCTCTGTCCAGATCTTCTTTACTTCATTCTCCAGTTCATCCTGGCTGATCTGTTCGCCATAAAACTCAACATACACTGATGTCTTCATGGGGTCACTCTCCTCCTTTCCTTCAGCTAACTATACTTATTTTACTATGGGATGAAAAAATGTCAAGCATTGCTTTTATACGAGACTTTCCACCAGCCCGGAAAAATGCATACCGTGGGATGCTTTAAAGAGCACCACATCCTCTTCGCCAAGCTCCTTCTTCAGAAATTCCCCTGCTTCCTCAATAGTGGTAAAATGATCATAAAGCATGTCCTTACCGGCTTCCGAGGCCTTCTCTCCCAACAGTCCCGCAAGCTCTCCGACAGTTATGAGCCGGTCAATCTTATATCCGGAAAAATGTTCTCCCACTTCCCTGTGCAGTTCCTTTTCCTGCGGTCCCAGCTCAAACATATCTCCGAGTACGGCCCACCTTTTTCCCGCGGTCTTATACTCTGACAGGACCTTAAGAGCTGCTTTCATTGAATCCGGGCTTGCGTTATAGGTATCATCTATTATCGTCGTTCCCTTTCCGGAATGACGGATTATCTGTCTTAAGCCCCGGAAGCCCGCAAGTGCAGCTGCCGCTTTTTCAAGATCCATACCGAGATAATCCGCGATGGCCATTGCTGCGATCGCATTTTTCACATTATGCTCACCCGGGACAGGCAGTTCAACCGGCACCCTTATATCACCGTGCACATAGGTGAAGCGATATCCGTCATCTGTCTGAGCCACATTTTCGGCTCTGTAGTCGGCATCTTCGGACACGCCGTAATACCAGACCTCCCGCGCCTCCGTCTTTCCCCTGATCTCCATCAGCATAGGATCATCGGCATTCAGGAAGAGCACCGTATCATGCCCCGCCACCTTCAGCTTCTCCCTGCGGATAACTTCTTTGGATCCGAAATATTCCATGTGGCATACGCCTATCATGGTTACCACCGCTATCTCAGGACGTACTATGGAATACTCCACATCCATCTCACCGATACGGTCGATACCCATTTCCAGTACCGCAACCTCGGAAGGATCATCCAGCATCCTGCTGGTAGTTATCGGGATACCTATGTGGGAATTGAGATTTCCCTGAGTTTCGAACACTTCCCGGCAGCTTCCGAGAGCAGTCGCGATCATCCTGCGTGTAGTGGTCTTACCGACACTTCCCGTAACTCCTATGACCGGCGGTTCGTACTGTGTACGGATATATGCGCCTATCCTCTCCAGGGCCTTCTGGGTATTCTCCACACGGATGAGGATATCCCCCCGCTTTCCTGCCTTTTCCGCTTCTCCGGGATCCGCATATACCCTGTCGATATCCCAGTCTGTAAGGGCCGCCGCCGCAGTGGACATCACATCCGGAATGAATTTATGGGCATCCACCCTTTCTCCGAGAAGCGGGATGAAAAGGTCTCCCTTCTTTATCTCCCTCGAATCTATGCACAGATCCGCAAGCTCACGTTCCGGCAGCTCCTCCGGTATGTCACCGTCCTGTCCCATGACCGTAAGCTTTCCTTCAGTCACACGTACTATATCCCGTATGGTAATATGTTTCATTTCCTTCCTCTCTTAACGTTTATAAACAATCCTGGCAGCCTGCTCGTCTGCCTTATCCTTCGATATAAGGATCTCAATAAGCTTCAGGGCAAAATCTATGGATGTTCCCATACCGCGGCTTGTGATAAACTGTCCGTCCACCGCAACATTCACATCCTCTCCTGTCCACTCAGCGCCGATAAGCTTATCCTCGTTCCCGGGATAACAGGTGGCTTTTTTACCCTTCAGCAATCCCATCTGTCCGTAAACCGTGGGAGCGGCGCAGATGGCAGTAAGATATCTGCCTGCATTGAGGTATTCGTTAATGACAGCCGCCACCTCCGCGCTTTCCTTCAGGTTGTTCGTACCCCTGAGTCCGCCGGGCAGGAACAGTGCATCTGCAGTTTCCCCGAGACTGTCGATGACGGTATCCGCCATCACCGGGATCATATGGGATCCCATGACCAGCCGATCCGCGGTAATGGACGCGGTCACAACCTCGATCCCCGCTCTTCTCAGCAGGTCAACAGGTGTCAGTGCTTCAATCTCTTCAAATCCCTCCGCAAGGAGGACAACAACCTTACTCATGGTTTATTCCTTTCTGTGATCATTTATCACTTGCCTGTTTAATATAAATCCGCGTATAATCTAATTCGATCAATAAAAAAACAGGGGGTCTTTATCATGGAGATCGAAAGAAAATATCTGGCCGATCCTTCGGCGCTGAACCTGGCTGATTACCCTGCCATACAGATGAAGCAGGGTTACCTTTTTACCGATCCCGTACTCCGGATACGTCAGGAAAACGACGCCTTCGTACTGACGGTCAAATCCGGCGGTCTGCTCAAACGTGAGGAATACGAGCTTTCCCTTACCCGTGAACAGTTCGAAAAAATGTCAGGTTCGGTACAGGGATGTTTCATAGAAAAGACCCGGTATCTGATCCCATACGCACCCTATACCATAGAACTTGATGTATTTCAGGGTGCACTGAAGGGACTCATCTATGCCGAGGTTGAATTTCCTTCCGAAAAAGAAGCCCTCTCCTTTACCCCACCGTCATGGTTTAAAAAAGAAGTGACGGAGGACGGTTCATTTACCAACGCTTCACTCAGCAGACTGTCTTCCGGTGAGATATCTTCATTTCTTCAAAAAGTAAAGGATTTATGATAAGACATAAGGCGCCGGTCATCAGACCGGTGCCTGTCCTTTACTGAAGATATATTTTTCCATACTCTTTGCTATGTATCTAAGACTGAGGAATATCCCGACCGCCGAAACGAGCAGGGACGGAAGCAGATAACCAAGCGCCTTATTGATATTCACAAGCAGTATCCCCACCGTCTGGGCGTAAAAACACAGTCTGAAACAGTTTCCCCTGGTAATATCCAGCCCGCTGGTCTTTACAAGGCTCCATGCAAGGAGCATGTAGATCACCGACGCAGCCAGATATTTCAGTATCACACCCGCCAGACTGAAGAGTCCCATCAGTCCTATTGCTATATAAAAGCCCGGAATAGCATTTATCAGCATTTCCCTGTTGAAGCCGTCTTCAAAATAATCGCTTACCTTCTGGTCTATGGCCACATCCGTAAGCCCGTTCTGGCTTACCGCAACCTGCACCCTTCTTTTACCGATGGCTATGGTCAGGAATTTGCCTATATACTTGTCGGTCGGTACCGCATCCTCCGAGGTGTCAATGATGATCTCATAATCACCTATGGCTACCGAGAAGGGCTCTGCGGAATACATCTCACCGTTTTTCACATAAAAGTCCGGCATCTTCTCCCGAAAAAGCTTGTTGAAGCCTCCGAAACCCGCTATAGTTGCCGCTGCCGGAACGATATATGTCATGATCGTAACAAGAAGACCCAGCAGAAACACATATCTCACAAATCTGCTGACTTTCAGCACGGAAAGACCAACAAGCTGCTTCGGACTCATAATGGATATCCTGAGCTGCTCGATCACCGAACATTTCTCCGGCACATCATACTCCGGTCCCTGCCCGGGTCCGTCATCCGGCATTTCAGATCGTGGAGTATAAGATGACGGAGGGCCCTCATCTTTTTTTCTGGTTTCATCATCCAGATATGTCTTCATTCTTTTCCTTCTAGTCTGTAAAAACCGTCTATAACTGCTTCATAAGATTGACCATCTCAATAGCTCCCAGTGCGCAGTCATAGCCCTTGTTTCCTGCCTTGGATCCTGCTCTTTCAATAGCCTGCTCTATAGTATCCGTTGTAAGTATGCCGAACATCACGGGGATGCCTGCCTCGAGCGATACCTGCGCTATTCCCTTTGACACCTCTGCGCATACATAGTCATAATGACTGGTCTGTCCCCGGATCACTGCACCGACACAGATCACAGCATCATATTTTCCCGAAAGCGCCATCTTCTTTGCAATGACAGGGATCTCGAAAGCACCCGGTACCCATGCCACCGTGATGGCGTCCCCGGATACACCGTGCCTCACCAGTCCGTCCTCAGCCCCCGAAACCAGCTTTCCCACTATAAACTCATTAAAACGTGATGCTACGATTCCTACACGTATCCCTTCTGCTACAACCTTTCCTTCCAGTTTGTTCATCATTCTTCCTTTCATACATCCCGAAGGATATGTCCCATTTTTTCTTTTTTGGTCTGAAGATAGAATCTGTCATAGGCCGATGGAGCGATCTCTATGGGAACACGCTCAACTATCTCCAGTTTATAACCCTTAAGCCCGTACACCTTGGACGGATTATTTGTAAGCAGCCGCATCTTTCTGACCCCGAGATCCACCAGTATCTGGGTGCCGATAGTATAATCCCTGGCATCCTCCGGAAATCCCAGCTTAAGATTAGCCTCAACTGTATCAAGACCCTGATCCTGAAGATTATAAGCCCTGATCTTATTAATGAGTCCTATACCCCGGCCTTCCTGCCTCATGTAAAGGAGTACTCCCCGGCCTTCTTCGGAAATGCGCTTCATGGCAGCATCCAGCTGTTCCCCGCAGTCACATTTCATGGAACCGAACGCATCTCCTGTCAGGCATTCCGAATGCACCCTCACCAGAACCGGCTCTCCGTCCGATATATCGCCCATGGTAAGCGCCACATGGTGTTCTCCGTTGAGCTTATTGATATATCCGTGTATAGTGAATTCACCGTACCTTGTCGGAAGCTTCGCGGAGGTCACTTCTTCCACAAAGACCTCATGTTCCTTCCTGTAACGTATCAGTTTTTCTATGGTCGATATCTTCAGGCCGTGCTCTTCGGCGAATCCAAGCAGATCCGGAAGTCTTGCCATGGTGCCGTCATCATTCATGATCTCACAGCAGAGTCCCACCGGCTGAAGTCCGGCCAGACGGCACAGATCCACGGTGGCCTCGGTATGACCTTTTCTTTCAATGACTCCTCCCGGCCTTGCTTCCAGCGGAAACATATGTCCGGGGCGTCTGAATTCATCCTTTCCTGCCTCAGGAGCCGCAAAACGTCTTGCGGTAACGCCTCTTTCCTCAGCGGAGATACCTGTGGTAGTGGACACATGATCCACCGACACAGCAAAAGCCGTACAGTGATTATCCGTATTTACGATACACATCTGCGGAAGATTGTATTTTTCCGAATAAGATGCATCCATGGGCATACATATCAGGCCTCTTGCATATTTCGCCATGAAATTCACATTTTCTGTTGTGGCGAATTCTGCGGCACAGATCACATCACCTTCATTTTCCCTGTCCTCATCATCCATGATTATGACCGGTCTTCCGGCCCTTAAGTCTGACAGGATCTCATCTATAGTGTTCAGTTCCAAGTTGTATTCCTCCCGGTCTCCCTGTCCTAGATAAAGCCGTTATCGGCAAGGAGATCCATAGTTATTCCGTTCTTTTCTTCTTTCTGCCCAAGGTTAAGCTGCTCATGGTTAAGAAGGCGCTCCACGTATTTCCCAATGATGTCGGTTTCAAGATTCACACTGTCGCCTATCCTGCGGTCGCGAAGATTTGTCACTTCCCGGGTATGCGGTATGACCGATACCGTAAGCTCCCGGTCTGTTACCGATACCACCGTAAGGCTGATACCGTCAACAGCCACGGAGCCCTTCTCCACAACGTATCTGAGAATGCCCGGATCTGCTTCTACGGTATAAAGAACAGCATTCTTCTCCGTATTTATATTTCTTACGATCCCGGTCCCATCCACATGGCCTGCCACAATATGTCCGCCGAATCTTCCGTCCGCGGCCATGGCCCGCTCGAGATTCACCCTGCTTCCCGCCGGGAGCCCGCCGAGTGATGACCTTCTAACCGTCTCCGGCATAACGTCCGCGTCAAAACCCGAAGCATCAATACGCGTTACCGTAAGACAGACTCCGTTGACAGCAATGCTGTCTCCCACAGCCGTGCTCTCCAGAACCTTTCGGGCACGTACAGTGAGAACTGCGGAGTCTGATCCCTGAATCAACCGTATCAGTTCACCCGTCTCTTCAATGATCCCCGTGAACATGATCAGTCCTTCTTCTCTTTCATTTTAAACGGATTAAGATCCGCCGACAGAACCTCGGTAACGATCCGGTTCTCAAGTTCTATGGCCGGTATGTCATCCAGATCCTCTTCGGATCCTTCAGGTGCGACCACCGGTATATCGTCGGCCTCTGCCCAGCCGTCATCTTCCTCCGTAACCTCTACCTGGTCGCCGGTTTCCTCTTCCGTGCTTACATCAAGCAGCTTAGTTTCCGGATTCGTGATCCTCTTGATCTTCTGGGGTTCCGCAGGAAGTACCTCTATTCCCTGCTCTTCCTCCTCAGGCTCAGGTCCTATGATATATCTTGCATAGATATCTCCCCCGGGAAGAATCTCCGAATCCACAAGATGGAAGGGGATGGCTTCATCCACAGGTCCGATGCCCTCTCCCGCAACCGGTGAAGGAGCAGCCGCTCCGCCGAATATCTTCGGTGAAGTAAAGGTAACTATCTCATTCACAAGGCCCTCCTTGATGAAGGACCAGGACAGTCTTGCACCGCCTTCAACCATAATACCGCTGATACCCATCTTGCCAAGCATAAGGATCAGTGAAATGATATCCACCTCGCCGTTCTTTTCGGGAACCCTGAGTACCTCCACGCCTTCAACCTGAAGATCACGGATCTTATTCTCTTTATCCGCTACGGAATTCTCGCCGCAGGCTATATATGTTTTGATCGTACCTGCCGACTTGACGATCTTGGACTCCATGGGGATCCTCAGCTTCGTATCACAGATGATACGTGTGGGAACACGGTCTTTCTGCCTTCTTGTATCCAGCATGGGATCATCCGCAAGCACTGTACCTACGCCCACCATGATCGCAGGATACTGGTTTCTCATGGCACGGACACGTCCTCTTGCAAAGTCTCCGGAGATATAACGGCTCTCGCCGGTGGCCGTAGCGATCTTGCCATCCAGAGTCATGGCATACTTAAGAACAACATACGGCTGCTGCGTCGTTATATAGTGGAAATAAACATGATTCAGTGCATCGCATTCCTTCTTCATAACCCCCGTAACAACCTCGATACCCTGATGCTGCAGCATCCAGATACCCTTGCCGTTAACCTTGGGATTGGGATCATTGGAACCTATATATACGGTACGTATTCCCGCATCGATGATCGCTGAAGTACAGGGCGGCTGCTTACCCTGATGTGCGCAGGGTTCCATGGTAACATACATTTCAGCTCCCTGTGCAGGTTCGGTAAGATTGTTGATAGCCTCACGTTCCGCATGGGGCATGCCGTACCCGGTATGATACCCTTCACCGATGATCCTTCCGTCCTTAACAATAACTGCACCAACCAGAGGATTGGGATCTACTCTCCCGACTCCCAGCTTTGCAAGCTTGATAGCGCGTTCCATAAACTTCAGTTCGTAGCCCATAACCGATCCTTTCTGCCACCCGGCGGGCGGCTTTACCAATAACCTCTCCTTTTTCGTATATAACCCCTTTTAACCATATAAACCCCCGAAGCAACTGTTCGGGGGTTTCACATGACTCACAATCTTATCAGTCACTCTTTCCGATGGAAAGGAATCCGCCCTCATTTGCCTTCAGAAGCACCGAAAGACCTATATCCCTTCGGCTGCCTTCCGTAGCTACATAAATCTCGCCTGTCTCCACAAGGGACTTGGCAACCTTTGTAACCTCATCCCTGAACTGGAGCATCTGCCGGCGGTCTCTGGAGGACAGCTTGAACAGATACTGGTTCTTGGAGCTGATGAGCAGAATGCTGTATGAATGTACATTGTTCTTGGATTCCTTCATTCCTGAACCGATCATTCTGGAGTTTGCGATAATGATCTCCGCGGAATCATCCGGAAGATACTCGGACAGGATCAGTTTGTAGATCTTAAGGTAATCATCTTCATTCTCAACCTTTACCGGCAGCTCGGCAACGGCAAACTCTATAACGGAGTCCGCCAGCTTTATGGTACCGCCGTCATCATTGATCTGGGAATTACTTGACTTGGGAACAACAAGACGGAAGAACTTGTTCTCAATAACCTTCTCATCCGATGCGGGTTCACTGATAACAAGATCCGGATATTTCTTCTCCATTTTGTTCATGGAAATGATGGCCGATTCCTCACCCGTCTCCGCAAGATCCATCAGAGCCTGATACAGCTCACCTATCTGCGGCGTACGGTATGCGACCATTTCCACGATCTTATCCACTGCAGGGACATAACCCATGGCAGCATTGGAAAGATACAGCTTTATAAGGTTCTCCTGAGACTCTCCCTTGGACTCCTTGTACCGGATAACCTTATAGAGATTCTCTTTGTCAAAATCCTCAAAATTGCTGTCAAATGCCTTTTCAAAGTAATCCAGGCTCTTCTTCTCGCCGGTGTAATTCTCATCACTCTCCTTGATCTCATAGATCTTGGCAAGCTCGTACGCAGCCTGGGTACTGCCCATTTCCAAAGCTTCCTCGAAAGCCTTTTCTATCTCATAATTGGTGGCGATATAGAAGATCTGGCTCTGCTTCATAAGGGCGACCTTAAGAGCAGTCGCTCCGCTGCCTGCCGCAACGGCACGATCCCATTTCTCAACCTCACTCTGAAGATCCGCGCCATGAAGATCCTTAATATCCTTGATATAGGGCTCTGCCTCATGGATACCGTTCTTACTTGCCTCCTCGAAATATCTCAGCGCTTTCTCACCGTCCCTGCGGGTACGCAGCAGACCATAGTAATAAAACCGTCCCAGGTAGAAAGCCACACGCTTATGACCGAGACGATGAGCATTCTCATACCAGTTCAGCGCCTTCATGTAATCCTTCTGCTGCTGGTCATAGATATTACCGATCAGGAATGCAAGCTCGGGATCCTTTGTCGCATCGAAAAGCTGCTTTGCGTAGCTTATGGTCTTCTCGATATCACGGTACGGCGAATCCTTATCATAGTAAAGATCGATCAGCAGGTAGCTGGCCTTGATGGACCCTTCCTTCAAAGCCTGCTTTGCAGCGACCATGGCTCCCTCATAATCCTCAAGGTAATAGCAGTAAAGAGCCTCGCTGTAATACTGGTTATCCTTACGGTTAAGGCTCTGATCGCTGACACGTGTCGGAGCCACAAATGCAAACGAATTGGCAGTCTCGAAAATGATCTCTTCGTACTGCTCTATGATCTCCATGGTCGCGCAGACGAAACGCATGCAGGCGAGCCGGCGGCCCGAATAGAAGGCGAAGGTAACCACGCCCTTATTCATTGCCTTATGATAGAATGTTGTACATATACCGTCCGAATACTCGGTGATATACGGCTTAAGCTGAAGCTCTTCGTCAAATGCATCATTGCAGTATCTCAGATAATTCTCCAGCGTTTTCTTGGAATCTCTCGGGATACTGTCATAGGAAACATAGATAGCAAAATCACGGTAGGTAAGGCTGGGTGCATAATACTCTTCATCCGTCTCTTCGTTAATGGTCTTTACCCAGTCCTTCGGGAGCTTATGGATATATCCGTCTACCTGATTATGTATATAGGTATACTGATACTGGAGCTTTGCGGGATCGATAGCCTTGTAGCGCGGTTCCTTTCCCTTCTCCTTACGCTTTTCGGCAAGCTCCGAATACAGCTTGTCCTTTTCCTCAAATTCCAGACTGTCCGTATGCTTCGACGCATAATCACAGCGTTCGTAAGCTGAAGCCGCCTTGGAATCACCCATGTCTGCCAGCTGCTTATACCATGCCATGGCACGGTCAAGATCAACGGGGATAACGAAATCGCTCTTATTGCCGTACTGGTCTATACGGCAGAGACCGTTCTCGAAAATGGTACCCAGCCGCATATAACCCGCTTTGACGCCGCGCTGGGTTGCTTTCTCAAAGAATGTGATAGCCTTTGAGAAATTCTGAGCCTGCAGGTACATTTCGGCAGTCTTATAGGTCATCTCACCGTCATTTGTAAGATTGGTATATTTTTCCAGATAAGTGGCGGACTTGTTCAGATCTCTTTCAACCTTGGCATTCTTAAAAGCCCCGGTCTCATAAAACGTACTGAGGATCCGGAGCGATTCGGTACCGAGATCCTTGTACTGCTGATCCATGATACCGATGTCGGCGATCTTCTCAAAGATCTCAACCGCCTCGTCGCCGTTGGCATTATCCATCAGGTTCATGGCCTTATCAAACTGCAGCTCCACACTGCTCTTGTTGGATTTCGGTTTTCCAATATTTTTGATGATCGGAATGTGTTCTTTTAGATTACTGAAAAAACCCATGCTAATAGTCCCCCGATAATTAATAGGTGCCTGAAATTTTACAGATAGCCTGTTACAGTATAACACAAATAATAATCAGGTGCAATGAATTGTTGGGCGTATACGGAACAAGTTTAGCCGGTTCAGGCCACAGGACTCATGTAACCCACAATGGCCGTTACTGCCGCGCCCTCATCGGGACCGTCCGCTTCCACTTCTATCTCCTCATCATTGCAGAGTGACAGGCTCATCATACCCATGATACTCTTCGCATTGATCTTTCGGTCGCCGGAAATAAGGAAAATACGGCTTTCATACTGGCTTGCAGTCTGAACGATCTCCGCCACGGGACGTGCCTCTGAATAATCCGGTAAATGTACTGTACACTTCTCTCTTGTCATATCATTATCCTCTTTTCTTCAGCTTTCCCGTAATATATCCGGATCAGCTGCGATTTTCCTTATCTTTCTGAGCCGGTGGTTAACACCGGATTTCCCCAGGGGCGGAGAAAGAAGCTCCCCCAGCTCCTGAAGGCTTAATTCGGGATTCTCCATTCTGAGTACGGCTATCTCCTGCAGCTCCGCGGGCAGGGCCGGGATCCCGATCGTTTCATCTATACGCCGGATATCCTCAATGCTCCGTCCGGCCGCATCGGTGATCTTTGTGATATTGGCCGTATCACAGTTTACTTCCCTGTTTATCGTATTCCTGATACCCTTCAGGATACGTATATTCTCCAGCTCCATCATAGCTCTGGATGCGCCCATCTGTCCCAGGAGCTCCGAGATATCATCCGCTCCCTTAAGATATATAACGCTCTGTCCCCGTCTGACAACCGTATGCCCTTTCAGGCCGAGGCCGTCAAAAAGCTCCAGAAGCTGGCCTGTTACGGAAGGTCTCCCGGCGACTATCTCCAGCTGGTATGAATTCTCCGGATTCGATATGGAGCCCGCAGCCATGTATGCTCCCCTCAGGAAGCTGTTCCTGCAGCAGAGCCTGGTAAAAACCATTTTATCCACATCCAGCCTGTCCTCACGCGCCGTAAGCTTAAGGGTGAGGATCATCTGCTCCACCTTTTCCGCTTCTTCGATCCTGAGCCGCGCGCCGCTGCCGTTTCTCGGCACTGTGACATAATCATCACCGGTGAAAAGGAAAACCTGCTCCAGCAGGCGTTTCACTGTATCCACCAGGATATCCTGCTCCATCCGTATAGAAATGATCCTTACCCCGTCCTCATATTTCAGCTTGCCGTCAAGCGTGACTATACCCGCAAGCATCGCTATCCTGCAGTGCCGGCTTTTGGGGATGACCTCCGAAAGCTCTGTCCTGACATCTGATGAAAAAGCCATATCAGTCGCCCTTTATAATCGTATCCATGCCTATATCCCTGTGGAATACCCTGGATGAATAGGGAAGATTCTGAAGCATATCGTAAAGGAGATTGGAGATGGTGACCGATCTGTGCCGGCCTCCCGTGCAGCCTATCGCTATAACAAGCTGATGCTTACCCTCATTCTCCTGATATCTTGGAACAAGGAATTCAAGAAGTCTGTAGAGCCGGTCCAGAAATTCCTGTCCTTCCCCGGTCTGCATTACATATTCCTGAACCTCCTGATCATTTCCGCTGCGCTTCTTAAGATCCGGAACATAATACGGATTCGGCAGGAAACGGACATCAAACACCAGATCCGCATCCCTCGGGATCCCGTTCTTGTAACCAAAGGATACGATGGACAGGATCATATTGGAGTATTCCTTCTCGGCCGTAAGGATCTTGCCGATCTCCCGTTTCAGTTCCCTGGTAAGCAGCCCGCTGGTATCAACTATATAATCCGCGATCTCTCTCAGGAATGATATCCTGAGGCGTTCCTCGGTAATACCGTTTTCAATGCGTTCTCCCCTTGCAAGCGGATGCTCGCGCCTGGTTTCCTTAAATCTCTTCACCAGTTCGGTATCGCTGGCATCAAGGAAAAGGATCTCATATGTAAAGCTGTCATCCTTCAGATTCGTGAGAACCTGTCTCAGATCCTCCAGCTTCTTTCCGGCACGTATATCTATGCCGACCGCAACCATATCATAATTGAAGTTCGGATCTCTTGAAATCTCCGCAAATTTCTCTATAAGAAGCACGGGAAGATTATCCACACAGAAGTAGCCCTGATCTTCCATAGTCCTAAGGGCTGTCGATTTTCCGGCCCCGCTCATTCCTGTAACGATGATAAATCTCAAAGTATCTGCTCCTTCTCTGGAAATTCACCCAAAAGCCGTACCTCAGGTTCCATTCTCACGCCAAATTCACGTTCCACCTTCATGATCACATGCTGCATCAGACGGTAGATATCTTCCGAAGTGGCATGACCCCGGTTGATCACGAATCCGCAGTGCTTCTCGGATATCTGTGCATCTCCCACGGAATATCCCGAAAGTCCCGCGTCCTGTATCAGTTTGCCTGCAAAATACCCCGCGGGCCTTTTAAATGTCGATCCTGCGCTGGGGTATTCCAAAGGTTGTTTCTCTCTTCTTTTTGCATTCAGCTCACGCATCCTGGCAGAGATCTCGTCCCTGTCTCCCTGTGTGAGGGAAAGAGTCGCTTCAAGTATTATAAGATTTTCCTCATTGCACCGGCTGTGGCGGTAGGCAAAATGCATCTCCTCGTTGGAAAACTCCCTCAGCTCCCGGCCCTGAAGTACACGTACGGAAGTTACGATATCCTTCATCTCGCCGCCATAGGCCCCGGCATTCATATATATACCGCCGCCGAGAGTACCCGGGATACCGGCGGCAAATTCCATACCCGAAAGCCCCGCATCCCTCGCAGCTGCCGCCACTGCCGTAAGTGCGGCACCTGATCTTGCGATGATCTTGTGTCCCTCAACCCTTATATCACGGAAAAGATCACTGATCTCCATCACGACTCCGTCGATACCCTTATCCGATACCAGCAGGTTGCTTCCTCTTCCTATGACATGAAGAACCGCATTGTTCTTTTTTGAAAAAGCGATGACATCCAGTATTTCCGAAACGGAAGAAACCGGACAGAACCATCTTGCCGGCCCTCCGGTACGAAATGTCGTATGCAGATTCATGGGTTCAAACTCTCTCACTTCCATGGATACCGCTCATTCAACTCCCTGAAAAAGATAATTGGCTGTTTCCGGGCAAAAAAAGAAACTCGCCTTTCATACTATACCTTAAGGCGGGTTTCTTTTCAATTATAATAGTTTACGAAAAAAACGGGAAAACCGTAAAGATTTCGTATAATATGACTTAAAGGTCAGATCGTTCCGGCCGGCCTCATACGGCTGCTTTACTCAAGCACTGCCCTCGCGCCGCCGTAGATGCCGCCGTCATTGCCCAAAGCCGCAAGTTCAAACTTTGCATTGCAGCAGGCATGAAATGCGTATTTTTTAAAATACTTTTCGGTTACATCAAGGATGATCTGTCCTGCACGGGAAACTCCGCCGCCGATAACAAAGACCTCCGGATCCACAACACAGGCGATCTGCGCGGCTGCAAGTCCGAGTTTACGGCCCAGCTCCTCGACCTGATCCAGGGCAAGAGCGTCACCGTTCTTTGCTGCATCGAATACATCCTTTGCGGTAAGCTCCGGAATGTCCCTGATGGAAGAAGCCTTATTGCTCTCGGCAAGAGCCTTCCTCGCCATGCGCACTATTCCCGTAGCCGAAGCATACTGCTCAAGGCAGCCGCATTTACCGCAGCCGCATACAGCGGTCTCTTCCGTGTCCATGGTCATGTGTCCGATCTCGCCGCCCGCCCCGTTCACGCCGGCCACCATTTTCCCGTTAAGGATAATGCCTCCGCCGACGCCGGTTCCGAGGGTTATCATTACGATACTGTTATGTCCCTTACCGCCGCCCATCCACATTTCACCGAGAGCAGCCATATTGGCATCATTTCCGACCTTCACCTTTACACCCAGAAGCTTTGAGAGCTCATCTGCGGCATTGAAGACCCCCCAGCCCAGATTCACACACCTGATAACGGTCCCGTCATCCCTTACCGGTCCGGGGACACCCATTCCCGCACCGATCATATCATCCATGGATATGCCCTTTTCAGCAATCCTGGACTTAAGGGACTCAGCAATATCGCTCAGGATATATGCGCCGCCGTTTTCTTTCCGTGTGGGGATCTCCCATTTGTCCAGAAGCTCGCCCTCTGTCGTAAAATATCCCAGTTTTACCGAAGTTCCTCCTACATCCACCCCAAATACATACTTTGCCACTTCTTCATCCTCCTTAAGTATATTTTATCATGCTTACTGACTGTTTTTCTGAATATTCTCCGTAACGCGGCGGTAAAGTTCCTGCGCTGCGTTATAGCCCATTTTCTTCTGTCTGTGATTGACTGCGGCAGACTCAACTATGATGGCCAGGTTCCGTCCGGGACGAATGGGGATATTATGGCTGGTCACCTTGTTGCCCAGGAATTCCACATACTGATCCTCCAGCCCCATACGGTCATAATTTGCATCCTTATCCCATTCCTCAAGGTTGATGACAAGATCTATCTGCTGGGAGATCTTCACGCACTCAACGCCGAACATGGTCTTCACATCGATGATGCCGATACCACGAAGCTCTATGAAATGTCTTGTTATGGCAGGGCTGGTGCCTATAAGCTGATCATCGCTGATCTTCTTGATCTCCACCACATCATCCGCCACCAGACGATGTCCCCTCTTAAGCAGCTCCAGCGCAGCCTCGGACTTACCTATACCACTGTCCCCCATGATCAGCACGCCCTCGCCGAAAACATCCACAAGGACGGCATGAATGGAAATCCTCGGAGCCAGCTCTTCGTGCAGCCACCGCACCGCCTCATGCACAAAGCTGGATGTAGTGGAATCGGACGAAAGCACCGGGATGCCGTGCTTCTTCCCGGCGTCAATAATGAAATCATAAGGCTCTATATCCCTGCAGAACACCAGACAGGGAATGGGAAAACTGAAAAGCCTGTCAAAGATCTCGATATTCTCTTCCTCCGTATGCATGTCGGCGAGATATGCATGCTCCACATTTCCGCAGATCTGAACCCTGTTGGTATCAAAATGTTCAAAAAAGCCCGCAAGCTGAAGCGCCGGCCTGTTGATATCGGGATCCGTTATGATGATATTATCCGTATTGATCTCCGGCGTGTAATTCTTCAGATTCAGCTTTTTTATAAAGTCCGTCAGACGGACACTGTATTCAGCCGTCATACTGCCCTCCCTTATTTACGATCATAAGCTTACCGGCGCGCTGTGGAAAAAGCCGCCGGTAAACTTGATTATATCAAAAATGGATTATTTTTTCCATACATGTTATAATACTCTTCATGAAAGAATTCGATATTGAAGAAGAACTTAATAAGATCCCCCACCACCCCGGTGTATATCTGATGCACAGTGACAGCGGGGAGCTTTTGTATGTCGGAAAAGCTGTGGATCTGCACAACCGTGTACGCCAGTATTTCCGCAGCGGACACGGGCATAACAACTCTCCTAAGATTATCAGGATGGTGGAACAGATATCATGGTTTGAATATATACTTACAGGCTCCGAAATGGAGGCTCTGGTGCTTGAGTGCAATCTCATAAAAGAACACCGTCCGAAGTATAACACCCTGATGACGGATGATAAGGGATACCCATACATCCGCGTCACCCTCGAGGATGAGTATCCGAAGGTGCTGTACAGCCATCAGATGCGCCGCGACCATTCAAGATATTTCGGCCCCTTTACCGATGCCGGTGCTGTACATGAAATAATAGCCCTGACAAATAAGCTTTTCCATCTCCGCACCTGCAACAGAAATCTTCCAAGGGATATAGGTAAGGAACGGCCCTGCCTTTATTACCAGATCGGTGAGTGCTGCGGTCCCTGTACTGCCGAAATATCCTGTTCGGATTACCGTGACCGCATAGACGCCGCCATGGCTTTTCTTAAGGGTGATACCAGAGAGATCTTAAGCAGTCTCAGGCAGGAGATGAAACGTCTGGCATCGGAAATGGAATTTGAAAAAGCCGCCGAACTGCGGGACCGTATCGAGAGCATACAGCATATCATGGATAAGCAGCGTATGCAGGATACAAACCAGGATAACCGGGACATCATCGCCATGGCCCGCGGTGAAGCCGATTCGGTGATCACCGTATTCTTTGTCCGTGACGGCCAGCTGCTGGGACGTGAGAATCACCATATGTCCCAGGGCACCGAAGAAGATGACGCCGCCATACTCGGAGAATTCATCAAGCAGTATTACAGCAGCTGTCCGTATATACCCCAGGAAATACTGACCGGGCAGCCTGTCCCCGACAGCGATGCCATAACCGCATGGCTCAGCGAGAGGAAAGGCCGTAAGGTATCTCTTCTGCAGCCCCGGCGCGGTGACAAAGCCGGTCTGCTGAAGCTGGCTGAGGAAAATGCCGCCCTGGTCCTTTCACAGGATATAGAGCGTATCAGGCATCACGAGCTGAGGACCACCGGAGCCTGCGGTGAGATCGCAAAGATCCTGGGCATCCCATCCGCTTCAAGGATGGAAGCCTTCGATATATCCCATATTTCCGGCTATCATGCGGTTGCTTCAATGGTGGTATTTGAGAACGGGGAGCCCCGGCGGAATGCGTACAGAAAATTCCGTCTACAGACCGTCGACGGACCGGATGATTATTCTTCCATGAAGGAAGTCCTGTCCCGCAGGTATACAAATGAGAAACTCGGTCCGCTGCCGGATGTTCTGATGATGGACGGCGGCAAGGGGCAGGTCAATGTAGCCGAACGTGTTCTTGACAGTCTGGGTATTGACATACCGGTCTGCGGCATGGTAAAAGATGATCACCACCGCACCCGCGGGCTTTATTTCAGGAATAAGGAGGTGGTGTTCCCCAAAGGAAGCGAAGCCATGCACATGATCACTTCCCTTCAGGATGAGACCCACCGTTTTGCCATAACCTACCATAAACAGCTCCGCGGCAAGGCCCAGACCCACTCCATTCTGGACGACATAGAAGGTATCGGCCCGAAGCGCCGCCAGGCACTCCTGCTGCATTTTGAAAGTCTCGACAGACTGAAGGCAGCCGGTATCGATGAGCTTTGTGAACTTCCGGAAATGAACCGGCGTTCTGCGGAGACCGTGTACAGATTCTTCCATCCCCGGAAGGAGCAGGATGATCCTTCGGAATGACTCTTTATTTCCGCAGTGACAAAGGCATCCCTTCACTTCTGCGGGATAACACTTTATTTCCGCAGGAAAAGGCATCCTTCACTTTGATCAGCATGAAAGGTTTCACATAATATGTCACATTTTCTTTTTCCAACCGAATACTATACTTCAACCTACGCCATAGACTTCGCCCACTATTACAGGCTCGGTTATCGCGGCATCCTCTTTGATATTGACAACACACTTGTAAAGCATAACGCCATGAGCGATAAAAGAAGCCGGACGCTGCTTGAGATCCTGAGACGTATGGGATTTTCCATATGTTTCGTTTCAAACAACAAGGAGCCCAGGGTTGCGGATTTTGTTAACGAGCTTAAGGTGGACGGTCTTCCGGATCCGGTTTATGTATATAAGGCCGGAAAGCCAAAAAAATGGGGCTATCTCTACGGAATACATAAAATGAATACCCGCAGAGCCGCTACGCTTTTTGTAGGCGACCAGCTCTTTACGGATATTCTGGGGGCAAATAACGCAGGTATCCATTCAATACTGGTACAGCCCATAGATAAAAAAGAGGAGATACAGATCGTGTTGAAGCGGATCCTGGAGCGTCCCATAATCAGGCTTTACCGTATCAGGCATCCGCTAAAAGGATGATCAAAAGAAAAAAAGTTCAGCACCCCGCATTACCGGATGCTGAACATTTTCTTTTTGGAACCGCCGTTAACAAAATGATCACCCCCGGCAGTTCCTGATTACAGGAGGACTGAATATCCCCGGAACCGAATACCTGAAAGGTATTCGCTATCCTACCTTTGCGGACGGCTGCTGATGCCGTCCGCAAATCCGGCCTGCGGCCGGATACGCGCATCGCGCTAGGTGTGTACGGATACCGAATACCTGAAAGGTATTCGCTATCCTACAGGATATCCGCTCTGAGCTTCTTAAGTACCTGGAAGCTCTTTGTTCTCAATTCTTCTGCCTCGAACAGTGTAAGCATAGTATCGATATCGAACTTGCTCTTCATCACTGAATCCAGCCAGTCATTGATATAGGATTTGACATAGTCCACATTTTCCTCGGACTTATCTTTAAGAACATTACTTATGTTGTTAATGTTCTCTACAACGGTCGGAGTGGCAACCTGACGGTCTCCTCCGCCTGCGGACTGACTTCCTTCATCCGAAAGCTCGATAACCTTACCGGTCTTGGTGATGATAACCTTCTTATTCGGTGAGGTATCCGGCTTTGCCATACCCGACGAGCCCTTCTTGTCAAGCAGCTTCTCAACCGCCTTGATCAGGCATACAACGCTGTAGGTAGCCTCCATCGGAGTCTGGGAATCTGAATGCTTGGTCTCATACTGATACCAGAGCCATTCTGACTTGTAAAGCATTTCCTCGATCTTGGAATCATCAAGCAGCTTTCTGAGATCCGGATCCATCGCGGGAGCCGAAGAACGGCCGAAAAGCTTACCTCCGCCCGAAGGAATCTCCGCCTTCTTATACTTGGCGGGAACAACGATCTCGGCATAATCCTTCTGAAGATACTTCTCTGCCTTGCGGGGATCATATTCACTGTTGATAACGGCAATGCGTCCTCCGTTAAGGCCATTTACGATCATATCCTCAGCAGCCATGAATACAAGAGTCTTCTGGCGGTCATCGATCATCTGCTTGATCTCATAATTCGTCTTGGACTTCTCAAGGATGGCATTCTTACGAACCTTGAAGGCCTTGATCTTCTCCTTGATACTGAAGAACATCTTCAGAAGGGAGGGATTGGCATTTACGTAATCGTTGATCCAGGTGATCTCAACATACTGATGCTCGATCTTATTGGAGAGCTCATATACATTGTAACCGTCGAACACGACATTCAGGGTAGTATACAGCTTCTCGAGGATCTCATACTTCTCTTCCCAGCTGTGGGATGATACATCCGAATTCACCAGCTCCTTGATACCGCACTCATAGAATACCAGATTGTATTCATAGAGGCCTTCGAAAATGTTGGTCTTTCCGGTAAGCTGTGCGCCCGCGCCGAGAGTCTGAAGATTCTTCTTCATATCGGGCTCGTTCTCGATATAGAGATAAACCTTCTTAACAAATGCGGATACCTCCGAGATAAGGGTATCGATACGCTTGTTGTAGATCTCCTGCTTGGAGATCGCTGTCAGTACATTTCTGGAAAGAACGCTGGTATCCTGCGTGGTGTTAACGTTACGGATCAGTTCCTTGAAGCTCTCGTATACGGCCATATTATCGATGGGGATATACTCTGCGTTCAGTCCGTAGAACTCGAATGCTTTGTTGTAATCCTTATTGGCGATAAAGGTATTGAAAAGGCCGATGGAAAGCTGTGTCTTATAATCGATACCAACATGAGGATCCTCAACCACATAATCAAAGAGTACCTCAAGATTGGAAAGATAAGCCTCGGAATTAGCCATGGATGTGGGAAGGCCCATCTCCATAACCACATTGATCAGATCCAGATAACCCATGAGCGCCTTATCAAAGTTCTTCGGGCGGTCATCATCCTCAAGGATCTGATAACTGACATTGATGAGCAGCGGGGCGATACGCTCGCCGATAAGCCGCATGGCTTCTCCGAATTTCTCGCGCTGATAGAGATAGATCAGCCAGATACTGTAACGGTAGATACCGGTGGTACTGATCGGAGCATCAATATCGGAAGGATCGATATTGCCGTATACAAAATTGAAAAGCGGCTCGATCCATTCATCGATCTCAAAACGTTCGGGCTGCTTGATATTCTCGTCCACGAACTCACCCAGCTCATAAAGCTTGACGCACTGCGAACGAACATCATCATCCACGTTCATGTTATTGAGATCAAAATTGGAATCCTTGAGATAGTCGATCACAAGCGCGTAAAATCCGTCCTCAACCTGTTCATTCAGGAAACGGATGAGCAGTCCCTTATTATTGGACGCTGCAATGGAGAGAACATTATTGTCACCTCCGGCTGTGATATTAGCAGGTAAAGCCATATTCCTTCTCCTCCTCACTTTTTTTCGCAAATGAAACACACCTAAATGACATTTTAACTTATTTGAATCAGCTACGTCAACGTCAATTTGTCGAATTTACATAAATATAATTGTATATTATTCACAAATCGTTTTTTACGCATCCATCAGGCCTGCCATTTTCAGCAGCGCCCTGGCATTTCTGGTGGTACAGGGGCCATCCTTCATAGTGTAATCAAATTTAAGCTTATCGTCCTCATAATACTCTTCGAAGTGGAAATTTTCCGCTGGCGTTCCGTCTTTACCGGTCAGGGAACAAAGTTCAAAGTCATGGGTCGTAACAACAACCATGCTGTCACCCTCCGACAGCTTACGGATAGCTTCTTCCGCACCCACTATGCGGTCCGCCGAATTTGTTCCCTTGAATATCTCGTCGATCATACAGAGAGCCGGGATCTCATTATCATTTTTTATATAATCGGCCATTGATTTGATGCGCAGTATCTCTGCATAAAAAGTCGAGATCCCACCCGCAACATCATCCTGCACACGCATGGATGTAAATATCTTTCTTATTCCGGAGCTGAAATACTCTGCCGTAACACCCGCTCCTATATATGACAGTACCAGATTTACAGCCACAGTCCTCATGAATGTGGTCTTTCCGGACATGTTTGAGCCGGTAATGATAGTCATTGGGGATTCAAGAGCCCCGCTGTTTGCCACCACCCTGTCCGGATCGATCAGAGGATGCAGCATCTCTTTAAACCTGATACCCTTCTCATTCTCATTAAGTTCGGGGATGGTGGTCCTTCTTACAACCGAAAGGACCGCCAGGCTTCCGAGTTCCTCAAGTTCTCCGATGATATCAAAGCTTCCCGCAAAGGATGCTCCGCACTGTCTGTCCCAGCGGTAAGCCAGAAAAGCAAGGAAGAAGTTCCAGCCCAGGAAACCGGTCATAAGCATACCCAGAAGGGGATTATAATCAAGATTCTTCAGATCAGCCAGATGAGACAGTTTTTTCTGGGCGTTCAGCATTCCGTCATTTCCCGCCACTCTGTCATGGAAATCCTTCAGCATTTCCGAGCTGAATTCCTCGTTCTTTATCGTAAGGAATACCGGATAGACCCTTCCCTTTGTCATTTCCGTTGAAAAAAGCCCCCCGGTCATGGTCTCGAGTTTTTCCCTGCAGCCTGCCGTTACGGCATAACCGGCGATAAAGGATACCAGTACCCATGCCGGCTGGATAAGCCCCAGAAGGATGCCTGCGATAACCGCAACATTCATGGCAGGAACGAATATCATCAGAAATGCCATCCATGGTGCAAACCTGATCCTGCCGGGTTTGTATGAGCTGGCAGGTCTCGCCCCTTCCTTACCCATTCTCAGGGGATGCTGTCTTTCATCCACAAATGCCTGGCGTACCACGGATTCGTAATCAAGAAGGAATTCTTTCTTCCCCGCAAGTTCGCTGATCGCTTCCTGTCTTTTTTTCAGTTCCTTTACTCTTAAAAGCGGCGATAATAAAGTATCGGCAAGTCTCCATTTTCCGTAGGTCGTCTGACAGATACTGATCATCTGATACAGGGAGCCCGGTCCGATGAGATCAAGATCCTTTACTACCTCATGTGAAAAGTCGGTATCCATTTCAAGGAACCTGCTTCCGTTTTCAGGGAAATCCCTCCATCCGTCCGTAAAACGTTCCGGGTAAGCCCGTACCGCGGTCTCGCGTGCCGCAAGCAGTCTCTGTTTCTTCTCGATCCCGTCATGCAGTCTGATAAGAAAGAGAAATGCCGCAAAACCGACTATACCGCCTATAAGGTATATCATCTTTCCCGGCCGTTCCGTAAGTCCCATATACAGCAGGATCACCGCCGCCAGAAATACTGCCAGCCTGCTCCATGCTATGCGGTTAAAATCCTTCCCCAGCTTTTCCTTTTCTTTATCTATACGGAGCGCTTCCTCCTGATAAAAGCTGCGTACATCCTGTTCCATTATATCCCGATCCTCACATATTATGATGCTGTGGTCAAAAGGTATTTTGCCCCCAGCTGATGATTCGCAGCACGCACACTACGTGTGCAATGTGCTGCGAGAACAGTATACCCGAAACGGATTTCTTTTTCTACCTTTTCTTGCTTTTTTATATGTCATAGCGTATAATATTTTAAAAATTGCTCTCAAAGAGAGAAAGAGGAGGTAGCCAATGGGTATTATTAGCGGAGTTCTGAAAGCCGGTGTTGTTGCTGCAGCTGCGTATGGTGTTTATTCCCTGTTTAAGGATGAGATCAAGGAGACATCCACATATCAGCAGCTCAACGAAAAGTATGATGTTGATAACAAGGTAGAAAGCGCTACCGAGAAGGTTAAAGGCACAGTAATGGATACCGCAAAGACGGTTTCCAGCGCAGCAAAGACCGCAAAGGAAAAGGCAGTAGAGACTTGGAACAAGATGGCTCCCGACAAGGAAGCGGATGCCGAAGAAGCTGCCAAGGATGCGGCTGATGAAGTTAAGGAAGCCGTTGAGGATACAGCAGAGGAAGTTAAGGAAGCCGTTGAGGAATCTGCCGAAGCAGCTGCCGATGCCGCAAACTATCAGGACGTTGCCGATGCTGTCAATAATATAGTTGTCGAGTAAACGAAAAAAAATATCGGGCAGGAAAGGGATCGATCCCCATTCCTGCTCGATATTGCGTTTGATATCAAAATAATTCTTCCTTATCAAACTGTTCATATAATTCTTTTTCGGCGTCAAGCACCGCCTCGCGGTTCCTTTCCTCCGCGATAACGGTTTCAAGCTCCGCCTCTTCCTTAAGTCTTTCCTGTTCGGAAAGCTCTTCGTACTCCAAAAGCGGTTCTCCCCGCATATAATAGATCACATCATTTATGATACCCTCGTCAAAGAAATCCGCTTCAAAATAAAGGTCATCCGCATTTGAGGCCGTAAGCCTGTATACATATACCGGCCGTCCGACGCCTCTTCTCCTCTTTTCCACATGCTTTGACAGATAACGGATATCATCTATCCTCACAACATCGATCTTTGTCAGATAGGACACGATGAGGAAATTCTCCGTGACTATCACATTATCCTGATGAAGCTTAAGCTTCTTTGCTATTTCACGGTCAAGCTTACGTATGTACCGGTTCTTGCTGCCGTAGCGTTTCAGGCAGCCGGCTTCAAAGTTCAACACTGGAAATGCCGTGGCAAGGATCACATATACCACCAGTATGCCCAGCATAACGGCAAGGACGATCATGGATATCCTGAGTATACGGATACGCACCAGCGGATAGGCCGTCTCATCAAAAATATAGACAGATCCCAGACCGGAAAGCTCCTCCGCACCTATTCCCAGAGCATCCGCATATTCACTCAGAATATATCCCGAGGTCACATCATCCTTGATCAGTCTCACATTATAGATATCCGAATCTGTTTCCCCGGACCTCAGCCGGTTTGCACTGCTTTTTTTCAGCAGCACCAGCTCCATGACATCATTTCTTAACCTGTAGAAATACTCTCCCTCTTCCTGATCGCCCACAAAATACGAAAAACCGGTTGCGGTAAGGCCGTCAAGCCGGACCTCCACATTACGCTGTTCGGACAGGAAGTATTCCTTTGCATAGGAGCTGTCCTCCATTTCCACGGTCTGGAAATGTTCAAGTCTCGACACCTGTCCGAGTAAAAGAAGCAGTCCGGCAAGTACCAGGACACCCGGAAGGGTCAGCAATAAAAGATTTTTTTGCAGCAGTCTCCGAAAGCCATGTTGCATTAAAAACGCCTCATTTCTCCGGCATCATACCTGCTGCCGGATTAGTTATTTGCAGCCTTCTTCGCAGCCTTTGCCTGAAGTGCCTTTTCCGTAGGACGGACAAGGAAGAAGCAAAGCAGAAGGGCCACTACATACAAAGCAAGTGTAAAATACAGAACGTTCTGATAACCGTCCGGATTCACCTCTGCCGTATGAGTTACACCATCCTCTATATACTCTATGGTCTTAACCGTTCCTGTATGGGATACGATAAATGATGCTACCTGATTACCCGTAAGTCCCGCAAAAGCCCATGCGGAAAGTGTGATACCGTGGATAGCCGAAATGGAGCCCATACCGTAATGGTCGGAAAGAAGCGTCGGTACATTTGAGAAACCTCCGCCGTAGCCTGCATTTACCACCATGATAAGTGAGATCACTATGATGATAAGCAGTGTATTTCCTTCGCCGTTCTTAATACCCTGGGTGATCATCACAAGTCCGGTAAAAGCAATGGACAGGATAAAGATCAGCTTGTAAATGGTGTTACGATCCTTCATGGTATCTGCCCATGCCGAGAAGCCGAGGCGTCCGCCGGCATTGAAGATAGCCGAGAAGGTTGAAATGATACCTGCGGAAGCCGCAAGTCCAATGCACTTTACGATCATCTTCTCCTGTGAGATAAGTGCAAGGCCGCAGGTGATATTTATATAGAACATTACCCAGATACCGATATAATTGCCGATGGGTTTGGTCTTCAGCACTGCAAGGATGCTCGGCTTCTCTCCCTTACCCTGGGGCTCATGCCATCCGGCAGGCTTGGCAAGAAGCAGATGTCCTACAAACATCATTACAAAATAAACGCCTGCAAGGATCCAGAACATCTTGTAGATGCCAACGCTCTTCTGCAGAGATTCCATGATCGGGCTGGCAATGGCCTTTGCGGCACCGAAGCCCGCAACTGCAAGGCCGGTAGCAAGACCTTTCCTGTCCTTGAACCAGAGCATAAGTGTCTTAACAGGTGAGAGGTAGCCGGTGCCGAGGCCTATACCCATGATAAAGCCATAGCTCACATAGATACCTACAAGTGCAAGCGTACTGCCCTTATGCTCACCTCCGTAATAGATAAAGTAACCTGTCAGCGCCATACCTGCCGCAAAGCAGATGGTTGCGATCAGAGATGACTTATGAATATCCTTCTCAACGAAATTACCAAGGAAAGCCGCTGACATTCCAAGGAAGAAAATGGCAAAGCTGAATGCCCATTCCACTGCGCCCTTTGAAAAACCGATATGTTCGGAAATACTCTGACTGAACAGCGACCAACAGTATACCGTACCAATACTGCAATGCAGCAACAAAGCCGGAATCGCGGCACGAACCCATTTGTTTGCGCGCCAGCCAGTCGGCTGTTTCATCTCTTCACCCATTTTTACTCTCCTTATCATGCTAGATTCTCAGGCTCTCCGAAAAAACCCGAAAAGAGATTATACTTTATTTGATCAAAGAATTCAAGCGCGAGATCACTTATCCCCATTCTTTTTTGCCGCTTCTTTATCCGGCTCTTCTCTCTTTACTTCTTCCTTCTTTATATCTTCCTTCTTTGCTTCTTCTGTTTTTTCTTTTTCCTTACGTTCTTCTTTTTCCAGCTTTCTTATCTCCCGCATCTCATTTTTCTCTCTGATCTTTTCATCCTGGACCATCTGGGCTTTATTACTCTCCGCCTCGGGAGTCTCATCTTCCCCGTCGGAGATACCCCGTTTTTTCTCCAGTTTGGAAAGGACATAATCATGATAGATGAAATCCATGATAGCGGCAAGCGGGATGGAAAGGAGTACGCCGAGTATGCCGAACATACGGCCTCCCACAATAATGAAGACCAAAATCATCACACTGGATACACCCAGGGACTCTCCGAAGAGCTTGGGTTTGAGTATGTATCCGTCCACAGTCTGGAGCACCAGTGTAAAAATAATGAATATCAGCGCATCCAGCGGATTTACGAGAAGAAGTATAAAACCGCCTATCACCGCTCCGACAAGGGGTCCGAAGGTAGGTGCGAGATTCGTCACGCCGACAACCACCGAAATAAGAACCGCATACGGCATCTGCATGATTGCCATAAAAATACCGTTTACAACGCCGATTATGATACCGTCAAGCACATCACAGGCAACATATCTTGTCATGATGCGGTTGCAGCGGCTGAAAAATGAAAGCGCTCCCCTGTATTTTCTGTCCGGAAGGGACGCCCGCATGAAACGCTTTACTCCCGCAAGCATAAAGTATTTGCCGAAAAGGAAATATATTCCGAGTATGAGTCCGAGAACAAATGTAAGCAGGCTGCTTCCGAAGGAAAGCCCCTTGCTCAGCAGCACCTCCTTGTTATCACTGATCCAGTTGACCACATTCGTAACCACGTCATCCAGCCAGTTATTCATCTTTCCGGCATCTATGGGAAGCTTTTCAAATTTGACACTCAGATTATGGATAAAGCCCTTGAGTGATTTGGAATAACCGTCCAGATTCTCTATAAACTGCGATATACTTCCCGCCAGCTGGGGGATAAGATATACCATAAGGGTTATGACGAGGATCAGTATCAGCACAAGTGCAAGGATCACTGCAAGCATTCTTCTGAGCTGCCATTTCTTTATCCTGCCGAAGAGATGATGCTCGAACAGTCTTACCAGCGGATCGATCACATAGGCTACCGCAGCGCCTATTATGACAGGCGTGATAAAACGGAATATCGATCCTATCACTCCAAACAAAAAACCAAGATGTTCAAGCAAAACAAAAAGAATGACACCGCAGCATATCGCAAGTGCATTCTCTACCCATCTGTGCTTTAACCATTCTTTCCTGAATTTCATATTCTCTGCCCCTGTTTTATTATTCCTTTTACCGACTTTTTATTGTACCACAATCGGAATGGAATGAATAGACCATTTTATTCCGAACAGAAAAAGGGACGGCACTTCTGCCGCCCCCGTATCGTATTACTGTGGCTTTACCACTATATTGATTATCTTCTTCGGAACATAGATCTCTTTCACTATCCGGAAGCCTTCCAGTCTTGATGTCACAGCCTCCTTACCTGCCGCGAGTATGGTATCCTTATCTGCATCGGCTGGAACAGTGACTGTCGCCCTGGTCTTGCCGTTGATCTGAACCGGAAGCTCCATTTCCTCCGCGGCAAGATAACTGTCGTCATATTCCGGCCAGCTCTCATGGAATACAGAATCCGTTCCGCCAAGCTCCTCCCAGAGTTCTTCACCGATGTGAGGCGCAAAGGGCGCGATAAGACGTACCATTGTTTTCAGCGTTTCGATGTCGACGCCTGTGGTCTTTGTCAGATCCACGAATCTGTTATTGTATTCCATAAATGCGGAAATAACCGTATTGAGACTGAAGCTTTCAAGTCTCTGGGTAACTGCCTTTGTAAGCCCGTGACGCAGGCGGAGCAGTTCGGGTGTCTCCTTTATCTCCCCGGCTTTAGCTTTTTCCAGATTATCGATCACCATAGTGTAGAACCTGCGGATGAATCTGAAGATACCGTCAATACCCGCATCATCCCAGATGGAATCAAGTTCCGGCGGGCCGACAAAGAGCTCATACAGACGAAGGGTATCGCAGCCGTATTCTTCCACGATGTCGTCGGGCGAAACTATATTTCCGAGGGACTTGCTCATCTTTGTGGGAGCGCCGGTCACACGGTCCCTGCCGCAGATCATCCCCTGGTTAAACAGTTTCTTAAAGGGTTCCTCAAAGCTTACAGCACCTATGTCATACAGGAACTTGGTATAGAATCTTGAATAAAGCAGATGAAGCACCGCATGCTCAACACCGCCGATGTACATATCCACAGGCAGATATTTGTCAGCCTTCTCCCTGCTTACAAGCTCCTTATCATTTTTATTGTCCACGTACCTGAGGAAATACCAGGATGAACCCGCCCACTGGGGCATGGTATTGGTCTCTCTTTTTGCCGGCTTTCCGCAGCACGGGCAGGTTGTATTCACCCAGCTCTCGATAGCTGCAAGAGGTGATTCGCCGGTTCCCGTAGGCTCATACTTTTCAACATCCGGAAGCAGAAGCGGCAGCTGATCCTCGGGTACGGGAACCGCACCGCAGTCCGGGCAGTGAACGATGGGGATGGGTTCGCCCCAATAACGCTGGCGGGAGAATACCCAGTCACGCAGCTTATAATTGGTCATTGCCTTTCCGTAGCCCTTATCCTCGATATACTGGGGTGCCTCCTGCTTAAGCACCGCTGACTCCATTCCGTTCCAGTCGCCGGAATTGATCATGATACCGGAAGCCTCTGTATACGCCTCCTGCATATCCGGGATCTCAACGCCGTCCTTGGCGATAACCTGAACGATGGGGAGTCCGAACTTCTTTGCGAATTCAAAGTCACGGTCATCATGCGCGGGAACGCACATTATAGCGCCGGTACCGTAATCCGCCAGCACATAATCGGACAACCAGATCGGAACCTTCGCTCCGTTCAGCGGATTGATGGCATAACTGCCGGTGAATACGCCGGTCTTATCCTTATCGGCCATACGGTCCACGGATGAACGCAGGGATGTCTGATAGATATATGCATCTACCGCCTCCCTGGTTTCGGGAGTTGCAAGGCCCGCAGCGAGTGCATGTTCGGGAGCAAGCACCATAAATGTCGCGCCGTACAGGGTATCGGGTCTGGTGGTATAAACAGTGATCGCATCATCTCTTCCGTCGATCTTAAACTCAACCTCCGCACCCCGGGACTTTCCGATCCACTCGGTCTGCATCTTCTTAACCTTCTCGGGCCAGTCAAGCTTGTCAAGGTCGGCGAGGAGTCTCTCTGCATAAGCTGTGATCTTCAGCATCCACTGGCGGAGATTCTTCTTCGTGACATCAGCGCCGCAGCGCTCGCATTTTCCTTCCTTTACCTCTTCGTTTGCAAGACCTGTCTTACAGGAAGGACACCAGTTGATGGGCATCTCCTTCTCATAGGCAAGACCCTTTTTGAACATCTGGACGAAGATCCACTGAGTCCATTTATAGAAGGCCGGGTCAGTGGTATTCACTTCCATATCCCAGTCATAGATTGCCGCGATCTGCTTGATCTGACGCTTGATATTTGCGACGTTTGAAGCTGTGGAGATCGCAGGATGAACTCCGTTCTTTATGGCGTAATTCTCTGCCGGAAGACCGAAAGCATCCCAGCCCATGGGATGGATAACGTATTTATCATGCATAAGCTGATACCGGCTCCATACGTCGGAAATCACATATCCTCTCCAATGACCCACATGAAGTCCGTTTCCCGAAGGATATGGAAACATATCAAGGCAGTAATACTTTTCCTTCTTTCCGTCGTTTACATTTACCGGGTTTTCTTCCCACTTTTTTGTCCATTTAGCCTCTATCAGCTTGTGATTGTACTTTGCCACGGGTTTCTCCTCCATATATATGTTAATGATGCCGGGGTCAAAAGGCATTTTGCCCCCAGCTGATGACACATCATTAAATGATCTCACCGGTTATGAGCCAGGGCGAGGGCTGTGTAACGAAAACACTGTTCTTGTCGGTCTTGCTGATGGTGATCTGGGTCACCTCCATATTCCTGATATGATATTTTTCAAATATCGACCTGATACCGGAAAGAACATCAAGTTCGAGTGTATAGATGACAAACTGCATCTTCGGATTCTTGGTGATAAGTCTCTGTATATCCTTCTCAAGATACTTCGTTGCCACGATGAATGACAGTCTCGGTACGGGGATCTTATCCAAAGATTCGTCGGAAAGGTCGGGAATTATCGTTACATTATGGATACCGAACTTATTGAGATTTTCTTCCATGGTACGAAGATCCTGTTCGTTGGGCTCCACTGCGATGATATGTCCCTCGCTTGCGATTATGGCGGATTCTATGACTATGGTCTCACCGCTGACGATAGCTATAGTATCATGTGAATCCACGCCGAGCATGCTCATGATAACGGCACGGATCTCATTTCCCACGTATTTTACGGTACCCTTGCTGAAGAACTCATTCTTCATGCCTATGCGATAGCTTTCACGGGTATTCTCATTCACGATAAAGATGACCGAAGGTACCGTCAGCTTCCGTGCCGCAAAATCCATTATCCTGCCCTGTTTTACATTATCATTCGGTATAAGTCCTTCCGCAAACCAGACATTATACTCACCCAGTCCCTTTTCCCAGAGCTCATAAAAAAGATTCTCATGGGTTGCATCCGCAAAGATCATCACCCTTTTATGGGTTTCTATGGTGGGCACCACATTCTTCTCTTTTCCACAGATATTTACCAGCTTGATCTTCTCGGGGCTGGTCTCCATGATATCAGAAAAATGTGCTGTCCATGCCAGCATTTCCTTATTGCTGTAAGCTGTTCTCTTCTCAGGCATTACTTTTTCCCTCCGTTTTTCTTCTCATCGGATGAAGCATTTTTCTCAAGCTTTTCCTGACGTCTTTTCTTTCTCTGTTCATCCCACTCACGCCACTTTTCACGCTTCTCGGCGATACGGTTCATAGCGCTCTTCTTCTTCTCTCTTTCGCCGCGAATGGGATTACCTTCCTCGTCAAAGCCTATCAGATCATCGTAGTATTCCGTAGTAGGCGCCATTTCCCGGTTCTTCAGCCGTCGCTGCATATGTACAATGAACAGCCCGTAGATGATGGCAAAGACAGGAACTGCCAGAAGCATTCCCACAACGCCGAACATTCCGCTTCCGACGATGATCGCAAAGAGCACCCACGTTCCCGAAAGGCCTGTAGCATCTCCGAGCACGATGGGCTGAACGAAATTCGCATCCAGCTGCTGAAGCACAAAGATAAATATGATAAATACCAGTGCAAGCTTCGGGCTTTCCACAAGTATAATGAGCGCCGAAGGTATGGCACCGATGAAGGGTCCGAAGAACGGAATAAGGTTAGTCACGGCGATTATCACGCTGACAAGCAGTCCGTAAGGCACACTTACTATACTGCAGAACAGCATACAGAAGACACCTATCATCAGTGAATCCAGGATCTTACCGTTGACAAAGCCTTCAAAGACGGTATTTACATAGTGTGTCGCCTCAAGCACCTGGGTACCGTGCTTCTTGTTGACAACACTGAAGAGCAGCTTCTTGGACTGTGAAGCAAGCTTCTTCTTCTGGGCCAGAACATAGATCGCCACTACCAGTCCGACAAGTAATTTTGCCATTATCGACACACCGTCCATGATACCCGAAGATATCTTTGCCACAATGGTATCCATATTCGGGAGCAGCGTATCCTTGAAGAAATTGGACATGGTGTTTTCGAAATTGGACAGATAACCGTCAATGGTCTTCTGGGCAGAAGGACTGCCGGAGAAAAGGTCGTTCAGATATTCCTTGATGTTTGTAAAATAGGTCGGCAGATTGTTATAGAATTTTACAAGACTGTCCTTCAGCTGCGGGATCAGGATCGCAAGGATGCCGATGATAACCGTAAGAAGTATCAGTATCGTAAGCGTCAATCCGATGGCATTTGCAATGCTCTTTGCTTTTTCGGGCGTCCTGCACTTTCTTGAAAAAGGTTTATAAAGAAGCCTTGTCAGAAGATTATGCAGGGGATTCAGTACGTACGCAAATCCCAGTCCGATGAATACCGGCGTCATCGCCGAAAAAACCGTTGCCAGAAAATTACCGAGCACCGAGATCTTGGTAAGCAGCATAGACACGATCACAACCACGATCAGTGCAAGAGCAAAAATTATACCCCGGTTAATGTCCTGCTTATTCCAGTTCCTCGCCGTTTCAACGATCATCTTTCTTGCGGCGCTTCGTTTTCTCGGTTTCTGCCCGTTCCCATCCGCATCATCCTCTTCCCGGGAAGGATCTCCAAGTATTTCTTCCACCTCTTCTATAATGGATTCATTTTCAGTTTCGGTTTTATGTTCAGACATAGTCTTTATCCCCGCCTTCTTTTTATCCTGTTCCTTATCCCTCATCCCATGCCCCCCGATGCCGGATAAGATAAAATGCCGCGGGTCACCGCATTGCATAGTGACCCACGACACATTGTACCACAAAAAGTTGTGGAATCAAAACAGAATTTTAAATAATTAGGCGTCCGGACTAATAAGCCTTAACCTTTGTCCAGAGATCGGCATAGTATTCCTTGATATCCTTCTCCTGATATCTGAACACCTCGTTATTGGGGCCGTCCAGTCCCGGTACATATGCGTCAATACCTTCAAATTCGGTTGCCGCAAGGTCATCCGCCACTTTAACCAGCGGGGATGTATAACCCACAAACACGGAATTGGCGCTTGCATTATCATATTCCAGCATAAAGCTCATGAACTCATAGGCAAGTTCAGTGTCCTCACAGTCCTTTGTCAGGACCATGGCGTCACACCATACATTTGTACCCTCTTCGGGTTCAAAATAATCCATGTCTTCATTATCGGCCATAACATATGCCCCGTCTCCCGAATACACAACGGCCATAGCCTTGATGCCTGAGATCATATTATCCATGACCTCGTCTCCGACATATACGCAGTCCATGGTCTCACGCTGTTCGATCAGCCAGTCATATGCCTTTTTGATCTCCTCTTTGTCGGCGGTATTCATTGAATAACCGAGAGCCTTCAGAGCTATCATGAAGGAATCTCTCTCCGAATCATACATATAGATCTGGCCCTTATACTTGGTGTCTCTCAGTATCTCCCAGCCCTCATCAAGATCCTTCTCATCAACCTTGGTCGTATCGTATAGGATTCCCACAGAGCCGCAGAAATAAGGCACCGAGTATTTATTCCCGGGATCATAGGAAAGATTCATGATCTTCGGATTCAGATCCTCCGTATTATCGATCATATCCCATTCAAGAGGCTGCAGCATATCCTCCCTGATCAGCCGTTCTATCATATAGTCTGAGGGGATCAGAAGATCATACTTTGCGCCGCTCTTAAGCTTTGTATACATGGATTCATTGGAATCAAAGGTCTCGTATACGACCTTACAGTCGTGCTCCGCTTCAAAGGTTTCGATCAGTTCGGGATCGACATATTCACCTGCGTTGTATATCCTCAGCGTTCTTCCTCCGCCCCGCGTACCGGCAAAGATGGTTATACCGATAAGCACGAACAGTCCCACGATAAGGATCCTTTTCATAGTATTCTTCATCAGGTTAGGTATCAGCTTTGATATCACAAGAAGGATGACTATTGCAAGGATAACAATGGTGGACAGCGCATTTATCGTAGGATTGATACGCTTCGTCATATTATAGACCACGATGGAAATATTCTGAACGCCGTTTCCCGTAACGAAATATGAGATCACAAAATCATCGAAGGACATGGTAAACGCAAGAAGCACGCCTGCATAGATGCCGTCCTTCAGCATCGGTATTATTACCTTGATAAGCGCTTCAAAGGGCGTTGCCCCCAGATCCATCGCGGCATCCGCTATACTCGGATCCAATGATCTTGCCTTCGGATATACACTGGTGATAACGAAGGGCGTACAGAAGGCCACATGTGCCAGCAGCATAGTGTAATACCCCCGCGGCATGGCTATGGATGAGAAAAGCAGCATGAGGCCGATAGCGGTAACAATATCCGGGCTCATAATGGGGATATTATTTATATTTAAAACCATATCCCTGATTATCTTCCTTGACCGGCAGAGTCCGATAGCCGTCAGCGTTCCCAGCACCGTAGATATGATCGTTGCAAAGATAGCTATGGTCACGGATACAAATACAGCCTTCATTATATTGCCGTCGGAGATCAGACGTCCGTACCAGCGGAAGGAGAAACCCGACATACTCGTGAGACTTTTGGAAGAGTTAAACGAGTAAACCATCGTTACCACGATAGGAAGATAAAAGAACACAAAAAGAACGACTACGTAAGCGATATATGCGGCTTTTCCGCGTTTTTTCTTCTTTTCCATCATTCATCCTCCTTCTCTTTATCAAATTTCTTCATAAGAAGGATGCCCACGAAAATGATTATCGTGAGTATGATGGAGATGGCGCTTCCGAAATTCCAGTTGCCGACGGATATGAACTGATTCTCGATCAGGTTACCGATCAGCATATACTGTCCGCCTCCCAGAAGCTTCGGGATTACGAAGGTGGAAATGGCGAGCAGGAAAGTCATCATCACGCCGTTTATCACTCCGGGGATCGACATTTTAAAGGTAACCTTCCAGAATGTCTTGCTGCCGTTTGCCCCGAGATCATTCGCAGCCTCGATAAGGGACGGATCTATCTTTCTTATGGATGAATGGATCGGTATTACCATAAAGGGCAGCATATCACTGATAAGGCCCACCATTACCGCAAAATCCGTATACATAAACGAAACCGGATCCAGCCCGAAAATACCGAGTAATCTGTTGATTATGCCGTTATCCGAAAGCAGGCTTATCCATGCATAGGTTCTGAGCAGTGTATTTATCCACATGGGGATAGTTACCAGCAGTATAAGAAGATCCTGTACGCTGTCGCGGAACCGGGTTATGGCATAGGCCATGATGTAGCCGAGTACAAGACAGATAGCCACAGTGATCAGACCGAGCACCAGTGATTTTCTGAGAACCTCAAGATAGATAGGCTCACCTATCCTCTTGAAATTATCCACCGTGAATTTAATGTTGACCAGTTCATTTCCGCCGGTGGTAAAGGAATAAAGCACTATAAGCAGCAGCGGAATGATCAGTATCAGCAGGGACCAGGCCATGTACGGACGGGTCAGCTTGACGTAATGTTTCAATGTCTTCCCTCCTGTTCCCAGTCCATTCTGTACATAACATGGATATCATCCGGTTCGAAGGTAAGTCCGACCTCCATTCCCGGCTTATAATAATCCGTTGTGTGTATAAGATATTCCCTGTTTTCGGTCTCCACCACTATCTCATGATGAACGCCCCTGAAAACTATGGATTTTACCACGCCTGTCAGCTTTGCATTTTTCTTTTTGACGATATCGATATCCTCCGGGCGGATCACGACCTCAACCTCTTCATTATCCTTGAAGCCCTTATCCACGCATTCAAAATCATACCCGTCAAAGCTTACCAGAAGATCCTTTTTCATGATGGCATCGATGATATTCGACTCACCTATAAAGCTCGCAACAAAGCGGTTTTCCGGCTCGTTATATATATCCTCCGGGCTTCCCACCTGCTGGATTATACCCTCATTCATTACAACCACGGTATCGGACATGGAAAGAGCTTCCTCCTGATCATGTGTAACGAAAATGAAGGTGATCCCGACCTCCTTCTGGATCTTCTTAAGCTCGATCTGCATTTCCTTACGCAGCTTGGCGTCAAGAGCGCCGAGGGGCTCGTCGAGGAGCAGCACCTGCGGCTCATTTACAAGCGCGCGCGCTATGGCTACACGCTGCTGCTGGCCGCCGGAGAGCTGGGTCACATCACGTTTTGCAAAGCCGGCAAGACCGACCAGTTCCAGCATCTTTGTAACCTTGCTCTCGATAATGGCTTTATCCATCTTTTTGATCTTCAATCCGAACGCAACATTATCGAAAACGTTCAGGAAAGGGAAAAGCGCATATTTCTGGAATACGGTGTTAACCTCTCTTTTGAAGGAGGGTACCTTCGATATGTCAACTCCGTCAAAAAGCACCTGTCCGCCCGAGGGTTCCTCAAATCCGGCAATTATCCTCAGAGTCGTGGTCTTCCCACAGCCCGAGGGGCCCAGAAGGGTAAGGAATTCATTTCTCCGGATCGTAAGATCGATACCCTTCAGCACCTGCTGATCTTCATAATTCTTTGTAAGTCCCTTCAGTTCGATCACTGCATCGCTCAACTCTTCTTCTCAACCTCCCTTACTTTTCCTAAAAAAAGAGCCGCGTTTTCACACGGCTCTGTAATACATATTCAGCGGTTTTACGCCTATAGTACTGCCTTTATCGCACCAAGCAGTTCTTCATAGGTCTCATATGCAGGCAATTCGGGATGTTCCTTCTTAATGGCATCCGTACTCTTAAAGAGAAAGCCCGCCTTACTTGCTTCGATCATGCCAAGATCATTATGGCTGTCTCCGCTGGCGATTGTGCTGAAACCTACAGACTGAAGTGCCCGTACGGTTGTGTACTTCGATTTTTCACATCGCATCCGATAGCCTGTTATGGTACCATCCTCCGCCACTTCAAGAGTATTGCAGAAAATAGTAGGCCATCCAAGCTTCTTCATCAGCGGTGTGGCAAACTGTGTGAAGGTATCGCTCAGGATAATGACCTGGGTTATCTCACGGAGCTGATCCAGAAATTCTCTGGCTCCCGGAAGCGGATCTATCCCGGCGATAGTATCCTGAATCTCCTTCAGACCCAGCCCATGCTGTTTTAATATCTCCAATCGGAAATTCATGAGCTTGTCATAGTCCGGCTCGTCCCGGGTGGTGCGTTTCAACTCGGGGATCTTTGTTGCCTCCGAAAATGCGATCCATATCTCAGGTACAAGAACACCCTCAAGATCCAGGCATACAATATTCATATCACTCATACCTAACCTCCGAAAAACTCCGTTTTTTTCATTGTTAACTAAAGAAACCGCATCCCGCTTATCGGGGCGCGGTTACAATACTCAATAAAATTTTCTGTTATTTCTTCTTATACTTCATGGCTACGCCGCCCATGTTGACGGAAAGAACGCCATCGGAAAGAGTGCCTTCAGCCGTATCACCGTCTACGGTAAGCTTGATCGTGCTTCCGCTCTGTGTATAAGTACCCTTTGTATCGGACTCACCCTGTGCCGTAATGGTAAATGTACCGTCACTGCCAAGTACAAGCTTGCTGAGCTTCTCTGCATTAACATCACCGAGTCCCGCTTCCTTATACTGCTGGATCAAAGCATCAACACTCACCCCTGCCATCTCTGTAATGACATACGTACCTGCCGCATCGGAACCGCCGCAGGCTACAAGGCTGAATGCCATAGTCACAAGCATCAACATAGCTGCCATAAACTTTGCTGCTCTCTTCATTTTTCTCTCCCTTCAAAAAAGAACAAAATCAACAAGGCGCATTATATATCCATATTTTGCAAAAGTCAAGAAATACCTTGGTATTCACTCCGAAATATTTTCCTTTATGCGGCCGGTGGGACTCGAACCCACACGGGAAGCCCACAGGAACCTAAATCCTGCGCGTCTGCCAGTTCCGCCACGACCGCCTGTATGATACACACAAAAAACCGGACCCGTTACCGGATCCGGCTTTTATACGCCTTGATTCGACATTGCTGCGAAAGAGTGAGCCACGGGGGACTCGAACCCCCGACAACTTGATTAAAAGTCAAGTGCTCTACCACCTGAGCTAGTAGCCCATAATATGCAACAACAGCCGAATCGACTGGGCCAGTTGGATTCGAACCAACGAGTGCAGGAGTCAAAGTCCTGTGCCTTACCGCTTGGCTATGACCCAAAAGAAAAGCCTAACGCGGACTATGAATCACGCACGACATCTGATCCAACGGTTCCCCGTCCTGCCGGCAAGGGTGGGTAGAGGGACTCGAACCCTCGGCCTCCAGAGCCACAATCTGGCGCGCTAGCCAACTGCGCCATACCCACCATATTGATCCTGATCTGATGCTGATCATACATTGTTTAGATTGGACTATGAGGCTCGTCACTCGCTGCGCTCATGATCCAACCCATAGCTCATGTGCCCGAAGGGATTCGAACCCCCGACCCACGGCTTAGAAGGCCGTTGCTCTATCCAGCTGAGCTACGGACACAAAAACTTTTTACGTTAGCTCTTCCCGTAAAAAGAGAGCGGGTGATGGGAATCGAACCCACATATCCAGCTTGGAAGGCTGGTGTTCTACCACTGAACTACACCCGCATTTTACACTTATGAAAATTATCATAATCGGGGTGACAGGATTTGAACCTGCGACCTCCTGATCCCAAATCAGGTGCTCTAGCCAAGCTGAGCCACACCCCGTAAATCTTCCGGCGTAACCGCTCTGCCATAGCATTTGCCTAATGGCAAGTAGCGGGAGGGGGACTTGAACCCTCGACACCACGGGTATGAACCGTGTGCTCTAGCCAGCTGAGCTATCCCGCCAAACCCGGATACTGAATGACCTTACCGCGGTCACCCGTTTCCGAAAAATACCCGGCCTGGCCGGGGCAGCCGAAAACTGATCATGCATGTCGGCTTAGTGGGACCTATAGGGCTCGAACCTATGACCCTCTGCTTGTAAGGCAGATGCTCTCCCAGCTGAGCTAAGATCCCGAATGTGCTGTTTCTTTTCAGCACTTTCCCAATTATACTTAGATACCCTCATAATGTCAAGCAGAAATTTTTCGATTTGATCAAAATATTTTCCGCTGACCGGAAAATGAAACACGCCCGCCTGCCGGCCGTATCGCACAAACAGTAAAACAGGCTGACAGCCAGCGCTCTGCTATCAGCCTGCTTTATTACACAAAGCCCGTTTCTATTAAGCCTCAGGTGCTGCTTCGGGAGCTGCTTCGGGAGCTGCCTCCTCAGCGATCTCCGGCTCATCTTCGAAGAAGTCATCATCAAAATCATCATCAAACTCATCGAAATCATCCAGATAATCGGGAGTAAGATACTTATAAATAGCCACTGCTGCAGCAGCGATAAGTACAACAACTCCGGCGATGATGCAGATTGTGCACCAGGAACATTTCTTCTTTGTGCGATCTTCAGTTACAAGCTTAACTTCTTTCATGGTTATAACCCTCCTGAAATTAATTAGATGTGCGTAGTATATCATATCTTTCGCAGTTTCGCAAGTGATGCGAACATTCTTTTTTCGCCCGCTCCGTCAAAAACGACCGTTACTTCATAGTCTTTTCCGCCCTTTTCCATCTCGGTCACGGTGCCTGCTCCGAACTTCATATGGCGTACCCTGTCACCGACCTTATAATCCGGTATAAAATCACCGGATGCAGCAGGTTTTACCGCAGCAGGCCTTACATGAGACACTGCGGCAGCAGGCTTTCTGTAAACAGGCCGTGCAGATGTCTCTGCTGCAGGAATAAAGCTGCGAACTGTATCTGCCCTGTTCTTTGTTTCGCCGCGTCCCTCTTCCCAGGGATATCCCTTAACCATAAGATGATCCGGGATCTCCCTGATAAAGCGTGACACATCCGGATATATGGTCTGGCCGTTGATCATCCGCTGCTTCGCTGCGGACAGGAAGAGTCTCTCTTCCGCCCTGGTTATCCCGACATAGCAGAGCCTTCTTTCCTCTTCTGTGGCATCGGGGTCATCCGAATCCAGAGACATCCCGCTGGGGAAAAGTCTCTCCTCCATTCCCACCATATATACTACGGGAAATTCCAGACCCTTTGCACTGTGCAGGGTCATAAGGGTGATACGGCCGCTGCCGTCATCATCCTGTTCCGCATCCGCAACAAGCGCTATATCCTCCAGCAGATCCAGCAGTGAAGCGCCGTCATGATTCATCTCGAATTCCGTTATCTTATTTCCCAGTTCGTCCAGGTTTTCTATCCTGCTCTTTGCTTCAACAGTGTTTTCACGCTCAAGCTCAAGCCGGTATCCCGTTTTCTCTATAATATCCCGGTACAGTCCGCTCAGGTCTCCCTCCCCGGCCTTCTGACGCAGTTCCTGCATCATCTCCGCAAAGGCAGCGACCTTTGCCGCCGACCTGCCTAACCCGGGGATATCCTTTGCGTCTACTATAACATCATAAAGACTCATATTATTGGAATCCGCAAAGTCCCGCATCTTATCTACCGTAGTATCACCGATACCGCGGCGCGGTACATTTATGATCCTGGACAGGGACTGCGCGTCGGCCGGATTGTTGATGGTTTTAAGATATCCCACCATATCGCGGATCTCTTTTCTGGCGTAGAAATTCGTTCCTCCCACGATCTGATACGGCAGGCCCTCACGTATGAACTGCTCCTCTATCACACGTGACTGGGCATTCGTTCTGTATAGGATCGCGAAATCCGAAAGTTCCCTGCCCTTCTCCTGTTCGCGAAGTATGCTCTTTGTTACACCGGCAGCCTCCTCCCTGTCACTGTAATAAACAGTAAAACACAGCTTTTCGCCATCCTCCCTGTCAGTCCAGAGACTCTTATCCTTCCTGCCGGCATTATTTGCGATGACCGCATTTGCAGCATTCAGGATATTTGCCGTTGAACGGTAATTCTGTTCCAGCTTTACAACCTTTGCGTCCGGATATTCATCCTCAAAATTCAGGATATTATAAATATTTGCCCCGCGGAATTTGTAAATGGACTGGTCATCATCGCCCACAACACAGAGATTCCTGTATTTGGCCGCCAGCTGTTTTACAAGGACAAACTGGGCATGATTGGTATCCTGATACTCATCCACCATGATGTAGCGGAACCTCTCCTGGTAAAGTTCCAGAACATCCGGATGCTGCATGAAAAGCTCAATGGTCCGGTTGATCAGGTCATCAAAATCCAGCGAATTATTGCTTCTGAGGCGTTTTTCATACTCGCGGTAGACCTCCGCAACATTTCTGCCGTGGAAGCTGTCGGCATTTCTCCGGGACAGCTCCTCGGGTGAAAGGAAATCCTCCTTCGCCTTTGAGATCGCGGATATCATGGCCTTCACCGGATACTGCTTCTCGTCAAGCTGCAGTACCTTGAGGGCCTCCTTTACCACTGCCTTCTGGTCATCGGTATCATATATCGTAAAATTGTTCTTCCCGCCGAGCCTGTCATGGAACCTTCTGAGAATCCGCACACACATCGAGTGAAATGTACTGACCCAGATCGTATCCGCAACATCCTCGACCATCTTATCCACCCTTTCACGCATCTCCTGTGCAGCCTTGTTGGTAAAGGTTATGGCCAGGATCCGGTAAGGATCTACGCCCCTTTCCCTGATAAGATAGGCTATGCGGTGGGTGATGACGCGGGTCTTGCCGCTGCCCGCGCCTGCCAAAATAAGGAGAGGCCCCTCGGTATACGAGCAGGCCTCTTCCTGTCTGGGATTTAATCCTGGCATATTACTCCTGAGCTGTTACGCCAAGCTTTGCCTTAAGTGCTGCAAGCTCATCCTGTACGGCTGCATCCGGAGCTGCGTCATATTTAGCTGCAAGATTATCTACTTCAGATGAAGCTGCAGTCATGTTCAGCTCCGTCTGTGCATTTGCCATATCAAGCATAGCGTCTGCCTTTGCTTCCATACGTTCGAAAGCAGCGATGCTGGAGCTTGAATCGGAAATGTTGGATGTCATTGCGTTGATCTTCTGCTGTGTCTTTGCAACCTTGATCTTAGCCTTGATAGCATCCTTTCTGTCATTCAGGCTGTTGATATCATTAACCAGTTTATCGTGCATCTGGCGCATCTTCATGGCATTGGCCGCTGCAACATCATAGGTCTGCTGAAGTGACTGCTGCTTTGTGGTAAGCTTTGCCTTCTCCTGCAGGAATTTGGCTGCATCGCCGTCATTTCCCGCAAGTACAGCCTTCTCGGCATATGTCTGCATCTTTGCGATCTCGGCATTGCACTCATCCAGCTGGCGCTTTGCACGAGCCTCGTCAGCCATGACCGCTGCCGTCTCTTCCTTAACCTTCCCCAGATCCTTGGTAAGATTACGCATAGTCTGGTCGATCATCTTCTCCGGATCCTCAGCCTTGTCCAAAAGCGCATTGATATTGGATGCCATGATGTCCTTAAATCTTGATAAGATACCCATAGAAAAACTTCCTCCTTAATTGAATCCTTCACCGGATGCCGTAAGCATCTCAACTCCATCCATTATACATAGATTTTAAGCTGAACGCAACGTATTTTTTGGTATAGTCGGCTCCGGGATATAATTATTCGTGTATCCTTTTTCTTGTATTTCAGATCCGGTTAGGATAAAATCATTTTGTAAGCGTTTTCATAAAGTCCGGCCGCACGGCAGCATTCACGCCGGGCACACCGGTCATATCAACGGGAGGAGGTTAAAATGAAACTAAGATTATGGGCAAAAGCAGTTATTGCCGCAGGTGCGGCTGTTACGTCTCTTTTCCTTATGCAGGGGAAGCCGGCATCGGCTCTGACGGCATATACTATTGATTATGTGGGTGAAGAAGATGTTTCAACCGAATGGAAATGGGACATGAGTGACGGTGTGAGATTTTTCGGTTACGACAAGCTTATCAATGTGAACACCTGGGATCCCATATCCGGCGGCTGGCATAAGGTGAATGGTTACTGGTATTTCTTTGAAAAAGGCGGATATGTATATGACCAGTACCACAAAGGCTACTTTATCGGCACCGTCCCTTCCGGCGTATACAGCGAAGATGCCGATCCTTTCATCTATCATTGGGAAAAGGATGAAAAAGGCTGGAAATACGTGACCGATCACGAATTTCAGGAATGGGAAGATTCCGATATGAAGCAGGTACATGATGACCGCGTCCGTATTGACGGTAAGGTCTATGCTTTTGACGAATCGGGATATCTTTACACACCCGGATGGAAAAACCTGAGCGACAGCGGGCTATGGATCCATGTTGAGAAAAACGGCAATCTTTCAACCGGATGGAAGAAGCTCGGCGGCAAATGGTACTTCTTTGATCTTTACGACGGCGAAATGGTAACCTTCGGCTATGATACAAGCCCTGTAGGAAAATCCGAGGAATCTTTTCATGCTTTTGATAAAAACGGTGTATGGATACAGGGTAACGGCTGGAAAAAGGACGGAGACGGTGAGTATGTATACCTGAAGAACAGCCGCTGTGTTCTCGGATGGATAAAGGATAAAGGCAAATGGTACTATCTCGACCCATACAACGGAGCGGCAATGCTTCATACATATTACGTCAACGATGACCCGGAACATGAAGAGCCTTATTATATCAATTCATATGCCGAAGGATATTATTTTGATACCAAAGGTGTCTGCAAAGGCGGCGGTTATAAATGGCATACGAATGATAAAGGCCGCTGGTACGGCAAGGGAAAATTCTATGAAAAAGGCAGCACCGCATATATAGACGAATATGAATGCGTATTTGACAGCGAGGGCTATCTCTTTTCAACCTACAACTATGCGACCGGTGAATACTGGGTGAAAGAAAATGTAGATTTCGATGTGGAACCGGAATCAGATCCCGAAGAAGAACCTGTCGGATAAATATCACGGAAAAAGGCCTCAGTTTTGCCGTTATGAGCAAAACTGAGGCCTTTTTCACCGGGATCACTTCCGGACCTCCGGGATTACTTCCGAAATCACTTCCCGGATCCCTCCCTGATCACTTCAAGCACAACCGGCTTTTCCTCAGGTTTTTCATCAGAGATGATATAAGCTTCTCTCAGCAGACTTTCCGCCTCCGGAAGCGTCTCCTCTTTATTGGTATAAAGAACCGCAATGGGGCTGTCCAAAGAAACACGATCTCCGAGCTTTGCCAGGATACGTATGCCTGCCGCCGGATCTATGGCATCGTCTTTTTTCATTCTTCCCGCACCGAGTCTCGATGCCGCAAGCCCGACCTGTGCGGTATTGCAGGATGTAAGATATCCCTCAGCCACGGGATATACATCTTTCTTATATTTTGCCGGAATCACCGGATCATCGAGGAAATTCGCATCCCCGCCCACTGCCCGGACAAAATCGCGGAATTTTCCCAATGCGGAGCCATCCTTAAGTACGGCCTCTATCCTTGAACGTGCCTCATCCTCATTATCACAGCGCCTGTCGGAAAGCTGCAGCATTTCAACCGCAAGTGCCATACATAACGTCCGGAACCGTTCCTCTCCGCCTCCCTTCAGCACCTCTACCGCCTCCTCAACCTCCATGGAATTTCCTACCATTCTTCCCAAAGGCTGATCCATATCCGATATCACCGCAGCGGTCTTTCTTCCTGCCAGCCGTCCTATGCGTATCATCTGCTCCGCCAGCTCTTTTGCACTGTCGAGAGTACCCATAAAAGCTCCGCTGCCGCATTTCACATCCAGTACTATCCTGTCAGCACCCGATGCTATCTTCTTGCTCATGATACTGGAAGCGATCAGCGGAATACTGTCCACGGTTCCCGTCACATCTCTGAGCGCGTACAGTTTTTTATCCGCCGGAGCCAGTTCCTTCGTCTGTGCGGCGTCCACAAATCCCACTTCCCCCAGCACCCGCAGGAATTCTTCCTCACTCAGCTCCGACCGGACACCGGGTATGCTCTCCAGCTTGTCCACAGTGCCTCCGGTAAAGCCCAGCCCCCTGCCGCTCATCTTGGCCACCGGAACCCCGAGAGCAGCCAGGACCGGTGTCAAAACCAGCGTCGTCTTATCGCCGACACCGCCTGTTGAATGCTTATCCACCTTTATCCCGGGAATCGATGACAGATCCAGTCTGTCCCCGCTGTCTGCCATGGCAAGAGTAAGATAAGTTGTCTCCTCATCCGTCATTCCCTGAAACCATATGGCCATAAGCATCGCGGACATCTGATAATCCGGGATCGCACCTGCGGTATAATCCCTTACCATCACATCTATCTCTTCTTTTCCGAGCGCTTCTCCCCGCTTCTTTTTCTCAATAAGATCGTTTATGCGTATTTCCATGCTATCCCCCTTCTTATACTGCAATGACCGTCAGATCTCTTCCCCTTTGTTCAGCTCATCCGTTCCGGCGAGAACAAACCTTCCGTCCCGCAGCAGATCGGTCTCACTTCCGTCCGGGTATACTGCGGCTATCCTCCCTATCTCCTCATAAGGTATCGTTATATCCGTATGGCAGTTGAAATATGCCTTCCCGGGATCTGTATCCCTGAGAAGCGAAAAGCTGTTTTCCCTGGAAATGATCTCCTTGCCGTCCGGATTATATACAGCCGTATCCTCCGCATGGCTGTAGCAGGTATCTCCCACAGCGAAATGAGGCCCTGTTTTCTCCACTATCAGTATGGGCAGCCTGCCCAGGATATCATATTTTCGCGCCATCCTGTAAGCCGGCACATTAGTACCGATGGCAAATTCACCTATGGGAAGGGTCGGATGATGATAGAGTATATTTTCCTCTATATATCTTCTCCCCTCTTCCTTATCTTCGTAATTTGCGCAGCTGTAATCAATGACAACACCGTCCCTGAAGTGTATCTCCAGATCCAGGAAGAGACAGCCCTTCAGATATACCCTGCTCACATGCAGCGTTCCTTCCGTACCCTCAAGTACAGGCGAAGTAAAGACCTCACCCAGCGGGATATTCACATCCGCGACACAGTTTTCAAACTGGGTTTCCTTTTCGGGATGCTCCAGCTTACGCATCTTTACCTTCATCCTTGTCCGGTTGCCGTCCTTACCTTCAACGAGTATGTGATCTGCAGGATCCATGGCATCTATCAGCTTCTGCTGAAGAGGCAGGTACTCTTCGTTTGAAAGTGTATTTATGCTTATCGTATCACGGAAGATCGCCTCAAAATCCTCTCCGATATCCGGGAGCGGCCAGGCGATTATGGAGAAGCTGTAGTTCTCCCCGGGAAGATACTCTTCCTGCTGCTGTCCCGCCCTGGAAGCGAGTCTGGTGGAAAGCTCCCTCTGTTCCTCATCCAGATGCAGGGCCGCATCCTTCGCTTTCGGCAGGAAGGTCTGCTCTCCGAAAGTCTCTATCACGGCAGGTCCTGCATAACCGGGAAGGGCTTCGGATACGGCTTCCAGAGCCGCGCGTAACGCTGCCAGTTTTCTTTCGATAAAACCGTTGTCCAGGAAAAGAGCCTCATCCATCCTGTGGTCATACTCAAACTGCCTTGACGGCGGTGTGGTTTCATATCCGCGCTTTATTATACCCCGCCGGTTGACCCGGCTTCCCGCGCACCGGCTGACGATGGGTTCAAGTCCCATCTCCCTGAACTGCCCGATCACCTCACGCACCATGGGCTCCTGGCCTATGTGATATCTTATCTCCACGGCATTTTTTCCCTCAAAGGGCACTCTCATGGTCTCAAAGCCCCTGCGGAAGCCCTTTGTAAATATGGCAGCCATGGAAGATAATTCCTCAGCACCGAGTCCCTTCATAAATCCGGCCAGTTTAATCTCCGTTTCGGAAATGTACTCTCCGTACTTATACAGATAATCCTCATTTCGGAAGTCCTCATTTTCCAGGATCTGTAAAGCTGTATTATCTGGCGGAACAAAGCTTTCTTCTATATGTTCCCTGACAAGTATATCCGCATAATCCCGGACAAAATATCTCACAATGCTCTCCAGCTCCCCGATCAGAGGCGCTTCATCCATGCAAAGACTGCCGTATACCTCGAGATATAGCTCAAGCAGCGTAACGATATTGAAAAGCTTTCCGTCAAAAATATACCCCGGCATACTCATGATCTCGGCATAGATGAAGGAAAGCACAGGCCCGAAGGTCCCCAGCTCCTGCGCCTTTTCCGGATCAAGGAAGCTCTTCTCATATTCATCTCCGGCAAGAGGCCTGTAAAGTCCGCTGTTGATCTCCTTCCATTCATTCAGAGATATATCATCCCAGTCGGCTATATTGGTTTTTTCGTTCAGAAATGTACCGTCCCCCAGCTTATCAATAACAAAAAAGCAGAAATCAAGATAATCCGCCGTCTCATTTACATAGTTTTTCAGCGGTTCCCTGATCTCTGCCGGTATTGCGGTAGATAAAGCATCTTCGTTCTTTATCTCTCTTATCCTGTCTCTCGAGAGCTGAAAACGCTCCCAAAGTTCTTCTCTTTCTTCCCGTGTAATCATATCAACATCCCCTTACGTTGTTATAGGATCCCCCGGTTCCGCCCTGACATCCGCATGTCATTCCATTGCGGAGAACCTCTTCTGATCGTCATCTCACTGCCTTCCCATAAAGTACAAAATAACCAGCAGCGCTATCGCTATCAGCGAAAGAATGACGGAAAACCTCTTTGCATTATTATCACCTTCCACCGAGCGATACGCTATCCCCCCGAAGCAGAGTCCGGTAAACGCCATAACCGCAGATATCAGAAGAAGGATACCAGCGCGATCCGGCAGGTCTCCCCCCCGGATCGTTCCTGCGATAACGGTACCTATTGTGATGAGTATGGAAAGTCCCCCGAATATCAGTGATATCCGGGTATCGGACGCCATCAGATCATCTGCAAAGCTGTATTTCTTTTTTCTCCCTTTGGGTATCCTGATCATAATACTGTTTCCTGTTCATGAGACTTTTCACACCGGTCACAGGATCTTCCGTATCTCCGAGAGCGACGCAAGTCCCTCTCTCTCCATGTAACCGCTTAAACCGTCTATCACTCTTGCCGTGGTGAAAGGATCACGGAAATTAGCCGTTCCCACCGAAACCATGGTCGCTCCTGCCATGATAAATTCAACCGCATCTTCCCAGGATGCTATGCCGCCCATTCCCACAACCGGTACATCGACAGCATGGCATACATCGTATACCATTCTGAGGGCCACCGGTTTTATGGCCGGTCCGGAAAGGCCGCCGGTACGGTTTGCTATGGCAAAGCATTTCTTATGAATATCGATCTTCATCCCCGTAAGCGTGTTGATAAGTGACAGGGCATCCGCGCCGCCTGCCACCGCCGCACGGGCCATTTCCGTTATATTTGTAACATTCGGTGAAAGCTTCATCATCACCGGCTGCTTAGCCTTCTTCCTGATCTCCTTCGTGATCTTCTCAAGTGCCGCAGGATCCACGCCGAAGGCGATACCTCCCTCCTTTATGTTGGGACAGGACACATTGATCTCCAGTATATCCACCGGTTCATCCCTAAGCCGCTCAACCACACCGACATATTCCTTTTCGGAATGTCCGCACACATTGACTATTATCCGGGTATCCTTCTGCTTCAAAAATTCAATATCGGTTTTAAGGAATTCCTCTATCCCGGGATTCTGCAGACCCACGGCGTTCATCATGCCGCTGGCAGTCTCCGCTATTCTCGGCGTAGGATTTCCTTCCCACGGAGTCAGTGAAACCCCCTTTGTTGTCACGGCTCCCAAACGGTTAACATCAACAAATTCATCATATTCCCTGCCGGATCCGAAGGTTCCGGAAGCAACGGTAACGGGGTTCTTCATGGTAATACCGCAGAAATTCACACTGAGATCTGCCATTACAGTTCCACCTCCTCTGCATAGAATACCGGGCCGTCCTTGCATACTCTCCTGGTATTAACCTTGAAATGCTCATCCGGTTCCGCAGTTCTTGTAACGCAGGCAAGGCACGCACCGATACCGCAGGCCATATGCTCCTCAAGGGAAAGCTGCGCCGGTATATCATTCTCATAAGCATAGCGTTTTACCGCCCTGAGCATGGGAGTCGGTCCGCAGGAGTAGATGCAGTCACCCGTAACATCCTCCTCCCTTGCGCAGTCCACCACATTTCCCTTACGTCCCACGGCGCCGCTGTCACTGGAAATGTATATATCCGCGATCTTCCTGAATTCATCCAGAAGAAATGCATTATCACGATAACCCAGGATCACATGCAGCTGTTTTTTGGGGATACCCATGGCCGCCAGTTCCTTTGCCAGCATAAGCATGGGAGGTATTCCTATCCCTCCGCCCATAAGCACGGGTTCCTTGCAATTCAGCTCATACCCGTTGCCAAGAGGTCCCATGATCTCTATGGGATCTCCTCCCGAAAGGCAGCTGAACTCCCTGGTCCCCGATCCGACGATACGGTACACCAGTCTGATAGTCCCCTTGTTCCTGTTGGTCTCACATATACTTATGGGACGGGGAAGCATTCTGCTGTCCGACCTTGTGTATAACGATACAAACTGTCCGGGGCGGGCATTTTCAGCAATATCCTTATCCCTGATCCAGAGGCTGCATATATCCTCTGTCAGCCTGCTCTGGCTTACCACCTCTGCTACATGCATAAATTTCTTTGTCTGTTCCATGATCATTTCCTGTTATTATTTTTCTTTTATGATAGGGGTAAAATGTCCGGCCGTGAAGCAAAAGATCAAAGTACGCTGCGTATATCCCTGAGCATATCTTCGGTTGCTGCTCTTGCGGCATCCGCAAAGCCTTCTTCTCCGAATCTGTCATAGGGCGCCTTCTTATATGCCGCTATGATACCTCTTGAAGAATTAACGATCGCACCGAGCCCGTCGGGATTAAAGAAATCCTTAAGATCCTTTGCCGTGCCGCCCTGTGCGCCGTAGCCCGGTACAAGAATATACTGCTTCGGCATGAGTTTTCGTAAAATACGGCCCATTTCAGGATATGTCGCACCTACAACCGCTCCCACATTACTGTAGTCACCATCCATGCATCCATCGCCCCACTCGGCCACCTTCTCTCCGACTATCTCGTAGAGCGGTCTTCCGTCGATAAGCCTGTCCTGGAACTCACCTGAGGAGGGATTTGAAGTCTTTACCAGCACAAATATCCCTTTATCATTCTGACTGCATACATCGATGAAGGGCTGTACGCCATCCGATCCGAGATACGGATTAACCGTCACTATATCCTCATTAAAAGGAGAGTATTCCTTCTCACCGATCCTGACCTTACCGATATGTCCCAGTGCATATGCCCCTGAAGTGGAGCCTATGTCGCCTCTCTTGATATCCCCGATCACTATAAGCCCTTTGCTCTTTGCATAATCCACCGTCATCTTATATATCAGCATTCCGGGTACGCCGAACTGCTCATACATGGCTATCTGGGGCTTAACAGCCGGTATCAGATCCGCTGTGGCATCGATGATCGCCTTGTTGAATTCATAGATGGCAGACGACACCGCTTCAAGTGTATCGCCCATAATCCCTGTCTGTTTTTTCAGCAGAAACTCCGGGAGAAATGACAGCTGCGGATCAAGTCCCACCACTACCGGCGCCTGCTTCTTCTTTATTTCGGTTATCAGCTTCTGAATCATGTTGGTATCCTTCTTTCTTTGTTTTTCCGACTGCATCGCAGGATCCCGGGATGACATATGAAATACCTGCCGGATCATACTCACCGTCCGGAATGCCCCGCCGCATTCACTCCTCAAAAACTATCTTTCCGTCGCAGATCGTCGTAACGACCTTACCCAACAGCACCTTACCTGCATAGGGCGTGTTCTTTCCCCTTGATTTAAACTTTTCCGGATCGACGGTCCACTGCTTATTCGGGTCAAATATCACAACATCCGCAAGTGAACCCGGTTTAAGACTGCCCCGCTCCTTCTCCATATGAAGGATCTCCGAAGGTTTTTTGCTCATCAGTCTTACCATATCGCTTACCGTAATGAGCCCGGGGCCGACAAGCGCCGTAAATGTAAGTGCGGCACTGGTCTCCAGACCCACTATGCCAAAGGGCGACTTAAAACCCTTTGACTTTTCTTCCCCGGTATGAGGCGCGTGATCCGTGGATATAACGTCCATGGTCCCGTCCCTCAGGCCTTCGATAAGCGCCTGAACATCCATCTCATTTCTGAGGGGCGGATTCATTTTATAATTTCCGTCATCTCCGGGAATATCAGCATCGGAAAGGGTAAAATGGTGCGGGCATACTTCAGCCGTAACATTGATCCCCATCCGCTTTGCCATACGCATCAGCTCAACCGTGCCCCTTGTTGAGCAGTGGCACAGATGCATCTGTACGCCCTGCTCCGCAGCCATGAAGATGTCTCTTGCCGCGATCACATCCTCAACCGCGTTCGTGATACCCGGAAGCCCCAGTTCCTTCTGTTTTTCACCGGCATTGATAACTCCTCCCGCGACCAGATCCCTGTCCTCGCAGTGAGACATCACTATGCCGTTTATACCGGCGATCTTCCTTAATGCTTCCCTGAAAAGAGCCGTATTCATAACGCTCTTTCCATCCTCTGAGAAGGCCACCGCTCCCGCTTCCTTCATTGCACCGAAGTCAACCAGCGTCTCATTTCCTTCACCTACGGTAATGGCCGAAAGCTGTTCGATCCTTACGGGTGCATTCTTCGCCTTTTCCTGTATATATTTCAGCGTTTCAACGGAATCCACCGTCGGGCTGGTATTCGGCATGGTACATACAGTTGTAACACCTCCTGCCGCTGCAGCTGCCGCGCCGGATAGTATATCCTCCTTATGAGTCTGTCCGGGATCTCGGAAATGAACATGCAGATCTATAAGTCCGGGAAAAACATAGCAGCCCTTTGCGTCTATGATCTCTTCATCCGTATCACTTTCATTCGCCGTATATGCCCCCCGGGTTACGCGCTCTATCCTGTTTTCACGGATATAAACCGTACCGGGTCCCTCCAGTTCCTGAGCCGGGTCAACAACAATACCGTTAATGATGATCATTTATATCTCCTCTCTGTCGATACTCCCATATCAGATCAGCGGGATCACAAAAGCCACGGGACCGCCTTACAAATAAAAGCGCGGTCACGTGGCTATTCTATCATAAATCCCATATACGATTCAAGACCGGGAACAAACATCCCTTACTCCTCCAAGGGCTAAAGCGCATCCCCGGTGGAAAAATGTGCCGGGATCAGAACTCCACCGTCTCCGGCGCAGCTGTAAAGGAGCTGAAGGTTGCTTTTGCGTTTTTAATATAAAAAACCTCTGTATTCCCGTCATCAGCGGAGTACATGGTCTGAAGCGACGGATATGCATCCAGCATGGACTGTCTTGCTTCTCTCCTGTCATCCTCCACCAGCTCTCCCGCAACTCTCAGCCATTCGCCGTTCATGAAAGCACATATCTCAACCTTCGGATTAGCATGGATCTGTTTTGAAACCTCCTTTACCTTTCCGGTCTGGATATACAGCTTTCCTTCAAAAATGTTGACTGTTCCGAAGGGCCTTACCCTGGGCCGGTCACCTTCAACCGTTGCAAGATAATAAACCTCGGCATCCTTTAAGAACTTTGCTACTCTTTCCATCTTATCTCCTCCTGAAAAATATGATACCGGGGGCAAATGACATTTTACCCCTTAGCTCCTTTTTCCGCTTCCTTCACAAGCTTTACTATCCTGCTGGTCCCGAGGCGGTCGGCCCCCAGTTCCAGGAAGGTTTCCGCATCCTCCAGCGTAGTGATCCCTCCTGCCGCCTTGATCTTCACATTCGGTCCCAGATGCTCCTTAAAAAGTGCAATATCGTAAAATGTTGCCCCTCCCGTTGAGAATCCGGTAGAAGTCTTGATATAATCCGCGCCGACCTCAGTGACGATACCGCACATTATAGCCTTCTCTTCCTCCGACAGCAGGCAGGTCTCAATGATGACCTTAAGGATATGTGACCCGCAGACGCTTTTTACAGCTTTTATCTCAGCCATTACCCTGTCATATTCATGGGCCTTCAGCTTGCCGATATTTATCACCATATCTATCTCATCGGCACCGAATTCAATGGCATTTTCAGCCTCAAAAACCTTGACCGGGGTTGTTGACGTACCATTCGGAAAGCCCACCACGGTACAGATCTTCTTTTTGAATCCGAGATAATCCTTTGCCCTCTTAACATAACACGGCGGGATACATACCGATGCCGTATTATATCTTACCGCCTCATCGCAAAGCACCTTGATCTCATCCCAGGTGGCATCCGGTCTCAGAAGTGTATGATCACATGCCGCCAGGATCTCCTCTATCGGTTTATTCATTATACGAAAGCTCCTTCCTTTTCTTTTTCTGACTTCATCCGCTTTTACCGCATAACAGTGTACGGAGCATATATCATTTTTTCGGTAACGGTACGCTGCATTTGGGACAGCAGTCCCGGACATCATTATTTCAGTAACGGTACGTTGCATTTGGAACAGCGGTCCGAGGTGACAGGATTCCTGGCCTGGCAGCAGACACAGTAAATTCCGTCCGCATGTGATTTATCATACAGCTCATAAGGGAAACTGAACTGCGGATGATAACGGAACCTGTCGCCAATGTTCAGATAGCTGTAGGCCCACAGCCGGCTGCCCTCCCTTTCCACGATCTTCTTTTTCTTTCCGGCAAGGGTCTTTACTATGGTTACATACTCCGTGACCGATCCGGGATTATCCGAATTGCCGCTGCGATATATCTGCCTTGTCCTCTTATCTATAACATCCGCATCGTAAGTCTTTGCCGCGCGATTCCGGGTAAGGCCGAAGATTGCAAAGATCAGGAATATCCCCGAAACTATACCTCCGTATAAGAGTCCCCTGCCCACCTCCATCTTATCCGATACCAGACTGTAGATAAGAAAACCGATCATCGGCAGCGGCACAAGTATCAGGCCGAATATCCCTGAGGCTTTTCTGTTCTTTTTCAAAGCCGCCCTGATCTCCGGATGTTCCACACGGTCGGAAAAGCCCGGAGCCGGTATCCCCTGCCTTACCGCTCCGTAACCCGAAAAGCCTGAAGGTTCATAGGGGTCTTCCGAATATCCCTGATTCCGGTAAGGATCCCCCTCCATGACCATACCCTGATACGGATCACCTGTATAGTACTGGCCTGCAGCCTGCTGGTCATTTATATCCGATGTTCCGCAGTAAGCACACACCTGCATATTGTCATCGATAACATTTCCGCAAACGGGACAATGCCTTGCCATATCCTCATGCTCCTTTCTCCCGTATGGTCATATGATATATACAGACGTATACGAAAATACATGTGCCATGCAGGTATTCTCTACAGTCTGTACGGGACATCATGCATCTAATCTGATTATAAAAAATGCCGGCGACAAAAGCAACCTAAAAGCGATCATTTTCAACGCTGATACGTTGCGAACGGCATTGATTGGCGCTATAATCCTGTTATGACTGTTTTATTACATTTTTCTGACAATTATACGGGGATTTAAAGCACCATATAATGTATCCTTTATTTCAGGCCGAATGAAAATGAAAGCCTTTATTCCGCGGAGGTATCAGATGGGAAAGCTTATATATGCTGCCGATGACGAACCTTATATCCTGGATGTCTTAAACGAATTCCTGACAAATGCAGGCTTCGAGGTAAAGACCTTTTCCACAGGGGATTTATTGCTGGAACAATTCCGCAGTGGCCCCTGTGATCTTGCTGTCCTGGATATCATGATGCCCGGCACCGACGGGCTGACCATATGTAAAGAGCTTCGCAGGCTCTCCGATATTCCCATCGTGATCCTGACCGCTAAGGAAAGCGAGTCGGATCAGATGCGCGGATATATGTTCGGCGGCGACGACTACCTCGTAAAACCCTTTTCTCCCACCCTTCTCGTTATGAAGATCAAGGCTCTGCTGAGGAGAACTGCCATAACCCCTGAGAAAACCTCTGACCTGCAGTTCGGTGATATAGTCTTCTCACCCTCATATCATGACATCATCTGCCGGGGCAAGCCCATAGGCCTTTCCATGACGGAGTTTTCCCTGATAGGGTGCCTGCTGGAGCATCCCGGAAATGCAGTTGCACGCAATACTCTGCTTGATCAGGTCTGGGGTATCGAAAATGATTCCGTAGAAACCCGGGTAACGGACGAGACCATACGCCGCATCCGCAGAAAGCTCAGTAATGCCGGCAGCAGCGTTAAGATCACAGCAGTATGGGGATACGGGTATAAGCTGGATGAAGGCGAGGTCCGCCCATGAAGAAAGCCCGTATCAAGATTGCCGCGCTGGTCGGAGGCTCCGTGCTGCTTACGCTCCTTATAATCCTTGTCCTTTTTCAGGTGATATCTAACCGGCAGACCGAAAGGCTGGCCAGGGAAGCAATACAGGCATACACATCCGTCACATCGGGAGAAAACTCGTCCATACAGTATTCACCCAATGTCATAGAGATGCCCAACGGTCTGCAGGGAACACCGCTCCCCGAATATTACTATTCCCCACAGTATAAGAAGATCATCGACTGGTGCAGGGAAAACGTACCTGAAGATATCGAAAAGGTAAAGATAGATTCCCATACCTACTATATCGGGATCGGGATCACTGAATCCCAGGGTATATTAACCTATATCAGCGAGCTTGCCGGTGAAGAATCCGAGCTTGTGAAAGACCTGCTGGATCTTCTGCCCTTCCTGGAGCATAAAGACCCCATAGAAACGATAGTATATGTTGATGTTACGGCAGAGCTTGCGTCAACCCGGAAAATGAGTTTTTTCTTCCTTGTTGCCGCGCTGTTCATCGGTCTGCTCGGAAGCATCGAAGGATACCTGATCGGGCGCAGGCTTGAACTCAGCAGTAAAGCGGAAAAGCAGTTTTTCGAAAATACCTCCCACGAATTAAAAACCCCTCTCACATCCATCCGGGGCTACGCCGAAGGGATCGAGAAGGGTGTTATTACCGATAATAAAAAAACCGGTCAGGTCATTGTACATGAAACCGAAAAAATGAGCCGACTTATCGAAGAGATCCTTCTATCAGCAAAACTTGAAAGCGGTGCCATGCCTCTTCACAGGGAAGATCTGCAGCTGGACCGGCTGGTTGAAGAGTGTCTCATGCCCATGGAAGGTGCAGTACTGAGCCGCGGACTTCAGGTAGAACTGGCACTTGCCCCCGAGACAGTATCGGCAGACCCGGACCGTCTGGAACACGCCATATCCAATCTGCTTACCAACGCAGTAAAATATGCCAGGACCAGGCTTTCGATATCTTTAAGGGATAAAACCCTTACCATACAAAATGACTGCGATCCGCTTACGGACGAAGAGCTGAAACATCTTTTTGACCGTTTCTATACCGGCCGGAACGGCAATACCGGAATAGGTCTGTCACTTGCAAAGGATATCATAGGCCTCCACGGCTGGAAGCTCAGAGCCGAAAGAACCGGCGGGGGAATAGTATTCATTATCAACATCATCAGATAACCGCGCGGAGAAAGTTCAACCCGGAAGTATTTGTTTTTAGGATATGTAAACCGGATATAATGAAGCATGGCAAGGGAGAGATGACATCATCTGATATTATAAATATCTTAGGTCTCATCATCCCGGCTAAAGGGGAACCCCGGATGAATAAACACTATGATATCAGTATGCTGTTGTCATCTTTTCCGAAGCTGTCCTTCTATCCTGCTGAAGTATTGCTCCAGATTCTTTTTTCCCAGGGGAGTGTAATATATCTCTCCCAGATTTCCATACAGAAGTAATCTGCCTCCCCGCATGCCCCGTATATACTCTGTATTTACATAATCGTATCTTCCGTAACGGATAAATCTTTCCGAACACACAAGGCCGTCATCTTCGCGTATGGGTTCGACAGCCACATCGTATTCCCCGTCCAAAGTTACTATATGTCCATGTTTTTTGTGTATCTCAAATCTTACAAGCTCACTTTCCCGAAATACAAGTATCTCATTTCTTCTGCGAAAACAATGAATGGGATCCTCAGCTTTTTCCAGCAGTGTTCTGAGTATCTCCAGATATCCGCAAAGCGGGATCACTTCCGACCGGAAGAGTTTTTCATTCAACGGCTTGGTAAAATATCCGTAACAGTGCAGCCTGTTATATCCATGATACTTCTCATCCTCAAGATCCGCGATCACAAGAAGATAAGTAAATCTGTATTCAGGCTGTCTTCGAAAACGATCCAAAAAAAGAAATCCCTTAAAACTGGTTCTTCCTCCCTTTACCATCTTCAGATCTGCCACCAGCAGATCAACACGTTCTTTTGCCGCCAGCATCATGACCTCTTCAGGCTCATGACATACCGACAGCTTTACCCCTGTACTCCCTTCTTCAAACACCTCCTTAAAAAAAGATAAATACCCTTCGTCTTCCAAATACATAAGAATATGAATCATGCCTCACTCCTATCTATCCGGAATCCCCCCTGTCTGATATGGAAAACCATGGGCAGCATAATAATCTGTTGTGGAAAACTTTGGGCAGCTTTATGATATGTCATGTAAAACAAAGTGTGTCATTATGATCTTCGGAAAAAAAAGGCCTGCCCCACCGGGCAAGCCTTTAATATCGTGTCATTATTATTCGTCATCAGGCAATCCGCCCTGTCCATCGGGATCCTCCGGCGGGCCTTCGGGTTCCACAGGCGGATCCGGTTCCGGAGGATCCGGCTCTACAGGAACCGGGGGCGGCGCTTCACCTCCCGAGAAATATGCGGTAATGTTATGCTCTCCTTCAACTGCCCTGAAGGTATACGAAGAAAGAACTCCCTGACTGACTCCGTCAACCACTACATCCAGTATGGTATTTCCCGGATTCGGGGAAATATATATCGTCACATCGGAACCCGGCTCAACATTTACCGACGGAGATATGGATCCTCCCGGTCCCGCAACCGTAGTTATGGTCTTGGTCTCCGCTATAGCCGGATGCGCCGGACAGGGTGTCACGAACATAGTCTGGGTATACTCAAAGGTAGCATTGGCTATGATCTTCTCGCCCTTATCATTCATCTGTACAACATACTTCTTTTTCTCCGGACAGGTATTGGTGGCCAGATAATGAGTCTCGGCACAGAGCTCTATAACCTCATGTCCGCCGCAGCGTTCCTTGGGGATGCTGTCGGCCGCACAAAGATCCGTGCATTCGGGGCATTCCTCTCCGGCAATCCTGTTTGTGATATTACAGAGCTTAACGGTTGTAATGCCATCAGGCTGGGTCCATCTCTTTTCAGGATCATGCCCCTTCAGCTCGGCTACCTGATCCATGATGTCGCGCCATACCACCTCATGGGTATATTTATTCTCCTGCTCCACATTCGAATCATAACCATACCATACAGAGGCCGCATAGTAAGGCGTAAGGCCGCAGAACCAGAGGTCATATGCCTCTGATGTGGTACCTGTCTTGCCTACGTTAAATATACCGGTTTTCATTTTAGCCGATGTACCGGTACCGCTGGTCACCACATCTCTCATAGCCTGGATGAGCTGCCAGCAGGTTGTCTCCTTCATAACCCGGTGAGCACGGGCAGGATCGTTGGGATCCGTATTATCTATGATCAGATTACCGTCATAATCATATACCTTTTTATAGAATACGGGTTTTCTGTAGATACCCATATTCGCTATAGCCGCATATGCCGCCGTGATCTCCAGGTTATAGACACCGTCCGTGATACCGCCCAGCGCAAGTGACTGGTTGATATCCGAAAGCACATCGCCGTAGCTTGTGGTACGCGAATCCACGATCGTGGTAAAGCCTTCATTTATCAGGTACTGGTAAGCCACCTCGGGGGTCAGCTCCGTTATTACCTTTACGGCAATGATATTCATCGAATCCTTGATGGCCGTACGTATGGAATTAATACCGCGATAGCCTTTATACCAGTTGCTTACCGACAATCCGTTGGAGAATTTGTACGGAGCATCATCAAAGCTGTCGGCAAGGCATCCGCCCGTATCAATAAAGGGGCCGAAGGATGCGAGCACCTTAAATGTGGAACCCGGCTGTCTTCTTGCCATGGTCGCCCTGTTAAATGTCAGGTTACCTGTCTTCTCGCCCCGGCCTCCGTAAACTGCCCTGACATAGCCCGTTGCCGGATCCATGAGGGTGAATGACATCTGCGGCTGAATACTTGTGTTGAAGGATTCCTGGACAAAGGTTCCGCCGGTTTCCTCCAGCATGGCATCCTTATATGTCTCCGCCGCCGCCTTGGCCATTTCCTCACTGGGATAAATGTTATTATAATCATAATTCCCAGTAAGATAACGGTTATAGCTGATCATCGTATTCGTATCGTAATGATGCTGCGTCTTGCCGTCGGGATCAAGAAGAGACAACCGGTAATCAAGGGAAACTGTCTTCTTGTCCGGGAAATAATCATCATTTCCGATGGTATCATCTATGATCTTCTGAATATCATCATCCTGTGTGGAATAGATCTTGTAGCCGCCGGTATAGAGCTCCGTCCATGCTTCATCCTCGGAGATGCCGTAGTACTTCTGAAGATCCTCTACAACCGCAAACATCATGGCATCCATATACCATGTATTATAAGCCGCTTCTTCCTCACGTTTTACTGCGACAGCCTGAACTCTGGAATATACATCATCCCTGAGGGCAGCTTCATGCTCTTCCGGAGTGATATAACCCAGCTCTTCCATCTTATAAAGCACGTTTTTACGGCGTTCGGCATTATATTCAGGGAAGATGACCGGATCATAGCGGTAGGGGTTCTGCGTGATACCCGCTATCACAGCGATCTCCGACAGATTCAGCTCCCCGACCTTCTTATTGAAATATCGGTTGGCCGCAGCCTCCACACCATTTACACCCTGACCGAGATAAATGGTATTCAGATAGTATTCCATAAGCTGTTCCTTGGAATACTTTTTCTCCAGCTCTATGGCGAGATACTGCTCCTGAACCTTTCTTGTAAGTCTCTGCATGAAGGTGATCTCATCCATACCTACGTTGAAGACCTGGTTCTTGATAAGCTGCTGGGTTATGGTAGAAGCACCCTGATCCGCATTCCTCGTTGTGATCAGTCGCACACCCGCACGGAAAATACCCTTGATATCAATACCATTATGCTGCCAGAAACGTTCGTCCTCGATAGACACGAAGGCATCAACCATCAGCTTGGGGATCTCCTGATAATACACATATACACGGTTGGAGTTTGTTGTGGAAAGCGTATCGATCAGCTCCGTGCCGTCCTCATTAAAAATGGAGGTCTTGAATCCTTTAGGTTTAATGCTGATTGAATTGATATCAGGCGCATTATCAAGCATACCCTTGATCATACCGAAGCCCGCACCGGCCATTACGACCACAAGAAGCACAAAAAGGGCCAGCAAAAGCTTGAACGCGCTGATAAATACCCGCCGTTCATTTCGCTGTCCCTTTGAGACCAATTGGCTCTGTTTTCTTTTTACACTGTACTTGTTAAAGTTCAATGCTTCATCCGCCTCCGGTAAAAATAACAGTTTACTTAACCTGCTAATTATATCAGATCCGGAGACATATATCAAGTTCTATGTCTTACTTCTTCTTATTATGTGTCTGCTTTCCGGAATCCGGTTTGCCCTTCTTTTCGGACTTTTCCTGTTTAGGCTCAGGTTTCTTCCTGTTATTATTGACATTTTTCTTATCGGGAGCTTTCTTTTCCGGATCCTTTTTATCCGGTGCTTTCTTATCCGGTTCTTTCTTATCCGGCGCTTTCTTATCGGATGCTTTCTTATCCTGTGCTTTCTTATCGGATACTTTCTTATCCTGTGCTTTCTTATCGGATACTTTCTTATCCGGTGCTTTCTTTTCGGGGTTCTTCTTATCGGACGGTTTCTTATCGGAGGACTTCTTCTCCTCAGGTTTCTTCTCCTCTTTATCCGGGGCTGTTCCGCCGGATCCGGAATCCTTATTTCCCTCATCATCGGATCCATGCCCGGACTTCTCCAGCTTCTTTCTTTCCGAATCGGAAATGTCAGGTTCAATTGCCGCGATCTCTTCATCAGTCATCGGCCGCAGTATAGGATCAACATAGAGCGAGGTGTAATAATGATACATTGCCTTGTATTCTTCACTGAAGCTGTCATTCGCATGTCCGTGCATTTCATCAAAGTCACGGTCGGCACTGATACGCTTTATCACATGCAGCGAAACGTTGGCCGCATGGGAAGAGATACGTTCGAAGCTGTTTATAAGATCAAAAAGATGTACACCACCCTGGATACTGCAGACTCCGCTCTGCAGACGGTCAACATGGTGGGACTTGATCAGCTCCTTCAGCTTATCTATGGTTTCGGAGAGAGGCTCCACCCTTACGGCAAGCGACTCATCATCCTGAAGGAAGGCAGAAAAACAGGTCTCCATGGTATATTCCACGGCTCCCGCGATAGTGTCGACCTCCCTGTGGCCGTAGGGTGAGAAATGTATATCCTGCTCATTTTTGTCACGGGCGGCATATGCAATGTTCATACAGTAATCGCCCATACGTTCAAGATCACTTATCGAATTCAGTATCTCTGACGCCACCAGTTTATCGTCTTTTGTAAGCCTGCGCTGATCGATCCTCACGATGTATGCTGACAGCGCAGTCTCACACTGATCCAGGAAGTCTTCATTCTCCTCCATCCGCGGGAATTTTCCCGCATCGTAGTGGTAGATCATTGCCGTTGCCGTTTTATAGTTTTCAAGTATGGCCTCCGCCATCTTCCTTATCAGATTGTTACACTGTTCAAGGGCGATAGTCGGTGTATTGAGGAGCATGTCATCAAGCTTTGCCAGTTCCCTTGTAGCCTCAGTCTCTTCCTCTCTGCCACCGAGGCGGTCGCAGATCTTTGCTATCCTGTCCGTACCGAAAAGGAGCAAAAAGCTGGTAATAAGGTTGAAAAGCAGATGCACCGTTGCTATGCTTCCACGGTTTACATTATCCGTCAGCCAGGGTAATCCGAATATGGCATTCAGCCCGTATATCAGCGTCATAAAGATGACGGCTCCGAAAATGTTAAACAGCAGATAACTCCATGAAACTTTCTTTGCTTTCCTGTCCGAACCGAGCATACCTATTACGATAGGCATACATTTACCGAGGTTTATACCGATAACGATGGGAATGGTAATGGCATATGTGATCGTTCCCGTGGCCGAGAGTGCCTGAAGGATACCCACAGCAACGCTGGAACTCTGAATAAGCGCCGTTATCATAAGTCCGATCAGCATTCCGAGCAGCGGATTCTCAAATGATGTGAACATCGATTTAAAATGTGCATCCTCGCGGAGAGGTTCAAAAACTTCTTCCATTATGGTCATACCGTAAAACAGCATTCCCAATCCCACAAGGATACCTGCGGTTTCCTTAACCTTTTTCTTTTTTGAAAAGAGTCTTATAAATGCTCCGATACCTACAAGGAGCGGTGCAAATGACGCAGGTCTGAGCAGCTGCAGCAGCAGTGTATCCTGCCCCAGATCTCCAAGACGCAGGATCTGCGCCGTGGCGGTGCTGCCCACGTTGGTGCCGAAAACTACCGGGATTGCCTGAGGCAGACCCATGATACCGGCATTTACAAAGCCGCTGACCATGATGGTAACGGCAGCCGAGCTCTGGATAATGGCAGTTACGGCAGTACCGAAGAACCATCCCTTGATCCTTCCGCCTGCCTTGCTTCTGCCCGTGGTCACTCTTTCCAGCACACGTTCCATACCGGAACCGGCCACCTTTTCAAGAGACGAACTCATGAATTTCATCCCAAACAGAAAGAGTCCCACTCCTCCTAATAATTTCAGTACACTGATAACATCCATACCGCTCTGAATTCCCGCCTTACTTCAGCTTCTTTTCGATTGCTTTGATTATAGTCTGCAGCGCTTTGATCCGTGCATATTTCTTATCATTTGATTCAAGCACATACCACGGCGCATATTTTGTGGATGTCTTCTGGAGCATCTCATCCACCGCTACTTCATAAAGATCCCATTTTTCGCGGTTTCTCCAATCCTCATCCGTTATCTTCCACTGCTTCTCCGGTGTATTCTGCCTGTCCGTAAACCTTTCGAGCTGAGTATCCTTATCGATCTGCACCCAGAATTTTATGATAACCGCGTTCCAGTCCGCAAGTTCCTTCTCAAATTCGTTGATTTCATTATAAGCACGCTTCCAGTCATTTTCCGTGCAGAAGCCCTCAAGTCTCTCAACCATCACCCTTCCATACCAGGTACGGTCAAAAATGGCTATATGGCCGTCCTTCGGAAGTCTGTTCCAGAATCTCCACAGGTAATGCCTTGCTTTCTCTGCAGGCTCGGGGCCGGCTATGGGATGGACTTCATATCCCCTGGGATCCAGCGCCGCAGCAACTCTTTTGATATTTCCGCCCTTTCCGGCAGCATCCCATCCCTCATAGGCAATGATGACGGGGATACGCTTTCTGTAAAGCTCGTTATGAAGCTCACCCAGTCTTTTCTGAAGGCGGTCCAGTTCTTTCTTGTACTCCTCATCGGGAATGGTCTTGTCAAGCGGGATCTCCGACAGTTTCGGTACAGCCTTCATCGGGAAGATATTCTGCAGCTGCGGAGCCGCCTGTCTGGACGCCATATTGCTGAGTGCGGTATCGATGCTGGAAAGAAGTATCTCGGTCATCTGAAGCTCTGACCATTTTTTATCCTCCGCATCTATGAAATACCAGGGTGCCACGAACTGATTGGTGGTCTCAAGATACTCATCGTATACGGACATAACTTCCTTATAATGTCTGTTCTGCCAGCGGTCCCCTTCCGACACTCTCCATCTTGTATTCTTATCCTCCTCGAGAGCAGTCAGCCTCTTTCTCTGGGTCTTCTCATCTATGTGAAAGAAGAACTTCACTACAAGATAGCCGTTATCGGTAAGCTGGCGTTCAAATCTTTTGATACTTGTAAGGTGAGCATGATACTCGTCCCTGCTTATCTCCTTATGAAGATACTGGGCCGTAACCTCGCCCATCCAGCTTCCGTCAAAGAACGAGAACTTGCCTGCCGCCGGTATCCGTATAAAATACCGGTACAGGAACGGGCGGCGCAGTTCCTCCTGGGTCGGCTGTGCCAGTGTCTCGCACTTGAAAAATCTCGGATCCAGTCCTTTGATAACCCTTCCAAGCACACTTCCCTTTCCTGCTGCCCCCCAGCCGTCAAGGATAACCAGTACAGGAAGACCCTTTTCCTTTATCTCCGTCTGTCTTGCAGCCAGTGACGCACGTGCTGCGGCAAGACGTTCGCCGATCTCCTCACCGGACGGTCTTTCTTCCTTAACCCATTCTTTTAGCATACAAACCTCCTCCTTATATTTTTCTTTGCTTTACCCCTTATTATTCTCTCATTTTTTCCCCTTATAATTCTCCCTGCTTTGCTCCTTATCTTACTCCGTACTCTTTTGCGGACCGAACTGATCCATAACCGCAGAACAAAGTGACAAAAGACAGATACTGATCATCACTCCCCCCGCAATATCGGTCAGCCAGTGAGCACCGGACAGCAGTCTGCCCACAACGGTCAGCATTATTGCCAGGGCAAGCACCGTTACAGCCGCCCATTTTACCGTTACGCTTTTTACATACTGCGGGATAAGCAGGATAACACTTCCCATCACCACACATGCAAGCATGGTATGTGACGACGGAAATGACGGTTCCAGTTTTCCCTCATCCGGCAGGATGACCGGCCGGTAATTCACTGCTATCTTATTGAAAAGAATATATATGATTATCACGATCACATATAAGCCTCCCGTAAACAACAGGTTGATATCAACCTTCAGAAGACTCTTCCTCTGTATCATCTGAACCAGGCCTGCTATGGCCACGCCTCCCGCAAGAGCAAGCGCTGCATATCCCAGCATCTGTGTAAGCCTGTACCACCCCTCATTGTATCCGAAGGTATCTGCCACCGCGCCGTTCAATCCGGCAAATCCAACCTTTGTTCCTTCCGGACCTATGGTGTCTACATCAACTGTCCTGAGCAGTACGATAAATGCTAAAAACAACACACCAAAAACTACGGCAATGATATATTTATGTTTCGGTTTCATAAACCACTTTCTCCTTTTGGGATCTCTCCTGTATTTTTGCAATATTGCCGGATGTGTCAGGATTCAATGTAACGCTTTCTCAGCTGTTTTATCCTTTTAACCTCTCTGTTGATCCTTCCTTCATCAGAGATGTATGTCCTGAAATAATTATACAGCTCTTCATCCCTGTAATCCCGAAATACAAGGTGTGCCCTGCAAAGATAATACAGTCCTACGGTAGTGGCGAGTTCATCCAGCTCCGCCGCCGCAAGCGAGCCCTGAGACAACATGATGGCATGCTCTCTTTCCGCTTCAAGAAAACCAGACAGATCTCCCAGTGTGCGGATATTAAAGAAATTCAGTCTTTCCAGATAGTTTTCCGGCGATACCTCCATCATAGTCGCTCCCGAAAAAGCACATATCTCCTCCAGGAAGCTCTTCATCATATTGCTATGCCTTATGTACTCCTTCAGAGTGACAAGGTCAAGCCCCAGTCTGTCCGCTCTGTCATCTTCAATGGAGTCATGTACCCAGTTCTCGTATTCGCATATCCTCTCTCTTATATTCTCAAAGGATTCATCCGCTATCTCCAGCAGACCCGCCACACGGGAGAACTCTCTTCTCACATCGACGGGGATACCGAATTCGGTTTTATACCCCAGATCATGCTCTATCTCGGCCCACGCGTGCTGCAGGACAGTTCTGAACTGTATCTCAAAGGTATAACCCAGAAGCTCATCCGGATATCCCGCATTCTCAGGCAGCGAGCAGATAAAATGCAGCGACAGATAGCCGAAAGCCGTAGGTTCTATCAGTTTTCTCTTATCGCTCGATCTCTCCCTGTCCACAGACAGCACCTTCTCTACGAGCCTTGCTATCTCATCAACCTGATTTGAAAAATAGCATATTATACGAAAACCTATCAGGTCATTCATCATGTTAACCGTTTTGTATTTTTCCGGCTTCCTCTCAAGCTTTTCAGCTACGGAATCCCTGCTCTTGATCCTGTGGGTTATCTGCATGATATTGATATTGCTTTCAGCCACTGTTTTCTCCAGAAGTCCGGTAACGATCGTCTCTATTTTCTCATAGCACTCATACGACTGATCATATTCCTTCAGCCGCAGTTCCTTTATATTGCTCATTGTTATATGTTCCGTCTCCTTAAAGCCTTCATTTTACCGGTAAAATACCTCTCCAAGCATAAGATCTCTCTTTAATCCGGGGATAGTTGTATTCTTATCAATGAATACGGCTTCTATGCCCATCATCTCTGCCCAGTCACCTATTTCGGCTGCAGTGAGGTCATAAGTAAACGCGGTATGATGTGCGCCTCCCGCCAGGATCCATGCTTCGGCCCCTGTATAAAGGTCCGGCAGCGGGCACCAGTAATTGGTCGCAACCGGAAGCTTCGGCATGGGTTTTTCTGTCTTGCGGCATTCTACATCATTTATTATAAGCCTGAAGCGGTTCCCGAGATCCACCATGGATACCGCCACGCCCGGCCCTTCCTTTGCGGTGAAGACCAGCCTTGCAGGGTCTTCGCGGTTACCCATTGAAAGAGGATTCACTCTTATGGAAACCGGTCCGTCAGCTATGGAGGGACATATCTCAAGCATGTGCGCTTCAAGTATGCCTTCCCTGCCACGTACAAGATTATAGGTATAATCCTCCATCATTGACGTTCCCTTAGGATCCGCCACACTCTCCGTCATTATCTTGAAAAGCCGCACAAGGGCCGCCACCTTCCAGTCGCCCTCGGCGCCGAAACCATAGCCTTTTTCCATCAGCCTCTGTATGGCAAGTCCCGGAAGCTGCTTTAATGAACCGAGATCACCGAAATGAGTCACTATAGCCTGATAATTCTTTTCTTTCAGATATCTTTCAAAGCCTATCTCTATCCTGGCCTGCTCGGATACGTGACGCCGGAATTCTTCCGGATCCCTGCCGTCGGTTATAAGCCGGTACTTCCCGTAGTACTCGTCCAGAAGCTGTGTGACCTCAGTATCATCCACATCTTCCACACAGCGGGCAATGTCATTGACAGGATATGTGTCCACTTCCCAGCCGAATTTGATCTGGGCTTCTACCTTATCCCCCTCGGTAACCGCAACATTTCTCATATTGTCCGCCACACGCATTACGCGGATATGGCTGGATTCGATCACGCCGACCGCAGTCCGCATCCATGATGCCAGCTTTTCGCGGATAACGGGATCCTTCCAGTAACCGACAACAACCTTCCTGTCTATCCTCATACGGCTGACAATATGGCCATATTCACGGTCTCCGTGAGCAGCCTGGTTTTCATTCATGAAATCCATATCTATGGTGTCGTATGGTATCTCCTCATTGTACTGTGTATGGAAATGAAGCAGCGGCTTTCTGTATTCCTGCAGTCCGAGGATCCATGATTTTGCCGGAGAAAAGGTATGCATCCAGGTGATCACTCCCGCACATCTGTCATCCAGATTTGCCTCGTTAAAGGTCTTACGGATAAGCTCATTGGTAATAAGCACCGGCTTCCATACCACCTCATAGGGCAGAACTCCGGAAGCGTTAAGATCAGCTACCATTTCCTTCCCGTGTTCAGCCACATGCTTAAGAACCTCGTCGCCATAAAGATCCTGTGATCCCGTGCAAAACCAGAATGTATATTTCGTTCTCTCCATATCTGCGGAAACCTCCCTTACTTCAAGGATATAATGATGATGCGGCCGTTGATACACAGCATACGGCGCTGAATACATATCATTATACATAATTTCGGTGCATATTTCCACAGAAAAAGTAAAAGGCAGAGGCCTTAAATACGGGGTCTCTGCCTGTTTTGTTCTATACAGGGTCCTTATCAGCAAACGCCCTGTGCGATCATAGCGTTAACAACCTTCTTGAAGCCGGCGATATTTGCGCCTGCAACATAGTTGCCTTCCATGCCATATTCCTTAGCTGCATCATCTATGTTGTGATAGATACCTACCATGATTCCCTTAAGCTTGGCATCAACCTCCTCAAAGCTCCAGGAAAGACGCTCAGAGTTCTGGCTCATCTCAAGTGCGGATGTAGCAACGCCGCCTGCATTTGCAGCCTTGCCGCCAACGAAAGGTACGTTATTTGCCTGGAAATACTCTGTAGCTTCTATGGTTGTAGGCATATTTGCACCCTCTGCAACATACTTGACGCCGTTAGCTACCAGCATCTTTGCATCCTCAATATCAAGCTCGTTCTGTGTAGCGCAGGGAAGAGCGATATCTACCTTGTACTGCCATACACCGTGCTCGCCGTTCTTCTTCTCAAAATACTGGGCTGTAGGCTTAGCAGCGGCATACTCGGTAAGGCGTGCGCGCTTAACTTCCTTAACTTCCTTAAGGAGAGCTACATCAATTCCGTTCTCATCGTAGATCCATCCTGTTGAGTCGGAGCAGGTAACCACCTTTGCTCCAAGCTGCTGAGCCTTCTGGATAGCGTAGGTGGCAACATTTCCGGAACCGGATACAGCTATCGTCTTACCCTCCATCTTATCGCCATGGCACTTTACCATCTCCTCAGTGAGGTAAAGAAGTCCGTAGCCTGTAGCCTCCGTACGTGCCAGAGATCCGCCGTAGGTAAGTCCCTTGCCTGTAAGAACGCCTTCATATACGTCCTTAAGTCTCTTATACTGGCCGAACATGAAACCGATCTCACGTGCACCTGTTCCGATATCTCCTGCAGGTACATCCTGGTCAGCACCGATATACTTGGACAGCTCTGTCATGAAGCTCTGGCAGAATCTCATGATCTCATTGTCTGATTTGCCCTTGGGATCGAAATCGGAACCGCCCTTACCGCCGCCGATAGGAAGTGTTGTAAGACTGTTCTTGAATATCTGCTCAAAGCCGAGGAACTTGATGATGCCAAGGTTTACTGACGGATGAAGGCGAAGGCCTCCCTTGTAGGGTCCGATAGCGTTGTTGAACTGTACACGGAAACCGCGGTTAACCTGTACATTTCCGTTATCATCTATCCACGGTACGCGGAACATGATCTGACGATCCGGCTCGGTGATGCGCTCGAGGATAGCAAGCTTACGATACTTCTCCTCATCCTGATCGATAACGGGACGAAGTGAATTCAGAACCTCGGTTACTGCCTGGATAAACTCCGGCTGATCCTTGTCTCTCTTCTGGACAAGCTCCAGAACCTCATCAACATACGACATATCTGTTTCTCCTTTTCTGTATTATTATTCGCCGCAGGCTTTCTCCCGTCCTGCAAAACTGTCCACGATTATACATGAAAAAAAGTCATCTGTAAATAAGAAAATTAAGTTTTTTCGACATTTTCTTGCATTTTTTAGTCGGAAATGATTTTTTCTTGTATTTTTTAACCATGCATGCCTTTTGTCACAGATTCCGGATATAATCAACGCTTCTATCCTTTTTCATCAGTTAATGATCGGAAGTATTTCTCTTTTTCCTTTTCAGACCCAAAATCCGGTATCAATTCTTTATCCCCTCATATCTGTAGCTCTACTGATCATACGAACCGGGCTCCGGTATGACTGTCCCCCGTACTTTTCCCGGATCTTATTCCGGTTTTTCAAATCCGAGCTGTGCTAATCCTTCCACGATCTCTTCCTCAACTTCGGTATTCATACCCGCTATACTGCTTAGTTTATTTCCCTTATCCAGGTAGTCCATAACATCGACCACCTTACTGATCTGCGTTCTGCGGAGTATCTCCAGGGCTCCGGCAGATAATTCCAGCTCATCAAGGCCGGTCTCCATATGCTCGGCAGGGACACCGTACCGCTTTTCCCTGTTAAGGCTGTCAATGACCATCTGTGCCATAAACTGCTGCTTTCCGAGATCCATGCTTTCTCCCGATACATCTGCTTTCTTTAAGAGAGTGAGATCATCCTGTGTGGGAGCAGAGATCAGGATCACCCGGTTTGCCTGTCTGCTGAGGGCATATTCAAAAAGATTACGCACTTCACGTGCATTTGCAAAATTCTCCTCTTTCTCATTGCATCTTTCCGCAAAATGCTTCCGTACATAATCGATTGCAGGCAGGGATGCCCGGAATCCGTGGATTTTGCAGAATATCCCGAATATCTCCGTAAGTTCATCCGGGGTATAATCCCTGAATGTGATGAACTTGTTGAAACGCGATTTCAGCCCGGGATTTGATGAAAGAAATCGTTTCATCAGATCCGGATAACCGGCTACGATCACAACCAGATCCTCTCTGTTATCCTCCATAGCTTTTACGATGGTATCAATGGCCTCGGCACCGTAATCATTTACCCTGTCCTCCGGCGTCAGTGAATAAGCTTCATCGATAAAAAGAACACCGCCAAGAGCCTTCTTTATCACATCTTCGGTCTTTAACGCAGTCTGGCCGACGTAACCTCCCACCAGTCCTGCACGGTCCACCTCAACAAGATGTCCCTTGGAGAGTACTCCGATCTGATTGTATATCTTTGCCAGCAGTCTCGCTACCGTGGTCTTTCCTGTCCCGGGATTTCCGGAGAAAACCAGATGTTTGGATAAAGGCGGCATATCCATACCCATCTTCTCCCGCAGGGCCTTAATACGGAAAAGATTCATAAGCGATGTAACATCATACTTTACTTCATCCAGTCCAACCATGGAATTCAGCTCATTGATCAGACTTTCCAGGCTCTCCGTCCTGAGCTCTTCCGCATTTTTTCCTTCCTCTGCCTTTTTCCCCGGGGTTTTATGAGCCACGCCCTTATTGACCTGCATTTCCGCCAGATCCAGGATCTCATTGATCATCATTTCCGGCTTCTTCATGTCCGTATAGCCATGCTTGAGATTCTTCTTGATGAAACTGTAAACGGTCTTCAGATACGCGCTCAGATGATCGTATTCTTCACTCAAAATCTTATCATTGACAGCCATCACATAAACACCGAATGTAGCGAAAAGATCATAAAGCACTATGGATACCGGGTTCTTCCCAAAACTCCTGTCCTCATAATTATCCGCATCAACAAATGCCCTCAGGATCACCGGGACCTGCTCCGCAAAAGCAGGCGTCTGTACATTTGCCTTATCGATGATCTTTTTGAAATCATCCTTCGAAAAAGACGTACCCGCCAGTTTGTTCAGCAGTGCCACTTCCTTATCATCCAGGTATCCGTCTGCCATGGCAATGTAAATATTAAACAGGCTGAGGGAAACCAGACATACTTCTTTGCTGTTTCCGTCAGGTATGTAATTCTTAACACCCTTTCCGGCCCTGTCCAGATCTTCGCATATCTTCAATGTAAGCTCTCGAAGTTCACCCGCTTTTTTATCTACCGCTTCCAATTTCCCCATAGTTTTTCTCCTCTTTATTCCATCCAGACTGAATACGGTATCGTATAGTTCTCCGTAAAAGTCCTTTGCTCCTCCGGAACCCGGTAGTTTGTTTTCTTCCTGCTCTCCACGATCGCATGAAATGTATATCCTTCATCCATCAGCCTGGCGATCGTTTCATTTTTATATCTGGTCATATACCCCAGATGGATGTCATTCCGTGTGTAGACCGCAATCGCCCACCTGTCATAACTGTTCTTCGGTTCACGTACCAGTTTGAGTTCCGTTCCGGGTTTTAGTGATCCGAGTAATGCTTTTCCCTCCGGGGAATTCACGTCTACATGATACTGGATTCCCGCAACGCCGGTCCACAATACCAGCTTCCAGACCGGTCGTTTCTTTCTTAGTTCTTCCTCTTCCTTTGCGGTACGTTCGATAAGCTCTGCCTGGGCTTCATAGCTTTTTATCTGCCGGATGTAATCCTCCAGCTGCTTCGGATCCGTCCCGAACATTTTCATAATGTCTGAATCCATATGATCACCTCCCCTGCATCAGGCGGCTACATTTTATCCATGATATCCATCATCCTTTCGCTGGTGATATCCTCCCCGGTCTTCGTAAAACCGGTTGTCAGCTCCTTCCGGATCGTAAGATTGGTATCCATATAATTGTGAAGCATACAAAGGTATATCTCCAGATCTTTCTTCTCCTGAGGAGCAACATTGTTGTCAGATGTGATCATTGCTCCGCCGACAAGTTCAAACGCCTTGTAAAGCACCTCGCTGGATACAGTTTTGACTTGCTTATCCAGTCCCTGCTCATATATTGCATTATCAAACGCTACCATTAACTGCATGGTCATCGGTACTTTCTTCTCAAAGTCCGTCGAGTAGATATTATTGTTCCTAATGTATTTTCCGATCTGTGAAGCAGGAATACAGGTTCCGAATATAGCGGTTATCTGTTCCGCTTCCTCTGCCCTGATCTCGCCGTCCGAGGCAGAAAGGTACATTGCAAACTGCATCAGATCCATGATAACCATCATTCCGGGATCTGTATTCCCCATTTTTTTATCCAGGCCTGTCTTCTCAGCCATTTGACGTACAGTATCCGTCAATCCGTCCACAAGTGGTTTTAAACCTGTAATCATGATCAATTCCCCCTTTATCTTTTTTCTTATAATAACCTGCGGAAATCATATATACAACACATCAGGTTACGTTTCGTAACCTGAGGCATGATTGGAAACTAATATGATGATACAGCATTCATATGCTCTTCCCCTGTAACAGATAACCGTACTCCTTCATTTTCTTCTCCCTTTCCCTGCCATCCGGAAGAACCCGTTCAACTTCATTCCAGAAGCGTGGGGAGTGATTCATTTCCAGGCGATGACAGAGCTCATGAACCACCACATAATCCAAAAGTTCAGGCGGGACTTTCATAAGCATTACATTGAAATTCAGATTGCCCTTTGAAGAACAGCTGCCCCACAATGTCCTCTGGTTACGTATGGTGATCCGTCCATAGCTTACCCCCACAATGGGAGCATAATACGCCACCCGTTCCGGAATGATCTTCAGCGCCTTTTCAGCCAGTCTGTTCAGTTCCTCTTTACTCATCTGCGGCTGCTCTTCGCGTTTTCTTTTTCTCTCTTCCGCCTGCTCTTTCTTTTTACTGATCCAGTTGTCATTTTCAAGAATGATCCGGTTGATTTCCCGGACAGAGGTCCGGAGAGGCGCCCGGACAACCAGTTCCGCATTTTCATTGACTGATAGTCCCACGGTTTTTCTCCGGCTTCGGATCAGGTGATATTCGATCATATCATTAGTCTCCTGCTCTTTAATTATGTTACGTGCGGTATTCATAGTAACTACATCTTATACCTGATGACAAACATGCCGGAATCAGCAGATTTATTTAACCCAAACTCCATTGCTTTTAAAATAATACATCTTTCCACCGATCTTAACATTACCGGTTACCATATATCCTCTTTTGTCGAAGTAATACCATACACCATCTATTTTAGACCATGTATTCTTAAGATACAGCTTCTTCGCAAGTGCATTTTTATGGAAGCTATACCACCAACCGGTTTTATCCTTTTCCCACTGTCCACCCGTGGCACCGCTTGCTTTTCCACTTAAGCTGTAATAAACTCCGTTTACCCATTCGTCATTGTATTTACTGATTGAATCACCGGCAATAATCTGAACAGCACCATCAACGCAAAGATATAATCCATAAGCAGAATCATGGCCACATGATAGCATTTCACCTGCCTCATCATCTCCATCATGGAAAATAGGGTTTTCATATAACTCAATTAAAAATGGGTTCTTACTGATATTTAACGTCTTAAGATTACTGCCATAAACACAGATTCGTTTCAACTCAGGACATCCCGATATATCTAATGTACTGAAATTTTTAGGATCACCCCCGCTCGCGCGGGGAACACTATGCCCAGTCAAATGATCTTTCCACCGCCTTCTTCCAGCCGCTGAGTTTTTCCTCACGTTCCCCGGCCGATATCTGGGGCTTGAAGATGCGGTCTATATCCATATTTACCTTTATCTCGTTCTTGTCACGCCAGTAGCCGGTGGCAAGTCCCGCAAAATATGCCGCTCCCATGGCCGTGGATTCCACACAGTCCGGACGTATAACCGTAACATTCGAAATATCAGCCTGTGTCTGCATAAGGAAATTATTGGCCGAAGCGCCTCCGTCAACCCTGAGATTACCCAGCTTAATACCGGAATCTGCTTCCATGGCCTTCAGAACATCACTGGTGGAATATGCTATCGACTCCAGTGTAGCCCTGATGATATGATATTTATTCACACCTCTTGTGATACCTACTATGGTTCCCCGGGCATACTGGTTCCAGTAGGGCGCACCCAGGCCGGTAAAGGCCGGCACCACATAACAGCCGTTGGTATCCTTAACCTTTTTGGCCATGTACTCCGAATCCTCCGATGAATCGATCAGTCTCATTTCATCTCTCAGCCACTGAACCGAGGCGCCTGCAATAAAGATGGATCCTTCCAGAGCATATTTCACCTTTCCGTCGATGCCCCAGGCTATAGTTGTTACAAGCCCGTTCTTTGAAAATACCGGCTTATTTCCCGTATTCATAAGCAGGAAGCATCCTGTCCCGTAGGTATTCTTGGCATCCCCTTCATTGAAACAGGTCTGGCCGAATAAGGCCGCCTGCTGATCACCGGCTATACCTGCTACCGGTATATTTCCTCCGAGAAAGGCCTTGGAGGTCTCGCCGTAGATCTCACTGGACGGACGGACTTCGGGAAGTATACATGCAGGAATACCCAGCTTTTCCAGGATCTCCTTATCCCATTTCAGCTCGTTGATGTTATACATCATCGTACGTGAAGCATTGGAATAATCGGTGACGTGCACCCTTCCTCCCGTAAGCTTCCAGACCAGCCAGGTATCCACGGTTCCGAAGAGAAGCTCCCCTCTCTCAGCCCTTTCACGGACTCCGGGTATCTCATTCAATATCCACCTCAGCTTTGTTGCCGAGAAATACGCATCTATCTGAAGACCGGTCTTTTCCCTTATCCATTCGGTCAGTCCCTCCGCCTTCAGCTCGTCGCAGTACCCTGAGGTTCTGCGGCACTGCCATACTATGGCGTTATATACCGGTTCCCCGGTCTCCCTGTCCCAGACTATCGTGGTCTCGCGCTGGTTGGTTATACCGATACCCGAAATGTCCCTGAAGGTGGCGCCCACCTTGGTCATGGCTTCTACAGCAACACCTATCATAGAGGACCATATTTCCGCAGCATCATGTTCCACCCAGCCCGGTCTGGGAAATATCTGGGTAAACTCCTTCTGAGCTACGGATACTATCTGTCCGCGTTTATCAAAAAGTATGGTTCTGTTACTTGTAGTCCCCGCATCAAACGCCATCATATATTTACCCATTGCATTCCCTCCGTATATAAAAAATAATAACCACGTAAATCATTATAGCAGAATCCCTATAAAAAATCCCCCGGAAATCTCTCCTTTTCATTTGCTTTTTCTTTCACTTTTTCTTGCATCCCGCATCTGCAGATGGTATGATTTCCATTGCGAATATCACTGATCTGCGGCTGTGCGGTAATGACATCCGGATCCTCCGAAGTCGGTGAGGCGCAATTCATATATGTAAGGAGTAAACATATGAAAGCAAGTATCATCATGGGATCGGCGAATGACCTTCCTAAGGTTGAACCGGCCATAGAACTGTTAAAGGATTTCGGTGTTCAGGTATCCGTACGCTGTCTTTCCGCACATCGCGCCGCAGCACAGCTTACCGCGTATATCAACGAGATAAATGAAAACGGTACTCAGGTGATCATCACCGCTGCCGGCATGGCTGCTGCACTGCCCGGAGTCGTTGCTTCCCAGACAGTGATCCCGGTTATCGGCGTTCCTCTCTCCGGCTCGGTTCTGGACGGCATGGACGCTCTTTATTCCATCGTACAGATGCCTCCGGGAATCCCCGTGGCTACAGTTGCCATCAACGGCAGCAAGAACGCCGCATGGCTCGCACTTCAGATCATCGCGAACGGAAATGCGGAGCTGAAGGATAAGCTTTGGGAAGAACGTAAGAAAATGCGGGAAGCCGCAGAAAAAACCAATGCGGAGATCATCGCAAAATACGAGAATTGAGCGAACAAAAGGGACGGTTACCGGATGACAAAGCTGTCACCCCTTAACCGTCCCTTTTTATTTTTTCCCCGGATAACTCTGCCCTATTTAAGCGGAGATCCCGTGAGCATTTCATATGCCTGCAGGTACTTTCCTATGGTCTTATCCACGATATCCTGCGGCAGGAACCACTTTTCGGGCTCCTCGCGGTTCGGATTTTCGTCTGACTTCAGCCAGTCTCTTGCAAACTGCTTATCAAATGAAGGCTGGCCGTGACCGGGTTCATAGCCCTCTGCGGGCCAGAAACGTGACGAATCCGGTGTAAGCATCTCATCTCCGAGCACGATCTCGCCATCCTCGTTCAGACCGAACTCAAACTTTGTGTCGGCTATTATGATGCCCTTCGTAAGCGCGTAATCGGCGCATTTCTTATAAAGTGCTATGGTATAATCTCTCAGTTTTTCAGCATACTCACGGCCCTTTCCCGGAAAATCCTTCTCAAGCACTTCAACCGACTGCTCAAAGGAGATATTCTCATCATGGTCACCGATCTCCGCCTTTGTGGAAGGCGTGTAAATGGGCTCGGGCAGCTTGTCGGATTCCTTCAGTCCCTCGGGAAGCGTGATGCCGCATACCGTCCCGTTCTTCTTGTAGCTTGCCCAGCCGGAGCCTGTGATATATCCGCGTACGATACACTCTATCGGCAGCATGGTAAGCTTTTTGCACATCATGGAGTTACCGTCAAATTCCGGCTTGCGGAAATACTCGGGCATCTCGTTCACATCGGTAGTGATCATATGGTTCGGAAGGATATCCTTCGTCATGTCAAACCAGAAGCGGGACATCTGTGTGAGGACCGTCCCCTTCTTTACGATCTTATTCTTAAGTATCACATCAAAGCAGCTGATCCGGTCTGTAGCAACCATGATCAGACTGTCATTATTATCATAGATCTCTCTTACCTTACCTTCCTTAATGGGTGTAAGCTCTGCCATTATCTTTTCCTCCCGGTTTTAATTCATTTCGCCCTTCCGGCGACCGATACGCAGACATTATACGACAATAAGCCTCTTATGGCAAATGGAAACTTTCAGGATTTTTTCTGTAATACTCCAGAAGAAGATTCACTACGCCGCCGTAGCCCTCCTCTCCTATAAGCTTACCCTGTGTCTTCCACCCCGTATCAGCTATCTTTGCGGCTTTCTCCGACAGGTTCTGCAGTGGGTGTGATTTTTGCTTATAAAGCGCTTCCACATCGGCTCTTGCAGCTTTCTCATCCTTTGAGATCAGGGAAGACAGCTGTACCTGCTCTTTATAATGCTCTTCCTCATGCCCCGGGTATTCTTCCGACAATGCCTCCCTGTAGGAACCATCCAGATAATAATACATTTCTATATGTGCGGAGTACCGTATGAATGGATCCTCGCACCCGTTACAGCCCAGGTATTCAAAGAAATTTGCCTCATTTTCCCTGTAATACCCCTGATGATGACTGGCCTCATGCGCATAGAGAGCAGGATAATACAGTCTTGACACATAGCTGCTCATTGTGAGCTCCATGGTATAGGGATAGGTAAAGCCTCCGATATACATCCATCGCAGCACATCGGAGCAGTAGGCCTCTTTTACCGGCGGATAGTATCCCGAAAGTCTGCTGAATTCCCCGGAAAGCCCCTTCATGCTCTCATTGATCTTTTGGCATACTTCCTCCTTTTCGGTATAAATAAGCTTACCGTTGCCGTCACGCAGCACTTCCTCCGACAATTCATTTGTCTTTTCCGCGAAATAGTTTCTCAGGGTCTCAAGCTCCTCAAAGCTGTAGTCGTTCGACGGATCAAGCACGCCGCCCATAAGGCCGCTTCTGAAGGGAAGCCACCAGTTAAACATATATAACAGCAGAAAGGTCATTGCTGTGCAGGCCAGGATCTTAAGATATCTTACGGTAAAACTCTTAAATCCCGGTTTTTTTCTGAGAAAGATCAGCAGTAATGACAGGATCGCTGCAGTGAAAGTGCAGAGAGCCAGGATATACATAAGACATTCCCCGAGATTAACGGGAATGATCCCTGTAATGAATCCCAGCGCATCGGAAATGATCCCATAGACCGTATTTGCATATAGATTGCAAAAAGGAGTGATCCATGAAAGGATAAAAAAAACAGAAAGGATTATTGATGTTATCAGAATATACTTTTTTGCCATAACCGGATCCCGTTTCTTAAGCATGTATATCCGTATTATAGCATATTATCCGGAAAAAAGGCTAATCGAACAGAGACGGTTCCGAACCTGCCGGAACCGTCCCCTGATATTTCATATTTTCAATGCTCTGACCGCGTTAAGTACGGCCAGCACCATTACTCCGACATCGGCAAAAATGGCAATCCACATATTTGCGATACCCAGGGCTCCCAGGATCAGGCACAGTACCTTTACTCCGATGGCAAAGGTTATATTCTGCCTTACTATGCCCAGGGTTTTCCTTGATATCCTCTGTGCAAGGGATATTTTCGCGGGATCATCATCCATAAGTACAATATCCGCAGCCTCAATAGCCGCATCCGATCCCATGGCTCCCATGGCGATGCCTATATCCGCCCTGGTGAGCACAGGTGCATCATTTATGCCGTCACCCACAAACGCCAGACGTTCCCTGGGATTCTTCGCCGCAAGCAGCTTTTCAACCTCGGCAACCTTATCACCGGGAAGCAGCTCCGCTCGCACCTCTGTAATACCCAGTTCCTTTGCCACACGTTCGGCTACCGCTCTGCTGTCGCCCGTGAGCATAACCGTCCTGATCCCCTGCCGCTGCAGCTCCTGCATGGCCCTTGCCGAAGTCGGCCGCACCACGTCGGAAATGATCAGATGTCCCGCATATCTGCCGTCAACCGCCACATGGCAGACGGTACCGGAGGGTTCCGACGCCGCGAGAGACGCGCCCTCCTTCTCCATAAGTCTCAGATTTCCGACTGCAACTCTTCTGCCCTCAACCTCAGCGATCACACCATGCCCCGCAAGCTCATGAATATCCTTCACGGATGAAGCCAGGAGCTCATTTTTACCTTCACCTGCCCCGGAAGCAAGATAAGCCCGGCGGATCGAAAGACTAATAGGATGACCCGATGCGATCTCGGCGTGCGCCGCAAGTCTCAGAAGCTCATGTTCTTCCATACCGTCAGCCGGAAAACATCCGATCACTTCAAACACTCCTCTTGTGAGTGTGCCGGTCTTATCAAGAACAACTATCCTTGTATCAGCCAATGCCTCCAGATAGTTGGATCCCTTTACCAGGATACCTCTTGTGCTTGCGCAGCCGATACCTCCGAAGAAGCTCAGGGGTACGGATATCACAACCGCACAAGGACAGCTTATTACCAGAAATGTCAACGCTCTTGTGATCCACACCGTCCAGTCTGCGGAAGCTCCGAAGAGCATCCTCAGCAGCGGGGGAAGCACTGCCAGCGCCAGCGCACTGAAGCATACAATGGGTGTATATACCCTGGCGAATTTTGAGATGAAATTCTCCGCCTTCGCCTTCTTCATACTTGAATTTTCAACGAGATCCAGGATCTTTGAAACCGTTGATTCTCCGAATTCCTTCGTGGTCCTTATATGAAGCTGACCGTCGAGAGATATGCAGCCGCTTATTACCTCTTCTCCCGTATGCGCCCTCCTGGGAACGGATTCACCGGTCAGAGCCGCCGTATCCAGGGCGGCCGAACCCGAGATCACAACTCCGTCGATCGGTATCTTCTCTCCCGGATTTACAACGATCACTGAGCCGATCTGCACATCATCGGGATCAACAACTTCCGTGCCGCCATCTTCCTGCAGCAGATTGGCCGAGTCCGGACGTATATCCATCAGCGCCGCGATATTCTTACGGCTTTTACCGACTGCCACACTCTGGAAAAGCTCACCCACCTGATAGAAAAGCATGACCGCCACACCTTCCAGGCATTCACCCAGGCAGAAGGCTCCCACGGTGGCAACCGCCATAAGGAAATTCTCATCGAAGACCTGCCTGTTTCTGATACCCTTTGCGGCTTTTATCAGGACATCATACCCTACTGCAAAATACGGTATCAGGTATAATACTATCTCAGTCCATTCAGGCAGCTCCGTGAAATGAAACAGCAAAAGAAGTCCCGCCACCAGAACGGCAGCCGCTATGATACGAATAAGATTCTTCCGCTGTTTCTTCGTCATAATATGATCTCCATATCATCTTCGATCTTTTTACAGTTTTTAAGGGCCTCCCGCATAACCTGATCGGGATCGGTACCCTCTTCGAATTCCACCTTTACCTTAAGTGTCATAAAGCTTAATACAGCATCCTTTACACCGGCAGTAGCCTTGATGGCATCCTGCATCTTCTCTGCGCATGACGCACAGTCAACCTCGATCTTGTATGTCTTCTTCATCGATCCTTCCTCCTTTTAAATCATTTGATCATCCTGCTGATACCGCTTACTCTTCCACATGTTCCATGCCAAGGCTTAAGATCATCCTTACATGCTCATCGTCCAGAGAATAAAATATAGCCTTTCCGTCTCTTCTGAACTTTACCAGCTTCGCATCCTTCAGTATCCTGAGCTGATGACTTACCGATGACTGACTCAGATTCAGTATTGTTGCCATATCGCTTACACACAGCTCAGTATCAAACAGCGAATATAGTATCTTGATCCTTGTTGAATCCCCGAATATCTTAAAAAGCTCCGACAGATCATACAGATATTCATCCTCAGGCTGGTTTGCCTTTACCCTTTCCACTATCTCTTCATGCGCCTTAAGATATTCGCCTGTTCCTTCCTGCAGCCTTTCTTCCATGTCAGCCCTCCCGTTTTATGCCGATAACATCTGAACAACTTTTCATATGAAAGTATATTCATATGTTCATGTTTTGTCAAGTGTTTTGTCAAATATTTTACCGGATACTATGCAAACCTTTTTCCGGATAAAAAGCAGGGTATCCTTCCGGTTATAAAGCAGGGACGCTCTCCGCCCGCGCCATAGTCTTACCCGGTAAACAGTTAAAGGGGACGTTTCCTCCAGGTGAAGGAACCGTCCCCTTAATAGCGACATGGTCAGTATTCGAATTTTAACTCAGTACTGCTCTCTTCGGCTTCTTTGAGCACATTCATCGAGGAGTCCTTCAAATGTACATAAGTCTGCGGATCTCCCGGATCCTGATATGCTTCAAACTCTCCGATGACCTCCACCTCCGATTCCTCCGGAGGATACTCATCCGGGAAGACATGTGTTCCGTCTCCCCATACAAATTCCAATCCCTGGGCACAGCAGGCTGTCGCATCCCTGATAATGACGTAGTGATAATACTCACCGTTACCATCATATAATGTCGTATAATAAGGACCGGACATCTTGATCTTCTTACCGATATAATCCTCCGGGACATTTAGCATCTGAAGCACTGTAGCGTATACCATTTCACTGCTCATGGCAGTAAGGTCATAATCCACCGAGGGATCAGGATCCGTTACATATTCCCTGTCTATACCTTCAAAGGGGTCGTAACCGTTCGACGTATCGGCAGTAGCTCCTGTTGCCGCTTCCGTCGCCGGTTTTTCCTCTGTGACAGGTTTTTCCGTTACCTGCTCCGTTGTTACAGGCTCTTCGGTTTTGGGCGCTTCGGTCTTTAACGCTTCCTCTGCGGCTATCTGCTGATCTATGACCGCTTCCACCGCATTCTTGTTCTGTCCTCCCTTTACCTGGGCTCCTTCTTCGGATCCGCAGCCCGTAAGGAGCATTCCAAAAGCCAGAGCCGAAGCGAGTAACCTGTTTTTTCTAACTGACATTATGATCAACTCCGTTTTTTCATAATACTATCTTCTTGCAGCCCTTCCTATAACAAGGCAGATTATATACACCACAAGATCCACTGTAACTATGGTGGCACCCACCGGTGTGGAAGCAAGGATCGATATCACCATACCTGTCAGCGCAGCAACTATTGAAAGGATAGCCGACAATATCACAACACCGCGGAAGGTATGCATAAGCCGCATGCCGGAGAGTGCCGGAAAGATCACAAGGGCAGAGATCAGCAGCGATCCCACAAGATTCATTCCCAGAACTATTATCACGGCAATTATTACCGCTATAACAAGGTTGTACCTTCCCGCCGGCATTCCCGTCGCCTTTACAAAGGTCTCATCAAATGTTACCGCGAAAATGCGCTGATAAAGCAGTATGTATAATGCGATGACCAAAAGCGACAGAATAACGCTTATGGTTACTTCCGTGGTGGTAAGAGTAAGGATCGACGTCGACCCGAACAAAGTGCTGCAGACGTCGCCGGATACATTTGCCGACTCCGAAAATACATTCATCAGCATGTAACCTATAGCAAGGGAGCTCACCGATACCATAGCTATCGCAGCATCTCCCTTCACCCGGGCATTCTCACCTGTCCTCAGCAGTATTACCGCCGCAAGTATAGTTACAGGCATCACCAGAAGCGTCTGGTTTGTGAGCTTCATCACCGCTGCCACCGCCATAACCCCGAAAGCCACATGGGACAGACCATCGCCTATAAAAGAATATCTTTTCAGCACAAGGGTGACTCCCAAAAGTGATGAACAGAGCGCCACCAGACAGCCTACCACCAATGCGTATCTTACAAAGGGGAAGCTGAGATAATATGTCAGTTTCTCCCATATTCCCATGGATTCCGCCAGGATCATTCCTCTTCCACCGCCTTTCCGAATATCTTCCAGGCATCTGACTGAAGATAATCCTCCGTTTTTCCGTAGAACAGCTGCTTTCTTCCCAGATGCAGTATATGACTCGCATATTGTATGGCCATGGAAATGTCATGGGATATCATGATCACAGTCAGTCCGTCTTTATTAAGATCCCTGATCAGCTGATACATTTCCGCCGTCACCTTCGGATCCAGTCCGCTTACAGGTTCGTCCAGCAAAAGCAGCTTCTCTGTAGCGACCAATGCCCGGGAAAGCAGGACGCGCTGCTGCTGTCCGCCTGAAAGATCCCTGTAGCACCTGTCCCTGAGGTCCCATATCGAGAGCTTTTCCATGATCTCCTTTGTTCTGTCTTTTTCCTTCCTGCCGTAGAAGGGTCTGGCCCCTATACGGCTCAGATTTCCGGAAAGGACTATCTCATACACCGATGCCGGGAAATCCTTCTGAACTACCGTCTGCTGCGGGAGATATCCCAGTTCCTTCCGGCTGAGACCGTCCCCGTATTCCACCGAGCCCTCCATGGGCTGGTTAAGCTTAAGAACAGTTTTCATCAGTGTGGATTTTCCGGCACCGTTTTCACCTACTATGCATAAATAATCCCCGATACCAACCGAGAAATTGATCCCTTTGGAAACGATCCTTCCGTCATATCCCAGTACCAGGTCTTTACATGTAATATATGCCACGTCTAATTCCTCTTCTCAGAAATAAAGCAATGTTTAACCGTAACCTGCGTCTGTGCTCTTTTCTCATACTGCCCCGTTTTCGATATCCATGAGAAATCTTCTTGCATCTTCATATTTCTGATATCTCTTCTCATCCTTTTCCGTTAATTCAGATAAACGGCTGCGGTCCATATTATGCATCAGGTCCCCCAGCTTTACCTCCCTTGCTATGTCATTTACCGAAAGTCTTTTCACATATTCCATATAAGGCATATCCTCAGTGCGGGTCATCAGCTGCACTGCCTCCAGCTGCTTCTCCGTAAAGCCCTCCGCCCTGAGTTCCTCGATGGTTATATCCGAATCCTCCAGCACATCATGCAGAAGTGCCACAACGCAGCTGTCCTCCGAAGTCATCTGCTCGGCCACATGTACCGGGTGAAGTACATATGGCCAGCCCGCACGGTCCATCTGCCCCTCATGTGCCCGGAACGCCACATTAGCCGCTTTTTTTGTCAGTTCGGTATAGATCATTTCTCCAATCCGTCCGTTTTTCCTAAATTACAGATGTTCTGTTACGTCCGTTCTGCTTAGAGATATAAAGCGCATCATCCGCTTTTTTGTACATCTCCTGTCTGCTTTCATTCTCCACCGCCATATGGACGCCCAGGCTTATCGTCAGCTTATCTATGCACGGAAAAGCCGTTTCTTCAACCTTCTTTCGCAGGAGCTCGGCAAACTCATAGGTTTTCTCTTCATCATACCCGGGCAGGACTATGAAGAATTCCTCGCCGCCCCAGCGTCCGAGATTTCCTCCCCTTTTCTTTACTTCCTTAATGCAGAGCTTCCCCAGGATAGACAGGACCTCATCCCCGATACCGTGACCGTAGGTATCGTTCACTTCCTTGAAATGATCGATATCCACCATGATCGTACCCAGGACTGTACCGTTTTTCTTCATTTCTCCGAGAAGATATGCTATCCTTTCCTCTATCTTTCTCCTGTTATACATACCGGTAAGTGCATCGTAATCAGCCATTACCTCCAGCTTTTCATTCAGAAGGCTGAGGTCGAGGTAGGCCTTCTGTAGTTCTCCCGTCGTTGCCGCAACCAGCTTTGAAAGCCGTTTGAGCAGGGAAACCTGACCCTTAAGGACAGTATCATCCACTCTGTAACGGTTTTCCAGGGGCTCCGCATCCCCTTCCCGCATGGCCACGGTAAGCATGGTGATATTATATTCATAAAGCCTGCCGTTATCAGGGTTTCTTTTTACCTCACCCCAGGTATAGAATCCGGAGGTTTCCGCGATCTCGGCAAAGGGTTCTATCTCGATCTCCGCAAAGTTCTCCCAGAACGCTTTTCTTACCGAGCATGAAAAGATAAGGATGGCCTGGGGATTGAATATCTCCACTTCTTCCAGCCTGTGATCAACCTTCCGGATGATATCCTCCGGGTTACCATAGCTCAGATATATATCCATGCCCTCCAGCACATAACCCGCAAGGACTAATGTTCCGTTATCCTCCACGGTAATGGTATGTCTCAGCAGCTCCTCGCCGTCCATGCTTGCCATAAGCGGGAACTCAAATGTCTCCTCGGCAAAGTTGTCATTTCTGTTTATCTGAAGGTATTTTTCATAGACCTCCACCGCAGGTGCATTATTGATCTCTATCAGTCTGTTATCCTCTGCTTTGGTAACCTTAAACGGCATACCCAGCCGCTGCCAGCCTGCAGATTTATCAACCTGGACATGGAAATCCTTACCGTAGTATGCTATCGCGTAGATCGCATTATCGTCGATCCCGTTTTCATCGAAAATGTAATGCTCGCTCTTCTCAAGCTGGTGTCCGCCGGAATAGCCTCCGTAGATGATCACATCCGGAGATACTGCGGCAAGTTCATCAAGAAGGATATGGGTATTGAATTCCGTACCGGGCATAAGAAGCTCCAGCGCCTTAAGCTCCGGAATGGCATTAGCCTCCTCCGCCAGCTTCATTCCGACAACCTTTTCATTTCCCTTGACATCCACCCTGCGAAGCACCTTGATATCTGTGGTCTCAAAGAACATAGCGGAAACCGCTATCCCCTTCTCCGGAATATGCTTATCCACTATCTCGCCGGCAGACAGAGTCCCGACAAAATGGCAATCCGGGAAAGACATGGACAGTCTTCCCGTAACCGCGCGGATGACCGACTCATCCTCTACCCCGCTGTATATATGAAACAGAAGCGTTTTATAGCTGCCCCTGTTCATTTCCTTTTTTACAGTATCTATGGCCTTCTCCAAAGCCACTGCGCCCTTAAGGCTTAATGTGATCTGCTTCATACGCAACCTCCCCCGCCGCATAAAGCGTCGCCCGGACATTATGAACCTGTTATCAGTTTACCACATTCGCGCGAAAAAAGCCACAGTCAGGAAATCCCGTCATTTTTTCAGTTTGCCATCAGCCATGCGAAAAATGAATTAAGCGCCTGTAAACCCGCATAGATCAGGGGTATTGCCTTTATCGGCACCCCCAGGTTCTTTCTCAGATGATCATGCACCGGTGTCAGAAGATTCTTCAGGGGATTTCTTTTGAAGACCCTGATGATCGTCATCTTCAGAAGTCCCAGGCCTCCGTCGATAATGAATACCAGCGAAAGCAGCAGGAATATAAGCGGATGTCCGCTCTGCATGGAAAGCAGCGCCATCATAAAGCCTATGGCTCTGGATCCCGCGTCCCCCATCAGTACCTTGCTGGGATTCCAGTTAAAGCAGAGATATGCCAGGAGTACCCCGGCCAGCAGGATGCCCATATCCGAATATACCGGCATCACTTTATTGAAGATCAGGTAAAATGCCAGCAGCTCCACGACGGATACTGAACCGCAGAGCCCGTCCACGCCGTCAGAGCAGTTGGTGACATTTATGGAAGCCCACATAAGGATCACGCCGAAGATACCGTATATCACAACCGGAATGTGTACCACATTTCCGAATATAACGATATCCGATGTGTGAAAAGCAAGAAATGTGATCACCGCTCCGAGTGATATCACAAAATCCAGAAGGCCTTTGACCAGTTCCCCCCAGGGAGTATCGGAAGCATCGTCCAGATATCCGGTAAGCATCATGATGAAGACAAGCCCCAGATTGATCAGCAGTTCCACGTTAACGGGAAGGAACAGGAACGACATCAGAATGAATACAGGGACAAAAAGCACTCCGATACCCGTTATCTTACCGGCGGATTTGTCATTGATCGTTATTACCTCACCGTCGACAGTCTCAACCTTCTTTCCGCCGTCCCTCGGCAGAAAATGGAGCGGTTTCCACATAAGGAAAAATGTGATGATGAATCCTGCCGCAGCTCCTATCCATGTGAGTGCCTCAGATGAAATATGTAATCCAAGCCATTTATCCAGCATGATATGCCTCCGTTAAATACAACCGTAATTATGATCATTTATGTGTTACATCTATTATACAGAATTCCGAGCGCGTACCTGTCTTAAACCTGAACTCCCAGTCCGATATCCCGGAGCTTACAATGAAGGTTGTTTTATCCCTGGTCTCTATTCCATAGGTCCGGTCATTTGATCCTATCAGCTCACCCACCAGCCTGATAACGATCAGCTGTCCGCCGTGGCTGTGTCCGGAAAGCACCAGATCCGCTCCGGTCGCTGCCTCCGCATCGTAATCATTAGGCTGATGATCAAGGATGATAATGTATTTGGACGGATCAAGCAGCGAAACGATCTTATCTATCCCCACTCTGTTCTTTGTCGACTTATCCTGACGCCCGACCAGGTAGATGGAATCATTGATCAGAGCGACCTCATCCTTTAACACCTTAACTCCACCGTAATCCAGTGCAGCTTCAAACTCCTCCACCGAATAATTGTGACGGTAATATCCTTTATCATGATTACCGTAAACAAAATATTTTCCATATGGGCATTCAAATTCCCTGAGGGCCGCACAGCTGATCAAAAGGTCCTCCATCGATGTGCCGTCATCCACAAAATCACCCGTTATCACCAGTATATCCGGTTTCGTTGTCTGGATGGTCCGGAGATGTGCCGCAAAGCCCTCCCCGTCAAATGTTGTACCTATATGCGAATCCGTTATCTGGGCTATACGCAGCCTCTCCATTCCAAGATCCTTGGTGGTCTCCAGCTGATAGTCCTTTTCCCACACATTATTGGCAAAATACCAGCCCGCGGAAAAATAGGCTATTTCTATACAAAGTACTATTATACCGACCCTGTATATCTGAAAGCCCCCGGTATTCTCATCCTTTGCATCCTCCTGCTCATTTCCCGCCGCCTTCTTTTCCTGTGCCTTTCTTATCAGAAATGCTATCAGCTCGGCAACGGCCCAGTATACTGACATGTGGACTATGACAACCGCAGTGTTGATCGGGTCAAAGATCATGAATATTCCCAATATCACCATGGGTATAAGACCGAGAACGCGCCGAAGCCACTTTTTTCCACCGGAAAGCCTCTTCACGATCCCGAATTTACAGAAACGGGTCCAGAGGAAAAAAGCGCCCGCAACCGTACCGGCCAGCATAGCGCCGATTATAATACCCCACATAAGATTTATCCTCCTTACTCACTCGGATCAGCCCCGTTATCAAGTCCCGTCAGACAGAAAGGACCCTTACAGCTTTGCAGCGATATCCTTCAGCTCATCAACGGTAAATGAATAATCAGTATTGCAGAAGTCGCAGTGCAGATTCACCGTTTCTCCTTCTCTGATCATATCTTCAATGTCTTTTCGGCCTATGGATATCAGTACCTTCTCCACCCGGCTCCGGCTGCAGTCGCAGTGAAATGCGGCCGGCATTCTTTTTTCTATGACCGCATCCCGTCCCAGCAGGGCATAGACAAATTCATCCAGCGTATATCCGTCATCAAAGTATTCCGTAACACTGTGGACTCCCTCAAGTACCTCTTCAAGCCATCTCACCGTCATATCGGACGCAAATGGCATCAGCTGTATGATAAACCCTCCCGCGTGCTTTACATAATTGTCCGGATGCATCAGGACTCCCAGTCCCACCGAGGTCGGGATCTGTTCACTGGACGCAAAGTAATAGGTCAGATCCTCCGCGATCTCCCCGGTCACCAGCTCAGTCTGTCCCACATAGGGATCCTTAAGTCCCGCATCCCTTATGACCCTCAGCATACCTCTCCCGACGGCCGATCCCACATCCAGATGGCCGTCTGCGCGGGCCGGAAGGATAACATCCGGATTCTGTACCAGTCCCTTAACCGAAGCATCCGCCTTTGCCGTGACCGTGATCCCGCCGATGGGGCCGTCACCCTTTATCTGAAGCGTAAGTACGTCCGTATCATTTTTACACATGGCCCCCATCATGGAGCCTGCCGTCAGCGTACGTCCCAGTGCCGCTGCCGCAACAGGGCTCAGCCCATGCCTCTTTCTTGCCTCTTCGGCCACGCCGCGTGTATATGCCGCAAAGAATCTGACTTCATTTCCCGCTGCCATACCGCGGATCACTTCATCCTGTAAATTATTCAACTTCTTTCCTCCGTATTCTTCAGTTCCGGATCATTTCCGGAGAGATCACGCTCTTTTTTCTTCCTGTCACGTTCCGCTCTGGAATATCTGCAGCCGCAGTAATCCTGGCGGTACAACCCGTATTCCTGTGACAGTTCTATGGATCTTTTATAACCATTTTTCTTTTTAAAATCGCTGAACAGAAACCACGGTGCACTGCCGCCGCAGCTTTCTTTCAATCTCTCCGCCAGCCCCACTCCTATCTCATTAAGCCAGTCCGCATTCTTGTAGGGGCTTATGGAGAGCGTGGTGGAGAAGCAGTCAAAGCCGTTCCGCAGTGCATATTCGGCAGTTTTTTCAAGCCTCAGCCTGTAGCAGTCATAGCAGCGTCTCCCCCTCTCCGGTTCCCGTTCCCGTCCCTTTACAATAGCCTCAAACTCCTCCGGATCATAGGGCGCTTCCACCAGCTTCACCTTATTGGCAAAGGGTGCTTCCTTCGTAAACCTGATCAGCTCGTCAAACCTCTTTTTTTCCTCCTCCGCCGTGTCGATATTCGGATTGTAGAAAAAAACAGTGATATCAAAAACCCCGTTCAGAAGCTCCAGGCAGTATGAACTGCAGGGACAGCAGCATGCATGCAGAAGCAGCCTCGCTCCCCTGTTTTCCGCCATTTGCTCTTCAAATCTCTGATAATAGCTTTTACTTCTTTCCTGCATTTTTCTTTCCATATCGGAATCATCATCTTTTTATCGGTTTAATAACCATCCTTTTGGTAAAATGATGAAGTTCGTTTAATTTTAACAGTTGACTTTGTCTATAATTTACAATATACTTGTATCCAGAAGACAAGATTAACAAATAGGACGAGGGGGTGTTTCAGCCATGACAGTTGAACAGGCCGTTAAGAAATACAAGATGGAACCGCTTAATGTATATACTGCAAAGGTTAAAGCACAGGAGCTTAATGTGCAGGAAGTATTATACATGAATGTGCAGAAGAACAAATATGCCTACATCATTCGCGACGGTGCCCGCGGTACCATGCTCTATAAGGATGAGAAGAGTATGTATACGAAGATGTATAAAGGTCTTAAGATGATTCCTCTTGATCCCTGATCGTAAAACATGCGGACCGGTCTCATATCAAAAGGCGTACTTTTTATGTGCGCCTTTTTTTATGCTCTCCCCGGCTTACTTTCTGTACTTTGTCTTCAGCGCATCCTTCATGATATCCAGACTCTTCCGGTCCAGATCAAGTATATAAGCTGATTCCTTACCGTTCCTGTTTTCAAAGATGACATAATAAGACTCGGCCTCCGGATCCTTCTCGGTATAATCATATATCTTCAGCTGCTTTTTGATCTCCAGGTCATTTCTCGCATATTCATTCGAAAGCGGTGCCATATACTGGATATCTTCGGCATTGATCGATCTTAGGTTCTTCCTGCTCTTCTTGGAAATGATCTTCGCTATATCCACATCACCGTTAAGTATCAGGTACTCAAACTCGATATGGAACCTCTGAGTTGCCTGCACGATGATAAATACACCGGCGGCAATCAGAAAAAGGCCGAAGGATGTGACAAACATCGTAAGCGCCACACCTGCTATAACAAGAGCTATACCTCCGCCCATGATAAGAAAGGCATCCGATCCCACCCTTCCTTTAACCAAACGTTCAGAATACTTATCCATTGATCTCTCCTTTATGCTCCGGTCTTAACCATCGTCCGGATCTTCTATCCCTGCATTAATCTTTTTCTGATAGGGCAGCCGTTACAGGACATTCCCGGCCTGCCGTCAGACTCGGGCGTTCCGACTTCACCCGTCATAACATCCCTGTACATATAATTGTCTACCGTTTCCAGCAGGGCGATGGACTGGCAGGATATCCCCAGCTTCTCCCCGGTAAAGCCAAGCCCCTCTTCAGTGGTCGCCTTGATATTTATACGATCCTCCGTTATCTGCAGCGCCTCCGCCATGATCCTTCTCATTTCCGGAATATGCGGTGCCATTTTCGGTGCCTGCGCTATGATCGTGGCATCCACATTTCCGATGATATAACCTTCCTTTGAGATCAGTTTCTCAACCTCACGAAGCAGAGCGATACTGTCGGCACCCTCATATTTCGGATCCGTATCCGGGAACCATTTTCCGATATCCCCAAGAGCCGCCGCTCCCAGAAGGGAATCCATAACGGCATGGGTGAGACAGTCCGCATCTGAATGACCCAGAAGCCCTTTCTCATATGGTATCTCCACTCCCCCCAGAATCAGCTTTCGCCCTTCAACCAGTCTATGTACGTCATATCCCATTCCGATACGCATTCTGATATCCTCCGGAAAAAAATTTAACATCAATCAGTATACTAAAAATATCATAAAACCTCAACATTTTCCTTTACCCCGCGAAAAAAAACGTGTAAAATATTATGAGCCCGAATAACAGAGCCCGAATAACAGTGAGTGTTCAGTGCCTGTCGGTATCATGAATGATCCGGATATCCCGGACAGGGTACTGTAAAGTATATAAAGGAGAAATGTTATGGCCAGATCTTTAGGCGGCGGTGGCGGCAGCGGCGGAGGACGTTCCTTCGGCGGAAGCAGCTTCGGAGGCAGCCGGTCCTTTGGCGGCAGCCATTTGGGCGGAAGCTCAACAAGACGTGTAAGTTCCGGAAGCAGCCACAGAAGCGGAAGCAGTTACAGAAGCGGCAGCAGCCACAGAAGCGGCAGCAGCTTTCATATAGGCGGAGGCATGCCTCCCCCACCTCCGAGATACGGACGCACATATTACCGCCGTACCCCCATGGCCGGCGGGGGCACGCCCCTGCCCGGCACAGGTTGCGGAACAGGATGCGGAAGCTTCGTTCTGGGAGTGATCGTTGTTGCCCTGATCCTTGCCTTTTTAGGCTTTTTTGTAAGATACAACAACCGCCCTGCCGATAACTACGGTTCCTATGATACAAGCGGTTCCAGCACCGCAGGCTACGGTTGTGAAAAGTATACCGGCGATGTTGATTCCGGCAAGGGATATTGGGCAGACGAATCTACAGGCGATGACAAATGGATCGATAATACGAATAAGAAATACCTGGAGGACGGTTTTTCAAGCTTCTATGAAAAAACCGGTGTCTTCCCCTTCCTGTATATAACGGACACTTACGGCGATCCCGGCAAGTTCGGGACTTACGAGGAAAAGGTATATGACGATCTCTTCGGAGACTGTCCCGGTAATCTTCTGTTCGTATTCATCAGTAAGGAAGAAACATACTATATCGCTGCGGGAATAGGAACAGGTTCTGTGATAAATGAAAAGACCGTTCCCGCTGTGATCCAGTCCAAGATCACCAATTTCTGGAATTCATCTTCAACCAACGGAGATCTCGCCAAGATCTTCGGAAATGCCCTCATTGCCGCCGGCACACAGCTTATGAAGGATGCAGAGACATCCAAACTTGCCAGCAGCAACTTCAAAACCATAATGATAGTTCTTATCATAGCGATCGCAGTCATTGTCATATTACTGCTGATCATACACTGGTGGAAGAAGAAAAAGGAGAAACAGAAGGAAGAGGACGAGCGCCTGGAGAATATCCTTTCCCAGCCGCTGTCGACCTTCGGTAATCTGGAGATAAACCAGCTGGGGCAGAAATATGACGGCCCCGGAGATAATAACCAGAAGGATCAGTCAACCCAGTAAAGATTACATTAAAAATAATAAGGGACGGTTCCCGAATGATAAAGCATCTGACATTCGGGAACCGTCCCTTTCTTATACTTTTCCTGTACCGCGCAGCCTTAGTCAACCCGCAGCATTATCCACGGCTCTACCTGGGCTTCTCCTCCCATACTACATCCGTACCGTCATTTATATATCTTCCGTTCTTGTAGAAAGTATATGATGAGATCATATTGGATATACCCAAAATCACCATGAAGATACCTACGACCACAAAAAATGCATCCGCTGCGGTCTTGGGCATGAGCATCAGCACCAGACCGAGAACTGCTGTAATGACATCATTTATCAGATAATTCCTGAAGCTGTTGCTGCCTCTCATACTTCTTTCTATAAATATCCTGAAAAGAGCATTTACAAAGATACAGATACCGATCACCATAAGGATGAAGCCCGAAACGCCAAAGGCATTGGTTACACAGATGATGCCCATCAGCACAAGGATAGCCGCTCCTATCACCGTAAGGGGCTCCATGGCGCTGAGCAGTGACAGCCCGAGGGCAACGCCTCCCACTATCAGCAGTACACCCACTATAGTTACCAGTGCCGAAAGTATCGCACTCTTAATGGCTATAAAGAGCGCCCCAAGGATAATCATCATCAGAGGGATAGCCAGACTTTTGGTTTCTCTCTTTAAGAAGCTCTTGAAATTCTTTTCTTCCATTTTGCTAAAACCTCCTGTTTCTTATTCCTGTGCAAGCATCGCTTCGATCTCTCCGGCGGTTATGCCATAAGGTTCCTCTCCCTCCGGCGTCCCTCCGGCATTACCCTGTGCATCTTCCGTGACTTCTTCCGTAGTCTCTCCCTCTTCCGTGGAGCCATTCTCCTCCGTGGCATCGGGAAGAAGCGCCGCGCCGCCGGAAGCGATCTGCGTCCTCAGCGCCTCTATCTGGGCTCCCAGGGATTCGATCTCCCTGGTAAGACTCTCCTTCTCTCTTTCCGCCTGCTCAACCTTCTTGTTAGCTTCCTCCACCGAAAGCTCAAGACCGGCTATCTCTGCATTTCTGGCCGAAAGCTCCTTGAGATAGGAATTCTCCTGGGCATCAACCTCTCCCTCGGCACTGCGTTTTATGCCCGGAAGAAACACCAGCAGGAGTATCAGCATGCCGATTATGATGCCTGCGATCATGTACACATTTGAAAATCTGGCTATGCTGGCTTCTTTGAATCTGCTCATCCGGTTGCTCCGTCTCCTTCCGGATACGGATACCGGTTCGATCTTCCTTGCGGGGCGCTGTCCCTCCGGTGTCTCGACGCCGTAATAGCTGAAGAGCTCAGCCGCAGCCTCCTCACCCTGTTCCGCAAGCCGGAGTATGGCCTCCTCCTTCTCTCCCATTTCCCTGAGTATCCTTTGGGCCTGCACATTTGTACGATCTATGGCAAGTACCCTCGACAGGTGTTTCTTTGCCATACCCTTCCTGTTCTTCTCTATATAGATAAGCGCCATCAGAAGGTGTCCCTTGACGAAGCGGTTATCCATGGAGAGGGCCTTTTTCAGCGGTATCACCGCCAGATCAAAGGAATGCTGTTTTGCATGCTCCAGCGCCTGGTTGAATTCCCTCGCCACCTGTGAAGCACGGTCCAGCTCCTTCGGTTTTTCGCGCAGCTCCTTAAGATAACGGACCGCCGGATTCTTTGCCGCCTGATAATTCACGCTTATCACCCACTGGCTGAGGGCAGGCACCGTCTCCCCGATCTCATAATAGATCAGTCCGAGAAGATTTCTGCTCCTGATATTCATTTTATTGTAACGAAGAGACTGCTTCAGGGACTCGATGGCGCCCGACAGGTCTCTTGCCTTTGCCCGCTCCAGTCCAATGTTATAATGGAATGCCGATGTATTGATCGACTTTTCCAGAAAACGCTGGTTCAGCTTGCATGAAGTACAATACCCGTTCGTGCTGACAGGCTCTCCGCAGTATAAGCATTTTCCGCGTATTGCCATTAATCCTTCCCTCTGAGATCAGCCGTCATCTGAAGTACGATATCCGCTATATCCTTCAGATCATTCTTCAGTATATCCTCCTCCGCCTGGCTGACTTCAAGGCTGGGAGAAAAGGCCTTTATTTCCTCATCAAAATCGATCATCCGACTATATCACCTTTCTCCGCATCCGAAAGACCGGATGCCTGAATGTATTCCAACAGTTCACCCACAAGATACAGCGATCCCGCGGCCAGTGTAAATCCTTCTTCCTTTTTATCTCCGGCCGTCGTGACCAGCTCCGATACCGCTTCTTCCGGTGATACGAACTCCCTTATCAACGTCGAAGACGGAAATATCCCGCATGCCAGAGCCCGCATCTTCTCCGGCTTCATGCTCCTGTTACCGGAGTAAGGCACCAGCCACAGCTCATTCCACGGAAGCCCGGCCATTCTTCTCAGCACACCCTCCGCATTTTTATCGGCGGAAGCCGCAAATATAAGCCGGTTATGTTCCTTAAGCAGATAAGGTAACGACGCCGTCAGTTCATCCGCGGCAGACGGATTATGCGCCCCGTCCAGCCATATTCCCGGTGCTGCCTCGGTCAGCCTTCCTGTCCAGGAGAAGCCAAGGAGCATCTTTCTCTGCAGTTCTTCGCGTTCCACGGGTGTGAGGCCGGCCAGCAGGAATTCCGAGGCGCACAGCGCTGTAACGGCATTCCTTATCTGATACCTTGCGAAGCAGGGCAGATGAAAACGTTGATACATATCATAATCGTTTTGCAGTGAAAAATCAATGCCGGATGCAGAAAAAGCAACATTTGCGACTTTGCGGTTTCCGGCATTCACTATGGCTGAAACTCCCATTTCCGCAGCTTTATCCATGATCACCCTGTCAGCCTCCGGGCTCCCAGTATGTATAACCAGTGGCGAGGTTCCCGTTATTATGCCGGCTTTTTCGGCGGCGATCTTCTCTATGGTATTACCGAGATATTCCTCATGATCAAGGCCTATCTGGGTGATAACATAGAGCCCGGCGGGGATGGATGTCGTTGCATCCAGTCTTCCTCCGAGTCCGGTCTCAAGCACCGCATGCGTAGCCTTCCGTCTTCTGAAGAAAAGCAGCGTCAGTATAAACAATGTCTCAAAGCAGTTCAGCCGTGCGGGCTTCTCTCTTTCCACAGCCGCCTTGAATTCATCATAGACCGCAACAAATTCCTCATCGGTTATCTCTTCCCCGTCCACCTCCATACGCTCATTTATCCGTATAAGATGCGGCGAATAAAAACCCCCCGTCTTCTTTCCTGAAAGCGTGAGCAGTCCCCGGAGCATTCTGGTAACGGAACCCTTTCCGTTTGTCCCGGCCACATGAACCACATGAAGCCCCTTTTCCGGGTGATCAAGGATCTCCAGATATTTCCCGAGCAGCGCCGCGTCACGTTCCTCTGTAAATCTCGGGATCGAGAGTATCTCTTCGGCAGCCCTTTCAGCCCTTTTTTTAATGATCTTGCTTTTGCCTTTTTCTTCCATCTTCTTCATTTACCGGTTGTCCACCTTTTCCGGATACATATCATGCTGCGAAAGCCGCTGCCAGGCAAGTTCCTCCCATTTTGTACCGGGTCTTCCGTAGTTTGCGTAAGGATCGATGGATATCCCGCCGCGTGGCGTAAACTTGCCCCACACTTCAATATACTTGGGATCCATAAGCTTTATCAGATCCTTCATGATGATATTTACGCAGTCCTCATGAAAATCCCCGTGATTCCTGAAGCCGAAGAGATACAGCTTCAGGGATTTTGACTCAACCATCCTTTCACCCGGAATATAGGAAATGGTGATCGACGCAAAATCCGGCTGTCCCGTGATGGGGCAAAGCGAAGTAAACTCCGGGCAGTTAAACTTTACAAAATAATCATTTTCCTGATGCTTGTTAACAAAAGTTTCCAGCACCTCCGGCGTATAATCCAGCGGGTATTTTGTAAGTGTTTCCTTTAAAAGGGAAATTCCGCTTGTTTCTTCTTTAGTTCTTGACATCGTTTTATCCTTTCCTTTCGGTTATCATTCCATCCTTATCTCGCCCAGGCCTCCGGAGAAACCGTACAGCCACACCTCACGGACAGGAAGCTTAAGTATTCCCTCCAGCGTTTCCTTATATAACGAAAGCTGGGCACTGTACCTTCTGATCAGATCTTCCGGGCTGTTCACCCTGTCCGTTTTATAATCCATAAGTACCGCGTATTCCCGGCCTTCTTCATCCGTCTCGAGAAAGAAACCGTCTATCACGCCCTGCATTACTACCGTTTCATCGGTTTTATAGCGAAGCACCTCCCATTCCTCTTCCGCTACCGGGATCTCCTGTTCCAACCTGCTTCCCGGAAGTCCGATAAGAAACTGCTGCTCCTTATAAAGCTTTCCCTCCCTGTCTGCCTTTCTCATCCTTGCAAACAGGCTTCCCGGTTCATCGGAATAAAAATCAGCCAGTGATCCCACCCTTATCCTTTTTCTCAGCTCGGGAGTGAAAAACGGCTTATCCAGTTCCTTACCCAGCTCCTCCTCCATTTCGGTCCTGCTGTTCATTTTTCCGAAAGGAAGGAGCTCCATCAGTTTATGAACCGCCGTACCGTAATCCGCCGCACTGACTGCCCCTCCGGTTCCTTCTTTCTTCTGTCCGGAGTTCTTATCAGGGTGGAGTTCCTCACTTATTCCCACTCCCTTTCTCTCCATAGCCTCATGCTTTATCTCAGATACAGATACCTTTGTTCCGGTCTCCACGGCAGCCCTGTAGGGATAACTGAACATATAGGACTCCCGGATCTTATCATACAGTCCGTAAAGCTCCTCCGGCAGCTTCTCCCCGCTCCCCTGCCCTGTCTTTTTTTCTTCCGTTCCGGCCGCAGCGGACATAAGCCCGTCCTTATCCCTGATATTGATTCTAACATACTTTTCCGCTTCTTTTGCATTTTTTCTTATCACGTCAATTATAAAATCCAGATTTGAAGCAGCATCCGTAAGCTCCTGATAAGAAAGCTCACCGTCTCCCTCAACCGGGCTCAGGCATTCTTCCGCATCCTTTTTTACTCCGGTCATTATCAGCCTGTCCTTTGCCCTCGTCATTCCCACATAAAGCAGTCTCAGCTCTTCATGGACCGATTCAAGGTTTTCCAGCCGGTTTACCGCATCCCTGCAGATCCCCTTAGACGACCGGATATACCCTTTTCCTATCCTGCGTACATGATTGGGCGCTATCCCGTATCTCGCGCTTACCGCAACAGGCTTCTTCTGATCCATGGTATTATATTTCGTTCCTAATCCCGCGAGGAATACAACCGGATATTCAAGGCCCTTTGAGCTGTGCATGGTGCAGATCCGCACACTGTTGCTTCCTTCGGCAAAGCCGCCCGATGCCCCGAAATCAGCCTCATGTATCCTGCATTTTTCTATGTATCTCAAAAATGCGAAAAGCCCGTGGTTTCCTGCTTTTTCGAAATCCTCCGCCTTTACCATGAGACGCATGAGATTGCTCTGCCTTTTTCCCCCGTGTGGCAGCGAAGCCGCATAAAGCAGATACTCCGTATCGGTAAGTATCCTGTCTATAAGCTGGGCTATGGAAAGATAAAGAGCTTCTTTTTTCCAGCCGGCGATCATTTCGTGGAGCCTTATCAGCTTTTCTCCGGCTCTGCCGTCCTTTATAAGTCTCTCCGCAGTATCGTATAAGGCCTCGCCGCGGTATGCTCTTTGCATGGCAAGCCTTGTCAGTTCCTCATCCGTGCAGCCGCCGATAACGGAATGCAGCGCTGCGGCATAGGGGATATCCTGTCTTGCGTTATCTATAACCTGCAGCACCGACAACAAAACCAGAACCTCTTCCGCATCAAAATAAGCCTTCGGATCTTCAAGCTGAACGGGGATCCCGAGTCTTTCAAATTCCCTCAGCATTTTGCCGCAGCCCTTAACTCCGCGCCGGAGTATGACTATGTCACGGTATTGTACCGAGCAGCTTCCCGTTACAAGCTGTTTTATCCTTTCTGCGATCAGACGCGCTTCAAGAACCTGATCGTCAGGTGCCGGTCCGGCTTCCTCGTCCCCTATCCCCGGATCCGCAAGTATCAGTTCCGGCTTAAAGCCGTCATCCGGTTCATCTTCCGTATCCTCAGGCGGATTCAGCTGTACCTTCTCATCATAGGCGATCCCGCCGAAGTCCTTCCTCATCAGCTTTTTGAAGAAGAAATTCACTGCATCAAGTATCTCAGTTCGCGAACGGTAATTTCTGTTAAGATAGATCACCTCTCCCGGAAGCTCCCCCGAATTATAAAGCCTTTCTTTTTCGAGGAAAAGCTCCGGCTTTGCCTCGCGGAAACGGTAAATGCTCTGCTTAACGTCACCGACCATGAAGATATTCGACGGTGCGCCGTTTTCATAACGCGCCACACTGTTCATGATCTTTTCCTGGATATCGCTTCCGTCCTGATATTCATCGATATAGATATATCTGTACTTTTCACTGAAAGCCCTGCCCGCAGCTGTTATCTCATTCTTTTCGGTATCGAACAGCACCCTATACGCCGCATGGGCTATATCACTGAAATCATATCTCTTTCTGCGCTTCTTTTCGGCTCCCAGTTCCTGCCTGAAAAGCCTCACCGCCCGGATCAGTTCATTAATTATCACCGCATGGTCCCGAAGCTCCTCTTCAAAGCCTTCTCTTCCGTAAGGAAGTTTAAGCTTATCCACTCTTTTGCCTATGGCATCACGTTCCGCTTTAAGCGCATCTATCTCCTCACCGGAATAAACTTTTTTATATGACGCCGCCGAAAATGTTGCCTTTCTGCCTGAGATCGCTTCATTCAGTTTCAGCAGATCCCCGGCATTGATGCCGCACTGCATGACAGCCGCATCCGAATCAAGGACCGCATATATCCTGGCCGCTGTATCCATCGCTGCCGGATCCGACACAGCGGAGTATCTGTCCCTGAGTTTTTCATAATCCTTTTTTGCCTGCTCCAGCCGGCGCTTTTTTTCCTCCAGAAGCTTAACGGACCACGGCATGGCAAGGGCTTTTTCCACAGCATCCTCCCCCGTCGGGATGGTGCAGCCCGCCAGCCATGCATCGGGATCCGCGAAGCTGTCCGCTTTCCGGTCGATGTAAAATATCAGTTCCCTGAGCACACTGTCATCATATGCCCTTCTGGTATATATTTCCGCCACCTTACGGAATCCCGGGTCCCTGTACAGCTGTTCCATAACCCCGTCGAGTATCTCTTCCTTAAGCAGTACGGATTCTCCGTTATCCATAACCGAATATCCCGGATCCATTCCCGCCAGCTGGAAATTCTCCTTTACCACGCGGTTGCAGAAGCTGTCAATAGTGGAGATATCGGCATTCCCGGCAAGGTTAAGCTGCTTTAACAATTCGGGATTTCCCGAATCATAAGCTCTGTTCTCAAGCCCGGTTATAATCTTTCCCTTCATCTGCGCGGCGGCCGCTCTTGTAAAGGTCATTACCAGGATCTCATCTATCCCGCACTTTCCCTGTTCAATGCTGCGGATTATCCTTTCCACCAGCACCGCGGTCTTTCCGGAGCCTGCTGCGGCTGATACCAGGATATTATGATCCCTGTCTATACTTTCAAGGACCTCAAGCTGTCCTTTATTCCAATCTGTCACAGCCTATTCCTCCCTGTATTCTATGATGCTGGGGTTTTGCCCCCAGCTGATGATTCGCAGTCCCATTCACTCACCTTCTTCGCCTTCATCCTCGTCTTCCAGATCTTCCTCAAGCTCACCGGGGTCGGCATGCTCTTTCATACGTATATTCTTCAGAGCTACGGGATTCTCATTTCCCTCTTCGGCAAGTGCCCTGAACAGGTCATTATCATCCTCATTTGCGGAAATGTATCTCTCCCGCACCTCATCCTCCCGCATAAGGCAGGCCTGCGCAGCCTGACAATATGTACAGCTGTTTATGCGAACTCCCGCGATCTTAGTGGGATATCTGGGAATATCCCCCTTCAGGAGTTCCTCTGCCAGCTGCTTCATTTTCAGCAGCCCGTACTCTCCGATACCTACCATATCCTCCGTACTGAGGAGCAGCGGGTGACCTGACAGTGAATGGTTCCTTGTTGACACCGTGATGGGAAGGGATACCGCTGTCTGAAGGGAACGGTCCTCTCCTACCGCGCCCTTTTCCTGAAGCTCCAGCACATAATGAAGAGGTTTTTCACTTTCCTCATCCTCCAGTGGTCCTATATTCGGTAACCCGCGCAGGCGGAGCTCCTTTATTATCCCTGCCAGTGCCGCCTGCTCCTCACCTCCGGCCTTTTCCACGGCTGCCTTTGTTAATTCGTCAAGCACGGGTCTGTCCACGTGAAAATAATACATACCCGCAGGAACCGCATCCTTTGCATTTTTCGCAGCCCATTCGGTGAGGATCTTTGTATAAAGTGCAAGCTGAAGATTTCTGCCGTCCCTCAGGTCTCTGGGATCCAGCTTTTTATCCCCTGTTTTATAATCCAGCAGCCTCAGATAGGCTGTTCCGTCTTCATCATGGTACATATCCAGACGGTCGATCACTCCGCGGATCTGAACCGTCTCCGGGGATCCGTCGGGACGTTCCGCAGTAAACTCGGCTTCAAAGCTTCCTTCCATAACCTCCGGCAGAAGACTGCTCTCCTGCAGCTGTCTCTTCAGTACCTTTGAGCTGACCACCGCCAGCTCCTCCATCTGCTGAAGTATATGCAGCTCTTTTCCGGAAATCTCCTCCCTGTCATCCTCCCTTATCAGCTCCATTTCGGATGCAGCTGCGTGAACCTTTTCCACCGCCATGGCGGAGAGTTCTTCCTCTGAAATGCCCTTCCAGTCATTCCTTCTTTTTTCCTTCATTTCCCGGAACAGCAGTTCAAGAGTCCTGTGCAATACCGTTCCCACATCCTTTTCCTGTATATCATGCACCTTCCGCGGAACGAGTCCCAGGATATACTGCAGAAAATACGAATACGGACAGCCTGCGTATTTCTGCAGGGCCGATACGGAGATCCTCAGCTTCAGATCCTTCATGAGACCCGGTGACAGCTTTTCCGCTCCCTGCCGCTCCCTTTCTCCAAGGTGCTCAAGTTCGGGGAAACTCTGTCGAAGAACGGCAAACTGTTCTTCCTCTGCCGGGCCTATCCTGCCCTCCCTTAGTTCTTCTTTGATCTTCATATATCTGAGACGGTCCGGGATCCTTACGCCGGACAGCCCTTTTCTTACTCTTATCTCCTCGCTGATCCCGGGGAATAGTCTCATGATACGGCCAAGCAGGTATGACCTTTCCTGCTCCCCTCCGCTGCGTCCGGACGCGCTGCAGCTGAGCACCAGTCTGTCCAGCGCCCTGCTCATGGCAAGATACAGTGAAAACTGTTCTTCCTCCCTTTTTCTTCCCTCACCGGGAGCCAGTTCCTTACCCTTCAGCAGGCTGTCCAGGGTGAGCCTGTCCCTGTCGTTGATTATACCCGCGCTGACTGCGGGCCGCGGGAAGATACCATCGTTAAGATTGATTATATATACATTTCTTACGGTATCGATCCTTGTTCTTGTAAGGTCTCCTATAAACACTCTGTCAAGCGTGGGCGGTATCACGCCGAGATGCAGCTCCGCCGCGCCCGCAAGCAGGGTTTCTCTCAGCTCATGTACCGGCATCGGGATCTCACCCAGGATGTCGGCAGTCTTCTGCAGTACCTGCCTGAATTTTTCCGTAAGTCCCCTGTAGGCCCTTGCCTCCGCCAGATAACCATAACGGGTGAGCTCCGTCTCCGCAGTCTTCTCACGCTCTTCCAGCATGAGCCGGGGATCATCTGCCAGCCGGAGCAATCCCTCCAGCATACGGTTCACCGGGACCTCCTCCCTGCCTGCGAAGGAAGAAAGCGGCTTAAGAATGTCAAGTAAGAGCAGCCGGAGCCTTTCCATCTTCTGCAATGATACGGTTTCTTCCTCCCCCGGTTCCCTTCTTCCCGTAAAATGCATTACTGTTTTGCCCCACAGTTTTCTTCCTCTGATACCGTGAGCTATAACGTGGTTTTCAAGCATTTCCACCACGCCGGGTTCTATCCCCTCCGATGCGAGTGCCGCATCCAGCACCGAGGTCTTAAGAAATGAAAATACCGGTTCATAGGCAAAATCCCTGTCTATTATCTCCAGCGCCAGAAGCTGGGCATCTATGATGGGATTGTTGGTAAAGCTGCGTGTCGTATCCATAAAATACGGAAGCTCATATTCACGCATGACCTGATCCAGATAACTTTGAAGCCCTGCCGGATCCGGAGTAAGTATAACATTATCCCTGTATCTGCATTTTCCGGCGCGAACTCCGGTGGCTATATCCTCCGCTGTGATCCTGAGTTCCTCAAGAGGATTTTCAGCCTTCCATACCGCCAGTTCATTTCCTTCCTTCCCCTTATACTCCCGCACGGGGAAACGGAACACATGCTTTTCCAGGTGTGCAAGCTTCCCGCTCTTTTCCTTTCTTTTCAGAAAGATGACCTCCGCTTCCGGTGCCATATCCATCAGCTGCCGCAGCATCTCCCGGCTCTGTACGAACATGCCGGCGGTACTTTCACCGTCATCCATGGTTATGGTAAAATGCAGTTCCGAGGCCCTCTTTGCAAGCTGGGCTATAACCTTTCTCTGTCCGGCTGTAAAACCGGTGAAACCGTCAAAATAAAACACGGCCCCGTCTACGGATGCTTTTTCCCCTTCTTCCGAAAGAAAACCCGCAAGAAAGCCCTGCAGTTCCTCCGCCACCATATACTTTCCTGAAAATACGGGATCCTCCCGAAATGCCCTGTAGATCGTAATGACATCCGCCAGCTTCCTCTGCAGCTGACGTTCCTCCGTACCCAGCCCGGAGGCTGCCTCTTCAAGATCTTCGGGACTGATGTCAAAAAGAAGGAATTCCGACACAAGTGATTTGATCTCGTCCACAAAACCTCTTCTGTCCACGCTGCCCTGATATACGTTCAGCTCCTTCTTCACCCTTGCCATAACCGAACGAAGAAGTATGGTCTTTCCGTACTCACCCAGTACTTCCCCGGAATCTATGCCCGCATCCGCAAGGACAGTATGAGCCAGTCTTGAGAAGCCGAATATATCAAGATTGAAGAAACCCGGCCTTCCCGTTCTTTCCCTGTTCACCAAAAGAAGCCGCTGCTCGGTACTGCTGCCCGCCTGTTCCGGAACTATCAGATAAAAATGCTCCGACAGTCTTTCCGCCGCGGCATCCACCAGCTGTTCATAACATATACTTGTCTTTCCCGATCCTGCAGGACCGGCCATTATTTTCACATCCGCCTTATTCAAATTGCCCGCCCTCCCCGAAAGCCTCTGAAAAACACTTCCATGATAACACATATCTCTTTTTTTTACATCCGCCCGGCATGCAAAATCCCTTTCTTTTTTCCTTATGAGTCAGCGTTTACGGCTGCGGAAATCTCATCCGTGAATAGTTACTCTTGTGAAATCAAATGAAATATTATAAAATACAGGTTAAGATGTTCAATCTTTACGAAAAGGAGAGATTATTATGCCTACAAGCTTCAAGATCAATTCACCATACAATAACCTGATCAGTCTTAAAGTCACTCCGGGACACTTTGCGACATCATCTTCACACATCAACGCCTACATCGACCTCACGACCCTTAAAGCCCGCAGCAGCGAGGCAAAGGCCGTTGCGAAGTCCATGTGTTCCGAGTATCTTGCCACCACCATCGTGGATGTTATCATCTGCATGGACGGTACGGATGTTATCGGCGCTTATCTGGCTGATGACCTTACATCTTCCGGTATCATGTGCATGAACGCGCATGGAACGATCTATGTCATCACTCCCGAGCAGAATGCCATGGGACAGCTGACCTTCCCGGATAATGTGGTTCCCATGGTCCGCGGAAAACATGTACTCCTGCTCCTTGCCACCGCTACCACAGGTCATACCGTGGAGAAGGCGCTGGAATGTATCGACTATTACGGAGGCATGATCGCCGGCATCTCATCCATTTTCACCGCTACCGATGAGATCAGCGGATATCCCATCCACTCCATCTTCCATGCAAAGGATGTGGAGGGCTACACCTCCTTCAGCTCCCATTCCTGTCCCTTCTGCCAGAGCGGCAAGAAGCTTGACGGCATTGTATCCGCCGGCGGACTGAAAGAGCTTTGATCACAGTATCTTAAAAAGAGGCATCCGCACCTGATGTGGTGTGGATGCCTCTTATTTTTACAGGCTATTTTCTGACCCATATGGCGGGTCTTACGGATGCCATATCAAAATTCACGTGATTACCGAAAATATCCACATTTCCGGCTGTGCTCACTCCTGCGGCATGCTGTTTGTTGCCGCCGGGTGAACGAAGGAACCACCATCCGTTCATCATGGTAGAAGTTGCCTGCGAATGCCATGCGCCCTTAGTATCGGCATAGGCCGTGGGTTTGCACATTCTTGCGGAATTTGAGGTGAAATACTTATTGGCATCGGCAATGCTCAGAAGAAATACGTTATCGCTTGTCTCCGGTCCCGCCTCGGTACCGTACTTTGAATTCTCCGTATCGCTTATCTTTACCGTCAGAATAAGGGACTTGTCTTCTGCCGAAAAAGCCGTATTGTAAAAGGTATCATTGAGCCAGGTTCTGATAGTACAGTTCTCCCAGCTAACAGCAGCCCACTTCCTGTTATATCTCTGAACATCCAGTCCGTAGCGTGAAAGCAGAAGATAACCCTCGTCATTCTCATCAAGCACCATCCACTCTATGGCTTCCTTACCGTTATCGGTATCCGCATCCTGCTCATAGCTTCCGAGGGTAACGATACTTCCCACGGTATATTGAACACCGGGGGTTTTGCTTTCCTCTTTTTCCTCATCATCCTCTTTTTCCGGGCTTTCCGTCAGTGCGCCGCCAGCATCAAAGGTGAAGCTTACCCCGTCTATCACAACCTCTCCGGTAACCATTACGCCGTCTTCCCCGAGATAGTAGGTCTTTCCCGAAAGAGTGAGCCAGCCGGTCTGCATGACGCCTTCCTTGTCAAAATAGTACCATTTTCCGGAGATCTTCTTCCATCCGGTCACACGGTACCCTTCAGAATTCATATAATACCAGTTTCCGTCCGCCTTCTTCCATTTATTCTTAAGAAAAGTTCCGTCTTCGTTTGTATATTTATAACCCTTCTCATCCTCCGTCCAGACCACATCCGCAAAAGCCGCGAAGGATTGAAGCATGATCAGCAGCGCAAGGCTTACGGTAAGAAACGTTTTTAAAACATGTTTTTTCTTGTATACAGTCATAGTAAACTCCCTTCCTGTATCTACATTTTTTTCCAGGTTGACGGTGCAAACAGGATCAGCATCGGAAAGACCTCCAGACGTCCCGCTATCATATCAAATATCATTACCAGCTTCGACAGGATACTGAATTCACTGAATCCTCCCGCCGGACCCACAACTCCGAGACCCGGCCCTATATTATTCTGGGTCGCGGCCACGGCCGTGAAGGAAGATTCCAGATCAAAGCCGTCAAAGCTGACTATTAGAAGTGACACTATGAACACGAGCACATAGGCCATAAGATACACATTTGCCGTCCGGACAGTCTCCTGATCGACTGCCTTTCCTTCAAAGCGTATCTTCTTCACGCTTCTCGGATGGATGAAATGTGACAGTTCATTCTTAACCTGTTTAAACCAGATGATCCAACGGCTCACCTTCATTCCGCCGCCGGTACTTCCGGCACATGCTCCGATAAACATGGCCAGCACCAGCATGGCCTTTGGCATGGCATTCCAGAGATTAAAGTCCGTTGTGGAATATCCCGTGGTCGTCATTATCGAGGATACCTGGAACGCTCCTTCACGAAGAGCCGTACCAAAATCCCCGACATCCTTTAATATACCCAGCACAACAAATGCGGTGATAGTGCAATAGATGATGCAGTACCATTTCACCTCTTCACATTTGAGTATATCCTTCCATTTCCTGAAGAGCAACAGGAAATAAAGCTTAAAGTTCACTCCGAAGAGGAACATGAATATGGTGATCACGATCTGGCAGGCAGGTGAATAACCCGCGATACTGTCATTTCTTACACCGAAGCCTCCCGTACCCGCATCTCCGAAGGAGAGACAGAACGCGTCAAAAACCGGCATCCCGCAGATTATCAGAACGATTATGTTCAGGACCGTAAGCCCCAGATATATCCCGTAAAGCACAAGCGCCGTCTGCCTGACCTTTGGAAGCATCTTTTCCACGGAAGGTCCCGGGCTTTCCGCCTTCATAAGATACATGTCATCTGCATTTGACGGTACCACAAGAAGGATGAATACAAGTACTCCCATACCGCCCAGCCAGTGGGTAAAGCTTCTCCAGAACAGCAGTCCGTGAGGCATGGCTTCAATGTCCTTAAGTATACTTGCTCCCGTGGTGGTGAAGCCCGACGCCGATTCGAAGACCGCGTCGATGAATGAGGGGATCGCCCCCGAAAAGAAGAAGGGAAGAGCCCCGACCACGCTGAGTACTATCCAGCAGATGGCGGTTATTACAAATCCCTCTTTAGCATGGAACTTGTCCCGTTTCATTTTTTTCAGCCGGAGCAGTGTTCCGAGAATTCCGGCTCCGACGGCGGTTGCGCAGAGGTACATCCAGCAATCCTCTCCATAGATCCACGAAACGATCACGGAAAGGAACATCAGAGTCCCTTCAACCTGCAGCAGCACCCCGATAATATGTATTATTTTACCGTAATTCATGAAATGCCTCTCAACAACGAAAACCGAATCCCCTACTATGCCTTACTACCACTTTTGAAGGATATCGTCGATCCCGTTCACGCCATGTTCGGTAGTTACCACTACAACACTGTCTCCCGCCGCTATCCTGTCATTTCCGCCTGGCCGGATTATCGCGCCCTTACGGTTGATGCAGCAGATCAGTGTATTCTTTCGTATCTTCAGTTCTTTGATGGAAGCCTGCGTAACCTGGGACTCTTTTCCGACATTGAACTCCAGGGCTTCCACTCTTCCGTCCATAAGCCGGTATAACGCCTCCACGTTGCTTCCCACACTGTTCTGCATGGAGCGTACAAATCTTGTGATGTATTCCGCCGTGATCCTCTTTGTCGATATGATCGTGCCCACGGGAAGATCTCCCACCATATCTTCATAGGAGTCCCGGTGGATCTTGATCATTTTTTTTGCATTGCTGATCTTTGAAATATACAGGGAAAGAAGAATATTAGCCTCATCCTGTCCCATCAGGCAGCATACCGCATCCATATCCTCTATGGATTCCTCCAGCAGCAGCGTTTTATCCGTAGCATCCCCGCAGATCACCATCGCCTTCGGAAGGACCTCCGCAAGCTCGTCGCACCTCTTCGGATTCTTCTCTATGATCTTTACCGAGATCTTAAGCTCTATCAGTTTTTTTGCAAGGTAATAGCTGATCATCCCTCCGCCGGCGATCAGCACATTTTTGATCTTTTTGGCCCTGATCCCCGTCTTCTGCAGAAGACCGTTCAGGTCTGCAAGAGACAGAGTGAGCGAAATGGAATCTCCGGCCTTCAGCTGGAAATCACCGCCCGGGATGGTAACTTCTTTACCGCGTTCAACCACACAGATCAGTGCGGCTGAGCCCACTTTGGATGCATAATCCTTAAGATACAGTCCGTCCAGTACCGACCCCTCCGGGATTACCAGTCTGATAAGACTTACCTTGCCTTTGGCAAAGGTATCAACCTCCAGCGCCGAAGGTATCTGTATAACTCTGACCAGATCATCCGCAGCAACCCGTTCGGGGTTAATGGACATTGAAAGTCCGAGCTCCTCCCTCAGGAAAAATATCTCATCAAGATACTGGGGATCGCGCACTCTTGCTATAGTCTGACAGTTACCGGCTTTTTTTGCTATGAGACAGGCCAGCATGTTCTTCTCATCCTGGTTTGTAGCCGCGATAAGTATATCCATATCCTGTATCCCGGCTTCCATCTGGGCCGAAAGGCTGGTACAGTCTCCCTGAAATCCAATTACATCACTGGCCGCCGTTGCCGCTTCCACCGCGGAATAATCCACGTCCATCACGGTAACCTCATGGCCCTCCCTGTTCAGCTGCTCCGCAAGTGAACGTCCCACCTGGCCGCAGCCTGCTATAAGAATATTCATATCAGTTGTCCTTTTAACCGTTCATTGCCGATCAACGATCTGTCAACAATTATAATCCGTTCTTTAAAAAAAACAAGCGAAAAAGCCACTGCCCCTCATCAGTCTTCAGTCCTCAGGCACTGTATCACGGCCTCATAGTTTTCCTTTCTATGCGGAAAGACACAGCCTATACAGCTTTTGATCCTGCGTCCGTCAACTTCCTTCCACACCGGATTTCCGGGACATTTCTCCTTATGATATAACGGACAGTAACAGAAAAGGCAGTTGATCCCGTCTATATCTTTATGACAGGGGTAATAGGGACAGTCCCTGTACTCAAAATAAACAATCTCCATCCCTTTCCTCCGCTTATTCAGTGTTTTCCGGAATACTCCCTCATCTTACCCGTAAATGCCTCCGCGAATACCGGCTCCGCAGGATAATAAATATGGGGAAAACCTGCCCAAAGCGCAGGCGTTGCCACTATCCCATCCCAGCTTTTACCCGTCACCGGTTTTGTGATGCTGCAGGAAGAGCCGTTTTCCGTACTGTCGTAATAATGGAATTCATGTCCCCTTAGACAGGTCCCTTCGGGAAGAAAAGCAGTTTTTTTCTCCCGGACTTCGACATATCCGAATCTCACGGGACGTCCTTTATTCACGGAACTCCCCGGAAGTACTCCCGCCATGGGATATTCCTTCCCGTCACCTGTAATAATGCTCTTCTGGAGATACATAAAACCTCCGCACTCCGCCACCGTCGGGAGACCCGCTTCTATACTGTGTTTTATATCCTCCAGCAGCTCCCGGTTCCCGGAAAGCTCTTCTGCGAAAAGCTCGGGATATCCGCCGGGGATCAGAAGCCCGGAGATACCCTCCGGCAGTTTCTTATCCCTGAGCGGCGAAAAGAAACACAGCCCGGCTCCCGCCTTCCTCAGTTCACGAAGATTATCCTCATAGAGAAAACAGAAGGCTTCGTCCCTTGCAACTGCCAGCAGCACGGTATCATGTCCTTCTTCATTTTCCCGGATAGTGCTTTTGCCTTCCGAAGAGACCATATCCGGTATATAACCCGAGAGTTCAAAAAACTTATCCCAGTCCAGGGCATCTCCGATACTTTCACAGGCAGCGGATGCAAATGCGGCATTTGCTCCGTCCTCTCTTCCCTCCGGCGTAACGAGACCAAGATGCCGTTTGGGGAGAACCAGTTTTGCATTCCCTGTGAGAAAACCCAGACAGCAGCGCCCTGTCTCCTCTTCTATCAGAGGCTTAAGTCTCCGGTACATTGCTTCGGTAGTATTATTAAGGAAAATGCCCCTGATCAGGCCTTCCGTATCCATATCGCAGAAGCCCCGTATCAGCGCTATGACCGAACGTCCCATACCCCCGGCATTTACCACCAGTATGACAGGCAGTCCGAGGACCCCGGCCAGATCATATGACGAGCCTTCCCTTTCCGTTCCGGCAACACCGTCATAGAGTCCCATAACCCCCTCGACTATCCTGATCCCTCCGGCATCCTCCATGAAAAGCTCTCTTGTCTTTTCTTCTCCGGTAAACCAGGTATCAAGATTCCTGCATGGTACGCCAAGAACCCCGGTATAATACATGGGATCTATATAATCCGGCCCGCATTTATAGCTGTATACCCTGTGTCCCCTTTTTTTTAAAGCCGCGATCAGACCTGTGGTAAATGTGGTCTTTCCGCTTCCGCTGGAGGGTGCGGCTATCATGACGCCGGGCACTCTGTTATACTTATTATCTCTATCCATTACAATATAACTCCTGCCGGATGATGGCCCGTATCATGCCCCGGGTTTTCTCCTGAAGGTAAATGAGCATACAGCCACGGGATTCTCCGCCCGGAGTGCTCTGTATTTACCCAACTGTCTTGATCTGGACAGATTCAGTTCTATATATTCGGCATCCCCAAGATCATATTCCGTGGGCAGCTGTCCTGCAAGAAGAGATGCGATCTCGGCCTTGGTCTCCAGAGTCGCGGCGAGTATCACGATCCTGCATTCCGGAGATTTCCTGTAAAGCTTCTGCAGTATCGACAGTAGTCTTCCGTCGGAGCCTCCGATCACTGCGTGAGTGGGAGGAACCAGGCGGTCCAGCACCTCAGGCGCTTCTCCGCAGACCACGGATACCGACGACGCCTTAAGCTGCCGTATATTTCTTTCTATCAGTTCTATACGCCGTTTGCTTTTCTCTATGGCGAAGATACGTGAATCCTTTAGTATCCTTCCCAGCTCCACCGCAAAGCTTCCGCTTCCGCTGCCTATATCATAGACCACCGCGGGTTCCTTTATCCGAAGCTTGCTTATGGCTATGGTGCGCACCTCTTCCTTTGTGATGGGGATGCCTTCCTCACGGATGAACTCATCATTGGGAAGTCCCAGCGTATCCTGGTATTCGCCCTCATCCTCCTCGGGCTCACTGTTGCGGATGAAAACCGTATACAGGCCCTCCGGAAGAATATCGGGGAAGGGAAGCGCCTTCAGATCCTCGGCTCCCATTCCCGGGTGTGAACCCTCTTCCTTGTATATCTGCTCATCCCTGCCGGAAAGGTTATAGCCGGCATATATGCTGTAGCGTTCACGATGGCTTCCCTGTCCGCGGACCCATTTCAGCAGACGTTTTACATCCTTCGGTCCCGAGGTCAGCAGCATTGTACGCTTCTCTTTCGGTATCCTTCTGAGTACTCTGTCCCAGACCTCCTCCTCCACTCCGTGAAGACTGTCTATATATCCGGTCTCCCAGTGTTCCTGCAGCCTTGCCGACATCAGCTGTATCGAAGATATCCCCGGGATAGTCCTGATATGCATTGCAAATCTTCCGGTATCCGCAAGAAGCATCCGTCTTCTCCAGTTCGTCAGATAGAAAATGAGTCCCGAGGAACCGCTGAAGAAGCCGGAATCCCCGGAAAGCAGTACCGCAGCGCGGACATGGGGATCCTTCTCTCTTGCCTCACGGAAAAGCTGCTCCAGCCTGGGCATGATGTCTTCACCCTTATAGTAAGGATATACGGTCTTTCCCTCCTCGTAGGGCTCCACAAGGCGTTTCGCGCCGAAGAGCACATCAGCCTCGTCTATGGCCTTTCTTCCCTCTTCGGTAAGGAATGCCTCATCCCCCGGTCCCGCTCCTACCAGGGATACCGTAACTGTAACCGTCTCCCTGAGATCCGTTGATAGGATATCTCCCAGCTGATCCAGCACCTTTGCGTAGGGTATCCCCTCCTCCTCGGGCGCTCCCAGGATATAGAGTGCCGTTTCCGTTTCCTGTGCGGCAAAAACCTTTTCCTCAAAGCCGCCGCTTCTGCCGCTCTGCTTTGTCACAAGATGTTTTATATCATATGCATGTATCGTTGCCCTGTTCATTTCCTGGCTGAACGGTCCCTGCATGGCTATGATCTGCCTGCCGTGTATCCCTGCCTCTTCACAGGCCTTAAGGCTCTCCTCACCCGGAAGCACCCTGACGAACAGTCTTTCCCTGAGTCCCCCGGCAGAAACGAAATCCTTAAGGGAATTAACCCCTGTGGTAAGCAGTATATTTCCGGTGGTACGCTGAAGTGAGCTTATCATTTCCTCCATATCCGAGAACATGAAAACCTTCTGCGACGGACTGTCCTTGGTCTTTCTTTTAAGCCTTATATACTGAATTCCCGCAGCCCCGGCTGCCCTTCGTATATTCTCGGAGGCGGCAAGTGCATAAGGATGTGTCGCGTCCACAACAACAAGCGGAGCCGCATTGCGTATCTCCGCTTCCATCTCCTCCGGCGTCAGTCTTCCCCGGCGTATCCTGACCGAACCACCGATCCCCGCATCCGCCAGCACGACCGCGCCATACTCCGTTGCCACCGATACGACAGTAGGAATATCCGCGGCACCGAGCCTCTTTGCCAGACGCCTTCCTTCATTTGTTCCCGCAAAAAGAAAGATCTTACACATGAACAGTCTCCCGTTTTCTCATGAAATGCCATCGGACCACTGCCGTTCCGATGATAAGAATATAGCCCGCAATACTGAGAGGTACCGGCAGCTCATCCAGAAAGAGCATGCCCCAGATCGCAGCAAAGATCACCTGAGTATAGTCAAATACCGATATATCCTTGGCAGGCGCATATTTATAGGCAGTGGTTATGCTGAACTGTCCCAGGGCAGCCGAAGCTCCCGCAAGGATCAGACACAGCCACTGCAGGCCTGTCATATGATGATAGCTGAAGATAAGAAATGGGCCTGTCAAAAGACATGAGAATGCGGAAAAGCAGAAAACGATGATAGGCGTTCTTTCCTGTTTTCTTCCCAGCCTCCGCACAAATGCATATGCGGTTCCGGCGCCGAAACCGCCGTAGAGTCCCAGCAGCGCAGGCCCCAGTGTAAGTGTTGCCCCGGGTCTGATGATAAGTACCGCGCCCAGAAAAGCCACAAGCAGCGCGGCCCAGTCCATCCTGCTTGGTTTTTCCTTTAACAGCGGGATGGATACAAGTATCGCGAAAAAGGGCGACAGCTTATTCAGCATATTTGCATCGGCGATGCCGAGATGGTCTACCGCATAGAAATTCGCTATCATCCCCGTGGTACCGAAGAGACAGCGAAAGAAAATGTCACCTCCGCAGCCCTTTTTGATCCGTATGGGTTCCTTCTTCGAAAGCAGCGTTATTCCCGCTATGAGCAGTGCCACTGCATTGCGGAAAAAGGCCTTCTGCATGGTGGGAAGATCTCCCGAGATGCGGACAAAAAAAGTCATGAGAGAAAAACCGAAGGCAGCAAGAATGACACAGATTATACCCTTTGACTGATCGGATAGTTTATTCTTCATCAGATCCGTAACCTCTGTCAGTGATCATCCTGCCTTCCTTTATTACTGTTGTACTGTTCCCTATATAAACCGTCGTAAACATATCAGCATGCCTTTCCGAAAGTCCGGCAAGCGTTCCTGTCCAGCATGCCTCGCCCTCTCTTCCGATTCTCTCCGCGGTACCTGCCGCTCTATCCGGCGGCAGTATATCCAGCAGTATCCCGCAGGCCCATTTCAGATAACCCGCCCTGCTCTTTGATTCGGGATTATAGAGCACTATAACAAGATCCGCCTCTGCCGCTGCCCTGAGCCTCTTTTCTATCTTATCCCTGGAAGTAAGCCGGTCGCTCAGACTGATCACGGCAAAATCATGCATAAGGGGTGCTCCGAGCAGAGCCGCTCCCCCTGTTGCCGCAGTAACTCCCGGTATGATCCTTACCTCAACCTCGGGATAGGCCTCCCTCAGCGAGAGCACCGGTCCCGCCATGCCGTAAACGCCGGGATCACCGCTGCATACAAGGGCTACGGTCCTCCCCGAATCCGCTTCGGAAAGCGCTATCCTGCAGCGCTCCATTTCCGCGGTCATGCCCGTAGACTTCTTCTCTTTTTTATCATATTCAGGCCCCAGAAGGGACAGATATAAAGGATATCCGACTATCAGCTCACACTGATCAAGAGCGGTTCCTGCCTCTTCCGTCATCCCCGCCGGGTTTCCCGGTCCTATTCCCACCACATAGAGCAGTTTCCGGTTCATGAGCTCACCTCTGCACCTAAATAAGGCATTCCTCTACAGTCTCTATCCACTCATCCGGATAGAAGAAAAGGAGTTCCTCACTTCCGCAATCCTTACGGATTATGTCGGGATTGTTGAAATGCTGTTCATAACGCTCTTCGTACTTCTCTCCCATTTTGGTTGCAAAAATGATATGCACGCGGGTTCCGGGCACATCTATATTCATCTCCAGATGAGTTGTCAGATGCGAATAGAACTGCCTCTCCATACTTATCCTTGATACTCCCGACAGTACCTCCGGCATTTTTTCAAGGATTCCCAGATATCTCTCCGTGCGTTCCTCTCCGATCTGGTGATTCATGGATTTCCTGATCCAATTCGGGACCTGACCCGACTGCATCATACGGATCACGGCGGTTCCCATCATCTTTGTACGCATCTTGGCAGACTTTTCACCGCAGGTCTCCATATCCGGACTTCCGAGTACCGCATGGGCTATCAGGATATTTTTCCTCTGCACCAGAAGCCCGGCCACATCGCTTCCGATAGCCGAGCCGTAAACCGCGTATAACTCACCGTCATATTTGCTCTGTACCAGCCATTCTATCTTTTTGGCCATACGGATGAAGCTGGTGAATTCCCCGCCCTTTCCGTCAAATCCGTCATAATCCACCGCTATCACATGATATTTCTCAGCCAGTGCCGGGATTACCTTTCCGTAGCAAAGCTCCACATTTGCGAAAGCACCGGGAAGGAGCAGCAGGGTTTTCTCATTCTCAATACCGTATTCCGTTACATTCATTCCTCATTCACCGGATCCGTTTACCGTTACGGACCTTCCTTTCTATTTTTTTCTGGCCTTTATTACCAGTTGAACATCAGCATACCGGGGATCGCTGCCGCAAATGTCATCCCCTCTTCCTTAACCGTCTCCCGGAGAAGGCGGTATCCTTTACCTGCACTTCTTGCGGCGGCGCGGGCCGAAACATTTCCGACACCCACTGTTTCCCGGACAAATGCCGACTCAGGGAATAATCCCTCTGTTTCGGCCAGTTCCTCGGAAGTATAAGTCATAAATGGCCGCTCCAGCTTCTCCGCCAGGAGAATGACAGCCATTTCTTTTTCCTTAAGATCGATGCTTGAGATCGAGGCAATGCATGCAGGTGACAGTCCCAGCTGATTTATACAGCGCGTGGCAAACTCCTCCAGCATATCCGGATCCGTATTCTGCCGGCATCCGATCCCTATATGCAGAAATCTGGGAATGAGATAAAGAGTCTCGCTTTCATCTATTATATCACGCTCAAAAGCCCTTCCCGTAATGCAGATATCGGAATCAAATGTACCCTCGGGATGCGCTGTCTCATTATAGTCCACTGTCGCGGGTCTCCTGCCCTCAAACATGATCCTCATCGGAAGCTCGGAGCTTACGGAAATCCTTCTTCCCGCAACAGCCTTTCCCGAAATACGCGGCAGCGCGGCCGGATTCAGTATCTTCATGTCATTCTTTCCCGCAAATACATCCGCGGCAAAGCCTCCCGTTATATCTGTCCCTGTTGTTATCACAGGTACAGCCCCGAGAACGGATGAGATACGCTGCGCCAGCTCGTTTGCTCCCCCGTAATGTCCCGAAAGGACAGGTATAACAAATCTCCCGTCCAGATCCACTACAAGCACCGGTATATCGGTCAGTTTATCCTTTATCGCTCCCGCTACGGCCCGGACCGCTATTCCCGCCGCGCCGATGAAAAGCAGCGCCGCTTCATCATTGAAGGCCTTTTCCGTCCAGTCATTCAGAGGCTCCTTTACCTCATACATTCCGGAAACCATAGCTTCACTTTCATCCGGCAAAGGCTGAAATTTATAATACATATCGGCAGGAATCCTCGCAGCGATCTTCTTGGCGATCCTGCAGCCCTGTCTTGTAAAACAGATGATTCGAAGTTGTCTATCCATACTCAGACCTCCGGTTTCCGGAATCCCGTTTCAAATGAAGGATCATACAGCTTTGAATAGCTGTAGCCGCTTCCCATGACCGCATCCCCGACCAGGACTACGGCAGTATGGTCTATGCCTGCCTTCTCCGCCTCGTCGGCCATACGTGAAATGGTTGTATGTACTCTTTTTTCATCAGGCCAGGTAGCCTTATATATGATCGCGACCGGTGTGTCTCCCGAACGGCCGCCGATGATAAGCTTCCTTGCCAGCTCCGTAAGCATCCCTGCCGAAAGATATATCGCCATGGAACACTGATGAGCTGCAAAGCTTTCGATGGATTCATATTCCGGTACCGAAGTCCTTCCCTTCATTCTTGTAATGATAAGGGACTGCGATACCCCGGGCAGCGTATATTCCATATTCAGCTGCGCCGCGGCACCGAAGGCCGCCGTAACTCCCGGACAGCTGTCGTAGCTGATACCCTTCTTATCCAGTTCGTCCATCTGCTCCCGTATCGCGCCGTACAGACTGGGTTCTCCGCTGTGAAGACGTACTATGCTCTTCCCCGCGGCATCAGCCTCTGCCATCAGATCTATGATCTCCGGAAGATCCATTTCCTTGCTGTCATGGAACTCAGTACCCTCAGCGCATAATTCAAGGAGCCCGGGATTCACCAGGCTTCCCGCATATATCACCACGTCCGCTTTCTCCAGAAGCCTGCTTCCCCGCACTGTTATAAGATCCGGCGCACCCGGGCCGGCCCCGACGAAATGTACCATATTTACCCTCCTGGAGTTATGTGGGCTCACCGCTCTCCTGCTACTTACTCATCGTACTCCTCAGCCATTCCCCGGCCTTCCCGCTTTCGGCAAGAATGCCGTGTTCATTCGTATACATGATCATCTCAACACCGATCCGGTTACCGGCTTTACTCCTGAGATGTTCCAGCGCTCTGCAGAGCACTGCCCTGCATACCCTGTTACGGAGTTCCTCATCCAGCGCTGTTATGGCTGCCTCTGTGGAGACCGAAGAAAGGATACTCCTTATCTGCAGCATATCCGCTCCCTGCCTGAAGGCCTCCGCCGCCAGAATCTCCATACGGCCGTCACCGTAACGGGAATGGGTATTCATTGCCCCGCCGGCACATTTTACAAGCTTTCCCATGTGCCCTAACAGCACCATTCTGCGGAAACCGGTTTCTGCCGCCATATCTATGGTATCACCGATGAAATTACTGCATCGGACCGCTCTCTCAAGATCATAGCCAAAGGCCTTCCTCAGCATATCCATACCATAGTTGCCGGGAGTCGCCACTATCGTCTCCTGCCCTGCCAGCCTTCTCTGCCCCAGTTCCAGACGGATCGTGGCAAGGAGAGCATCTTCGCTCATGGGCTCGACTACGCCCGTGGTGCCGAGGATGGAAATACCTCCCTCTATACCCAGTCTGCTGTTAAAGGTCTTCTCAGCGGTCTTTTCCCCGCCCGGTACGGAAATGGTAACTCTGACGGAACCCTCTTCATCAAAAAGCTCCATGGCGCTGCGAATCTCATCAGTGATCATTTTCCTGGGAACCCTGTTTATGGCCGGACTCCCCACGGGCTGATCCAGTCCCGGTGCCGTGACTGTTCCGATCCCGGCCCCTGCCTGAATATCTATCCGGGGTGCGGGCACTTCAACCCTTTCCACGGAAGCATATATGATAAGCCCGGTGGTTACATCGGGATCATCGCCTCCATCCTTTCTTACGCCGCAGGATACCCTGTTACTCTCCATCCTGATATCCAGCAGCTCCGCATTAAACGGAATACCGGCCGGCGTATCGATCGTGATGCTGTTGATCCTGACCCCCGAGAAAAGCATACGGCCTGCAGCTGCAGCTGCCGCTGCGGCACAGCTTCCGGAGGTAAAGCCCTTACGAAGCAAACCATCACCTCTTAATGATCATTACATTTTCAGAGCGGCATTAATGATCGCAGCCGCAACATTACTTCCGCCCTTACGTCCCGTGTTGATTATATAAGGGATCCCGTACATCTCCGCGGTTCTGCGGATCTCCTCCTTGGACTTCACCACGTTCACGAAGCCCACGGGAACTCCTACGATAAATGCGGGACGGTATCCGTCCTTTTCAATCTTATCCTTGAGCAGCATAAGCGCCGTCGGAGCATTTCCTATGACGTAGACAGTGTCTCCTGTAAGAACCGCCGCCCGTTCCATACTCACCATGGCTCTGGTGATGCCCCTCTCCGCCGCTTCGGAAGCGACATCCCGCTCCGCCATAAAGCACAGGGCCTCTCCGCCGTAACCGGATAATAGTCCCTTATTTATACCGCTTTTTGCCATATTTGTATCGGTAACGATCCTGGTCCCCCTTTTCAGAAGCCGGGACAGTTTTTCCACCGCATCCGGTGAGAAGATCAATGTAGAGGCATAATCAAAATCAGCCGTAGTATGTATGACCCGCATGGTGACCGGAGCTTCATCCTCCGGTATGCTTATACCCTTTTCTTTCAGTTCTTCGGCTATTATCCTGAAGCTTTCAGCCTCGATATCTTCAGGTTTTATAAAGCATATTTCCATGCCTTTCCCCTTTTATCCTCCACTCATGTGATGCGGTCCCTGCTTATGATAAGCATATCCAGCAGCAGCTCCTGCTCTATATCCGGACGTACCGCCATTCTTATAAAATCTTCGTTAAGCGGAGGCATATCATCGCAGCTTCTGGTAAGTATCCCCTTCTTCAGCAGCGGCTCCCTCATGCTTCCCATCCCCCTTGTAAGAATGAAATTCGCCGCCGATGGATACACCCTGATACCTGCGTTGCGAAGTCCTGCCGTGAATCTTTCCCTCAGCCCGGCTGTTTCAACCGCCGTTTTTTCAATGAATGTATATAACTCCTCACGATGCTCTCCTGCCATGATGAGAACCTGTTCGGAAAAAGAGGAAAGATTCCATTCCGGCAAGGCTGCCTTCAGCTTCTCCCTTATGACTGCATCCGACGAAAAAAGCAGTCCCAGCCTTAGTCCCGGAAGGGAAAAAATCTTTGTAAATGCCCTTAATACCATCAGCTGCGGATATTCCTTCAAAAGGTAAAGCCCGCTTTCCGCTTCTCTTCCCGTAAAGGAGATAAAGCATTCATCCAGAAGCACCGGTATCCTTCTTTCCCGTGCAAGTATAAGCAGATCCTTAAGCAGCGCCGGATCATACATGGCGCCGGAAGGATTCACCGGATTCGTAAGTATGATAAGATCGGTGTCCGGTTTCACCGCAAGACCGAGCCCTTCTTCCGGGATAAAACCATTTTCTTCCCGAAAGGGAAAAAGGTCGATACGGCAGCCGTATTTCCCTGCCCTCAGATATCCCGTAAAGCAGGGAGCCGGTATAAGTATGCTTCTTGGTCTGAGCCCATGAAAGACAGCAGTGATAAGCTCTGACGCACCGTTACCCGGGATTATCCATTGCGGACTGATATCCGTATATCTGCCATACAGCTCCGCCGCAGCCTCCCTTGCCCTTTCCTGCAAAGGATCGGGATAGAAAAGAGCCTCACTTTCCCCTTTTTTTATGCCCTCCTTCAGGCATTCCGGCACACCGAGAGGATTGAGATTCACTGAAAGATCCGCCGTCACACGGTTTCTGTACCTGTCTCCCCCATGCATCCTTCTTCCTCCGCATTATTTCTATTCTACTATCATCAGGGCTGTTTTTCCAGTCATTTTTCTCTCCCCGGGCCCATCCCGGGGCACCGGAGCAGCATATCATTTTCTTCCGATGAACTCGATACAAAGCATTGTCAGGTCGTCAAACTGCGGTGCATCCCCGACAAAGCTTTCCACAGCGGCATCCACCATCTCCAGGATTTCCCTCGGGGAACCGTCGTCGGCAAGATTAAGGGCATCCACCATTCGTTCCGCGCCAAAGAGCTCATTTGCCGCATTGGTCGCTTCGGGCACGCCATCCGTATAGATGAACAGCTTGGAACCCGGATCCATCTGAAGCTCATACTGACTGTATCTTACTCCGTCCATACCTCCGATCACAAAACCGTGCTTATCCTTTATCAGTTCAAAATGTCCGTCGGGTTTCTTCAGTACCGGGTACTCATGTCCCGCATTTCCGGCCATCAGCTTTCCGGTGACAAGATTCAGGGAGCCGAACCATACGGTTACAAACATATCCTCCCTGTTATTCTTGCATATCTGATGATTGACCTTCTCAAGCACCTCCTTAGGCTCCAGTCCCATGGAAGCATAGTTCTGAACCAGTATTTTGGATATCATCATGAAGAGGGCCGCAGGAACTCCCTTACCGGATACATCAGCCATAACAAGTCCCAGGTGATCATTGTCGATCAGGAAGAAATCATAGAAATCCCCTCCCACTTCCTTAGCAGGGTTCATGGATGCATAGACATTGAACTCGTCCCGTTCCGGGAATGCAGGGAAGATATTCGGAAGCGTATCCGCCTGGATCCGGGTTGCCATGGAGAGCTCCGTATCAAGCCGGTTAGCCTCCTTCTGCTGCTTTTCATACCTTTCCGTCTGTTCCCGTATGATGGCAAAATACATATAGGCAGCCGCACCCACGGTAGCCAGAATGATAAACTGCACCTGATTCATCATAGCCTGTATCCCGATAGCTATGAGAGGCGCAATGATATAGATCCAGAAGGCTATGGCTATCCTTTTCGGAACTCTCTCCCGGAATCTTATCAGTAACACCATATTGGAGATAAGCAGCAGGATGGACGCAAGATTGGAAAGGATATATACCGATCCCCTGTGATATGTATTTGTAGAATCAAAATAGTAAAAAATATCCGTAAACTGGGATATGATCAGAAGAACAATATGAACCCCCAGTAAAAACAGATAGTAATATCCCACCTTCTTCTGCATATTATCCGGATTCGTAACAAAAAGTATCAGTATGGAGATCATGTAAGCCATGAAACCGGATACCAGGAATTCGATAAATGTAACGGTCGAGATCACAGCATGAACAGCATTTCCTTCCTGACCGTCCAGCATCTGTCTGGTAAGATGCATGCTGATATATATGATGATCAGACTGAAAAATAACTGGAAATACTTTTTCACCTCCGGCCGGATGTGGATGCCCGAGCTCACCTGCATGACACTCAGTCCGCAGACTCCCACGCCGACTGCAATAATGATCACATTTATAAAGTTACCGAAAGTCATACTAATTTCCATACTCTTCGCATTCCTTTTTTATCATATGCCTTATATTTTATACTCTTCAGGACTTTTTTTCCAGCATTAAATAAAAGTGGCGATCCTGCTTTGAAGGACCGCCTTCCTTAAGTCTCATACCCTTACGCCGTGTGATCATCAGGATGATCCAGAACTATTATATCCTGTGTACTTCCGATCATCAGCGTACTCCCCGGAGCCACATCACACTCCTTATTCTTAGGGAGAAGGAACTCATTATTAAGAATGATGCCGTTCTTCGACATGTCCGTTACCACATACATTTTCCTTCCCGGATCGTAATACACCTCACAATGAACACGTGTTACGGTATTTGTGGGAATGACAATATCGCATTGTGTTTCGTCCCTTCCGATCAGTATTTTTTCCCATGGCCTTACCGGATAATGCTTTCCTACCCGCGCCCCCTTTACTACAATGATCTTTCCTTCCTCTCCTCTTTCAGGTCTCAAGGCCAGGCTTCTGGTAATAGTAATAGTCTTATTCATATATCATTTCTCTCTTTCTGCAGCTTTCCTGACTGCCATTTTAAGTCTGCTGAACTCCGGCTCTTCCTCTTCCTTCGCCTCTATATTTCTTTCGTTCTTCCTTTCCCCCTGTCTCTTCTCCTTCCTGTCAGCTGATCCGCTGTCTCTGTTACCGTTATTACTATCGAAAAAGCCCTTAACAGCTCCTGTATATTTTCGGCTGACCGGCAATTCCGTCATATCATCCAGTACAACTGTGTCCTTTCTGACCACCTTTATCTTCCTGGCGGACACCATATAACTCTGATGGATGCGGATAAATCCAAGCGATCTCATATTATCTTCTATATCGGACATTTTCCCGTAAAAGCTTAAATCCTCTTCATCCCAATGGACTGTCAGTATCCTTCCGCCGCTTTCGATATAAGACACTGAGGATACGGGTATCATATGCTTCTCTCCCCCTTTTTCGATAGTAAGCATTGCCCCGTTCTCGTAACGTTCATCCACGTAACGCCGGAGCTCCTGCGGCACATCTTCCTCAAGGCGGTCTTTTACTATATATGCATATGCTCTGTATTTATATCCCCTGTACACATACTCCGTCGAATGTGTAATAAAAATGATATCCATGTCCAGCTTATGATCCCTGATAAACATGGCCGTATCCATTCCGTCCACAGGTTCCATGCAGATATCCAGAAGAAGAAGATCACAGATCTTCGGATCCTCTTCCAGTTTCTTAAGGAGTTCCTTTCCGCTGCCATACTCCAGGATCTGAATCTCCTCAACACTAAAGAGTGTTTTGGAAACAAGATCATGGATCCTGTTCAGGTCATTCCTGTTATCATCACAGATTCCTATACGAAGCATGTGAATACCCCACTTCCTTGATCATTTGTTATCCGGATGCAGCAGCCGGATCATTATCCGTATCTCTTCCGGCTCCCCGAAGCTGCCTTTTCCCGTATCTTCCGGCCCTGTCATCACATTATAAATATGAGGGCTGCAATGACCGGCAGGATCGCTATTCCTTCCGCCGTAAACATCAGGCTGTTTGCGCGGCTTATGTCCTTTCTTTCTATGTCCCTGAGGGGATCTCCGATGGTCGGTTTACAGACCGGAATACCGTGGTAGCTGGCGTTCCCCAGCAGTTCGATTCCCAGAGCACCTGCCACCGCAGCTTCGGGATGACCCGAATTGGGGCTGGTGCTTTTTCCTGCATCCCGGCGGCAGATCACGGCAGCCCTTCTGCCGCTGCAGCCTCGAAGGATACATGCGGAGATCACGATCAGTACAGCGGTTATTCTTGCCGGAATATAATTCGCTGCATCATCCAGCCTTGCCGCAGCCCTGCCGAACCAAAGATACTTTTCATTCTTATATCCCACCATGGAGTCCATGGTATTGACAGCCTTATAAATACATCCCAGCACCGGCCCGCCTGCCAGAAGATATAACAAAGGTGCGATCACTCCGTCGGATGTATTTTCAGCCACAGTTTCCACTGCCGCCTTTATCACGCCTTTTTCGGAAAGCTCCGCTGTATCCCGTCCGACTATGCGTGCAACCGCATTTCTTCCGTCCTCAAGCGTCCCTCTTTCCAGCGCCGTCCTGACCATCTCACTTTCCTTTGAAAGCGAACGCGCTGCCAGCATATAGGCTGAGATCACCGCTTCAATGCACATTCCCAGCACCGGATGGATATAATAGCCTGCTGCCAGGATGACCGCACTGTAGACAGCTGTAAGAAGGATCACGGAGATCACCATACGTCTGCCGCGCTGAAATCGCTCTTCATCCGTCAGCTCCCCGTTATTCCAGCGTTCCTCGTAGTCCGCGATCATCCTTCCCATCCACCTCACCGGATGAGGAAAATGCTCCGGATCCCCGATGATAAGATCCAGCAGTATTCCCGCAAGAAGGGCTATCAGATGATATTTTATCCAGATCAGCTGCATTTCATAAGTACCTGTCAAACCTTAAAACACTTAATTCGTAAGAAAAAAGGCGTTTTACACCGGGTTGATCATTGTATCCGTATCCGCCGTAAATATCCCGCCGTTTTCGGGTATCACGTCATAGAAACCTGCTCCGGTAAATATCATTCCCGCAGACATGATGGTTCCCCCGTGAGCTACTATAACTACCGTTTCCCGTCCTTCCTTCAGCGCTTCGCCTTCTATACGCCTCAGGGCTCCCCGGACCCGAAGAATGTATTCATCCATTGTTTCTCCACCCGGGAAAGGTATATTTCCTCTCTGATCGATCCATTTCTGATAGATCTCCAGTCCGTTCAGTTCCTCATGGTTTTTACCCTCGAATTCCCCGAAATCGATCTCATGCAGATCCTTTTCTATCCTGTAGCTTTGCCCGGGGAAAAGGATCTCCGCCGTCTCTATGCATCTTTTCATAGGACTCACATATAAAGCAGCGCCGTTCAAAAGAAGCTTTTCCGTCCCGGAGTATATGCCTTCACTCTTTCTTTCCATGAGCTGTACGATACCCTCGCCGGTCAGCGGTTCATCCGTTATTCCCAGGAATCTTCGTTCCGTATTTCCTTTTGTTTTCCCGTGTCGGATGATGATCCATTTCATTTCAGCTTCCCTGCCTTTTCAGCTTTTCTTATTGCTGTTACAATACCTCTTCAGTTCCGCCGCAAGATGTTCATAACGCGCTTTCTTTTCTTCCTTTGCAAAATGCACCTCACGGCTCTGCTCCGGATTATCCGAATAATCCAGCACCTCATCCCCGAACTGCTCGCTGGTCAGATCGAAAAGCACATCTCCGACAACATTATAGCAGTGGTAGTTGCCCCCGTCGCGGAGTATTCCGTAAACCTTACCTCCGAAAATGTCCTGAGCCAGAAAGGCTGTGACAGAGCACTGTCCCAGAGTTTTATTCTCCGGGCTCCAACGGTCCCTCATTCTGGGTGCGCAGGTATCGGCGCACCACAGCCCGGAAAGCGCATCATACAGATCAAACTGCGTCCGTATGCCCGGATACTCATCATTCACCGCCTGTACCCCGGGATTCTCATTTCCATAAAATCTGTATCCGGTCATTCTCCATCCTCCTGCTGTCTCTTATAAGCTTTTATATCAGTTTCTTCAAAATGTACCATATTCCGGTAAACCGCATCAGCCATCCTGAGCATGGGGAGCAGCGTAAGAGCTCCTGTACCCTCACCCAGTCTGAAATTACCGAAGATGACCGGTGTCAGTCCCAGTTCCTTCATGCAGGCCTCCGCACCCGGTTCCCTGCTGCCGTGGGAAGCGATGAGGTACCCCTTCACTCCGGATCTCAGCCTTTCCGCGGCAAGCCCCGCGACCGCCGAAAGATATCCGTCCAGCACAACAGGCGTATGATAAAGGGCGCCGCCGATGCAAAGCCCAGCCATGGCCGCAAGCTCATATCCTCCGAAATTGGAAATGATATCCAGCGCTGCTTCCGGACCCTGCTTAACCTTTCCGCAAAGCCCGGGATCTCTTTCCTCCATCCGGCGCTTCAATCCCACGGATATGGCAGCCTTCTTTCTCTTTACGCCTTCCGGATCGAGTCCCGCACCGGTTCCCGTGATCATTTCAACACCTAGTCCCGTAAAGGCCGCAAGCATGGCTGTCGCTGCCGTTGTATTACCTATCCCCATCTCGCCGGGGATCAGAATCCTGTAACCTTCCTTAGCCTTTTTTTCCGCTATTTCCATTCCCAGGCAGACGGCACGCAGCGTTTCCTCGTCAGTCATTGCGGGTTCATAACGAAAATCCCTTGTTCCTTCCCTGATCTTACGGTCAAGAACTCCGGGGATCCGCTCCGCTCCGATGATGCCCACATCCACTGCTTCCGTATCACAGCCCGCAACCGCCGCCATATATCCCAGAGAGCTTTCCCTTCGTCCGAGTAGTTCTGCCACAGCCCGGGTAACACTGCTGTCAGTCTGACTTACCCCTGCGGCCGTAATGCCATGATCTCCGCAAAATGTCACAACCACAGCCGGATCGGTGAAGGGTTCCGCCGTTCTTTCCATAGCTCCTATACGTGCGTGGATCTCCTCAAGCATCCCGAGACCGTCCAGCGGCTTGGCTATGCTGTCCCAGCGTGACTTTATCTCCGACATGACACTGCGGTCAGGCTCATCTATATTAAGTTCAGCTATATCGTTGATTGTCATGTATATTTCCTATAAACCCATGATCCGGTAGATGCTTTTTATATCCAGCGAGTTCCTGAGGACTCCGGCCAGCCTGTCATATTCCCTTTCCCTGAACTCCGTATAATCCCTCTTCTCCCGTTCATCACACGGTAATCCCCTTAAGCCTGCCAGGCTGCGTCTCAGCGCCGGTATAACCTCCGGGCCATCAAATACGCCATGCAGATATGTACCGTATACATTTCCTTCTTCTCTTATCAGGCCGTCTCCTGCCGCATCCGTGAATGTATTTCCCATATGGATCTCATAACCGGAAAGTGTACATCCCGCCATCTCCTTCAGTGCGCCCTTAAGCTGTCCCGCTGCGCCTTCCGTCCGTCTCTGCTGCTTCTTACCCGCAAGGACCGTACTTGCCGGCAGCAGCCCCAGTCCTTCCGTGCTTCCACCCGACTCCACATGTTCGGGATCATCTATCCTTTTCCCAAGCATCTGGTAGCCTCCGCATATGCCGAACACCACACCGTGATCCGAACAGCTTTTTATCACCGGCTCAAAGCCCTTATCCCTGAGCCACATCATGTCTTCTATGGTGTTCTTGGATCCCGGAAGTATCAGCAGATCGGGCCGTCCCGTCTCCGCAGGATCCGTCACATAACGGAGCCTCATATCCGGCCACTGATCGAATACATCAAAATCCGTGAAATTGGATATATGCGGATAACGTATCACCGCTATATCATAGATCACCCTTTCTTTCCCGGCCGCCTTACCGTTCCTGAGCCGGTCCGACATGCTGTCCTCATCCGAAAGAGCATGACCGATATACGGCACCACTCCCAGTACCGGAAGGCCGGACCTTTCCTCAAGTATTCCGATACCATCCCTGAATAACTCCGGGTCTCCGCGGAATTTATTCACTATAAGCCCCCTGACCCTTCTTTTCTCTTCTTCAGTCAGCAGCTGAAGGGTCCCCAGAAGCTGGGCAAAGATCCCTCCCGGATCTATATCTCCGATCAGTATTACCGGTGCATCAACCAGCTCCGAAAAGCCCATATTGACCAGATCGTCCTTCCGCAGATTCAGCTCTACAGGGCTTCCGGCCCCCTCTATCACCGCCATATCAGCATTCCTGGTGATCCTTCGGTAGGATTCAAGTATCCCCGGAACAAATTCCTTCTTTCTGCGGTAGAACTCGGCAGCCGTCATATTCTCCAGCACATTTCCCTGAAAAATGATCTGCGAACCCGTAAGTCCCGTCGGCTTTAAAAGCAGAGGATTCATATCCGCCGAAGGGGATATCCCGGCCGCTTCCGCCTGCATGACCTGAGCCCGGCTCATTTCCTTTCCGTCAGCGGTAATGCAGGAATTAAGGGACATATTCTGCGCCTTAAAAGGAACGGGCTTATATCCGTCCTGCATGAAAATGCGGCACAGCCCCGCCGTCATCAGGGTCTTACCCACATTCGACATTGTGCCCTGCAGCATTATTGATCGCGTCATATTTTACTCTCCGTCTGTAATACAACTGTCCTCCGGCAGTCAGCGCCCCACCGTGCCCCGGCCGCGCCATGAACAGCTTCCATTATATCAAAACCTTCTTTATCCATGCAAGCCTGACTATGCTTTACTCCTGTAATGCCTTTGCGACGGTTAGTTACCTCCCGGCCGGAAAGGACAGTCAACGGATGCAGAAACAGCTGCGGTTTTATCACCTTGACACCCGGTATAAAAACGCCTAAAATGATATCAAAAATCACAGGGGAGGTTATTTATACAATGAATGATAACAGCAATCTGAAGCCTGTAAATCCGGAGCTTTCGGTCCGCAGGATCAAACAGGTATCTGAGCTTCCTTCAGTAAAAAAGGGCTATATTGACGGAATCAAGTATTATTACTGGATCATCATGAAGGAAAGGGCACTATCGGATTATCCCGACATCTATGAAACTCTGGTGGAATTCGGTTCCGAACTCGCAGACCTTCTGGAAAGTGAGAATGCCGATTCCGTAAGACAGATGTCGGTATTCTTTAACCGCTTCTATCCTGACGGAAAGCTGAATAAGGTGTTCGAAACCTTGCAGCTGGAGGTCGCCCTGGATGGGATCAGCGAGTGTCTGTATAATCTAAAGAAACTGTTCCATATTGAGAAGATTTCTTAGGTTCCGAAACGCCATCAGGCGTGGGAAGGTTTCCTGAATCCGAGCGCAGCGAGGACGCATTTTGCGAACTTGTGAGCAAAATCAAAATCAGCTTTGCTGATTTTCAAAATCGCGCAGCGATTTTGGCGCCATGCTTTAGATATACGCGCTTCACAGCCGCACCGTCCCGACTCCGGATTGTACGCGCAGGCTCGTACAATCCGGAGCGGATCGCTGCGGTAGCTGCTTCGCAGCTATGAAAAGAAAAAGATAGAGACACTTTCATGCAAGCATGAGTGTCTCTATCTTTTTCTTTTCACTGTGAAGCACTACTCGCGTCCGTTCCAGCAGTAAGTGCAGAGTTTTTCCTTCGGGAGGCCTGTTGCTTCTATCATATCATCCAGACGGTTATATGCAAGTGTGGTGAAGTTGAGCTTCTCGCGGATCCTGTCAAGCATTTTATGGTAGCGGTCGGAATCGGGATTTGCATAATCGTAGAGTATGGTACGGTCTACATTATCTCCCTCAACCTCCTGGATCACCTGTCTTGTGATCAGTTCCATTTCCGAGGTTGATCTTGAGAAGTTGATATATTTACATCCAAACAAAAGAGGCGGACAGGCCGGGCGGATGTGCACTTCCTTTGCCCCGCTGTCATACAGGAATTCCGTTGTCTCACGCAGCTGTGTACCGCGTACGATGGAATCGTCTATAAGCAGAAGTCTCTTTCCGTCGATCAGTTCATGTACCGGGATGAGTTTCATATGTGCGATCAGATTACGTTTATCCTGATGTGTAGGCATAAACGACCTGGGCCAGGTCGGAGTGTATTTTACAAACGGTCTTGCGAAGGGGACTCCCGACTCGTTGGCATAACCTATGGCATGCCCGGTTCCCGAATCCGGAATACCGGCAACACTGTCAATGTCTGCCCTTGTAAAGCCGTCTCTTTTAGCCAGCTTAACACCGCACTCGTTCCTCATTACCTCTACCGATACACCCTCATACTCAGATGACGGATAACCGTAATAGATCCAGAGGAAGGTACATATCTTCATCTTATCTCCCGGCTTGGAAAGTGTTGTTACCGCTTCCGGCGTCATTACAACGATCTCCCCGGGGCCCAGTTCACGTACCGGTCTGTACCCCAGATTCAGATAGGCAAAAGACTCAAATGTGGCGCAGAATCCGCTCTCCTTATGCCCGATCACCAGCGGGGTGCGCCCGTACCGGTCTCTCGCACAATATATACCCTTCTGTGTAAGAAGCAGGATCGTCATTGAGCCTTCGATCACTTCCTGGGCATATCTGATGCCTTCAACAAGATTATCCTTTGTATTGATAAGCGTTGCCGTAAGCTCTGTCTTATTTATGTCTCCGCCGCTCATTTCCAGGAAATGCGTGTGATCCTTTTGGAAGATAAGATCGACCAGAGCTTCCGTATTATTGATCTTGCCCACACACATGATCGCATAGGTCCCGTGATGAGAACGTACCAGAAGAGGCTGCGGATCATAATCGGAAATGCATCCGATACCCATATTGCCTTCCATATCCTTCAGATCACTGTTGAACTTGGTACGGAACGGCGAGTTCTCGATATTATGGATCGCGCGATTCATCCCGTTCTTTCCAAATACAGCAAGTCCTGCCCGGCGGGTACCGAGATGTGAATGATAATCGGTTCCGTAGAAAAGATCAAATACACAGTCTTCCTTCAATGCAGCAGCGAAAAATCCACCCATAATGTAAACTCCTTACAACATTTAAACAGAATGCCCCTATTATGCGATAAATCAGCAAAAAAGTAAACCCTTTTTTATGCTGTTTCGTTAGTATGCAGACCAAAATACGTGGACTGATCTATGGCTGCGTAACCCTTCTGCAGCTCATCTATGCACTGCAGCTGCTCCTTGGGAACACTTACGTACATATCCTGCATCGACAGCTCAAGTTCTCCGGCATTGAGCGTGATGGAATTCTCATTTTCGTTAAGAGGAGGTGAAGTAAGCACATTCTTAACTGCTGCCGAGAAGAAAGGCATATCCTGCGGCAGTGAAATGATCCTGTGCATGGAAAGAAGTCCGAGTCCCTCCTTTTTTAGCATACAAAGCTGTTTTTTCTGTATCTTCGCACTCGCGCCTTCCACAAATGCCTTTGCAGCGCGCTGCATTATCTCTTCACGCTGCTCATTTGTCTTTGAAACAAACATCATATTTGCTTCCTGAAGTGTGGGCGGCTCATCGGCAAATGCCGTAAGTATAAGCTTCTCCGGCGCATACACACCTAGACCCGTAAGCGCATTTCTGTATATCTTCTCCATATCCTGACGGACAGAGAATATACGTCCGTTGTCTATATCAGCCTCATGCTCCACCATAAGACTGATGACGCCTTTACGCATATCTTCTATCCTGTCCTCGGTAACATAATCGGAAGGAAGGAATGAGTGGCGCTTTGCATCCTTAAGCAGATAACCCACTACCCGGTTTCCGTCCACGGCCAGATCCTCAACCGCATTTTTCAGATCCAGATCAAAACGTGTATAGATATCATTCAGCTGCTCAGCCCTCTGACGGAGCATGCGTACTATGTCTCCGAATAGATCCTGGTCGTTAAGGGCCTCACGTATCGACTTTCTCTCCTCTTCTATGATCTGCTTCGTGCATGCGTCGTAATAACCGTTTTCCGTCTCTCTCTTTGCACCCGGGAAAGCGAAAAAGCGCTTTGATACGATCTCCAGTATGGAATCCACAATCCGCTGGTACTCACCGCTCTGGAGCGGTTCCTTACTGAGAGTTTCAAGCTCCCTGGCTTCCTGTATGAGACCTGTATCCTGTTGTATGCCCTCAAAGCCTGCGGCACCGATAAGCTGCATGGCTGCAAAGGGACCGTATTGCTGCATACATTCCTGTACCTGTTTGGTGATCTCGTTGATAATATCATTTTTCAGGGCCTTCACCAGCACGGGTACTCCGGTCTTAAATGTACTCATCAGCCGGGGGAGGCTCTTTCTGAATTCATCCTGCCCCTTCTTGATCTGCTTATAAGTAGGCTTCTCGAACTGCTGGACCTTGATCAGTCCCTGAACCTGCAGATTGATAGGATCCGTGGACTGTCCCTGAAGGAATTCCCTGAGAGGCCTGAAGCATTCCGCCTGTGGGCTGAAGGGCAGTTCTTCCCTCGAAGGATGAATGCGCTTTAATGCCTCCTTAAATATCTGGTTTTCACATATATTCTCTATCTCCCTGATGGGGATCCTGTAATCGGATTCGTTAAGAACCTTGAAGAGTCTGGAACCGCTCTTATCAAAAAAGGCATCCCTGAGCAGTTTTTCCTTTCCCTCCTCGTCATTGGTTCCTACACGCTTCATACATGAAAGCTTATATAAATAATAAGCTGTATCGGTATAGATCACGCCTTCGGGAAGATAACCCGCATTATCCTCCTTGCCCGAAACAAGCATACAGGAGTCAAAAATGTTATCCTTGATAGAAAGACGGTGCGAACCGCTTTCAAATGTATAGGCTTCGCCACGTTCCGAAAGCGTCATCAGCTGTTCCATTTCCAATAAAGTGGCATAGCCGTTGGCATCGATTATGCCTCTTTTCTCCCAGTTGTTCCTGAAATACGGATTCGCATACAGGACATCCGGCATAAGAAGACATCCGCCTATACGGAAATTCTGCCATTTTCTGGACTTTGCATAAGCTCTTATATTATAAGCCACATCCGCAATGATGCCGCTGCCGGTACCTCCGCCGATACCTGAAACAATGATCACATCCAGCCTGCCCGATTTTGAACGGTTTCTTACATCATCAAGCTTCTCAAAGAGAATTATACGCATATCCTCATATGCATTGGAGAACATAAGACGCCCGATCTGCCGGTTCCCCTTTGCTCCATCACGGTCGATGGTCAGCGCCGGGAAATCCGGACGCATCCATTTTGCTATAGTTGACTGTACCGGTCCGTCAGCAGTACCTGTAGCAAGAAGATTTTCAAGGTTAGGGCGATAGATACTGATCACTTCAAGTGCATTGAGTCCCAGACCGTCTCTTGATTCCTTTATTGTTTCCTCCATTTCGGGGATGTTGGAATCGATCAAAAGATAATTGATATTATCCTCCTGGGAAACCCGTTCCCTCATCATCCCCTTATAAGCTGTTACGCACTGTCTTCCGACCCCGCCCAGTCCTATGACAAGCAGATCTCCGTAATACTCATTCTCTTCCCTTTTGGGCTTTTCAAAGATCCGGATTTTTTTCAGCTTACTAAATTCTTCTTTTTGTGTATCCAACAGAATCATGTTCGTTATCCTCCGCGCCATTCAAGAAACGTACATAGATAACAAATACTATAACACAATTCGTGCAATTTTACCATATAAAAGTAAAAAAACACAGGTGAAATAACTCACCTGTGTTCTGTGGGTCAGGGGCTGAGAGAATCGAACTCCCACCAAAGGTTTTGGAGACCCCTATCATACCATTTGACCAAGCCCCTAAAAAAGGAGCCGCACAAAATGCACAACTCCTTTTTTGCTTTTTGTGACCTGTTTCTTCATACAGATACAAGACAACTTCGAATCAGACGATCGTTCAATATCAGGAAAAGCCCTCGACCTATTAGTACACATCCGCTGCATGTGTCACCACACTTCCACTCTGTGCCTATCAACCTTGTAGTCTTCAAGGGGTCTTAACTCCTTAT